>PVBE010560421.1_pt1 | contig 155217 bp, 117 predicted proteins | sample 1631181 | NCBI WGS metagenome assembly PVBE01 (sample SAMN08397723, study PRJNA350692) | Marine metagenome, whole genome shotgun sequencing project. | isolation source: water | place: Pacific Ocean | collected 2012-04
AGGAGACCGGATAGCAGGATACATCTCATTCCACGAGGATACCCGACGATCACTGCTTGTCCCCCCTCGCCCCACGCTGATACGGGGCCGGGGACGGGGCTTGAACCTGCGATCTCCAGGGGGTGGTTTCGACGACCTTGTTGAGGGTCACGGCGCGGAGATGAGGCCAACCAAGCGCCCCATGCTGCGTTCATGAGAAGGGCTCCGCCCGCCTGGATCTGGCGCCCCCCCTGGGAGCCTGATTGCCCTGAGGGTATGCCCCCTGATGATCTGGAACAGAGGCGCCGATCAGATCAGCGTGCACACCCTGGGCCATGGCTCCACCCTTTGAAGGGTGCTCTGGTCCGCGGCCCCTGCCACGCGTGGTGTGAGTGAAGGGCTAAACGGCGTGCTCTAGCGCTCGCCCTCGAGGGACCTGATCAGGTCCTGCACGTCACGATAGTCGGTCCAGAACTGCGCGATGGCGCGCAAGCTCTCCAGTTTCTTCTCGGGCGTCTCGGCCGCCATGGCGCGCCCGTAGTAGTCGGCGGCGATGGCGATGTACTCCTGGAGCGTCTCACGCCGGGCCATGGCGTCCTTGAAGTAGTCCGTCGCCTCGAGCAGCACGCCGTAGGCACCGATCGCCTCCGCAAAGAGCTGGTCCCGCTCGAGGTCGATGGCGATCCCATAGAGCACTTCCAGTCGCCTGTCATCGATCGACGCCAGGAGCAGTTCTGCCTCCTCGTCCTGGGCCTCGCTCAGTTCAATGACCTCCGCGAGCATCTCGCCGGCCGCGTCGACCTCGTCTCGGAAGATCAGCATCCGGCTCTCGCTCAAGAGCCGCCTGGCCTTCGCCTCGCGCTGAGAGCGAGCCTTGCCCTCCTCCGCTTCCGCGCTGTCCGGATCGAGAGCGAGGGCCCAGATGTACTCGTTCGCCGCCGCGGCGAAGAGGCCCTCGGACTCGAAGGTCCGGCCGATCGCAAGCCGTTGGTCCGCGAGCATCTCTTCCACCTGACCGCGCCGCCTGGCTGCTCGGTCGTTGTCGGGCTGGAACTTTCCCGAGGCCGCGAAGCCGCGCCGCGCCTGCTCCAGCCAGTAATCGGAGAGGGCTCGCACACCCTCGTTGTAGTAGCCAGTCCCCCTGCCCTCGCGATAGTTCCTCTGGATCGTCACCAGTCCCAGATTCCGCAGGGCGGTCGGATGCTCCGGCACCAAAGTCAGGGCCTGGACATAGGCCTCCTGAGCCGCGACGAGGTTGCCCTCGGCGTGGAGTTCCTGGCCGATCCCCAGCCAACGGTCAGCGATACCCAGGCGCGTCTTGGCCTGCCATGCCAGGGCAGGCGCGCTCTCGGGATTGACCTCCAGCGCCCGCTCCAGAATCTCCAGAGCATGCTCGTCATTGTGAGCGAAGGAAGCCGCGCGCGCGCGGTCCAGGAGCTGTGCGACGAACGCCGCACGGTAGAGAGCCTCGGCGTCGGCGTCCGCGGGGTGCCGCTCGTAGGCGCTCTCGGCCTGAGCCACCGCCTCGGCGTACTGACCGTGGGAGATCAGCCACGCGACGTCGCCGCCGATCTCGGCCGAAGAGTCGGTGCTCCTGCAGGCGCACAGTGCTAGGGCCCCGACCAGAAGCCAGGGCAGGCGCGGGACGATGGGTGCGGCAGGCTGTCTGGTGCTGGTCATGACGGCATCTCGATCATGGCGGAGGATGAATGGACGCGCCGCGGGGCGAGAGATTCCCGCCCGCCGAGAATTCGTATGGAGAGAGAATAGCCGCCCAATACCTTACGCATCAACCGTTTATGACGGTGGGTTCAGGAGCGCATGGAGTCGTAGAGCACGACCCCCAGGCTCCCGAAGAGCAGCACCGGCGTCCAGCTGGCAAGCAGCGGGTCGAGAGACCCGCCGATCCCCAGGTTGCGGAAGATGAAGTCGGCGCCGAAGTAGAAGACGCACAGCAACAGGGCACGCGCCAGCCCGTCGACGCCCCGCGCGCGCTCGTGCCGCATCAGCAAGGGAATGCCGACCAGCAGCAGCACCAGGTTGGCCAGAGGAAAGGTCAGGTGGTACTGCATCAGCGTCTGGTAGACGACATTGTCTGGGTCGCGGCGGCCCAGCTCGCGCGCCTCGCCGAAGGAGAGTTCCAGCGGATTGGTGCGGGCGCGGTGAAAGCTCACGGCGATCGCAGGCGAGAACTCGACCTCCTCCAGCCAGTCCACGGCGCTCTCTACCCGACTGGCCCCTCCGTCATAGCGCACGCCGTTTTCCAGGCGCCAGCCCTCCCGCCCGTCGCGCATGGCATACACCGCCCGTTCGGCATCGATGCTGACCATCCGACCGCCCTGCCGTACAGTCCCGCGCAGGTCGCGGATCTCGGCGACCGGCGGATCGCCGGTCGCCGGGCGGAACTCGCCCAGGCGTGCCACGTTTCCGGCCAGATCCCGCACCCACAGCTTCTCGAACACGCGCTCGTGCTCCTGGTCCTCCAGCATGGTGAGGACCGCGTCTCGCTGGTGGATCACGGTTCTGGCGACCCACTCGCGCAGGCCGAACATCGCGAGCGCGGCTAGAACGCCGCCGAAGAACACCGGCGCCATCACCCTACGCGCGCTGATGCCGGCGGAGAGGCAGGCCGCGATCTCGCTGTGGCGCAACAGCCGGGTGACGGTGAAGAGACCGGCGGTGAGGGTCACGAAGGGCCCGGCCTGCAGGAACAGGAAGGGCAGGTTGAGGACGTAGTAGCGCAGGATCAAGCCCACGGGCTGGTGGTCGCCGTCCTCTTGCCCCTCGAGCAAGTCGTCCACATTGGCCGCCATGTCGATCAGGAATACGAGGCCCACGACCACCAGGAAGGCCGTGGCGTAGGACCACAGGAAGGCCGAACCGACATAGCGGTCGATGCGCCCCCCGATCGCCAGCCTGCGCCTGTTCATCGCCGGAAGGTCCTGTGGGTCATGAACCCCGCGACCGCGATCCAGATGACCAGCGGACCCCAGGCGCAGAGGGCCGGGGACAGGGCGCCGGACTCGGCCAGTTCCCTGCCCAGGCGCAAGGAGGACACCCAGTAGAGGATCGCGTAGCCCACGGCCACAGCCATCGCCCCGAGCTGCGTGCCCCTGCGCAGCAAGAGGCCCGTCGGAACGCCCAGCAGCACGAAGAGCAGGCACGTGACCGCGTTGGCCATTCGCTGATGAATCGCGTAGGTGTACTTGCGATGCGTCACGGCGTCGAGTTCGCCCGCGGCGAGTTCCCGCGCCAGCAATCTCGAGTTCTTGTAGCGCGCTTTCCTATAGGTCTCGCGCGGCGGCGGAATCAGATCCGTCAGGGGAATGTCCGTGCGTGAGTACTCGATGCGTCCCTGTCCCCCCTCGCGCATGAACTCGACATGGCTGAGGTGGATGGTCATCAACTGCTCGCTGAACTCGAAGCGCGCACTCTGGGCGACCAGGGCTCGGGTCCCACCGTTCCGTTCTGGATCGGGGACCTCCAGGAACACGTCGTGAAATGTGTTTCCCTCCCGGTAGTTGGAAGCCAGGTAGAAGTCGCCGAACTGCACCTCGGTCTGGCCGGGGCTGAGGTTGCGAATCGCGTCCTGCAGCACCGATACCTGGAACGAGCGCTGGTAGTGCAGCAGCCACGGCAGGGCCTGGGAGTTCAGGAAGTAGATGCCCGTCGAGAGGATGAGGGCCAGGAACACGGCGGGCCCCAGCATGCGGTAGGGACTCCGGCCCGCCATCTGGATCGCGGTCCACTCGTTGTCCACGGCCAGGCGACCGTAGGTGGCTACGAGGGCCAGCAGGAAGGCCACGGGCAGGACGTAGGGCACGAACGCCGCGACGGCCATGGGCAGGAAGGTCAGGACTGCGATCGTGCTCACGCCCGGCAGGCGGTGTACGGCACCCACGGCGATCCCCGGCAGAGCGACGAACAGCATGCTCCCGGCCGCGAACAGGAAGGCCAATCCAAGCATCCGCAAGATGTAGGTCTGGAGCTTCATCGCAGCGGTGCCCCCCCCCCTCGAAAACCTGCACGGGCAACTGCACAGAGTCTCGCAGGCTCCCGCGACGAATCCAATCGGTAGGTGCCGCGGCTCGCGGGTTAGCATCCCCGGGTGCCCACATCGGCTCTCCCCACCATCCTCAAGCGCAACCTCAACCGCACGGTCACCCGCGCGCGAGAGGCGGACGGGCGCGAAGTGGTGATCAAGCGCTTCCACGCTGAGGGCGCGCTCAGGCGCCTGGGGGACCGAGGCCGCGCGCGGCGCGAGTACGCGAGCCTCGCCCGCTTGCGGGCGGAGGGCGTGGCGGTCCCCACTCCCCTGGCCTGGCGCCGACGCGACGGTGCCTGGGAACTCGTGGCTGAGTGGATCCCCGACACCCACACCCTCGGCGAGCTCATGAGCGAGAATCCACACTCCCTCGCCCGCGATGCGCGGCTCCCCCTCGACCTCGGACGCCTACTGGCCAGCGTCCACGCCTGCGGCCTCGACCACCGAGACCTGCACCCGGGCAATGTCCTGATCGGCGAGGGGGGCGGCGTGTGGCTGATCGACCTCGGTGGCGCTCGCTTTCGCCGCCGCTTTGGCGCACCGCTCATGGTGCGCGACCTCATCATCCTCTGCGCCGGTGTGCGCGAGGTCCTCCCCGCCGGCTTCCGCACGCGCTTCTTCAGCGCCTGGTGGAGCGCGCTCCCCGCGAGGCTGCGGGCCGCGCTCCCCGAGCGCCGCACCCTGATCGAGGGCCTGGAGGCGCGGGCGCGAGGGAGGCGGCGCGCGGTGGTGCTCGACAACCGCGCGCGCTGGCTCAGAGAGAGCGGCGTGTGCCGGCGGTCGAACGCGAACGGCCACGCGCTGCTCGTGACCCGTGAACCCGACCGCCTGGGCGACGAGCCGGTGCTCGTCCGCGTCCACTCGCGCGAACGCTGGGCCGACTCGGGCCGGGCCGCCGACCACGCCATCCCGTGCGCGCGCCCCCTGCGCCTTCGCGAGGGCTCCGACGTCGAGGGCCTGCTCGGCCTGCCGGCGGGCGCCGAGCGTTGCGACCGCCGCCAAGCGCCCCCCAGCGGGCGCCTGTTCTTCGGCGCCGGGCAGCTGCTCGGCACCCTGCGCGACCGCGGTCTGGAATTGGCCGAGCTGCGGGCCGACGCCCTGTGGGTGGACGGCGACGGACAGCTCTTTCTCGGGCCTGGACCCCGACTGGAGGCGCGTCATGGCGCGCGCTGGCCGCGCCTCGTGGGGCTGCCGTCGCCCCGCACACGACGCGAGCGCGCCTGCTTCGCGGCGGGCTACGTGCGCTCCTGTCGCGGCACAGTCCGCGAACGCGCGGAGCTGCGGAGGGAGATGATCGATGGCTGAGCCCCTACGCAGAAGGGTGCGCCGCCGCAGTCTGGAGGGGCTGACCGCCGTGACCGGGCTGGTTCCCGCTCCTCTGCTCCTCGGCGGCCTGCGCGGTCTCGCGCTCCTGGCGCGCCACACCGTCTACGAGCGGCGAACCCTGGCAAACCTCGAACTAGCCCTGGGGGACGAGACTACCGCGCTCGAGCGCGCTCGAATCGCCGCGCGCGTCCGCCGGCACGCAGCACGCCAGTTCGCCGAGTGGCTGCGCCTGGCGCGCGGTGCACCGCCGGCCGGACCGCACGCGGCGCGCGGGCGCTGGATCGAGGAGGCGGTAGCCCTCGACGACTCGATCACCCTGCTCGACGAACAGCTCGCCCGCGGCCGCGGCGCCATCATCGTGACCGCACACATCGGAAACTGGGAGCTGTTGTGCGCACGCTTGCGCCGGCGCGGGCACGAGGGTGCGGTCATCGGATTGGAGCGCCCGCGCGACTCGACCTCGCGCTGGCTGACCGAGATGCGGCGCGGATACGGAGTCGAGACGCTCCCCCAGCGCACGAATCCACGCAACCTCCTGCGCGTGCTCCAAGGAGGCGGCGTGTTGGGGATCCTATGCGACCTCGAGGTACGTCGACTGGCGGGCGAGTTCCTGCCCTTCTTCGGGCGACAGGCCCTCACGATGACCGCACCGGCGGCTCTCGCGAGGGCGGCGCGCGCGCCGCTCTTGCCGACGCGCTGCGTGGCGAACGGAGGAGGCCAGTACCTGCTCAGCTTCGAGGAGCCCTTGGCGATCGATTCGACCTGCGACCGCTCGCAGCGCGCCGGAGAGCTGATGGGGCGGCTGAACCGCCGCTTCGAGACCTGGATCAGGGAATCGCCCGAGCAGTGGGCATGGCATCAGCACCGCTGGCGCACCCGGCCCGAGGAGCTCCTGGCGACCCCCCTCGCAGGACGCTAGCCCGCGTCCAGCACAGGGCTTCACGCCAAAGCGTGCAGGCGAATTCGCGGATGATTCTCCGGGTCAGGCGGCCTCTGAGTCGACTCGCCAAGGGCTTCAACAGACGCAGGGAGCCCCCAGCCGACCGCTCGCGCGCTCTGAGATGAAGCCTGGCCCGGGGATAGGGACGAGGCTCTTGGCAAGTCCGGGACCGGCGTGGGACACTGCCCCGCAGTGCACGTCGTCTACCTGCACCCCGCCCTCGTCTGCTCCGGAACGACGGAGCGCCTGCTGGCCACCCTCGACGCCGCGCGCGAGGCGGGGCTGCGCACGAGCGTGATCGCGGGCCCCGGCTCGCGCGCCGCTGCGCTGCGGGCCGCCGGGGTCGAGCTCATCTCCGCCGAGCTACCGGAGCCCGCCTGGCAGGAGCCCTTCGCCGCCTGGCGCACGCGCTCGGTCCTGCGCGGTCTCCAACCCGACCTGCTGCACGTCACCGACGATCGTCTGGCGGGCCTGGCGGCGGCTCTCTCCGCGAGCTTGCGCCTTCCCTGCGTGCTCGAGGTCGCGCGCCAGGTGCGAAAGCCGACGCTCCGCTCCCACGGACTCCTGCGCGCGATCCTCCTGCCCTGCCCGACCTTCATCGAGCGCGCTGTCAACCGCGGCCGCGCCGACCGATCGCTCTTGCGGGTGGTCGAGAGCGGTCCGGACATCTCGCGCCCCTGGGAACCCCACGACCTCGACAGCGAGAGAGTGCCCTGCATCGGAGCCCTCGGCTACCTGGACGAGGACCACGGCACCGAGACCTTGATCGACGCCGCGCGGATCCTGCGCGACCGAGGCCGGCGCCTACGCTTTGTGGTCCTGGGCGAAGGTCCGCGCGACGAAACCTTGCGCCGGCGCGCACGCGAGCAGGGAATCCACGACCACTTCACGATCGCTGCGCCCGCCATGGAGGACCTCGCCGACGTGATGCTCGAACTGGACCTGCACGTGTCCTGCACCCTCGAGGGCGGCGCCGGCTGGCTGGCGCACCGCGCCCTCGGTATGGGCATCCCGTCGGTCTTCTCGGCGGTCAGTTCGTCCTTGCACCAGATCGCCGACGAGCGCAACGCCCTGCTCTACCAGCCCGACAACGCCTCCGAGCTGGCCGATAGGATCGCTTCCCTGCTCGACGAGCCCGATGGCGCGAGTGAGATGGGTCTTCGCGCGCGCACCACCGCCCTGGAAGCACGCGGACAGCAGTCCTACCGACTCGCCCTGCGCGAGCTATACGAAGGACTCATGCCGGCCACGGTCTAGAGAGCACGCCGCTCACTCGACCCGTTCAGCTTCAAAGCAGACCCAGCTCGCCGGCCATGTCACGGATCGCGGGGTGTTCGACGAGGAGCTGGAACTTCTCCGCTTTGCGGGTGTGGTAGCCCGACAGCCATTCCTCGATCCCCGGTAGGCGGACGAACTCGAAGGCCGCCTGGTCCGCCATCTCCGCGTCCCCCATGCCGATGATCAATTCGACGAGGGTGGCCACGGCCTGGCCGGTCTCCTTGCGCTCCCAGTGCCACTTGGCCTGCTGCATGCGGTCAGTGAAGTAGGCCTCGCGCTCCGTGGTGAGGGAGTCACGCAGCTCCGTACACGCATCAAAATCCCCGGTCGAAGCGCCCGCCTCGAACGCCGTGAGCATCTCGAACGACTTGCGGTAGTCGCGGGGTTTGGCCCATGTCATCGTCTTGATCTCGTAGGCGACGTCGGTGAAAGTCGGCGGCTCGTGCATCTTCGCGATCGACGCATACCGCGTCTGATAGCGATTCACCCACGGAAGCTCCGGATGCTGGGGCCAACGTTTTCTGAAGTCCGCACAGCGCTTGAGGAACACTCGCGCCCGCTCGCGGGGCACGTTGTCGCCGAGCAAGCGCTTGTTGACAAAGCCCTTCAGCTGCGTCTCGAAGTGCTTCGAACCCTCGACATTCCACGCCGCCACTTCCGCAGCCGCGTCGCGCTTGGCGATCTTGCGCTGGAGCTCCTCCAGCTGCGGGCGCAACTCGGGAGCGAGGGTGAGGTCGATGCGCTCGATCTCCTGCTCCGCGCGTCCGATCGCTCCCTCGTTGAAGTTCTCGATGGCGACCCTCAACCGCTCGTGAGGGTTGTAGGCCACTTCGCCTGCGTCGCCGATCCAGCCCTGGCCGACGAAGTAGATCACCAGGCCGCTGGCCGCCAGGATCAGCACGATCCCCCAGGTCGGAATGCTGCGCTTGACCGTCCGCCGCGTGCGCGTGACCGAAGGTCGCGCCGCGGCCTTGCGCTCGACGGTGCCGGAAGACGCGGGCTGCTTCGATCCATCGCTGACGTTGAACACGGCGGCCCCGATGCGGAATTCTCCGTTGCTCGGGACACGCGTCGGGCCATTCACCGGTCTGCCGAGGATGGTGGGCGGCGCGACGCCAGGACGGGGCGTGAGGATCGCCTCTTCCGTCGTGATCTCCAGCTCGGCGTGCACCTCGGCCACATCGGGCGAGCTGAGTTTGAGGGTGCAGCTCTCCCCGCTCCCGATGGTGATCTTGCCGGGGTTCAGCTTGAAGGAGCGCTGCGTGCCGCCGTCGTCGAGGGTCAGTCTTGCCATGTGTGCAGGTCGGTCTCGAACGCTCGGCTCACGCCGAAGTTCTGGGTCCAGTAGCGGCCCCGCTGAGCACTCGCCATCTCGCGATGCCCCGGGGAGAGGATGTTCCGATGGTGTCCGCTGGAGCGAATCCAGCCCGAGTGAGCGCCGCCGGGATCTCCCGACCCCGCGTGACAGTTCTCACCCACACCGGAAGTGTAGCCGCAAAGCCGCATGCGATCCCCGGGCGTCCGGCGCTCGGGATCGGGCTCGGTGTGCCCGAAATCACCGCTGTTCGCCATGTAGTCGGAGTGCATGACCGCGGCGGCCTGAATGGCAGCGTTCCAGGCCAGCGCTCGGCGCCCGAACATGACCCGGTAGGCGTTGGTGATCTCCACCTGCACGCGCTCGCCGTTCGACGGCTGCTGCTCGTCGGGTCGCGAGTCCACCGCCCAATTGCGACCGTTGAGGTCGCGGACGGCGCGGTCGCGGGCAAGGCGGTCGCGCTCCTCAACAGTCCAGGCGAAGTCGTGCAAGGTGAGGGGGTCGAGGCGAGTCTCGACCGCGAACAGCCACTCGGGGATCTCTGTGGGCCACTCAAAGGCGACCTCCACCTCCTCCGAACGCTCGAGCACCCACGCCAGCTCCTCCGTACCCTCCCGGAAGGCCCTGGAGACGGACACGGCGCGGCCGGCCTCCCAGGCATCACGCAGCCTCGCCACCCGATCATCGACGCGCGCCTGGACCTCCGGGTAGAGCTTCGCCTTCTCCCAGGGCACCGCGGGCGCGCGGTAGGGGTAGAAGTACTCCACGGTGTCGAAGATCAACTCGAGCGCGGCCTCACGCTGCAGATCGAGCGCGCGACGCAGCTCCGCGAGTTGTTCGAGGTTTCGCAGGGTCTTGCCGCGCTTGATGCCTCGCAGGGCGCGCTCCCAGCGCACGGTGAGCGCACGATGGAGCGCCGGCGAGGCGCTCTCCTCCAGGTCGTCCAGGGCTTCGAAGGCTTCGTCGCGCTTCGTCGCGACTGCTCCGGCCAGCTCCGACTCGAGCTCATCGATCCTGGCCAAGAGCAGGGTCCGCTCGAACTCCGGGCGCTCAAGCCAGCGGCCCGAGTCGAAGACGTAGCCTCCATCGGGAACCTCTTCGGCGCGCTGGCGGGCGATGATGTCCCATGCCTCTTCCTCCCTCAGAATCTCGCGCTTCACGAGGCGCGGGAGTTGCGCGAGGGCAGCGCTGCACTGCGCCGCACTGCCGCGCAGCAGGCGCTCGTCGAGCAGGCCCAGCTCGGCCTCCTGGGAGAGCTCCGACAGGCGTGCCGCCTCCTCCAGGACCTCCAGGGAGAGCGCCTCCCAGGTGATAAACCCGCCGGCCAGGCTGAGGCCCTCGGGGCTCGCAGCCCTGATCGCGCAACGCTCGGCGAAGCGCTCGGGATCGCGCGCGCGTCCGGCGGCGATCTCCTCGCGCAGGCGGTAGCGCCGCTCAAGCCCGCGGGCACGGGCGATGTAGGCGTTGCGCTCGGCTCCCGGCCGGGCGGCAAAGCCCGCATCGATCCAGCGCTCGGCGGCGGCGAGCAGGTCGGTGGAGGTCTCGGGCGCTCCGGCCCCAGAGGGCGAATCCGTCTCCAATCCAGCGGCGGCCTCGCGCGCCCCCCCGGCGGGCTCCTCGGGCCCGCTGGCGGCCTGGGCTCTGGCGCCCGCGCGCGGTTCGGTGCGGGCCTTGGACCCAAGCTCGCGAGAGGGCCTCTCCACCGGCGGGCCGCCGGCGAGAGCGCGCTCGGGCGCGGGTGCCTCGAAGCGCTCATGACGAACGACGACCGAGGGCTCGCCCTCGATCTCGTTATCCGCCAGCTCATCGGAGTGGTAGCCGGTCGGGTGGATGGGCCTGTGAGCGGAACCGCCGCGCTCCGCCAGCCGGTCATAGGTCTCGCTGCGGGCCAGCTCGACCCACTCGCGGGCGACCGGATCGTCCCCGTCGAAGACCAGGCTCTCGAGGTTCTCCAGGGCCTGGCGCGGGTCGATCCGCCCGAACCCCTCGAGGCGTTCCGTCAGGGAACTGCGCGTGCCACGGCGCTTGAGGATCAGGGTCCGAAGCGCTCGGGCGTCCGCGCTCTCGCGGCCCTCCAGGGAGGACTCCGCGCGCTCCAGATTCCCTTTGGAGTAGTAGAAGCGCGCCGACTCCACGGCCCCGCCACCTCCGCCGCAGGCGGCCTGCAGGGAGAGGGCGACGACGAGCGCGAGAGGGATGATGCGGCTCATGAAAAGGCCAGGGTAGCCAGCGGCGAATCGGAAGGGGAATCCGGGCTCCTGGAACACCGGCTATACCCCTTTCAAGAGCCGAGGCGACAGATCCTCCGCGCTGATCGTGTCCCCGCTCAGCACGGCGGCGCGGCAGATCTCATTCTCCAGCTCGCGCACGTTTCCCGGCCAGTTCCAGGCCTCCAGGGCCGCGCTGGCGCTCCCGTCCAGGGTGAGTTCGCGCCCCAGTTCCTCCCCCACGCGTGCCAGAAAGTGGCTCGTGAGGAGCGTGATGTCGCCCTCGCGCTCGCGCAAAGGCGGCAAGTCGATGGTGATGACATTCAGGCGGAAGAAGAGGTCCTCGCGGAATGTCCTCTCGGCGCACATGGCCGTCAGGTCCTTATTCGTGGCGGCGACCACGCGCACATCGACCTTCTTGACCTTGTTGGAGCCCACCGGACGAACCTCTCCGTCCTGCAACACCCGCAGCAGCTTGGACTGCATGCCCAGGGGCATATCGCCGATCTCATCGAGGAAGACCGTGCCCTTGTCAGCGACCACGAAGTGACCGGCGCGGTCGGCGACGGCCCCGGTGAAGGCCCCGCGCACGTGCCCGAAGAGCTCGCTCTCCAGCAAGTTGGCCGGCACCGCGGCGCAATTCTCGGCCACGAATGCCCCCTCCCGGCGGCCGCTCCCGTCGTGGATCGCGCGCGCCGCGTACTCCTTGCCCGTGCCGGTCTCCCCGAGGATCAGGACGGATACATTGCTGGGCGCGACCTTTTCCAGCAGGTCGAAGACGGCCTCCATCTGCGGGCTCGCGCCGATCATGCCGAAACGTCCGGGCAGGACGTCAGCCGTGCCCGACGTCCGGGGCGCGGCACACAGGGCGCGCCACTCCTCGCTTAGCGCCCCCCACGCTCCCGCGTCGCGGGCCTCGGTGACGAGGGCTTGCAGACGCTCGCGTAATTCCTTCTCGTCGCTCATCGCAACCGCTTCAGCTTGGCGTACGCCAGCAGCAGGTGCTTACTCCCGTACACGGGGAAGTGAACGGTCGCCCTGGCGTTGACGCCAGCCCCCTGCAAGGCCTCGATCGTGCCCCGACCGAAGTGGTCATGCGCGACCGCTTCTCCGACACGCAGCTTCGCGTACTCGCCTTCGGGCGCTTCGAAGGCGCCCAATCCCTCGTCCTCCCCCTCGCCCTCCGAGCCCTCGATCAGTTCGGGCGGGATCTCCTCGAGGAAACGCGAGGCGATGCGCGTGGACTCCTGTCCGAAGTGCAACCGGCACGCGGCGTGGGTCAGGAACAGGCGCTCGCGGGCGCGAGTCATCCCCACATAGAGCAAGCGCCGCTCCTCCTCAAGCCCCTCGTCCCCTTCGGATTCAGTGAGCGCCCGGTAATGCGGGAGGAGTTCCTCCTCGAGGCCGATGATGAAGACGTGGGGGAACTCGAGCCCCTTCGCGGCGTGCAGGGTCATGAGCGTGATCTGGCCCTGTCCGTCGGCCATCCCGTCGGTCTCACCGACGAGAGCAACGTCCTGCAAGAAACCCCGCAGGCCACCCTCGGGGTAGAGCTTGTCGAACTCGGACGCGTGGGAGTGGAGCTCGTCCACGTTCGTCTCGCGGTCCGCGCCCGTGCCGTCGTCCAGCTGAGCGATCCAGGCCTGCAGGTCGATCTCTTCCAGCAGCGCGTCAATAGCGGTCGCGGCCGGGACGTCGCCGACCTCGTTCAGCCGATCCATCAGCTCGGCGAAAGCGACCACGCCCTTGCGCGCACGCCCGCGCAGCATCTCCCGCACCTCGGTCGAGCGCGCGGCTTCGAGCAGGGGCAGACGGCGATCTGCCGCCCAGGAGGCGAGGCGCTCCAGGCTGCGGTCCCCGACGCCGCGGCGCGGGGAGTTGATCACGCGCATGAAGGCGACGTCATCGGTGGGATTGACGACCAGCTTCAGGTAGCCGATCAAGTCCCGCACCTCGCGCCGCGCGTAGAACTCGACGCCGCCGACGACCTGGTAGGAGATCTTCGCCAGGCTCAACTGGGTCTCCAGGGCGCGCTGCATGAAGTTGGCGCGGTAGAAGACGGCGATCGAGTTGAGGGGCGTGCCCGCACGCTCCAGGGCCCGGATCTGCAAGGCGACCTCACGACCCTCGTCGTTCTCGTCGGCGCACTCCAGGACACAGATTAGCTCTCCCTCCTGCGCCTCGGACCAGAGGTCCTTCTCCTTGCGCTCCGCGTTGTTGCGGATCACCGCCTGAGCGGCCTTGAGGATGTTGCGGGTAGAGCGGTAGTTCTGCTCGAGCTTGATGACGCGTGGAGCACCGAAATCCTGCTCGAAGTCGAGGATGTTGCGCAGGTCCGCACCCCTCCAGGCGTAGATCGACTGGTCGGGATCGCCACAGACGGCCACGTTCCCGTGGAAGCTGGAGAGGTGCCGCGTCAGCATGTACTGGACGCGGTTCGTGTCCTGATACTCGTCGACGCTCACATAGCGAAAACGGCTCGAGTAGGCGTCGCGCACACCGGGATGCTTCTCGAAGACCGCGAGGGTCTTCAGCAGCAGGTCGTCGAAGTCGAGGGCGTTGCTCGAGCGCAAGGCCTCCTCGTAGGCCTTCATCACGCGGCTGAAGACCTCCTCCTCGATCCCCTCGCCCTCGTCGGGGAGGGTGCCCGCATCCGGGCCGTTCTTCCAGTCGCTGATCCAGCCCCCCACCGCGGCAGGGCGGAAGCGCGTCCGGTCGTAGTTCTTCTCGCGCAGGATCTTCCTGATCAGGGCGTTGCGGTCCGAGGTGTCGTAGATCGAGAAGTCCCTCGTCCAGCCGGCGTCGAGGACCTCGATCTCGCGCCGCAAGAGTCGCGCGCACATCGAGTGGAAGGTGCAGATCCAGGCGCCGCGCAAGGAGAGCATGCGCTCCACACGCTCGCGCATCTCACGGGCGGCCTTGTTGGTGAAGGTGATCGCCAGGATCTCGTCCGCGCGCGCGCCGTGCTCGGTGACCAGCCACGCGATGCGGTGGGTCACGACGCGCGTCTTGCCCGAACCAGGCCCGGCCAGGATCAGGAGCGGACCCTCACCGTGGGTCACGGCCTCCCGCTGAGGTTCATTCAGCCCGTCCAGAAGCCCCGGAATGGGGTCGGGAGCGATCGGAGCCTCCCCCGCACCGGCCTGCAGGCCTCTGACGTCCATCCAGTCCACCATGGGGACCGCGCATTGTAACCGCCTGCAGGCGCACGCCCAGAGGCTCCCGCTTTCTCGTTCCACTAAAGACCGTCGCCGACGGGGGTCGATACGGGAGCGCGACCCTTGACCGGGCTCTCGCTCCGGTCACGACCCCGGCCCTTCCCGGCGGGTCCTCCCTAGGCATGTTCGAGTCGATCCGACGCAAACAGAGCGCCGCCGCGCGCCACAGCCAGCTCCCCGCGACCACCAAGTCCGCGGCCGGAGACAAGAAGGAGGTCCTCGGCAAGCGCTCGCGGCGCCTGAACCTCGTCAACCAAGCTCACCTGCTGCGCTCCATCGAGGAGGCCGTGCGGCGCGGATTGACCGATCGTCTCGACGGCGTGGACGACGAGACCCTGGCCAGGATCACGAGCACCACCAAGGCCGAGCTGCTCACGCTCCTCAAAGCCGGCGCCCAGGCCGTTCGCGGGCTCTCCAAGGAGAAGTTTCTCGAGGAGGCCGAGCGCGATCGCCAGCGCATCGTCGCCGAGCGCGAGCAGGCCAGCGAGGATCTGCAGGCGCTGCTGGAGCAGGTCGACGTCCGGCGCGGCGAGATGCTGCGCGCGCGCGAGGAACTGGAGGAAGAGTCGCGGCGCAGCGGCGACGCCCAGGACGAGGCGCTGATGCGCCGCGTCGAGACGCTCTTCGAAGAGGGCGACTACGCAGCCGAGGCCGCCGACCTGCGCGAGCAAGTGACTGCGCTCCTGTTGGGTTCGGTTCGCAGCGAGCGCGACAAGGTCGTGGCGGCTCAGATGTCCGATCACCGCCAGTCGGTCGAGAACTTTGAGCGGCGGATCACCAAGCTCACGCGCTCCCTCGAGGTGACCGAGGATGAGCTGCGGCGCATGGCCGAGAGGAAGGAGGTCGAACCGGGGGTCGCCTCCGTCTTCCGCACGGTCCAGGGCTTGAACGCCGGCGAGGACGACCTCGAGGCCAAGACTGAGATGATGGCAAGCATCTTCGAGGCCAACATGACCCTACAGAAGGGCGCCGAGGCCTGATGAGGCAGAGCCGGCCACGGATCACGGCGGCGCGCAATCGGTGCGCGCCCGAAATCACGGATGGATTCACAAACCTGAAGGAAGCATGGGCATGACCGATCTCGACGTACTGGAAAACACCGAGCAGAAGGGCAACGGCGCCGAGGCGACCGTGGAGGATGGCGTGCTGTACCTGGGGATCGACCTGGGCACATCGCGCACGTCCGTCACGGCGAGCAACGGCGAGCGCGTGACCCTGGCGTCCTACGTCGGCTACCCGAAGGACGTCATCAGCCGCAAACTGCTGAAGAAGGACGTGCTCTTCGGCGACGAGGCCCTGCAGAAGCGCCTGGCCCTGAACCTATTCCGCCCGCTCGCCAAGGGCGTGCTGAAGTTCAGTGAACAAGACGAAGACGACTACGAGGGAAACGTGAAGGCCGCAAAGGACCTGATCCGGGAGGCCATCCGCCTCGCCAAACCGCGCGCGGACGAGCTCGTCTACGCGGTCATCGGAGTGCCCGCCGAGGCCTCGATCCACAACCGCGAGGCGATCATCGAAGCCGCTCGCGAGAGTGTCGATTCGGTCATGCTGTGCTCCGAGCCCTTCTCTGTGGCCTACGGCCTCGACATGCTCGACGACGTGCTCGTGATCGACATCGGCGCGGGGACTACGGACCTGTGCCGCATGCACGGGACCATGCCCGACGAAGCCGACCAGCTCACCCTCGACTCGGCCGGAGACGCGGTGGACGAGAAGCTCGAAGAGGCACTGCGCGCGAGCTGCCCCGAGGCGCAGTTCACGCGTCAGATGGTCAAGAACATCAAGGAGCGCTTCGGCTCGATCAGCGAACGCGCGGACCAGGCGCTGGTGATGCTGCCCGTCGAAGGCAAGCCGACCGAGTTCGACGTGACCGAGGAGGTCCGCAAGGCCTGTCACACGATCGTCCCGCCCATCGTCGAGGGCCTCGGCAAGCTGATCGCGACCTTCGATCCGGAGTTCCAGGAGCGCCTGAAGGGCCGCGTCCTGCTCGCCGGCGGCGGCAGTCAGATCCAGGGCCTCGACAAGGCCATCGAGGCCGAGATGCTGCGTACCCTCGGCGGCGGTCAGGTGATCCGCATCGAGGAGCCGATGTACGGCGGGGCCAACGGCGCCCTGAAGGTCGCCCACGACATGCCCGCCCAGTACTGGGAGAGCCTGCGCTAGCACGCTGATCTGCCTTCTCGGCGTGCGCGCCGAGGGGCCGCGCGGTCACTGCAATCAAGCGGGGCCCCGACCAGATGGTCGGGGCCCCGCCTTGTTTAGGGCCGGACAGGCTGCGCGGATCAGAGGTTGCGCAGGATCATGGCCGCGCGCTCCGCGGCCCTGGTGCCCGGGTACTTCTTGACGATCGCCTCGTACTTCTTGGCGGCCTTCTTCGCGCCACGCTTCGCGGCCAGGGCGCTGGCCTTCTCGAAAGCCTTCGCGGCATCGATCTCTTTCGTGAGCGCGTCGTCCTTCGAGATCTCCTCCAGGCGATCGGCGAGCGCGTCCCCCACCTCCGTGCCCTTCAGCTCCTCCTCCAGAGCCTCGAGCACAACGAGCGCGGTGAGCACCCGTCGGTCCTTCAGGAAAGACTCGGCCTGGTCCCTGAGGACCTGGACGTAGGCCTCGATCTCGCTGATCAGAAAAGCCGCTTCCTCGCGTTGCGCAGCGCTCAACTTCTGGTCCGCGGCCACGCGCCGGGACGCGGAGAGCGCCTTGCCGAGCTTGCCCGCTTCGGCGGACTTCACGGCGGAACCCAGCTTGCGATCGAATTCACGATCGAAGCTGAGGGCCAGGAAGCTGTCCGTGTTGCTGGGTTTCGCACCCTTCAACACTTCCTTGACCTTGCCCTTGGTCAACGAGGAGGGGTGGCCGGTCCAGGCGATCTTGCCCTCGGGGTCGATCAGGACCGCGCTCGGGTACGCCCGGACACCGAAGGCCTGGTTGGCTTCCGATCCCGAGGCCACGCGCACGCTGACTCCGTTGGCGTCCAGGTACGGCGCGACCTTGTCGTCGCCCTCATTGGACACGGCCAGTACGACCAGGCCTTGCTTGCCGAATTCTTCCTGCAGCTCCTGCAGGTGGGGCCAAGACCCCTTGCAGGGGCCTCACCAGGTGGCCCAGAACTCCAGCATGATCGCCTGCCCCTTGAGGGACTCCAGGCTCGGGTTGCGGCCGATGTGGTTGTACCAGCGCTCTGCGCTGATCTCGGGCGAGGCCGTGCCTACCGCCGGCAGATCGGGCGCGCTCGGGACCGCCGCCGCACACAGAGCGAGGCCGGCGAGACTCATCGAGAGGGTCAACTTGGAGTTCATGTTCATTCGCTCCTGAAGGGTCCTGCTCCTGAATGGAGCACTGATTCCGTCGGGGGAGATCAGATAGCGATAGTAGGGCATTCTTGAGGCGCTGTCCGCTGCGGCTGTGTACCGAATTCGTAGCCCCGAGCAACGCCTCGGAGGACCTCAGCGAGGCAGGTGGACGCGGGCCGTGACCGGAAAGTGATCCGAGGGCAAACGCCCGCCGGCGGCGGAGCGGCGCATGACACAAGCAGGAGCGCGGCGCGCAGCAGGGAACGCCCTCTCATCGGCGCCCTCCACGCCGCGCGACCAGACCTGCGCGCCCCGCGCGTTCCCGTTCGAGCACGGTCTCCAGCTCGGGCAACCCCGCCGCCAGCTCGCCCGGTGTCAGGCACCAGCGGTCGCTCGGATGGTCGCCAGGACGGTCGGTGGTGAAGGTCGAGACGAGGGCGTGGCCGCCGGGGCTCACCAGACGCCACAGCCCGGTCAGCAGGGCGCGATCTAGGAAATCCACGACCACCACCAGGTCGTAGCTGGACGGGTCTGCGGGCAGACCGGCGGCCAGGTCGACCACGCTCGTCGCAATCGCGAGCCCGCGCTCGGCTGCCTCGTTCGCCAGGAAATCCAGAGCCACGGAGCTGATGTCCCAGGCCTCGGTCTCGAAGCCGCGCCGGGAAAGCTCCAGGGCGTGCCGGCCCCGGCCCGCAGCCAGGTCCAGGGCGCTCCCCGCCGCGGCGCTCCCGAGGAACACGAGGGCTTCGAGGAAGAACTCGTCGGGGGCTCCCGAGGGCGAGGCGAACGCCGCCCTGTGGCGCGCATCCCATCGTTCGTGGTCTTCGATCATCGCCGGCGTCTGCGGGACGGCCCCCGAGGTCTCCTATACTGACGTGCCTTGGGAACACGAGAAAGAGCGGCGGCCCTCCCGCCGGAGGAAAAGTGGCAGGGCGACGTCGCGGCCGAACGCTACGCGACCCGACGCTTCCACTCCGCGGCTGCGGCCCAGCGCGACCCACGGCGGGTGGCGCGCCTGCTGGCGCGCCACGGGCTGCACCCTTCCCAATCCGTCCTCGACGTTCCCTGCGGCACCGGTCGCCTGCGGCCCACCCTCGAAGGCCTCGGACTACAGGTGACGGGCGTCGACATCTCGCCCGCCATGCTGGCGGCTGCTCCCACCGAGCGGTCCCTGGTCGGCGCCGCCGAACGCCTGCCCTTCGGAGAAGGAACATTCGACGCCGTTGTCTGCTGCCGCCTGCTCCATCACCTCTCCACGGACGACGTCTTGGCGGCGACGATCGCCGAGCTCGCGCGGGTCTCGCGCGGCCTGGTGGTCGCTTCCTTCTGGGACGCGAACAGCTGGCACGGCTGGCGTCGCGCTCTGGGGCTGCGAGAGGATCCCAGCGGACGCCGCGCCCTCTCCCGGCGGCACCTCGCCCAGCTCTTCGAGGACGCGGGCGCACCGATCATCGACACGGCGCACTCCCTGCGCTTCGTCTCCATGCAGGCCTTCGTGGTGGCGCGCGTGCGCGCCTGACCCTCTTGGGCGCATTTCGCTTGCGGACTCGCTTCGGCCTCTTACATGCCGTCGCTTGCAGTCCCGCGGTCCTGCAGGCCGCGGTCGATCTGGCCCTGACCGCCGCCGCCGAAGGACGCTCCGTCACCGCAGCGGTGCCCTTCACCCAGGGACCGGCGTGGTTCAAGGGCGAGCCCCTGCGAGGAAAGGCCGCCTGGCGCCACGGCCTGCGCGCACGGGTCTTTCGCCTGCCCCTGCCGCGCCAGAACGAGTTCCACAATCTGCGCTGGCTCGCGCGTCGCTCGTTCGAGGTCGCCCTCCCCCTGGCCGCTGGCGCCTTCTTCCGCGCCGGCCTGCCGCGCTACCAGTTCCTCGTGACCAGCGAGGTCGACGGCGTCCGGACCCTACGCCGCTTCCTCGCCGACGAATCGGACGGGCGGAAGGCGGTCCTGGCGGAACTCGCCCGCGAGGTCGGTCGCATGCACGCCCTGGGTTTCATCCACCGTGACCTGTTTCCGCGCAATCTGCTGGTGAGGAGCAACGCGGTCTCCGGACGGCGGATCGTGTTCCTCGACGCCTGGCGCGGCGGCCCCCGCCCGCAGCTGCGCGGCCCCGCTCACGATCTCGCCTGCCTCTTCCTGCACGCTCCCGGCCTGTTCCGTGGGGAGGAAGAGCGCTGTTTCTTCGACGCTTATGTCGCGGCTCGAGCCGTCCAGGGACGGGCGGTCGAAGCCCGTCGGCTGGCCCTCGCCACGGCTCGCGCGCGCAGGCGCCTGTGGCTCCGCCTGAAACGCGACCCGCGGAGGTTGGGCGGTGCGCCGCTGCCGCCGCGCGAGTGGTCCCTCTGAGTGCCCCCGGCAGGCCGGCGCTCCCAAGCGGTCCGCCGAGCGAGAGCCGCGGCGCATGATCGCGCTTCATGCCTCCATTCCCGCATCTCGAGGTTCAAGAGCCCGCATTGTGGATGTCGATCGCACCCCGTATCCTCCGCTGCGTGAGGAGAATCTCCGTGTGTGTGATCGCGCGGGACGAGGCACGCTGCATCGGCGCCTGCCTCGAAAGTACGTCTGCCGTCGCTTTCGAGGCGATCGTCATCGATACCGGCAGCACCGATGAGACGCGACGGCTCGCTGCGGCGCGCGGGGCCCGGGTGATTTCCCACGAGTGGCGCGACGACTTCGCGGCAGCGCGCAACGCGGGCCTCGAGCGTGCGACGGGATCGCACATCCTGGTGCTCGACGCCGACGAGGTACTCGCCCCCGGGGCGGTTGAAGCTCTCGCATCGGCCGCTCTCGACGAGCGCCTCGTGCTCGGTTTCCTGCCAGTCCACGATGCGGACTCCATCGACCGCCCGGCGGCCGAGGTGATCCGCGGCGAGGGAAGGCTCTGGGACCCGGTCTGGAGGCCTCGCCTGCTCGTGAACGATCCGCGCGTCCGCTACCAGCGGCGCGTGTACGAGAGTGTGCTGGAGGGAGCCAACCTTCGGCTCGCCGCCGACGGTGGCCGTATCGACAAGCTCGATGCGCCCATCGTTCGCTACGGCGATGCGCCCGACTTCGAGAGCGGAGGACGTCAGCCGCGAAGTGACACGGCACTGCTCGAGAGCGCGCTGGCGGAAGACCCCGAAGACGGCGAGCTGTCCGCCCATCTCGCGCGCGCGTACCTCGCCCAGGGCATGACCGAGGAAGCGCATGAGGTCGCCGCGCGCGCCCACGGTTCCTGGCTCGCTTCGCTCGACGAGATCCCCGAGCACTTACTGCGCCCCTCGGCGGTGCCGCTCGGTGCGGTCCTCGCGCTCTGCCAGTTGCAGCGTGGGGATCACCACGCCGCCCTCGAGACCGTGCGCGAGTCGGCACAGCGATGCGCCGATCCGCACCCCGACCTCTGCTTTCTCGAAGGCGTAGCCTTTGAGCGAGCAGGCTTTTTCGCCGACGCCGAGCGCTGCCTGCGCGACTGCCTCGCGATGCACGGACAGCTCCATCAGGTGCCTGCCAGCCCCGGCGTGACCGATCACGCGGCGCGGCTGCGCCTGGCCAACGTGCTCCTGACCCAGGGCCGCGCCGAAGAGGCCCTGCACATGGTGAGCGACCTGGAAGGCGTCTACGCGCGCCCGGCCATGTACGTGCGCGCCGAGGCGCAGCTCGCCCTCGGGCAGGCCGCCGAGGCCATCTGCACCCTGCGCCCCCTGCTCGACGCCGAGGAAGGCGAGGCGGACCTCTTCGCCCTGGCCTCACGCGCCATGAACGATGTCGGACACTCGGACGAGAAGATGATGGAGATCATCTGCGCGGCGCCCCCCGACGGCTGGCTGGAACGCAGACGCATGGAGCTCGTGCGCCACGACCTCCAGCTCGACGAGTAGGTCGGGACCTCCCAGGCGCGCCGGAGGGGCGAGCGGCCACGAAAAAGTCGCCCGCGGAGCCGACCAGCACTAGGCTGGAGCGCATGATCCCGACCAAGCGCACGATCTCATGGCTCATCATTGCCGCCCTGGCTGCACCCGCCTGCCAGACGGGAGTGCGCGGAGGGCGCTACATCGCCTACGACACCTCGACCGGCCGGCCCATCGAATTGAAGGACATGGCCGCATGCATATCCGAAGCGGACGTCGTCTTCCTGGGTGAGGAGCACGACAACGACGCCGGACACAACGTCCAGTTCTGGACGACGCGCATGCTGCACGCCCTCCGTCCAGGACTGATTCTCTCGATGGAGATGTTCGAGGCGGATGTTCAGGAGGTGCTGGACGCCTACCTGGCCGGCGAGATCGACGAGGAGAACTTCCTCGCCAATTCGCGCCCCTGGGGCAACTACCGCGAGCACTACCGGCCGGCCGTCGAATGGGCCCGTGCGAACGGCGTACCGGTCATCGCGGCCAACATTCCGCGCCCTCTCGCGCGCTCGGTAAGCCATGGGCGCGTGGAGCGCGTCATGGGAGAACGCCACGCTCCCTGGGGCCTGAATGTCAACGAGCCGGCATACCGCTCGCGCTTCGACGAGGCCATGGGCGAACACGGCAGCAGCGGGACGACTGACCTGGACAGCTGGTTCGCCGCTCAGTGCATCAAGGACGATCGCATGGCCGAGAGCATCATCGGCGCCCTCGAGGCGTCCGACGCCGAGCTCCCCCTGGTCATTCACTGGTGCGGCCGCTTCCACTCGGACCGCGACCAGGGCACGGTCTCGAGGCTCTTGCGTCGCCGCCCCAATCTCGATGTGGAGGTTGTCTCCATGAGCTCGGGCGGACGCCTCTCGCGCGAGCTCGACCACTCCGAGCTAATCTCCGGGGACTTCGTCATCCGCGTCCCCTAGTAGTCCGCGGTCCGCGGTCCTCGCCCCATCCTCTCAGCGCACGAAGAAGGGCGGCGCCCGCGAAGGACGCCGCCCCTGGATTCGCGCTTCAGGCCTCGATCACAGACTGAAGGTCACCTCGACGGCGCCCGTCAGGTTGAAGCCGTTGCTGCACGGGCTGCCGCTCGGATCGCGGTACCAGCCCTGCAAGGTCCGGGTGTCGCCCGTACCCCAGCCGCCGGTTGCGCCCAGGCCGGGGCCCCAGGTCGCCGAGCCGGCGGCATTGGGAATCTTCACCCCGAGGCGAACGACGCTGCCGCCGGCGCAGCGCAGGCCGTCACCGAAGGGAACGCCGTTGCCACCGTTGAGGGTGTTGTTGCCCACGAAGAGCAGGGCGGGCTGGCTCGGGAGCATCCCGCCGCCTTCCATGACGAGGTCGTCATCCCAGGCGCTGTTCGAGCCCACGCCTCCCAGGGTCGCCCCCGAGCCGGTGGAGTTCGCGCAGCCCTCGTCGGAGCCGCCGGTGTTGCCGCAGGGCGCGGCCGTACCGCTGCCGTCGCAGAAGCAGACGGGTGTACCGACCGTATCAGGGACCGGATCGAGGGTGTTGAACCACAAATCAGTACCAGAGCAGCGCCCGAACACCATGTCCTTGTCACCGTCGTTGTCGATGTCGAAGACGCAGATGTCATGCATGCCCTGCAGGTCGCTTCCGGAGATGCCCGCGACGCCTTTCCAGCCACCGCTGCCAGACTGCTGGGCTTCCTCGCGCAGGGTGATCTGCTGCCCGATGTTGCCGCCGGGGTTGTGGTAGATGTGGGCTCGCCGGCTGCAGCCGGAGATGTCCACGTCGACGTCGCAGATGAGGATGTCAGCCCAGCCGTCTTCGTCGAGGTCGACGATGTAGTTATCGCTCGCGAAACCGTCGTCACTGCCCCAGAGGAAATCGAAGGTCTTGGCCGAGCCCCAGACCACGCGCCCGAAGGTGTCAGTGCTGAGGTTGTAGCGATAGCGGTCGGACCCATCGTCGCTGATGACCACGTCGGTCCGCCCGTCGTTGTTCAGGTCGCCGATGTTGACGTGGTAGGGCGCGAAATCGTGGAAGGAATCGAAGACGTCGAAGACACCCTCGTTGCCCGGGTCGTTGTAGGAGACCGCCACGTACTGCGGGGCGTTGAGGGAGGTGTCCTTGACGATGTCGTTGACGCCATCGAGGTTCATGTCGTGAATCGCGACAGAGTTCCCGAAGGCCGAAGAGAGCATCTGCGATGTCATGCGCGCAAAGCTCTCGTCGGTGAAGTTGCCGTTGCCGTCGTTGATGAGCAGGCGATCGTTCATATCGCCGCCACCGGAAGGCGTATTGGAGTCGTAATCCCCGAAGTAGAGATCCGGGAAGCCGTCTCCCGTGACGTCACCCGCATCGACCGAGCAGAACATGGGGAACGACGGGTTGCCGTTGGACAGGACGAGCTGCGGGAAGCGACTGTTCTCGAAGCGCAGGCCTTGCCAGTTGCCGCTGCCGTTGTTGCCCAGGTTCATGTAGACCCGCGGATGCGAGACGTGCTTGGGCTGCCCGGAGGTCAAGGTCGTGCAGGTGACGACGTCCAGCCAACCGTCCAGATCCAAGTCAACGATGACGACGTCGCGATCGTTGGTGGTCGTCAGGAACCCTTGGTCCCCGCCGACGGTCGAGGCCGTCGCGTACTGAGAGGTCCGGTCGACCAGGGTGCCGCCCTCGTTCATGAATAGCACGTTGGTGCGGCGGCCGCTGGTGGTAAAGGGCTGCTTGCGGACACAGACCAGGTCGGTCCAGCCGTCATTGTCGAGGTCGCCCTGCATGTAGTCCTTCTCCTCCGTGTCCCCGAGGCCCACGCTGTTGCCGGCGACCAGCTTGGAGTTGTCCTGGTCGAATTCGACCCACTCGTTCCCGAAGCCCTGGGCCCCGGCGAGGGTCGACAAGGCGGCCGCGCAGGCGGCGGGCACGAGTGTCTTGCGGCATACTTGCCAGGTTGCGTTCAGCGTCAGTTTCTTCATGGTACTGGTCAGCCCTTCGTCAGCTATTTGGTCTGAACTCGTCGGTCGAGAGTGTAGAGAGAGATGGGGCCTCTGATCCCGCACGCTGCCCGTGGGCACGCCACTTCGGGCTGGCGTGATCGGACTGACGGTCGGGAGTGGGGGGAATGCCGCGGTGGCCACCCTCCGTGGTGGAGGCGTCGGACCGCGAAGAGGATTGAAAATGAAGGGAAAATGAAGGGAAACGTCGCGCGCCCTGAGCCCACAGGCTCGAACGCGCCGGGCTCGAACGGGCCACCGCCGACGCGCAGCGGTCAACTCTCGCCCGTTCTAATACTAACCCCAGGGTGGTTCGAGTGGGTCCATGCACGTCCTCGGGGACGGTCAATTCCCTGTCAGGAGGGGGCGGCATGGGGGAGAAAGCCCGGTGAGGGAGCGTCGCGGAGGCTCGCGCCTCACTTATCGACGCGCTCGGAGGGCCCAGAAACCGCAGAGGAACCCCGAATAAGCACCCCGGGCCTGCTCTCCGGGAGCTAGCGGCCCCCCCTCCCTGAGCGCTGAACCCTCAGCAGGGCCCGGTAGTAGCTGGCCGCCCCGGCTCGCCCAGCGGCCGCCATCGCCGCCGCGAGGGCCTCAAGGTTGCGCGGCATCCCGTAGAACCAGCGTCCCGGATGTGAGATGCGGGGACGGGAGCCGGCGGCATCCACGCCGTAGGCGTGCACGTCCTCGAGGAGCTGGTCCACCCCCACCGGCCCGAGGTACACGACCTGGATCAGGTCGTCGCGGTCGATCAGGAGGCTGACGGGCAGGGCCGTCTCCTCGCGCTGACGCAGCACGCTCCCCAGCAGGACGCCCAGAGCGTCCACGATGCCCTGGTCCGCATGGACGAGGTCGAAGCCGGGGTCCGCCATGTGCGGGGCGATCCTCTCGTCGAACAGGGCCTGCGCCGCGGCGCGGTCCTCCTTGGGTTCGACATTGACGGGGAGGACATCGAGGCCGACGTAGGCCAGCTCGTCCGAGTGCCGTGCGAAGTCCGAGAGCTCCAAAACGCAAGGTGCGCACCACCCAGCCCACAGGCTTACCAGACGCGCGCGGCCCTCGACGCCGTCGGGGTAGAGCTCGCTGCGCAGACCGGGCGCCACCGGCAGCGGCGTGCGCAGGACGATCCGTGCCGTCGGCCCGCGGGCCGGCCAGGGTGAACCGGCGGGCAACGAGAGGGCCTCGCGCCGGGGGATCTCCACCGCAGTCCCTGCGCCCTGGACGACCGACCAGCGGCGATCGAGCGCCAGAGCCCCCAGATGCTCGGCAGCTCCCCCCGGCCAGGACACGATGACGTCCTGCACCTCAGACACCATCCCCAGACCGAAGGTCATGATGGAACTCGATTGAGCCAGGTACCCGTCTCCCGCTCGCACCTCGCGCGTCCAGCGCCGATTGCCGGAGATCACCTCTACCCGCGCGCCGATCGCGTCCCGGTTGCAGTCCACGCCCTCCAGAGCCAAGGCCAGGAAGTGAGCGCCCGTCCCTCCCTGGTTGTGGAGGAAGCGCAGGCGCGGGCCCGTGCGGTTGGCGAACCACAGGTCCACGGCGCCGTCGCCGTCCCAGTCCGTCGCGGCCACGGCGCGGCCGTCGTCGACGAAGTCGAGCCCCGAAGCGGCGGAGACGTCAACGAAGCCTCCGTCGCCCAGGTTGAGGTACGCGCAATGGCGTTCCCGACCGCTCCAGGAGGCGCCCGAGTCCATCAAGCTGCTCAGGGCCGTCCAGCCGTTCTCGTAGGAGACCTGCTCCGCCTCGCCCGCCGGTGAGCGCGACGCCACGCGTCGCCAGAAGAAGCCTCACAAGTCCTGCGGGTCGCTGTTGGTCAGGAATCCGTTGGGGACGACCATGTCCGGCCGTCCGTCTCCGTCGAAATCGCTGAAGAGCGCCCCCCACGCCCAGCGTCCCATGCGCACGCCGGCGGCGCTGCTCGCGTCCTCGAAGGTGCCGTCCCCGCGGTTGAGGAACAGGCTGTTGCCGAGGGCATGGCGGCGCAACTCGGCGCGCAGGCCCTCGGCCTCGCGCTTGAAGCGCGGCTGGTAGGAGATCCGGCGTCCGGCCGAGGAGTACATGTTGCTGACCAGGAGATCCGGATCGCCGTCGCCGTCCGCATCGGCCCAGCTGACCCCCATGCCCGCCGCCTGGTCCTCGCAGCCCGCCTCGCCCGCCACATCCTCGAAATGGCCGTCCTCGTTGCGGTAAAGGTTGTTGCGCCCGAAGTCATTGGCCACATAAAGGTCGGGATCGCCGTCGAGATCGAAGTCGCACCAGGAGGCCGCGAGGCTGAAGCGGTCATTCTCGATTCCCAGCCCCACCTCGTCGGTCACGTCCTTGAAGCCGTCCTCGCCGTCGTTGCGCAGCAGGTGGTTGCGCGGCCCGTTGTGCGCGTCGTGCAACGGCATGGGAACGCTGTCGCCGTAGGAGGTCTTCACGTAGCGCACGGCGTAGAGATCAAGATCTCCGTCAAGATCGAAATCGGAGGCGGCCAGGGAGTAAAAGCCGGCCGCAGAGCTGGCGCGCATGCGCCGCGCCGGAGTGAAGTTCCCCTCACCGTCGTTGGTCGAGAGGACGATCGACGGGCCAATGGCGCAGAACAGGTCGCGGTCTCCGTCGTTGTCGTGGTCGATCAGCAAGACCCCCTTCGTGTCGTCCAGCCAGGCGCAACCCGCCTCCTTCGCACGCTCGGTCACGCTCCCGTCGGCGTTTTGGACGAAGAGCATGTTGGGCAGGCCGGTCCCCGTGCCCACGTAGAGGTCCTCCAGGCCGTCGCCGTTGACGTCTCCGACGGCGAGGCCGTTGTGTCCCCAGAAGTTGGGCTCCCCCAGGTCGTCGATGCGCCCGTGCCAGAAGCCGCAACCATCTGCCAAGAGGTCGGTGGCGCCCCCGGCCTCTCCCACCAGGGCGCGCGTACGCTCGCGGAACAAGGGGCGCTCGACACGCACCAGGTCCAGGCGTCGAGGGTCGACGCCTACCATCCGAGTCCCCACCTCCTCGGTCGCGCCCGAGTCCCAGCGGACGATCCACTCACCGGTGAACGCGATCACGGCCTCGCCTTCCCGGCCGGAAGCGTCGATCAGGACATCGGTCTCGAACGGTGCTCCCGGTTCCCCCATGCGGACAGCGACGATCTTGAAGTGCAGTTGCACCTCGTCGGCTTCCGCGAGGGGCTCCATCCACTCCCTCAGGAACTCGACCAGGCCCACGCGCCCCGCATCCGGGCCGGGCGCCCGCCAGCGCTCCACGCGCAGGGCGTCGCGTTCCGCGCTCTCCGCCTCCCCCACCCGGATCAGCGTTGCTTCGAAGTCGGGGGCGGCGAAGGTCGCCGGATCGAGGCCGCCCGCCGATCGGTCCGCCCCCAGAGCCGAGGCCAGGGCCCGCAGGTGCTCCATCGCCGCCTCGCTGGCGTGCTCCGACTGCCAGTCGTCCGCGACGGCGTCACGCCGGCCCAAGAGGTCCTCGACGTCGGCCGCTCGTTGCTGAGCGAAGGTCGTGCCCGCCGCCAGCAAGACGGCCCCGATACCCGTGAGGCGCTTCATTCCCCGAGTCTACGAAATGCCCCAACGACGCCGGCCGATGGGGCGAGAAGATGGACCGCGACCAGGCCGCGCGCCGCCGATGGACTCGCGGGGCGGCGTCCCGGGCCTGGGCCGCCGCCCCGCATCCAGGGTCCGTAGCCCTCAGGGGCAGATCGTCACGGCCAGGCCGTCGGAGAGGCCCGTGCCCGTCCCGTCGGAGTGGGTCACGTCGCGCTGCCACTGCTGGGCGTAGAACGTGCTGCCGACGCCAAAGCCAGCGGCCATCATCTCCACCTGAGTGAAGTGATGGGAGTAGGTCCCCGAGCAGTCGATGGCCGGGGCCGGCGTCCCGCCGGAGTGCTGGACGGCAGTTCGAACGATCCGCGGGCTGACGCAAAGGGTCCCGCCGCCGAAGGGCATGTTGGCCGGAGCTAGCCCCCAGAACATGATCCCGTTGGAGTTGTTGATCATGTTCGAAGCGGTCACATGGAAGTCGTCCGGCCCCGCCAGAGACGGCGTCCCGGTCGATCCCATGGCGGGCGTGCAGCCCTGGGAGTTCTGTTTGGCCGTGCAGTAGTTCGACGCGTCGCAAGCAACGACGGTGATCACCAGGCTCGACCCTTGGCCCTCCGCGCCGACGACGTGCCAGAAGGGATCGGCGGCCGAGGTCCCGCCGCGGATGACGTTGGCGAAGATGTTGCTCAGCTCGAGGGTGTACACGCCCGCCGTCGCCGGAGCCGTGAGAGAACCGCTCGCGATGAGCACGCTCGCATGGCCGATGTCCGTGATCACGGTGCCCGTGGGCTGGGGCGCGAAGCCCTGCTCGATGGTGTTCTGGGCGCCGCCGATCTGAATCAGGTCGCCCCCGATGGGCGTCCCGCCGTACCCGGCGGGGTTGTTGATCCCCAGGGGCGAGGCAAAGTTCAACATCTCGGTCGAACCCGGATGGTTCGTTTGAGCGAGGGCGCCGCCGTCGAAGGCGAGGTCGAAGGCGAACATCGCCAGACCCTGGTTGTAGGTGTCCGAGAGGACGCCGGTGATGGTGTAGTCGACGGTCTCCCCGGGGCTGACCGTGACCTGAGCGGTCCCGCCGCTGTGGACGGTCAGTTCGAGGTCCGTGGCGACCGCGGGCAGGCCGAGGGCCAGAAAGGTGGCCGTGATGATGGTGTTCTTCATCTTGATGCGCTCCATGGCTCCTAGAAGATCTGGCCGGTGAAAGCCCGCTGGAGAAGACCGAACTCGATCAGGTCGAAGTCGCCGTCCTGATCGATGTCACAGAGGTTGGCGGGGAAGTCATCGGGAGAGATCGTGCCCGCTCCCGGCCCCGTGAAGTGCGGCTCGAGGAAGAACCAGTCGAACTCGTCGAGGTCGTTGTCCACCTCCGAGTCGAACTCCTCCTGGCCGAGCGATCCGAGGAATGCGATCAGCTGGTCCTGCTCGACGACGGACAGGGCCAGAAACGCGGCCCGCGATGCGGCGCCTTCGCCCTCGTGCTCAGCGATGGTCGCGCGCATGTTGTCCTCGAAGAACCCACCTGTGGCGCGGCCGTCGTGCAGGAAGGCGTTCCGAGCGCGCAGGCCCCACAGGGCGCGGGTGTGCATGATGTTCTCGGTCGCGGCGCCCTGGACGATCTGGTCACCGAGGCTGCCCATGTCGTGCAGCAAGCAATCGGTGTAGGGCTTGATCGGGATACCCGAGAGAGCGCTCTCCGGGGCGATCTGCGTCACGAAACCCGGCGTGTAGTGGCATCCGCCGCATCCCACGCTGTCGAACAGCAACTCGCCGCTCATGCCCGACCGCGGGGTCTGGGGCGGCGCGGCCAGGAAGCGCTGGAAGTCGGTGAAGCGGTCGACGCGCGTGAAGCCGTCGATGTCGGGGAGGTCCTCGGGATCCGCGACCGCGTCGCAGAGAGCGAGCTGAGCGGGGTCTCCGTTGGGAGCCGTCTCATTGGGCAGGAAGACCGTGGTCAGTCCCATCTCGCCCAGGGAGGCGTCGATCGAGAAGGACATGGTCGTGGCGATCACGCCCTTCCAGCCGAACTTGGCCACGCGCAAGGGCGCGCTGGGGTTCTCGAGCAGCGGGACCATGTGGGGAAAGCCGTTCAGCCCCGGGGGCTGGTTGCTCGCCAAGAGCAGCAGCTCGGCATCGTCGATGCCTTCCAGCAACCCGGCGCCAAAGGTGATCGGGGTCATGCGCCCGGCGATCACGTTCGCCTCGGCGGGTACGTGCTCCTCGCAATCGACGGAGATCGCCTGCTCCTGGAGCAGGCTGCCGCCGAGGTGTCCGAGCGGATCGAAGGGGTTGCCGCCCGTGGCGGCGACCCCAAAGCGGGTCACGGTGCGCACGCTGCCGCCGCCGGGCAGGGGCCCGGAGTGGCAGCTGCCGCAGGAGATGTCATTGAACGCCGGGCCCAGGCCTTCGGCGGGGGTGAGGTTCGTGTTGAACACGGTCATGCCCCTGCGAAAGCGCTGATACTGGCCGGGCGTGAGCCCCTGCACGGGATCCCCCAGCCTGGGCTGGAGCTCCTGCCCGAACGTGACGCTTGCCAGCCCGAGCGTCACTCCGGCGGCTATCAAGGTCCGAATCATGATTACTGCACCTTTCGGATTGGTGGAGAGTTGTGTCTGTGTGGGGGGAGTACGGAGAGCGTCCGACCGGCGTGATTCACGCGCCCTGCTGAGCGCCCCAGCCCAGCCCCCGGCCACGGGTCGCCTTCGACCGCCGCGGCGCGGGGACCGGACACTTCCGGTCCCGACACTTCCTGAAGCGTCGTTGGACGGGGGTTTCCGCACCACTCTCGGCGGTCTTCCGGCCCCGTCGTCCGCCTTTATTATGCCCCACTCTGGCAATTGCATAAGGGGACACTGCACTCCGATTTACAGGAGACCGCCTCGATCACACGCCGTCCGCCTCGCAGGAAGGCGCGAAACGGCCCTGAAGCCCCTCTGGCAGCCTCCTACAATGCGCGGCCGCCGAAAGACCGCCGACAGCACACAACACGCCATGGACCCGATTTCATCGAAAACGCCCCTTCCCGAGCAGCCGGCCCCCACCCGGCCGCGCATCCTGTTCGCCCTGGCCACCCTGATGGGCGCGATCCCCTGCCTGCTGGTCGCCTCGGCCATAGGCCTCTTGGGAGGAGCCCTGGTGGTTAGCGGCCACCTGCCGCGGAGCAGCGGGGACATGACGGAGCTCCTGGGCAAGTTGATCGCCCACCCCCTGGGGCTCGCCTTCCTGGTCCTCCCCGGCCAGATCACGATGATCGCCCTGGCGACCGTACCGGCGGCCCTCTCCCCGACCGCGTTCCGCCGCCGCCTGGGGCTGGTGCCCTGGAAGGTGAGCACGCGAAGCGTCCTGCTGCTCCTGGCCGCGGCCCCCGTGGTGCAGTTTCTGTCCGCGCTTCCGATCCAGATCCTGGGCCTCGAGGCCGACGAGCAGCTGGAGTTCCTGGCGCGCCTGATCACCGAACCGCGCGGCCTGTCGGCAGTGATCATGTTCTTCACGGTGGTGGTCGGCGCGGGCTTCGCCGAGGAACTCCTCTTCCGCGGCTACGTCCAGCGACGCCTGCTCGAGCGCTGGCGCGCCCCCTCGGCCATCCTCCTGCCCGGCATCGTCTTCGCCGCGATGCACATGAGCCCCGTCCACTCCCTGGGCGTCTTTCCCCTCGGCCTCTGGATGGGTTTCCTGGCCTGGCGCACGGGCTCGGTGCTGCCGGCCATGCTCGCTCACATGGCAAATAACGCTCTGGGCGTCACCGTCGCCCTGCTGACGGCCGAATCCACGGAAGGAACGGCCGTGGACATGGCCCAGAACCCCGCCTGGTACTGGATCCTGGTCGCCGCGGGTGCCGTCTGCCTCCTTCTGGGCCTCAGGTCCCTCGCGCGCGACGAGCCCGCGCGGCAACAGCCGTAGCCCGCGCCCCCGCCGCTCTTACCCGAGCAGAGCCACCGTGCGTTTCTCGCGCGCGCTGAGCACCGCCGAGTCGACGATCTGCTGGCCGATGCGCGAGAGTTCGGGCGCGAGGGGGCCCTCGACCGCGCGGCCGCTCTCCAGACAATCGAGCAGGTACTGGATCGGGTTCTGCATCGGCGGACGGGGCGCGTCCACGGGCAACACAACCCCCTCGGGATGCTCGCGCGTCTGCATGCGCACGGTGGTCTCGTAGTCGTAGCTCGAGATCGTGCCGTCGGTGCCGACGATCTCGAACCCGCACTTGGGCTGGGGCTGGTGCGTCCAGGGATCGGTGAAGGTTCCCCAGCGCGTCTCGAAGCGCGAGAGCCCGAACTCGTAGCGCGCGACCGTCACGCTGTGCTCGTCGACCTCGAGTCCGGCGGGCTCGTCCACGACGCTGGTCACCTCGATCGGTGCGCGACCATCCAGAAACCACGTCCCCAGGGTCGCCCCGTAGCCGAGGTAGTCGAGCTGCGATCCGCCACCCGCCTCCCTGCTGTACCACCAACTGGTGGCCTTCTGGGCCTGAACGAACTCCGCGTCGGTCTCCTGCTTGTCGGCCAGATGCCACAAGGGGCCGCGGTTGCCGTCGTGGTAGTGAGCCTCGATCACCTCCCCGATCAGGCCCTCGTCGATCAGCCGCCGCGCGGTCACGTGCGGGGGATACCACGCCAGAGGCCAGTTGACGGCGAACAGGCGCTCGGCGGCGCGCATGTCGGCGATCATGCGGTCGGCGTCGGCGAGGTTGGCAGCGAAGGGCTTCTCCAGCATCACGTGCACGCGATGGGCGGCGACGCGCGCCACCCAGTCGGCGTGACGGGCGGTCGCCGGGCAGAGCACCGCAAGATCGGGGCGCGTGGCATCGAGGCACTCGTCGAGGTCGGTGAAGACCTGCTCGGTAGAGAGACCGAAGGCCTCGACGGCGGACTTCATGCGCGCGGGGTCCTCGTCGCACAGCCCGACAATCCGCGCGCCGGGATGGTCGTGGGCGAAGCGCAGATTGTCGCCCATGTGCATGTGGTCGAAGTTGATGCCGACGATCTTCCAGGGAGCCTTCATGCTCCTCCTTTCTCGAGTTGAGCGTGGCGAGCGGCCCCGACGGCTCCCGCGAGGGGACCAAGCTCGGCGGAGATCAGGGGGACGCGCCGGCCGAGGGGGCGCCACTCGATCGTCTCGAGCTCCGCCTCCAGCGGTCCAAAGAGCGCTTCTCCCGCCCGCGCCGCGCCGCCGCCGAGGACGACGGCCTCGGGGTCTAGAACATTGATGGCCGAGGCGATGGCGCAGGCCAGGGCGCGCAGCGAACGAGTCCAGACTCTCTGCGCCTGTCGATCACCCTGCTCGACCGCCGCCAGCAGGGCGCGCGTCGTGTGGAAGCGTCCCTGGGAGCGCTGTTCCAGAGTGCACTCGCCGACGGCCCCTTCGAGGCTGCCGGGCATGCCCGTGATGTCCGGTTCGCCGGAGGGATCGAGGCACAGGTGACCCAGGTGACCGGCGCGCCCGGTGGCGCCAAGCAGGACGCGCCCACCCGCCAGGCAGGCGCCGCCGACACCCGTTCCCAGGGTGAAGAGCACCACATCCGAGAGCCCCGCGGCGGCTCCCGTCCAGGCCTCCCCCACCAGGGCTGCGTGAGCGTCGTTCAAGACCGGCACAGCGCACGGGGTCTGCAGGGCGTCGGCCCAGTCGAGGCCTTCGAGCCCGGCCAGGCGCCCGGGCATGTGGGCGATCGAGCGCCCGTCTGCCGCGGCCAGACCCGGGGCAGCGAGGCCGATGGCAGTGGCGATGCCGCTGCACGCGCGCTCAAGGTCGCCGATCAACCCGAGCACCGCGTGGGACCAGCGCGCCGGGTTCGTCTGCCCGTCGCCGTCCTTCGTGGCGACCGTGCGCGCCACGAGCACCAGGCCGTCGGGTGCCACGGCGGCGGCCTTGATGTGCGTCCCGCCGAGATCGATGCCGATCGAGAAGACCTTGGAGGTCATCGCCCTAGTTGCAGCTCGACCTCGGCGAAGCCGACCGCGTCCTGGGCGGATTCGGCTGTCCGGTCGAGTACGCGCAGGGTAATCCTGCGCACCACCATCGGCTTGGGGAACACCCACTCGGTCTTCCTAAGGTCGTCGGGTTCCATCTCCAGCACGCGCGGGACACCGCGCGGGTTGATCGTGACCTCGACGCGGCGCGCGCGGGCGCCGCTGCGAGCCCCCGTGGTCCGCGCGTGGCTCAAGAGCAAGCGGTCCGCACGCACGCTGCGGCGCAGATCGATCGTCAGCGTCGGGTGAGGGTCTCGATCTGCCGAGAGCCAGGCGTGGCCCTGCTTTCCGTCGACCGCCTTGTGCGCGTCCCAGCCGCCGAGGGTGGTCGAGGCCTTCACCGACTTGTTCACCGGGGCCAGGAGGTTGCGGGTCGGGTCGCTCGCGTAGCGCAGGAGCTCGGGGGACAGGGCGTCCTCGACCTTGACGGTCAGCGGCGCGGCCACCAGAACGACGGGCTCTGCCCTGCCCGCCTCGGCGGGAGGCGGGACGACGTACACGCGCGCGCCGAGGGCGTATGCGCCCGGTCGCGGGAAGGCGATCCGCGCCGCGTGTGCCTCACCTCGGAACGGGCGCGATACGTCACAGTCCACGCTCGCGACGACCTCCGTGGCGCGGATCCCCAGGTCGAAGGTGGCGCCCAGGTCGGATTGGACGCCCTCCACCGCGATCACGTTGCGGCCCTCGCGCAGGAAGTCGGAGAGCGACGCGACGTCCTCGTAGCCGCGCGTCGACGTCTCACGCTCGAGCGCCAGGGTGCCGTTGATCCAGACGCGCAGGGGAGGGAGCGCGACGTTTCCGAGGGAGGCCTGGATGGCCGCAGCTCCCACCGAGACCCCAGCAGCGCCCCCACCGGATGGGATCTTGCGCAGGTCGCTCTTCTTGCGAGCGAGGTAGATCGCGTCGAAGTACCCCTCCTTCCCGTCCATCGGCGTGAAGGACAGGCCGGTGATCAATGCCTCGGCTCCGAAAGACTCGTAGAGATCCCAGGTCACCGTGGTCCAGTCGGCGGGCATGGTCTCCGTCACGCGGATCGCCGGCTCGAAGTTGATGGTGTTCGCACCGCTGAACAGGCGCAGGGCCTTGGTCCACGCGCCGCCGTTTGCGAACTGGACCATGATCCCCGCTCCACCCACCTTCTTCCACGCCAGGTGCAGCCAGCGGTACTCACCCTTCTTCGGCTTCTGGACGATCGGAAACCCCCAGCCAGGAATGAACTCACTGTAGGCCTGCGAGGGCGTCACCTTCAGGGCGTGGGTTCCGTTGAAGGCGTCTCCCGCCGCGTGGACGGCCGTCGACCCGCCCGAGCGCCCGGCCAAGGCGACGGGCAGGACGGCCTCCTCGTCGTAGAGGCAGAGCAAGGCGGGCGCGCGGTCGGGATCGAACTCCGGCGGCCGGATCGAGTAGTTCAACTGCAAGCGGGGATCCACGACCTCACTCAGGTTCAGGTCGAACTCGCGCCGTGCCCACAGGTGGCCCTTCTCCCAGGAGCTGCGGGCGAGGCAATACGGATTACCCTGGCAGCCGATGGCACCCACGCATCGCACCCACAACGCGTCATCGAAGTTGGGCGACTCCCAGCCCGCCGGCGGAGCGTCGGCGCTCGTGCACCACTCTGGCCTCCCGTCTCGCGCGTCCTCCAAGACGACAGTATCGGGGGTCACGAATTCCACGCGCTCGACGCGCAGGAAGCGGCTCCCCTCCTTCTCTAGGCCGTGGCGCTCCAGGGCGGCGGTGCCGATTGAGGAGACCCAGACGGCCATCGGCGTGTCACCAGCGGCACGCAGGGAGACGTCCACGGCCGGATCGACGCCGCCCCAGACGCTGCCGCGGCGCTCGACGGCGGTGCCGGTGGTCGGCCTCGTCGCTCGGGTCAGGAAGAGCAGCGCGAAGCACGTGTTGGCCTGCGGGTTCTTGCCGCTCGTGGCCCACTTCCCGTCCGCCTTCTGGCCATCGACCAGAAAGCGCGCACCCTCCTTGTACCAGTCGCTGGCGCCGAAGTTCGCGACGTCGAGGAGTGCGCCCACGCGCTCGACGCCGTAGAGGTAGTAGTAGGTCCAGGTGCTGTCGCCCTCTGACCCCGGATTGGCGCTGGGGTTGAAATTGCGGTCGAGCCACGCCTTCCCGCGTGCGATGGAGATCCCGATCGCATTGCGGCCCTGCGCGCCATCGCCGAGCTGCTCCGCGCAGATGGCGAGGATGCCCAGGCCGGCGACCGTGCGGCTGCCAGTGATGGGTCCCCCAGGTCTGTAGGCGAAGCCGGACCCAGCGTAGGCGCCGGATGCCGCGGGCTGGTGCCGCATCATGCGCAGGGCGAGGTCCCTCCAGGTGCGCGGCCGGATCTGCACTCCGCGCTTCGACGCGACCCACAGGCCCAAGGCTCCGTACTGGGAGTTCGAAACGTCCACCGTGCCAGCCGGGTAGGCGAAGGCCATGTCGGTCTGCCAGGACTCGAGCTCCTTCGCGATCTCTGTGATCCAGGGGTCGTGGCGCTCGTCGTTCAGGGCGCAGAGCGCCATCAACTGGCAGCCGGCCGAGTAGGTGTACATGGGCGGGTGGCAGCGCAGGTATTCGACGGCGCGCCGCGCAGCCTGGTGTTCCGCGGGTAGTCCGCTCTTCACGAGAGCGTAGAGCGAGAGAGCGGTCTGGCCGTTGCGGTACTTGTCACCGTGCTCTTTCCAGGATCCGTCGAGCTCCTGGGTGGCGAGCAGGTAGTCCATTCCGCGGTCGATCGCCTGGTTGATGCGCGCCTGCATCGCATCCCACGAGGCCGCAGGAGCACTCCCCAGAGGCGGTTCGGAAGCTGTTGCGCTGAGACGGAAGCGTCCGATCTCGTGCTGCTGCCCGAACTGGAAGTCGAAGGTGAAGACGAGCTTGGTGCCGCTCTGGAAGCGGGTGGCGTCGGCGATCTCGAACACCGCCGAGCTCGCCGCCCCGATGCGCGGATTGATCGCCCATCCGGTCCCGATCCGTCCATCCACGGCGGCGTTGATATGCCAGCGGTCCTGGGAGTGGGAGGCCGCCGCGTTCACCAGCGGCGCGTCGCGCACGGTGGCCCCGAACTTGCCCGCGCGCTGCAGGCTGAACTCCGAGAGGACGAAGTTCCCGTTGGTCGCCAGCCCCGGTCCGTGGCCCGGCAGGCTCGGGTCGGGAAGAGCCTCGAGTCGCACGCCGGTCACCCGCTGGAGGTCGGTGACGCAGGTGACGGTCCAGGTGTCCTTCGCTGGAATGGCGCCTCCCACCAGGAAGGAGCCGTCGTCCTGGAGCGCGAACATCGCGCCTCCCGCCGAAGCGAGGGAGTCCGAGGTCAGGACGACCCACTCGGCCTTCTCGCCAGTCTGGGCTCGGGCGGCGGCCGGAGCAGAGAGGGAGAGCACCAGGAGCGCGACCGTCAGAATGGGAGATCGGGCCACGCGGTCCATCATAGCGCTGCAGGCGGGCCGCGCCGCACCGGCGATCAGCGCGTGATGCGCCGTGCCCGTTCCGGCATGCCCGCCAGGGCCGTCGCCAGTCGGGCGCGGGCTTCGGCTGCCGCCCGATTCACCGTCCCGGGCTGAAGGCTCCGCTCCTCCAGCGGATCGGCAACCACGTCGAACAGGCGGCCGTCCTCGTAGAGCTTGAAACGCCGATCTCGCGCCCAGCGCTCCACGGGAAACTCAGGGTTGCCCGGGCGCGGCTCGTAGTGGCAGGTGATCCACTCGCGCGGCACTCCTCGCTCGCCGCGCAGCTGAGGCAGAAAGCTCCGACCGTCGATCACGTGCCCAGCGGGGATCGTGGCGCCGCCCGCCTCCACGATCGTCGAGAAGACGTCCGCGAGGTCCACGAGATCCTCGCAGACCGAACCCGGGCGCACGACACCCGGCCATACCGCGATCAGCGGAACGTGCGTGCCCGCATCGATGGAGAGGCCCTTGCCTCCACGCACTTCCGCTCCGTTCGCCGTCGAGACGATGCTGGGATGGGTTCCGTTGTCGGTCGTGAACAACAAGAGCGTCTCGTCAGCGATTCCCAGCCGCTCCAGTTGAGCGACGAGGCGGCCGACCAGCTCGTCGGCGTAGGCGACCATGTCGGCGAAGCGAGCACGCTTGCTCGCCTTCCCCGCACGCGAGCGCGGCGTGCGCACGAAGGGGTCGTGGGTAAGCGCCATCGGGAAATAAGCAAGGAACGGACCGTCGCGCTGTTCGGTCATGAAGCGCTCCAGGTACTCGCAGAAGACGTCGGGCCCATAGCGTTCAGCGACGTCTTCCCGCACCGCACCGTCCTCGGTGATGTGAGGTTTCCAGTAGCGCGAGCCGAGCTCGTCCACCTGCCACAGGCTCCATGCGTCGAACCCCGCGTCATCCGGAAGGGTCCCCCGGCCCGCCCACGCGCCGTAGTGACGCGCACCGAAAAGCTGCCACTTCCCGGCCACGGCAGTCGCGTAGCCGGCCTCGCCCAGGTGGTGGGCGAAGGTGCGCTCTTCGGGGTGCAGGATACTGAAGCGCTGGTAGCTCCGCAGGGACCCGCGGCCGGTCATGATCCGCACGCGCGTGGGCGTGCAGAGCGGCGTCGAATGGGCGTGTTCGAAGCGCATTCCCGAGCGGGCCAGGGCGTCGATGTGGGGCGTCGAGTAGTCGCTCCCCCCGTAGCAGCCGATGGCCTCCGCGCCCAGGTCATCGACCATGATCAGGACGATGTTGGGGCGCGCGGGCACCTCGCTGGCGGGCGCGAGCGCGCAGGCGGCGCTCGCGAGACAGGGCAGAAGCACGCGCGGGATGGCCGCTCTCAACCGTCCGAACTCATCGGCAGGTCCACGCCCCGCTCGCGGGCGCAGGCGATCGCCTTCTCGTAGCCGGCGTCCGCGTGGCGCATGACGCCCGTGCCGGGGTCGTTGGTCAACACGCGCTCGAGGGCTTCCGCCGCCTCGTCGGTCCCGTCGGCCACGACCACCTGACCTGCGTGCAGGGCGTAGCCCATGCCGACGCCACCGCCGTGGTGGAACGAGACCCAGCTCGCTCCCGACGCGACGTTCAGCATGCAGTTCAAGAGCGGCCAGTCCGCCACGGCGTCGGTGCCGTCCTTCATGCTCTCGGTCTCGCGGTTGGGCGAGGCGACCGACCCGCAGTCGAGGTGGTCGCGGCCGATGACGATCGGCGCCGTGATGCGCCCGTCGCGCACGGCCTCGTTGAAGGCCCGACCCGCCCGCGCCCTTTCGCCGTAGCCGAGCCAGCAGATGCGGCAGGGCAGGCCTTGAAACTGAACGCGCTCGCCGGCCATGCGGATCCAGCGACAGAGGGCCTCATCCTCGGGGAAGAGGTCGAGGATGATGCGGTCGGTGACGGCGATGTCGGCGGGCTCGCCCGAGAGAGCGGCCCAGCGGAAGGGACCCTTGCCCTCGCAGAACAGCGGCCGCACGTACTTCGGCACGAATCCCTCGAAGGCGAAGGCGTCGGGATGGCCGGCCTGCTGAGCGTGGCCGCGCAGGTTGTTCCCGTAGTCGAAGGTGTCCGCACCGCGAGCCTGCAGCTCGTTCATTGCCGTGACGTGGTCCTTCATGGTGCGGAAGGACTCGGTCTGGTAGCGCTCCGGGTCCTCGGCACGCAGGGCGAGAGCCTCCTCGAAGCTCATCGAGTCGGGCACGTAGCCGTCGAGGGGATCGTGGGCGCTGGTCTGGTCAGTGAGGATGTCGGGGGTCACCTCGCGCTCGATCAAGCGCCGGAGGAGGTCGACGGCGTTGCACGGCACGCCGATCGACTTCGCGATCCTCGCGGCCTTCCATTCGAGGGCCCGATCGATCGCGGCGTCCAGACCCTCCACCAGCTCGTCGCAATAGCCGGTCTCCAGGCGCTTGGCTATGCGGGAGGCGTCCACGTCCGCCCCGAGGAACGTGCCCTCGTTCATGGTCGCCGCCATGGGCTGGGCGCCGCCCATGCCTCCCAGGCCGCCGCTCACCACCAGGCGCCCCGCGAGAGTGCCGCCGAAGTGCCGCCGCGCCGCCGCAGCGAAGGTCTCGTAGGTTCCCTGGAGAATCCCCTGGGTGCCGATGTAGATCCAGCTGCCGGCGGTCATCTGGCCGAACATCATCTTGCCCTCGGCCTCGAGGGCGCGGAAATGCTCCCAGTTCGCCCAGCGACCGACGAGATTGGAGTTGGCGATCAGGACGCGCGGCGCTTGTGGGGTGGTGCGGAAGATGCCCACGGGCTTTCCCGACTGGACGAGCAGGGTCTCGTCCGCCTCCAACCGCCGCAAGGCGGCGACGATGGCGCGGAAGCAGTCCCAGTCGCGCGCGGCCTTGCCGCTGCCCCCGTAGACCACGAGGTGCTCGGGGTCTTCCGCGACCTCGGGGTCGAGGTTGTTCATCAGCATGCGCAGGGCGGCTTCCGCCGCCCAGGTCTTGCAGGTGCGCTCACTGCCGCGCGGCGCTCGCTGGGGACCGATCGGAATCTCGTCGAGTTCGGTCATCGGGTCAGGTCTCGCATCGTCACTCAGGTGTCCAGGGGACCGACGGCCGCTTCGACCGCCGCCACCGCGTCGCCTCCGCGCACGAGTTCGCGCGCCAACATCAGGTCGTCGTGGAGGTAGCGGTCTTCCTCGAGCTTGGGGATCGCCGAGCGCACCAGCTCATAAAGCGCCTCGGCGCCGGGACCGGCGCGCAGGTCGTCGCGCAGGTCGCGTGCCTGGGCCGCGCACAAAAGCTCGATGGCGAGGACGCTCTCGGTGTTCTCCACGATCTCGCGCGCCTTGCGCGCCGCGGTCACGCCCATGGACACGTGGTCCTCCTGATTGGCGTTGGTGGGCACCGTGTCCGCCGACGCGGGGTGGGCCAGCACCTTGTTCTCGCTGGCCAGCGCCGCCGCCGCAACCTGCGCGATCATGTAGCCCGAATTCACCCCCGGCTTGGGAGCCAGGAAGGCCGGCAACCCGGAGAGATCGGGGTTGACGAGCTGTTCGATGCGTCGCTCGGAGATGTTGGCCAAGGTCGTGACGCCGATCGCGAGGTAGTCGAGGGCCATCGAGACCGGCTGGCCGTGGAACTGGCCGGCGCTGATCACCTCGCCGCTCTCGGGGAAGAGCACCGGATTGTCGGTGACGCTGTTGATCTCCGCGGCGAGCACCTCGCCCACGTGCTCGATGGCGGCCTTGGAGGCGCCATGGACCTGGGGGGCGCAGCGCAGGGAGTAGGCGTCCTGGACGCGATCGCAGTCGGCGTGGCTCTTGAGCACTTCCGATCCGTCGAGGCAGCGCCGCACGTTGGCCGCCGTCCGGCGGTGTCCCGCGCTGCCCTTCAGGACGGCCAGGCGGTCGTCGAAGGGCGCCAAGCTGCCGTGCATTGCCTCGATCGTGAGGGCGCAGATGGCGTCCGCGGCCTTCGAGAGGTTCGCGGCGCCGAGCCAGGCGACGACGCCCGTGGCCTTCATGATCTCGGTGCCGTTGATCAGCGCCAGACCTTCCTTGGCTTGCAGGGTGATCGGCGCCTCGCCGACCTCGCCCAGGGCGTCCGCCGCGCTCATGCGCTTGCCGCCGAGCAGGGCATATCCCGCGCCCATGTAGGCCGCCGCCATGTGGGCCAGGGGCGCGAGGTCGCCACTCGCGCCGACCGAGCCCTTCTGCGGCACCTCGGGAACGAAGCCCTTCTCGAAGAGGCGGATCAGCGTCTCGAGCAGTTCCACGCGCACGCCCGAGTGTCCCCGCGAGAGGCCGTTCAGGCGCAGGACCTGCGCGATGCGGACCTCCGCGACGGGCATCGGATCGCCGCAGCCGCAGCAGTGCGAGAGGATCAGGTTGCGTTGCAGCCGTTCGAGGTCCGCCGCGTCGATGGCGACGTCCTTCAGCTTGCCGAAGCCGGTCGTCAACCCGTAGACGACGTCCCCCGCGCGCACGTGTTTCTCGACCAGGGACCGTGCGCGCTCAACCAACCTGCGCGCCTCGTCGCCGAGTGTCAGTTCAAGCGGCTTCCCCTCCAGGAGGGGTTGCAGCTGTTCGAGGCGCAGGGAGCGGCCGTCCAGGGTGAGGGTGTCCAAGGTCTTGCGCGCCGGCCACCGGGCCGAGGCGCGAACATTCTAGCCGAGATCTCCCGCCAGACTTTGCTCCAGAGTGTGCAAGCCGTTCGTTGATCGTGCCGCGGGTCCGTCGGCCCCGCGGACGCCCCGCTGGGCTCGTCGACCAGGCCACCCCACCACTAGCGGGCGAGAGGGTGGTGGAGCCGGGCGCTCGTGCGGTCTGTCGTGAAGGCCGGCGACGGACAGGGCCGGCCTCCGACTAATGAGATTCCCCCGGGAGGCGCGCGCGATGCTGGCCCCCGGTACGGGAGTACGGGCAGAATGGGCTCATGGACACCCGCGACGATTCCCTCGAAAGCCCTCATGTGGTGGTCACGGGCGCCGGTACGGGGATCGGCCGGGCCATCGCCCTGCGTCTGGCCGCCGAGGGTGCGACGCTCACCTTGCTCGCGCGCGACCGAGCGCGGCTGGAGGAAACCGCTTCCCTCGCGCGCGAGGCCTCTGGGACCGAGGTGCGGACCGCATCCTGCGACATCCGGAACCGCGCGGCGGTCGAGGCCGCCTTCAAGGCAGCGGTCGCAGACCAGGGCCAGCTGACCGCACTGGTAGCCAACAGCGGGGTCGGGGGAGCGAACGCGCCCGGCGCCGAAGATCGGTTCGAGGACCTGGTGGCGACCAACCTGACCGGGTCCTACCACTGCATGCGCGCCGCCATCCAGCACCTGCGCCCCGCGGGAAAGCTGCGCCATCTGGTGGCGATCTCCTCGATCCTGGCGCGCATCGGCGTGCCTGGCTACAGCGGCTATTGCGCCTCGAAGGCGGGACTGCTCGGCCTGGTCCGCTCGCTGGCGGCGGAGCTGGCGCCCGATGGAATCCAGGTCAACGCCGTCTGTCCCGGCTGGGTCGACACGGCCATGGCGCGCGCGGGCCTGGAGGAGATGGCGCGCGGGCTCTCCCTGGGCTTCGAGGAGGCGCGCGCGATGGCGATGCAGCAGGTCCCTGCCGGCCGCATGAGCAGGCCTGAAGAGGTGGCCGGCCTGGTCGCCTGGCTGATCTCCTCCGACGCCCGCGGGGTCACGGGGCAGGCGCTCGACATCAACGGCGGCGCCTTCATGAGTTGAGGCTGCACCTCGGTGTCGGCAGGACGGTGTCGCCGTGCGGCAACGCCACCGTCACGCACAGCAGTCCGGAGCAGATCACGCGCCGCTGACGGGGCTGAGAGTCTCCGATGGGAACGAACCTGTCGAGGCTTAGCGAATGAGCGAGCAAGCCGTTCACTGGTGGTGTCTTGGGTCCGTCGGCCCCGCAAACGACCCTCCAGGATCGCCGAGGACGCCGACGGAGCAGAAGTACCTCCAGCGGGCGGAAGGCCGGCGGGGCCGGGAAGCTTGCGCGCTTTGGCGTGAAGGCTCGTGAGGGAAGCGGGTCAGCCCCGACCGGGCGATTCGGGCGGTTTCCGCCCCGCCCAGGCCAGCAGGACCCAGCCGACGATGAAGGCCGCCCCGCCCAGGGGCGTGATCGGGCCCAGGAGAGCCGGTCCACCGAGGGCCAACCCGTAGAGCGAGCCGCAGAACCCGACCGTTCCGGCCAGCAGGGCCCAGCCCGCTCCGGCCAGCGCCCTGCTTCGCTGCGCGCTTCCTGCGCCGCGCGCCATCAGGCCCAGCGCGAGCAGCGCGACGGCGTGGAACATCTGGTAGTGGACGGCGGTGCGCCAGACCTCGAGCTGCCTGGTGTCCAGGCGCTCGGCCAGCCCATGCGCTCCGAAGGCGCCCAGCCCCACGGCGATCGCGCCCGAGAGCGCGCCGACGACGATCCAGTTCTGTTTCATCAGGGTCCTTCAACGCCCTCTTGCCAGGGCGATCCGTCGCGACACCGTTCGTCAGTCGATCGCGCCCGGAGGCAGGATCAACTCCCACTCAACATCTCCCTCGATCTCGATCTCGCGCTCCTTCCAGAGTACGTCGCGGTGCCAGCGCGAGCTGAGCTTCCAGACGCCGGGCTGGAGATCCTCGATCCGCAAGGGGACATCGGGCGCGAGCAAGGGCAAGTCGAGCGGCTCGCCGTTGACCCAGACCTCGACCGGCAAACCCTGGTGGCGAGCCTGGGTCGCGATCTCGAAGCTCGCGAGATCGACCGTCGCCTCCTCCAGTTCGAGCACGACCTGCGTGTCCCCCGGCCGCACGACGCTCCCCGCCCAACCTCGACCGCGCGGGCCGCGCGCCGTCAGGTAGCGCACCGCCGAAAGGGCCTCGTCCGCCGAGAGCTCGAAACGGCCGTCCGAGCCGGTCAAGGCCGACTGCACGCCCAGATTGGGAAAGACGTGCGTCTCGTGCACTCCCGCCGGCATCTTCAAGAGCCGCTGGGTGCCCTTGGCGCGGTCGGGGACCTCCAAGGTCACGAGCGCACCGCCAACCGGACGCCCGGCGCGCTGCACGACACCGCGCACCGAGGGCACCGGCTCGAGGTGCAGGACGAGGTGCAGGGGCTTCCCCGAAGAGAGGTTGACCTCCGTCTTCATCGGGACCGCACGCGCTCCGGCATGGAAAAGAAAGGCCTGGAAACGATCGGGAGGCAGGTCCTCGACCGTCACCGTATTGCCCGGAAAGATCGACACCGGACTGATGCTGTACCAGGGGAACTTGCGCTGGCGCTGACGCTCGTTCTGGGCGCCGAACAGAGGCATCAAGAAGAGCTGGGCCGACTGGGTCGCACCGACGCGCTCGGGGATCGTGACCTTCAAGCTTACCCCGCGCTCGAGCACGTACTTCAAGCGACCGCGAGGGATCGTCTGGCCGGCAGTGATGTTGTAACTCTCGCGATACGCCGCGTAGCCCGGCTTGTCCACGTGGACAAGCACCTGGCCAGAGGACATCTGCGGGAAGTAGAAGAACCCGCGCTCGTCGGTGGTGGTCCGCCGGCCGTCCATCGTGACCTCGGCCGTCTGCAAGGGCTCACCCCCGGTGTCGATCACCTGGCCGTAGACGGCGGCGGGCCGGCCAAAACCGACGTTCAGCAAGGCTTGCTTGTCGTTGCGCAAGCGCAACTCGCGCATCGCGCCGGGAATCGTCGCGCCGGTGATCTCGACGATCGAGAGCCCCGGGTACAGATCGCTGGCCCCCAGCTTTCCGTCCGGACCGGTCTCCAGCACGCGCGAAGCGTTCGGACCGGCGATGAACGTCACGCGGCAAGGCGCGCCCCGTCCCGTCGCGTCGCTGATGCGCCCGCGCAAACGGGCGCTCGCGCCGCTGCCCAGGCCGGGGGCGTTCTCGGCGTCGAGCAGACCGGACGCGCGCACCAGCTCCAGTTCGATCTCGAGGGGAAAGAGCACAGTCGTCGCCGTCGGATCGGGCACGGCCGGGCCCTGGGAACCGGCCCGCAACTCCCCCGCCACGGGTACGGCCAGACCGGCCCCGACGCCGCGGGACGGCCCCGGCGTCTGTACCAGAGGAGCCGCGGCCGAGCCCTCGCCACCCGAGACCGACCACACCACGGCCGCCAGAGCGCTGCCGAGGGCGAGCAGCACTGCCATCAGGATCACCTGCCGCCTGTTCATGAAACGCCGATCACGGGAGCCCTCTGGGTCCGAAGCACCCTCGAATAGCAGGATAGACGACGCCGGTTGCCGCTCCACCCCCCCCTTTCCACAATGCCGCGATGACCAGCGGCGGATTTTTCGGGCTGGCGCTCGGATCCTGGTTCCTCGCGACGGCTGCGGGAGGGGGCGACGGTCTGCCCCTGCCGCACCTCGCGGCCCGCCTCGAGCTCGAAGTAGGCGGCAAACCCGAGGGCTGCCTCGCCTGCGACCTCGACGGCGACGGACGCGACGAGCTGCTGGCGGCCATGCGCCTTCCCGGCACGCTGCTCGTGTGGCCCCGACCTCCCAGCGCCTGGGAGCTGGCGGTCGAACCGATCGAGATCCCCGTCGGCGCCTGGCCCCTGGGCCCGGTCGCCCTGCCTGGCCCGGACGGCGCGCGGGTGGCCGTTGCGTCGCGCGCCGACGACGCGATCGAGGTACTCCGCATCGCTCTCGGCGACGGCGAGGTCACGCGCCGCGTCCTCCCGCTCCGCGCCCGACCGCGCGTCATCGCCGCGGGCGATCTGGGCGCGGACGGTCGCTTCGAGGTCGCCGTCGTCGACACGGCCGGCCGAATCGTCCTCTGGGATGGCGAGCAGGCGGCGACGAGCTTCGAGACGGGCGAGGAGCTCGCAACCTGCCTGCACATCCTGCGCGACGGCACGGGCGTCGCCGTCGGCTACCAGGGCTCACGCCAGGTGCGCCTGTTCCGACGCCGTGCGGGCGGCGGACCGCTCGAACTCGAAGCGGGCGAGATTCACGACCTCGGCGGCCTGCCGCGCGCCATCGCCGAGCTTGACCTCGACCGGGACGGCGCCCCCGAGTTGCTGGTCGCCGGCGGCGATCGCTGGCTGTGGATCCTGGGCGAGAACGGCGCCACGGGCGAGCCACGGCGCATGGAGGTGGGCCTGGTCCCCCTGCGTATGCAACCGGCCGACATGACGGGCGACGGCCGCGACGAGCTGGTCCTGTTGCAGTTCGGCGAGCTCACCTACCAGGTGATCGCGGGCCTGGGCGACGCGGACAGCCTGCGCGCGCTCGAATACGCCGGCCAGAATCCCTGGGACCTCGCGGTCGGCGACCTGAACGGCGACGGCCTGCCCGAACTGGCCTTCGCCAATCCCGACGCCCGGCGCGTGAGCGTGCTATTCGGCAACGCGCCCTACGGCCTGCGCCAGGCGCAGCGCATTCCGACCGGACGCGCGCCGCACTCGATCGCCTGCGGCGACCTCGACGGCGACGGTCGAGTAGAGGCCGCGGTGCTCAACTCCCTCGAAGGGACGCTCTCCCTGCTCCCCAACATCAGCGGCAACCTGCGCCAGGGCTTCAGCCTGCCCGCCGGCGAAGGAGCCAACCACGTCGCCGTGATGGACGTGAACGGAGATGGACTCCGGGATGTCCTCTGGACCGCTCGCGACGCGGGCGGCGTGTATCTTCGGGCAGCCCTGGGCGACGGGGAACGCGGCCTGCCGACGCTCACACCCCCTACCGCACTGCAAGGCGTGCGCGAGGCCGAAGACGCCCTCTTCCGCGAGGAGAAGGGCAGCGTCGAGGTCTTCATCGCCGACCGGGAGGCCGGCCGACTCTCCTGGTTCGCCGTCGGAGCCAGCGGCGAAGCGCTGCGAGTCCAGCCCCTGCACTCGGTCCTACTCCCCGCCGCGCCGCGCACCCTGGCGCTGGTGACGGTCGCGGGCCGCGAGCTAGTCGCGGTCGCCATGGGCACGGAACAGGGGCGCGCCGGGATGACCCTTGTGGAGGCGCGCCGCGCCGGTGACACCGGACACCTGACCGCGGGCGAAGGCCCGCGCACCTGGAGCCTGCCGATCGCCCTGTGCACCGCCGATTTCGACGGCGACGGCCTCGACGACCTGGTGCACCTCGGACGCTTGCGGCCCGGCCGAACGGGCGGGATGGTGGAGGTCTTCCTCCAGCGCGAGGGCGGCGTCTGGCGCGAGCTGCCGACCTTCGAGACCGGCCAGCGGCCATTTGGGATCGCGGCCCGCGACCTGACCGGCGACGGCCGCGCCGAGATCGTGGTCAGCGCCCAGAACAGCCACCACGTGAACCTGTGGTTCCCCGACGGCGCCGCCGAGCCGCGCTTCAAGCGCGCCGCCGACCTGGGGGTCGGCACGGGGCCCCTCGACCTGCTCTTCGCCGACCTCACCGGCGACGGGCGCGTGCGGCTACTCGTGGCCAACGCCTTCAGCAACGACCTGTCGGTGATCGAGGTGCGCTGAAGCGCGTCGCGCCTTCTGGCGCAACAGAGACGCGCGGCGCCCCTCAGGGTTTCAGCTTGCCCAGCATCTCCACCAGACCGGGAGCGAAGCGCAGGGTGCCGCCGCCGGGGTTGATACCACTGTGCTCGCTGCGCGTCGACAGGAAGCCGTAGGGACGGCGGTATTCGGCGACGCTGCTGCGCAAAACGGTCGTGAACATGGCCCGCAGCTCGCTCGTGCGCAAACCGAGCTCCCCGTCGTAGGCGATCGCGAGACCGGCCAGGAGGTTTTGCGGGACGCCGGTGAAGTCCCCCACCTGCAGGTCCGCCCGCGGATCGAAGCCGAAGATCGTCACGTCGCCCCAGGCGCCGTTGCCGTACTGCTCGCCCTTGAAGTGGGAGCGCACGGCCGCGCGCAGGAGGTCGGCGACTCGGGACGCTTCCGCGGGCTCCAGGCGTGCCATACGCGCCAGGATCTCCCAGCATCGGACCTGGTCGGCGGCCACGTTGCCCCCCAGGCGCAGAGCGTCACGCCACATCGGCGCGTAGTGGCGATATCCGCTCAGGACGATACGCCGGAACGTCTCGTCGGAGGGGTGCGCCTTCCACATCACCAGGGCGCGCTCGCCGTAGTGGCCGAACTCGTCATCGAAGCCTGGGTCGATGACGTCCCAGGTTCCGTGCCAGAGGTGGGTGAATTCGAAGGTCCCCACGGCTTCGCGGGCTGCCGCCGTGAAGCGCTCATCGCCGGTGTACGCCCCCAGGCGTGCCAGCTGCGCCGGGACATCCAGGCGGCGCAGGGGCGGGTAGCCGGTGGCGGGCCGCCCGTTGCCCGGCCGATAGCCCGGCGCGATGTTGCCATCCGGCAGGACGCCCTCCGCCAGCACGTGCTCCCCGATGGTGACGGCGTGGGCCAGGGCGCGCTCGCGAGTGCGCTCGGGGCCGCGCTCGAAGAGGTCGAGCAGGAAGCGCAGGGCGACGTGGACCTCCCGCGGCCGCTCGTTCTCAGGGACGTCCTCCTCGACGTTCCAGCCACACGGAAGCCCGGTCCCCGGATCGAGGGCGAGCTCCAGGTAGTCGTCCACGAAATCTTCGAGGCGGCGACGCCAGGCTGGGTCCTCGCGGGCCTCGAGGGCGTCGAAGAGCACGAAGTAGAGCGAGCTCATCCCGCCCGCGCCGATGCCCGCGGGCTCGCCGCTCACCACGTCGTAGTAACGACAGACGAATTGCGTCTCGCGTGGCCCGACGCGGTCGAGCGAACGCTCGGTCCACTCGCCGAAGAACCAATCGAGGTGGACGATGATCTCCTCCCGCAGTGCGTTCTCGTCGGGGCAGGGGAGCTCGACCTCCACGCGAATGTCCGTCCACCATGCCGCGTCGCCCGCGTCGGCTTCCAGGGTCAGGAGGAAGCGCGGCGAGGGCGCGAGCGAAGCGAAGGGTTCCAGGCTCGCGGGCCGAAACTCGAACTCCTCGACAGCCCCCGCGGAAGGGCCGCTGTCCAGCTCGAAGCGCACGCGCGCCCCGCGACCGTCCGTGACCACCACGCGCCCACGGCCCGACATGCGCCCTCGGACGACGATGCTCTCGACCAGCGGGCCGTAAGCCGCGAAGGGCTGATGCGCCTTGAGGGATCCCGCGCTGCCCAGCCAGGTGGTGCCGTCGCGTTCGACGAGCTGCTCGACCCCGCGCGCCGTACGCCACCAGGGGACGAGCGCAGGAGCGCCCTCGGTCTCGCCCACGAGCGCCTCCTCATCGAAGCGCGGGTTGTCGATCAGTTGCACCCAGACCGTCGGCTCGTCACTACTCGTGCCCGTCGCCGTGCAAGGAAGCGACAACATGAGCGACGCCACGGCATAGATGTGTGATCTGGTGGGAATGGCTGGCTATCCTGTCCGGCTTCATTCTCGCACGGAGAACTGACCAGATGAAGCACCACACCATCGTCGAGATCCTCGGGGACGGCATTTCCGCCGAACTCTCCGAGAGCGTCCACGCCGTGGCCGAGGTTTTGCCTCTCGGCCTCGAGTTCGTCGAGATGGACCTTTCAAACGCCGAACGCGAGCGGATCGGCCCGGAGATCTACGATCGCGCCGAGGAGCTGATGCGGCTCCACCGGGTGGCGATCAAGTACCCCACGGCCACGACCCGCGAGAGTCCCAACAAGGTGCTGCGCGATCGCTGCCGCTTCGCGGTCATCCATCGGCCGGTGTGCTCGATCCCGGGCATCGAAACCAATTTCACGCAGCAGCTCGACATCGACGTGGTGCGCGTCGCCACCGGCGGCACCTACGACGACGCCGGGCGGCGCATCGGACCGGACACGGCAGTTTCCTTGCGCGTCATCTCCCGCGGACCGAGCAGGCACGCGGCGCGCTTCGCCTTCAAGCAGGCGCTGGTGCGCGGCACGGCCGTGGTCTCCACGAGCAAGTGGACGATCCAGCGCGAGACCGACGGCTTCTTCGAGGAGATTGTCGATCAGGTGGCCGAGGACTATCCCTCCGTCGAGTACCGGCGCGAGCTGTTCGACGCCCTCTTGGCCGGCCTGATCATGCACCCGGAACGCTACGGCGTGATCGTGACACCAAACGAGTACGGCGACTTCCTCTCGGACGCCGCCTGCGGCCTGATCGGCTCCGTGGGGATCGGTGACAGCGCCTCCTACGCTTTCGATGATGAGGGCCGGGTGGAGCTCGCCATGTTCGACCCCGCCGGCGGCAGCGCTCCCGACATCGCCGGAGAGGACGTCGCCAACCCCTGCGCGGCGCTCTTGGCCATGGCGAACATGCTCGGGCACATCGGCGAGCGCACGGCCTCCACCGCCCTGCGTGATGGACTGATGGCGGCCATGGCCGAGGGCTGCAAGACGCGCGACATCGGCGGCGATATGGGCACGCGCACCTTCACGGCCGAGGTCATCGAGCGCATGAAGGCGCGCCTCGCCGCGGGGTAGGTTCCCCTCAGCGCCTCGCCCGGACCCCGCGCCCGACATCTTCTCGGGAAAGCCGGTGTGTCCCGGTGTGCGAGCTGGTAGCGAACGCGATCCGGCCGGAAACCCTACTACCAGTGGATCTGCAAGCCGTTCGTCAGGTTGAACAGGGAACCGCAGGGGGAGAGGGTCGGGTCGGAGTACCAGAGCTGGTAGTTCTTCACGTCACCCGCGGAGATACCGCCGGCGGCGTGGATGTCGATCGATGTCTGGCAGGCCCCGGTCGCGTCCGCCATGACGATCTCCAGGCGGATGGCGTTTCCGCCGGCACAGCGGAGCCCGTCACCGAAGCTGATGCCCACACCACCCGCGATCTGGTTGTCGCCCTGGAAGAACAGACCAGGCTGGCCGGGAACCGCGCCCTCGCCCAGGAGCACGAGCGTTCCCGGGCCCGGAGGACCGGTCGCACTCAGGTGAGCGCCCTGGACGTTGGCTCCGTTGGCGCACCCGTGGCCGGAAGCTCCGGGATTGCCGCAGATCCCACCTGGGAATGACGAGGAACCGTCACAGAAGCAATAGCTCGCCCCGACGGCACCCGAGAGCACTTCGACCTCCGCCAGGGTCAGGAATCCGTTGCCGTCGTTGTTCTGACCGAGCAATTTCACGCGCACCCGATCGCCACCGGTCCCCGCCGGCAAGGAGACCCGGTGCACGCCGTTGGCCGGGACGCTGCCGGAACCGACGTAGTAGTCCTGGCCGAACTGCTCCGTCGCGCCGGAGAACACGGAGACGCGGAAGTTGCTGAGCCTGCCCGAGCAGCAGTCCAGGCGGTTGTAAAGCAGTACGCTCGAGAGTGCCGCGGTCGATCCGAAGTCGACCTCCCACCAGCTATCGGGGACGTCGGCGGTGTGGGTGCAGGAACCGTTTCCCCAGGTACCGCTCGTGTTTCCGTCGATGCCACGCAGTGCATCGCCGCCATGGGCGGTGGAGGACTGGAGCGCAATGCCCCCCAGGGCGAGGTTGTTCGCCGGCGTGCCCCCCACGAACAACTCGAAAGAACCCGTCCCGGGAGCGGCGCCAGGAAAGTTGCCGAGCTGGATGGTGTAGATCTCGCCCGCGACCGCGCTCCACTCGGCCGTGGACTGCAGGCCGCAGGTGTCGTCGTTGCACGCCAGGGCCGAACCGCTCACTGGGCAGCCGCTACCCGGATAGACGGCTATCTTCGTGTCGGTACCAGTCTGGCTGCAGGTGTACAGTCGGACCGGACCATCCGCGGTCGCGCTCCACTCGAACCAGACATCGGTGCCAATGCCCGAGGTGCCGAACGCCAGACAGAGGGACTCACTCTGGCCCTCCGTTCCCGTGGTGGCGGCGGTGTTGTCGAAGAGGAAGCTCCCCTCTCCAACGATCTGGTCCGGAGCGTTGCAGGAGTCACCGCCGCCGAAGGGCTGCGAAGGAGCCGCGAGGAGGACGGAGAGAACCAGCAGAGAGCTCATCGAGTTGTTCCCGGGAGTGAGTGATCCGGAGGGCCTCCCGGCCCAACCACGAGCATCTGGAGTGGTCCATCCTACGCCAGGGAGCGCTCTTCGGACACCCGCCCCCCCCTACCCTGCCGGCGATGCGGGTCGAGGCCTGCTCGTGCGCTGGGGGCCGCCGACGGTCTCCGAACTACGACTGCTCCGGGAGCGGGGCGCCGGGGATCGCTGACCGCTCGATCCTCAGCACGGCCCGCGCGGATGGAACAGACACGGCCGCAGGAGCGCGAGGCTCCCGCGGCCGTACGAGTCGGTGGGTACTGGAGAGCCCGTCGGGCTAGTTGGGAGCGGTCCGCTGCTCCCTACCGTAGATGACGACGAACAGGAGCAAGGCGATCAAGCCTGCCAGGCCCTTGTCCGAGATGTTACCTGCAAGAGTGGCGATCCCCGTCGCGATCCCCGTGGTACCGGGGAAAAGGATGTCGATCACGACACCCACGACGATCAGCGAAACGCCAAAGCTGGCGAGGTCGCGGAGTAACCGCGTGGCCTTCGAGATGGTCTGTTGCATGGCCGAATGTTGGATTGGGTTGCGGGAAGAGGCTGTGGCCGAGCTGATCAGCTAGTGCCAGAAAAAATCTGCCTGATGCTCTCGCTAGCCTGCTCCCTGAACGCGGGACCTACGGCTCAGGCCCGCGAAGAGTCGGCCAGTGACAGGAACAGCAACAGGGTAATGAGCCCGGTGAGCCCACCGGCGGTGAACTTGCCCACGAGTTCTGAAACGTTATCGACGATGCCCACGCCCCCTGTTGCGGGGAAAACGACACCGACGACGAGAAAGAGAACCGCCAGGTTCAGGGCGAGTCCGATGACCGGGCCGCACAAGTTGCCGGCGGAGCGGATGGAAGAACTAAACTTGTCCATGAGAGAGCCTCTTCGGTGATGGGGATCGACGAAACCCTGCCCGATGACTCCTCCCGCCTGTGGGAGGATGGGAAAGCGCTGCCAATCGCCTCCGGATGGTTGCCAGGAAAGACGGCAGGCCAGGATCGGTCTGCCTCTGTGAGGGTGATTCGGTAGGCCAGACCCGACCCGGCTGCGGAATGCCTGCGAGGTGTCGGAACAGAGGCGCGGCGTAAGCCTAAGTGATTGGGAAACAACTGCTTAGGCTCCTCTTTCCCAGGTCCGAACTCCTGTCTGAGAGCCCCCCAGTGCCGATCTTGGGGCCAACTTCGTTGCAGGGACTGCAGATAGGCCCCCAAATCCCCACTCCTACACCGATCGGGGTGACGTGATTGGCGTGCTGAGCCGAGGTCGCGCGACCGGAATCGAAGGGCATGGTCGTCGGGGGCTTACTCCGCGCGCAGGGCCTCGATGGGATCGAGGGAAGAGGCGCGCGCGGCAGGCAGGACTCCAGAGAGGAGTCCGACGACGACGCTCACGCCCAGGGCCGCGAAGATGTACTCCGGCGGCGTCTGGAGTGGGAGTCCCGGCACCAGGGCACGCACCAGAGCCGTGAACGCGAAGCCGGAAGCGATGCCCGCCAGACCGCCGCAGGCGCTGAGCAGCACCGCCTCCCACAGGAACAGCCCCAGGATCTGGCGCCGGTCCGCGCCAATCGCGCGCAACAAGCCGATCTCCGAGGTGCGCTCGCCGACCGCGATCCACATCATGGTGAGGATCCCGATCGCGCCGACGAGCAAGGAGATGCCCCCGATGGCGCCCACGGCCAGGGTGATGATCTCCATCACATTGCCGAACACATCGAGCATCGCTTCCTGGGTCGTGATGGTGAAGTCCTCCCGGCCCCCGTGGCGCTCGGTGAGCACGCGCCGCACGTCCTCAGCCAACTCGTCGACCTGGCCGGCGTGGGCGTAGGTAAGGTCGATCTCGAAGAGTTCGGACAGGTTGAACATCTGCATCGCCGTGGCGACCGGAACGTAGAGCGTGTTGTCGAGGTCGATGCCCAGCACCTGCCCCTTGGGCTTCATCACGCCGATCACGCGCAGGCGAACCCCCGCCGCTCGCACCCATTTCCCCAGGGCGTTCTCCTCGCCAAAGAGCTCGCTCTTTAGTTTCGGACCGAGCACCGCCACGGAGCTCGCGCGGCGCGGGTCACCGGGCGGCAGAAACTCCCCCAAGGCCACCTCGAACCTCCAGATCGCGGGCATCTCGGAGGTCACGCCGTAGATCGCCACGCTGCGCCCGCGACCGCCGGCCTCGACGCGCCCCTGACCGACAGCCAGGGGCATGAGATGCTCGACGGCCGGCAGGCGGTGCAGGGCCTCGGCGTCGTCCAGGGTCAGCTTGTGGGTCGTTCCGCCCAGCACGCCGGGCAACCCGAGGGTCTCGGTCTTCCCCGGATTGATACCGACGATGTTCGTGCCGAACTGCGTGAACTGGCCCATCACGTAGTCGCGCGTCCCCTGCCCAATCGAGGTCAGCACCATCACCGCCGTCACTCCGATCGCGATGCCGAGCACCGACAGCACCGTACGCAAGCGGTGCCCGCGCAGGGCGGCGACTCCCAGGCGGATCAGCTCGCTGCTGCGCGCCATCGCGCCTACTTGCCCCCCAGGGCAATGACCGGATCGAGGCGGCTCGCGCCGCGCGCGGGCAAGACGCCGAAGAGCGCGCCAACCGTCAGGGAGAGGGCGAGGGAGAGAGCGACCGCCCACAGGGGCGGCTGGGCCGGAAAGGCCGGGTACCAGAGCATGACGAGCTGGGTCGCGAGCCAGCTGACCGCCAGGCCGATGAGGCCGCCGACGCTGGAGAGCAGCACCGCCTCCACCAGGAAGAGCTTCAGGATCTGGCCCCGACGCGCGCCCATGGCACGCAAGAGACCAACCTCCGATGTGCGCTCGGAGACCGAGACCAGCATCACGTTCATGATCCCGATGCCGGCCACGGTCAGGGAGACGGCGGCGATGCCCGCCACCGCCAGAGTCAGGACCGCCAGGATCCCGCCCAGGGCGCCGGCGACGGCGTCCTGGGTCAGGCAGGTGACGTCCTCCTCGCCGTGGCGCTCGCGGATGACGTCGAGGACGCGCTGTTCGGCGAGCTCGATCTCGGTGTACACCCCGACCTGGATAATCACGCGAAAGAGGGAGCTGCGGTCGAAGTACTGCATGGCCGAAGCCACCGGCACCACAACCAGGTCGTCCATGTCCACGCCCAGCTGCGTCCCGCGCGGCTCGAGGACGCCGATCACGCGCACGCGCGCCTCCCCTACGCGCACGACTCCCCCCAGGGGACTCTCATGCCCGAAGAGCTCGGTCGCCAGGCTCGAGCCGAGTACGGCCACGGGCGACGAGCGATCCCAGTCGGCCGGCGGCAGGAACTCGCCCACTTGCACGGCGAGGCGCCGGGCCTCGAGGAAACCATCGGTCGCGCCGATGACCATGACCTGGCGACGCCGCTCGCCGCGCGAGACGGTCTCGTTTCCCAGCGCGATCGGGACCACGAGCTCCGCCTGGGGAATGCGGCGCGCGATGGCCTCCGCGTCATCCAGGGTCAGGTCGTTGGGTGCGCCGCCGACTCCAGGCATCGCCCCGGTGGTCTCGTTCTTGCCCGGGATCACCATCAGCAGGTTTGTCCCCAGGGACTCGAACTGCCCGCCGACGTAGCGTCGAGCGCCCTCCCCCAGGGCGGTCAGGATCACCACGGCCGCGACCCCCACGGCCACGCCCACCAGACTCAAGCCCGCGCGCAGGCGCTGTCCCGCCAGGGCCCCCCAGGCCAGAGCCAGGAGGTCGGCCGGCTTCACGCTTCGCCCCCGGAGAACAGGCGCGCGAGGTCGGTCACCTCCGAACCCGCCATCCGCCGCACGATCCGGCCGTCTCCGAGCACGATCACCCGGTCCGCGCGCCGCGCGACGGCGGGGTCGTGAGTGACGACGACGAGGGTGAGCCCGTCCGCGCTCATGCTCTCAAGCAGATCGAGGACTTGGCTGCCCGAAGCTGAGTCGAGGTTGCCGGTCGGTTCGTCGGCCAGCAAGATCTTCGGCTCCATCACCGTTGCGCGAGCGATGGCCACGCGCTGGCGCTGACCGCCGGACATCTCCGCCGGTCGGTGTTTGGCACGGTCCGCGACGCCCACGCCCTGCATGGCCTTGCGGACACGCTCACGGCGCTGGGTGCGCGACACGCCGGCGAAGATCATCGGCAACTCGACGTTGGCGGCGGCATCGAGGCGCGGGACGAGGTGATAGGACTGGAAGACGAATCCGATCTCGGTCTGCCGAACACGCGAGAGCTCCCCGTCCGTGAGGTCCGCCACCTGCCGGCCGGCGAGCCGGTACGAACCCGAAGTGGGGCGGTCGAGGCAGCCGAGCATGTTCAGCAGGGTCGATTTGCCCGATCCCGAGGGGCCCATCACGGCCACGTGCTCTCCCTCGCCGATCGTCTCGCTTACGCCGGCGAGGGCGTGCAGCTCCTCGTCGCCCATGGTGTAGGTGCGCCAGATGTCCTCGAGCTCGATCATTTTCCGGGCGCGGCGCCCTCCAGCTCGGCCAGAGCGCCCGCCACGACCTGAGCGCTTCCCAGGGAGGTGATGACGCGCTCCCCCGCTCGCAGGCCGGCGCGCACCTCGACCCAGTCCCAGTTGCGCAGACCGATCTCCAGGGTGCGCTCCACGAGCCGGTCGCCCTCTAGAACCAGGACCTTCCCACCCTCGAGCAGGGTTGATCTGGGGATGCGCAGCACATCCTCGCGTGCCTCCAGGATCACCTCCACATCGGCGGTCGTGCCCGGCAAGAGCTGGGACGAGAAGGCCTCGTCGAGCAATTCGACCTCGATCTCCACGGTCCGGTTCTGGGCCTGCACGTCCAGCACGTAGGGAGCGACGCGCACGACGGTCCCCTCGAAGGAGCGGTCGAGGAACGGATCGAAGGTGACCCGGACCGCCTGGCCGGCGCTGATGACCGCCGAGTCGACCTCATCCATCGGCGCGCTGACGAAGATCGAGGTTGGATCCAGCAGATCGATCACCGGCGGGATCGGGACACCGGGCGGCGAGGGCGAGATAAACTCCCCGACCTCGACCGAGACGTCGGCCAGGACGCCCGCGAAGGGCGAGCGCATGAGGGTTTTCTTGACCTCCACCTCGACGACGGCGATCTCGGCCCGCACTAACTCGACTTGAGCCGCGGCCGACCCGCAGGCGGCGTCGGCGGCCTCAAGCACACTGCCTAGCTGATCGAGGCGATCGGTGGAGACGATGTCCTCCCCCAGCTCCCGATAGCGGTCAACCTCGCGCCTGGCGCGACGCGCGACGACGCACGTCTCGTCGTGACGCGCCTGGGCGGCGGCCTGGGAGCGGCGCGATAGCTCGAGCCGGGCACGCTGGCCGGCGTCGTCCATGCGCAGGAGCTCGGCGCCTTCCTCGACTCGGTCGCCTTCACGGTGAAGGAGTGCGGTGACGCGCCCGCTGGTCTCCGGCGACAGCTGGGCGCGACGCCGGGCACGCACGGTGCCGGCGCGCGAGTTGGTGACGGTCGACTCCACCCGTCCTTGACTCGCGGCCGCGACACGCACCCTGACGGGCTGCGGAGCGAAGATGGTCGCGCGCGCCACGAGAACACCCGCGATCAGCACGGCCAGGACCGCGCACCTTCCGATCCACCTCCCCATCTCCATCAGTATAGTCTGAGGCGAGGCAACCCTGCATGGCCGAGCGCTCGATCCCCCTGCCAGACGATTTCATCTTGCGCCGAGTCTGGAAGAGCACCGGCCTGCTCGTCCTCGGTCGCCTGTGGGGCTCGGCTTGCACCCTCACGATCCTGTTCGTGCTGGCGCATCACCTCGAGCCCGCCGGTTTCGGGCGCTTCACCTTCTACCTGGCGGCCTTCGCCCTGCTGGACAGCCTGACGGATCTCGGCACGGGCTCCCTCGCGGTGCAGCGCACCGCCGACGACACTCGCGCGGTGGGCCCGGTCCTCGCGACCGCTCGCCGCATCCGCTTCTGCGCGGGACTCGCTTGCGCCTTCGCGGTGGGCGGCGCCGCCTTCGCCTTCGACGAGCCAGGAGCGGTCTGGATCGCTCTGGCGAGCCTCTATCCCCTGACCCACACCCTCGAGCTCTCGGCCACGGTCTTTCGCAATCGCATCGCCTGGGGAGTGCCGGTGGCCGTGCGCGCAACGGCCAGCACTATCGGTCTGCTGGGAGTCCTGCTCGCCTTTTCCCGCGGAGTCGAGGAGCCGGCCCTCTTCCTGCTGGCCGTGGCGGCCGGCAGCGCATCGGCCAACTTCGCCCTGCACGTCGCTGCGCGCCCTCACCTTCCGCGCGAGCGAGGCCGCGCGGGCCCCTGGCGCTCATTCCTGGCCGCAGCCCTGCCCCTCGGCGTCGCGGGCCTGTGCCAGCAGGCCTACTTCTACGTCGACAACCTCTTCGTGCGAGCCCTCGCCGGCCCGGTCGCCCTCGGCCACTACAACGTCGGCGTGCGGGTCATGAGCTATGGCATCGCCGTCGCCGTCTACGCCTCCCTGGCCGCCCTGCCCTGGTTGACGCGCGAGCACTCCGCGGGTCGCCTGGGCCCCTCCCTCACCCGGCTCATGCAGCCCCTGCTCGCTATCGCGGGCCTGGGCGTCGGGCTCTGCCTGCCCTGGACCGAGGAGTTGCTGAGCCTGTTCGGCCCCGGTTTTGGGGCCGGCGGCGACAGCCTGCGCTGGCTCCTGTTCGCCGGCGCTCTGGTCTATCCCGGAAGCTGCTTGTTGACGGCCGTGGTGGCCACCGGCGCCACGCGCGCCGTGCTCGCGATCAGCCTCGCAGCCCTGGGATTGAACCTGGCGGGCAACGCGCTGCTCGTCGGGCCGCTCGGCATCGACGGCGCGGCCATCGCCACCCTGGCCACCGAGCTGACGGTCGCCGTCGGCGCGCTGTTCGCCCTCCTGCGTTCGGGCGTGCGGGGGATGGCGGGAGAACACTCCTGGCGCTGGCTCGCCGGGCCGTTGCTGGGGGCGGCGAGCGCCTGGGCCTCGGCGGGGCTTCCCCTGGGAGCCTGGTTCGCCGCCGCCGGCGGATTCCCGAGTTGAGTGCCCGGAGCGAAAACGCCCACAGCACGCGGAGATCGGGCGACTCGGTGCCGATCATTCTCCTGGACTTCGACTCCACTACCCCCACCGCCTCGCGCCATGAAACGCTCCTTCCCGATTCTCGGCCTACTGGCCCTCGTGTCCTGCCGCTCATTTCACGACGCCGAGTCGCGGGGGGGTTACATCACCTACGGCGAGGCTGACTTCACGGCGGACGCGGCGGATGACGCCGCCAGTGTCTCCGCGGCCGAGTTCGGAGTCCTGTACGGAGACGGCGAGGACGGGCGCATGGTCGGGTTCGTCGGCGACATCGCCTTGCGCGGTAGCACGGGATCACAGACCTTCGACGGGACCGGCGCGGAGCTGCACCAGCTGGGGCTGCGCACCGGCGTCCGCTACTACTGGGACACGCGCACTCGAGCGATCCAGCCCTATCTCGGCGCGGGCTTGTTGTTCCAGCACGCCTGGGACCGTTCTTCGACCCTCGGTGTGAAAACGGACGACTCCGCGCTCGGGTTCGTCGCGATGGTCGGTGTCGAGGCAATGCTCGGCGATGCATTGCGCCTCGGACTCGGCTGCCAGCTGACCCTGGGGATCGACCCGGAGCTCGATGTGTACTCCTTCGACCTCGACAGCGTCACGCCCCTGATCAGCCTGGGCTACGGATTCTGACGGCGACCGCGAGGCGCTGCTCGTGGATATGGAAGGCGACTGGCACGCGACCGAAGCGCTGCGAGGCGCGACAGTCATCGGCCCGCAGGGCTGACTCAGGCCGGCGAGCCGGCAGGGAGCAGGTCGGCGCAGTAATCCTGCGCGAGGCGCTCCCAGCCGCGCAGGGTGAGCTGGGCTGAGCGCTGAGCCTGGCGGATGGCGCGTCGCAGGTGCGCGAGCTCGCGTTCGATGGTGCGCCGCAGCTCGGCCGAGCGTGCGTTCTGTGCGCGGCGCTGGCCGTCGCGCTGCGCGGCCCGCAGGGCCTTGAGCTCCTGCAGCCGCAGCTCGGCCTTGGCCTGCGCCGCCAGCAACTGGTCGCGCAGGGCCGTCTTCCCCTCGCGCAGTCCCTTGAGGAAGTGATCCCGCCGGCAGCGCAGCTCTTCGCGCTTCTGTTCGAGCAGCCCGCTCCACTCCTCGGTGGTGTGCCCGCCCCAGGCCTCCAGGCGTTCGGCGAGGGAGCGGCTGCTCTCCTCGAAGCGGGTGGAGAGGACAACTTCGACCGGCGCCCTTTGGAGGTCGGTGGCGAGGCCGACGCGGCTCAGGCTCCAGATCAGCCACTTCGTCGGGTCGCAGTTGTACCAGCGCGGTCCGTTGCGGTAGTCGGCCTGGAATGAGTGGTGATAGTTGTGGTAGCCCTCGCCGAGGGTGAACAGGGAAAGGAACCAGTTGTCCCGGCTGGTCGTCGCGTTCGACCACGGTTGGGTCCCCCAGATGTGCGCCGCCGAGTTGATCAGGAAGGTCAGGTGCTGGACGGCGACGATGCGCAGCAGGACAGCGACGATGAACATCCCGAGCATGTTCCCCAAGATCAGGCCGGCGAGACCCATCAGGACGAGGTTGGTGACGACGGCGATCGCCAGGTAGTTCCGGTGCTGCCAGGCCAGGACGGGATCGCGCCGCAGGTCGGGGACGTTGGTGTAGTCCATCCCGCGCGGACCCTCGAAGAAGATCCATCCCATGTGGGAGTACCAGAAGCCGCGCGTGGCGTCGTACGGGTCGCCGCCGGTGTCGGTGTCGGAGTGGTGGTAGCGGTGGTCGCTGCACCAGGCGATGGCGCTGTTCTGGCAGGCGGCGGCGCCGAGTACGGCGTAGACGAAGCGCAAGGGTGCGGGCGCTCGGTAGCCGCAGTGGGAGAACAGGCGATGGTAGCCGGCGGTGATCCCCAGGCCGGTGATCCACCAGGTCACGACCGCTGCCGAGACCTCGCGCCAGCCGATCCCCACGGTCAGGCCATAGGCGACGGTGGCGGCGACGGCGATGACGGGGAAGACCGTCAGGAACAGGGCGTTTAGCCAGACGATCCGGCGGCGTGACTGGGAGGGTTGGGACACGGTGGCCTGCTGCTGCGGGTTAGGCATGGTGGGCATGGAGTGGAACTAGCGGGCGAGAGGCTAGTCGAACTGGATGTCGAGCACACTCTTCTCTGGTTTTCTTGATGCACGCCCCGTGAAGAGGGGATTGTGTGGCGCTGGGGGCTTGGAAGAGGGTCTCCGGCGCGGCTAACTGGCGAGCGTGAGGGTGGGCATCGACTACCGCGCCGGGCTGGTCAACCGTGAAGGCATCGGGCGCTACGCACGGGAACTCGTGCGCGGACTGTGCGAGCTGGGGTTCGACGGAAGCCTCGGACTCTTCGGCTACACCCTGGCCGCCCCGCGCTTTTCGCGCGCCGAGCTTGGCATCGCGGACTCGCGCGCCGAGCTCGTCCGACTGCGCATGCCGGCGCGCTGGACTCCCTGGATGCTCGCACGCCTGCACAAGGGAGTCGACGACCTGGTCGGAGGATGCGAGGTCTACCACCACACCCAGCCCAATCTGCTCTCCGTTCGCCAGGCGGCCGAGGTGGTCACGATCTTCGACTGCATCTACACCCTCGACGCGGGCTACATGGACACAGCCGACGCCGAACGCATGACGGCGGTGGCGAAGGAACTCGTCGGACGCGCGCGCCGCATCCTCGTCCCGAGCGAGTTCGTCGGGGCCGAGGTCGTCATGGCCCTCGGCGCCCACCCGGGGCAGGTCTCGGTGACACACCTCGGCTGCGATCACGCCGCCCGCGCTCTGCCGCCCGAGGGGTTCGGCGAGGCCGACGAGCCCTACATCCTGACCGTCTCGCGCGTCGACCCACGCAAGAACCACGCGCGCATGCTGGAGGCCTTCGAGATGCTGGTCCGGGAGGGCTTTCCCCAGCGCTGGGTCATCGCCGGGCCCGCTGGATGGCAATCCGAGCGCTTCGAACGCGCCATGGAGAACTCACCGGCACGCCGGCGCATCGAATGGCGCAAGGAGGTGTCGGACGCCGAGCTGACGCGACTCTACGCCCAGGCCGACGCCTTCCTCTTCGCCAGCCTGAACGAGGGCTTCGGTCTGCCGCCGCTCGAGGCCATGGCCTGTGGGACGCCGGTCATCACCAGTTGCGTCACCTCCCTCCCCGAGGTCTGCGGCGATGCGGCCCTGCTGGTGGAGCCCACCGATTCCGAACAGATCTTCGAGGCCACGCGCCGGATCCTCTCCGAGCCCGACCTGGCCGCGGACCTCGTGCGCCGCGGGAGCATCCGGGCGCGGGGGCTCACCTGGCGCGAGTGCGCCCGGAGGACCCTGCGAGCCTACCGGGCGGCGACCGAGCCCGAGGGCGACGAACCGGAGTTGCGGCGCTCGCTCTGAGGCGCGCAGAGTGACCGCACCGGCAAGTCGTTCGAAACGACGCTCGGCCTGCGACGGACGGTTTCCGGCAGAAGGTCCTTCAAGAACCCCCGGCGCAGCTGACGCAAGCCATGGAGCGCGTCGAAGGTCATCACCACACCGAAGAGGTCGATGTCGAAGTCGTCAAAGCTGAACGAACCGGAGAAGCGATCGAACAGGGGCACGCTGATCTGGGCGCCGAACTGACGCTCGCGGTACCAACCGTAGGCGATGGCCATCTCGCCCGCGGGGAGTTCCCAGACGCGCAGGGGGGCGCCGCAGGTCTCAAGCACACGCGAGAGGTCGGCGCGGCCGACCTGCAACGCCTCAAGGGCCCCCTCGGGCAGGGGTTCGTGCCGGCGGTGATGCTCCCAGGTCACGCTCAGACACGAGCCGAGCATCAGCGGCACGAGAGCCAGGGCAGCGGGGCGTAGCTTCAGGTCACTCACGGCGCGTCAGTCCAGTGCAGACCAGGGCATCGCGTAGGCCGGGTCCGCTCCGTCAAAGCGGCCGCCTACATGGGAGAGCGTACCCGTCTCGTCGAAGAACACCCAGACACGATCGGAGCGCGTATCGGTGTTGACGAGGGTCACGACGAAGACCGAGAAGGCGGCACTCTTGGACTGGGTGAAGAGGTACAGCCAGGCGCTGCGGTGGCCGAGCTGGACCATGTCAGCCGGTGCTCCGAGAGCTTCCAGGACATCGTCGGCATCCGAGACGCCAGGCTCCAGTTCCGTGATCAGAGCCGGCGACAGGGGCTCGTTGACCCGATCCCGCGAGACGAAGCAGGACGGCAGGAGGAGCGACAGGGCGATGAAGGAGAGGATGGGTCTCATGGTCGGGCGGGGCTGACGGGCGTGAGGGACGGCGCGGGCGCGATGGCGACAGCCTAGCCCTCTTTAGCGACGGGTGTTCACGAGAGGCGGGCAAACGAGCGCCGAGGTCGATCGGGCAAGACCGGCACGGCGGCGGACGGGCGAACTGGTCCGCTGGCCTCCATCGACAGGTGGCCAGGCCTGCGACTCGCATTCCCCGACGCCCAAAGAGTCCGCAATGGGTGAACCGCGAATGAGGACTGCGTTACCTTGGATGTGGACCCTCACATGAACCCCATCCCTTTCCACCGACCGACCCTGGCGCCCGGTCAACTCGAGAACGTCGAGCAGGCCCTGCGCTCGGGGACGCTCGCAGGCGACGGGCCCTTCGGCCGACGCGCCGAAGCCCTGCTGCGCGAGGCTACCGGCTGCCAGACAGTCCTGCTCACCACCTCGTGCACCCACGCGCTCGAGATGATCGCCATTCTGCTCGACGCGCCACCGGGCTCGGAGGTGATCGTCCCCGATTTCAGCTACGTCTCGACGGCCAACGCGTTCCTGACCCGCGGCCTCACTCCGGTGTTCGCCGACATCGATCCCGACACCCTCAATCTCTCGCCTGACGCGACGAGGGCCGCGCTCACCGAACGCACGGTCGCGGTGGTCGCGGTTCACTACGGAGGCGTGGCCTGTGACATGGCCGCCCTCGGAGCGCTGTGCGAGGACCACGGCGTGACCCTGATCGAAGACAACGCCCACGGCCTGCTCGGAAGCTGGAACGAACGCCCCCTCGGCACGATCGGAGCCCTCGGCGCGTTGAGCTTTCACGAGACGAAGAACTTCACCTGCGGCGAGGGCGGCGCTCTGATGATCAACGAGGAAGCTCTGCGCGAGCGGGCCGAGATCATCCGCGAGAAGGGGACCGACCGAACACGCTTCTTCCGCGGCGAGACGAACCGCTACACCTGGGTCGATACGGGATCCAGCTACGTTCTCTCCGACGTCCTGGCGAGCATCCTCTGCGCTCAGCTCGAGCACGCGGGCGTCATCCAGGATCGCCGCGAGCGCGCATGGAGCCACTATCGCTCAGCGCTCGCCCCCTGGGCCGAGGCTGCCGGCGTGCGCCTGCTTCCGGTCCCCGAGTACGCCACTCCCTCGCACCACCTGATGGGCCTCTTGATGCCCGATGCCCACGGACAGCACGCACTGATCGCCCACCTGGCCGAGCGCGGTGTCGCAGCGACCTTTCACTTCCAGCCCTTGCACGCCTCCGCCATGGGCGCGCACCTCGGCTGGCAGCCCGGCGCCTGCCCGGTCAGCGTGGACGCCGCGGCGCGCCTCGTGCGCCTGCCACTGCACGCCGAGCTCTCCGACTCCGATCTCGAACGGGTGGTCAAAGCCGTCGGGGAATACGAAGCCTGAGCCCCGCGCAAGGCCCTCGCGACGGGTGAATCACGTGCGTTCCTCATGGTTCGCTGGTGATTCCCTCACGAACGGCGGTGGAGCGGTATCCTGGGATGCAACGCCCGTCAACTCGCATTCCGATCACACCCCAAGATCTCCACCATGCGCACACTCCTTTCTCAGCCTGGAATGCATACCCTGCTACTGGTCGCTCTGGCTCCCGCCGCCGTCGCACAGTCGGTTCCCGTGCCTTCGATCTTCACGACGGAGTGGCGCTTTGGCGGTGACACGAACGAGTTCGTGGACAAGGTCGGTGGTCCCGGAACCCTCGAATACGCCGACGGCGACGGCGGCCCGACCGACCAGCTCGACCTGTTCACGACCACTCAGATCGCCGGCATTCCCGACATCGGTGGCGTGGATTCTCCGGTGTTGCAGTTTGGCTATCACAACCCCAACACCCTCGGCTACCACTTCCGCCCCCTGACGGGCCTCGGGGACCAGCTGGAGTTCACATTCGTCTGGGACATCTACCTCGATCCCGCCAACGCCGACGCCTACCAGGCTCTCTGGCAGGGCAGCGCCACCAACTCGAATGACGCCGAGCTCCACCTGGAGATCCAGACCGGCGGCTTCTACCACGCGGGCCCCTACGGCGGCAGCGGTCCGATCGGACCGGGCTCCTGGAACCTGGGCGAGTGGAACCGCTTTGTCTACGTGGGCGACTTCAACACCGATGTGGCGCAGATGTACGTCAACGGCGCACTGGTCTTCACCGACGACGCCGTCGACTACCTCTACGATGGTACGGACCCCGCGTTCCCCAACTGGATCCTGGCCGACCAGAACGGCGACACGACCGAGGGCTATCTCGCCAACTTCGCCTACACCGAGGTCTTGCTGGACGCGGCGACAGTGGCTGCCCTGGGCGCCCCCGAGCCCGGCGGGATCTTCCAGTTCCCGACTCCCTCGGTGGCCTACTGTTTCTGCGACAGCGCTTCGGCCTTCCCTGCCGGCCTGTGCGGGAACCCGGGGTCGGCCGGAAATGGATGCGCCAACGGATCGAACGCGAGCGGTGCCAACATCAGCGCGACAGGCGCCCCCGGTCCCGGGACCCTGGTGCTCGTCGGCTCGGGCGCGACGCCCGGTCAACCCGGCCTGTTCTTCCAGGGTGACAACCAGGTCGCCGGCGGCGCGGGCGTCGGTTTCGGCGACGGAATACGCTGCGCCGGTGGGGGTGTCGTCCGCCTGCAGGTCGTCGCGGCGGACGCGACGGGCATGAGTCAGACCTCGATCGACATCTTCGCCGCGGGCGGCATCTCCCCCGGCGACGTGAAGCACTACCAGCTCTGGTACCGCGATCCGTCGCTCTCTCCCTGCGGCGCCCTCTTCAACCTGAGCAACGGCCTGCAGATCAGCTGGTAGGGAGTCAGCCGCTCGGGGAGCACGCGCACTGGCGCACGACTCCCAGCCTCGCTGTCATTCCGATCGATCGCCCGCTGCGCTCCCCAGGAAATCGCGTAGGAGGTCCCCTTCGGAGAGCGCCTCCAAACTCGCGCTGAACTTCGTGGGCCCCTCGTCCTCGTGGAACCTGTTGCGCTGGATGCCTTCGAGCAAGGTCCGATCCAAGCGCGCGTCGCGATCGATGAAGCGCAGGGAACAGGCCACGCGCCGGGCCGGAGCGTCGTCCGCCGAGGGGACGCTGCGATGCCAGAGGTCCTTGGCGAAGAGCAGCGCGTCGCCCGGGTCCAGATCAGGCGCAACGGCACACTCCTCCAGCTTGCGGTAGTGCGCCTCTCCCCCGAATCGTTCGCGGAGGGTCTCGATGTGCTTCCGCTGAGTGAGCGGCATGGCGCAGACCTCCTTCATGGTCTCGAAGTGCACGGCAGCCGACCTGTCCGGGCGTCGCACATACTCCAGCCCCCCCGTACCGCTTCGCGGCCGGATGGGCGTCAGCGGGATCCAGATCGACCAGGCGCGGTCCTCGGGTCGCAGGAAGTTGAAGCTGTAGACGTCGAAGTGCCAGCGCACGCCCGGATCGCCGGGTTCCTGCACGAACGCTCCTCCGTGAACGAACACTGGCGGACCGCCGCACAACCGCTCCGCCACGCTTTGAAACGCCTCCGAGCGGCAAATCCCCTCCACCGGAGGGCACGACAGATTCAGATCGTGGTGGCTGTCCATGAGCCGTCCGCGACGAATCAACCCGCGAGTGGTCGGCTCGCCCAGGGCTGCGATCGCTCGGTCAGTGAACAGCCTCCTCAGGACGATGGCCCCATCCCGGTCGAAGGCCTGCACTTGCTCCGGTGCCACCGAGATCGCATGTACCCACAGATCGTGTTGCGTCATGGAACTCGCAGCGGCCGAAACGGCGCCACGACACAGTACGACAACGCGCGGCGAATGCGAGCCCAATACCGCTGCGCCGGTACCGGTGCTGCACACTGCGGCACTCCACTGCCCTGCGCCGCGCACCGCAACAAAACTGCGTTGCGCCTCCGACAGTCAGCTTTTTTTAGTGCTCCGGCAGGAAGTGCGCGGGCACTCCCTACCGCCCGGCGTCGGCCGGCGGAGGGACATGATGAACGGTCAGGTACACCGTCTCCTCGACCGGCGCGCCGTCGGCACCGCGCAGACGAAAGCGGAACTCCATCTGGTCCACGGGCCGCAGATCGGCGAGCTCGACGTGCACGCTGCGGCCGTCGAGCGAGACGCGCGCCGCGACCACCGCCACCGGATCCTGCCCCTGCTCCCCGGGGCGATCGAGGGAGTGGAAAGCCGACCCGTAGGACCGGGCCCAGCGGTAGTTCCAACGTCTCACGGCATAGCGTCCGACGTCCTCGGCCGTGGCGCGCTCGACGGGGGCGCTGAAGATGAGCTCGATGCCGTCGGCGCTCACGCCGGCCTCCACGAGCAGCGTTCGCGCTTCCCCCGTGAAGCGCACGCGCTGCAGGCAGCCGTCGGCGCCTCCCGTCGGCCCCTGCCAGCCAGACAAGCCCACCGCATAGACCTGGCCGTCGACCGGGTTGACGCGTGCGCGCTGGATTCCCGCCGCGAACTGGAAGGGCAGCTTCCAGGCGGCGCCCTGGGCGATGCCGCCGTGTTCGCGAATCGACAGGCGCATCATCCAGCCCTTGCCGAAGCTCGTGTGCACATACCCGCCCGCCAGCGGCCCCCAGCGCGCGTCGTCGACGAAGAGCTGGCCGCCGCTCGAGGAGTCGAACTCCTGAGGCATCCAGAGCACGGGCCGGTCAAAATCGTCACGAGTCTTCTCGCCCGCTCCGTTGGTGTTGATGGACTTGAAGACTCCGTAAAAGCCGCCCTCTCGAGTGAGGCTGATCTTGCTGGCGGGGATCCAGTTGCCCTGGTTGTCGCTCACCAGCGGCCGGCCGTCCGGCGACATGCCCATGCCGTTGGGTGTGCGCAGGCCGGTGCAATGGACCTCGTGGGAGCGGCCGTCGGGAGCGACCTTCAGGACCGCGCCGGGCAGGGCGTAGTCGGTGTACTGCCCCGACTTGGCGTAGTAGAGGTTGCCCGCTGCGTCGGTCTGCAGATCGAAGTTGAAGGAGTGGAAGCTGGCGGTGACGTCGGGGTCCGCGAAGAAGCTCTCGTGGAAATCCGCCTCGCCGTTGCCGTCGGTGTCGTGCAGGCGAACGATCCGATCCCGACACGCGACCAGGATCAGGCCGTCCACGATGCGCAAGCCCATGGGCTCGAACAGGCCCGCTGCAAACCGCTTCCAGCGCAGCTCGCCCAGATCGGCGTCGATGCCCGAGACGATCCACACGTCACCACCGTAGGTGGAGACGGCGGCGCGCCCGTCCTCGAAGAAGTCGAGGGCGCTGGTTCGGATCCAGGCGTTCCAGGGATTGGTCTCGGGGAGGGTCAGGGTGTCGAGGGCGTAGGGACTCTGTGCGCCCAGCTCGCCGCGCGTGACGAGCTCCTCGCCCCAGCGCGTCGGCCCGCCACCGAGCAACTCGGCCGGAGATGGCGGGAGCGGCCGCTCCGCCGCGTTGTCGAGGAAGCGGGTGAATCCGAAGGCGTCCTCGATCGACAGACCGCCGGCGCGCAGGATCCATAGTTCGGTGTCGACGTCGGAAGGCGGGATCTCGAGGGCCACGCGCTCGTACCCATCGATCCAGCGCAGGCGCGCCCCGCCACGGTAGGCCAAGGCCGCCCGCGTATCGCCAGTGCCGACGAAGGCAGCCGTCCATACCCTCGCTCCCGGTCCCTCCCACCAGTCGAGCAGCGAGAGCCGGTCGCCCTTCGACGGTGCACGCACCGTGCCCAGGAGCAGCGGCTTGTGCCCCGGGCCGACGGTCAGGCGGTGGGTCACCACGGGCAGGCCCGATGATCGATCCACGCCGGGCAGCTCGAGCACCTCGCGACCCTCGATGGAATAGGAGAGCACGAGCCGGTCGCCGTTGACCCAGTGGCCGTGGTAGTCGAGCCACTCGCGCGGCAGGAGGCCGCGCGGCGGCCGGCGCTCGGGGTCCCAGTCGAGCGCTCCCTCGAAACCCCAGCCCCACCCGTCGAGCCCCGCCAGCATCTCGCCCCCGGGCCGGCCGATGGCTTCTCCGCGCTGCTGGTGGTGGTGGGTGCTGCCCAGGTCCACGAAACCGCCGGTCCAGGCACCCGGGGAGCGCATGGTCTGCAGGTCGTAGCCGAGGGTCGTCTGGTCATCGAGCCGCACCGCGAGACCCGCGCCGATCTCGCCCCCGAGCTGGACGGCCAGGGCCGGGCCGTAGTCGCGCCGCACCAGGTCGAACTGCTCCCCCTCAGGCCGCCTCGTGCGACCCTTGGGCAGAGAGTTCAGCCAGCGCTCGGTGACCTCGAAGTACTGCGACCGGTTGCGCTCGCGCAGGAACTCCTCGCGCAGGTAGTGGATCACGTCGTAGCGCTGGTCGGGGCGCAGCCAGGCGTTGCCGGGCATCTCCAGGTAGCCGTCGGTGACCGTATCGAAGAGGCTCAGGGGGTCGAACCCGTTCTGGAGTTTGCCCAGGGCGAAGGGGCGCGCTTTGGGATTGGTGGGCTTCGTGCCGTCCTCGCCGTGGCAGAGCACGCACAGGCCGCCGTAGATCTGCTTGCCGCGCTCGTAGCTCTCGGGGCCCCACGAGCCGATCAGGCCGGCGTGGTCGACCTCACCCAGGGGTGCGACCCAGATGTTGGCGAAGCGCACCGCAGAGCCTTCTGCCTGGAGGCGAATCGGCGCGCGGAGCCGCGCCTCCTCCTCCAACTCCCCGCTGGGCCGCCAATCGAAGGTGGCCTGCGCCGCGACCTCCGCTCCACGAGAGAGAGCCGCGGCCTCGTCGGGGGTGAGTCCGTCCGCGAAGAAGCGCACGTCGGTGACCTCGCCCTCGTAGGCCCCGCCGAAGTTGGTGTTGGCGTGGCCCACCTTGAAGACGAAGTGATCCTGGTCGTCGGCGCGGAAGTCCTCGCGCTCACCCTCCAGGTCGCCGTCCACATAGAGGCGCGCGAGGCCGTCATGAGAGAGCAGCACGACCCGGTGCCACTCCCCGTCGTTCCAGTCCTGCGCACTGATCAGGGCGCCCACCCAGCCGATGTCGTAGACCAGGCGGCCTCCGCGCAGGAAGAGCGCCTTGGCGTCGTGGGCCCACTCGCCTTCGGGCGGACACTTGGACACAAGAGTGCCGCTCCCCTCGGAGCGGAAGCGGGCGCTCACGGCGAAGGCGGGAGCGCCGAGGTCGATCGACCGGGAGCTCTCTCCCGGCTCGCTCGCAAAGCGGGCCGCGGACGCGCCCCCAGCGCCGGGGATCGGCGTCGGCAAGCCCCCGGGGGTGGGTTCTTCCAGGGTCACGTCGTCCTGGACGAGGACGTCGTTGAGCCAGACCGAGATCCGTGGGGCGGCACCCTGCTCCACCGACCAGGCGACGTCGAGGCTCTGCCAGGTCCCGGCCGGGCGGGCCGCGTTCTCGCGCGGCGAGAAGCGGTCGAAGATGGCGCCCGAGGAACGGGGCGTCGTGTCCTTCTGGAACGAATCGAGCAGCTGCACCTCGTAGCGTCCGGCCAGAAAGACCCCGCTCGCCCCGCGCTCGTCGTCGGGGACCTGCGCTGGCTCCTGGGGCACCAGGAAGTCCAGGTGCAGGTGATGGTCGCCGAACAGCTCGGCGGTCACGAGATCCCCCGCGCCCGGTCGGACCACCAGAGCGCCGTCCTCGACGCGCCAGCCCGCGGGCCCGTCCCCGATGCCTGATGGCTCCGCTTCGGGCTCCCAGCAGCGCCAGGCGCGGGCATCGGCGCCGTCGAAGAGCACCCGCGCGCCCTCGGGCGCCGCCAGGGGCGGCGGCGGGGGGAGGTCATCACCCGCACCCCGGGCGCGCGCGCCTCCGGCGAGGGCCGAGGCTACGCACAGCGCGATCGAAGCGGTGACGGGGAGGCGTTGCATGCGGGTGCCGCCCCAATCCTACGGGAACCCATCGGAGGGCCGAACCGCGGAGGTTCTGATACCGTATCGCCCGTGATGGTAGCGCCCCTCTCGGTCCCCAGCGGTGCTCGGAAACGACCCTCCCGAGCGGGTCTGTGGTGTGGTCTCACGCTGCTCGCGGCAGGGCTCGCAGCCGCCGGCGACAGCCCGCAGGAGGCCGTCGACTTCGCCCGCGAGGTGCGGCCGATCCTGGCTCGCAACTGCTTCCCCTGCCACGGCCGGGACACGGAGCACCGCGAGGCGGACCTGCGCCTCGACCTGCGCGAGCACGCCATCGAAGACCTGGACGGTTACAGCGCCATCGTCCCCGGCGACAGCGCCGACAGCGAAGTCTTCCTGCGCATCAGCGACGACACGGACCCCATGCCCCCGGAGGAGTCCGGCCGCAGCCTGACCACCGCGGAGATCGACGTCCTGCGGCGCTGGATCGACCAGGGGGCCGAGTACACGCCCCACTGGGCTTTTGCCGCCCCCGAGGAGCCGGCGAGACCGTCGCTCGCGCGAGCGGGCTGGGCGCAGAGCCCCATCGACGAGTTCGTGCTGGCGCGCCTGGAGGCCGAGGGGCTCGAGCCCTCCCGCGAGGCGGATCCCTTCACGCTGATCCGCCGCGTGTCCCTGGACCTCACGGGCCTGCCTCCGACTCCCGAGGAGGCCGCGGCCTTCGCTGCCGACCGACGAGAGGACGCCTACGAGCGGCTGGTGGACCGGCTGCTGGAGAGCCCCGCCTACGGTGAGCGCTGGGCGCGGGTGTGGCTGGACCTGGCGCGTTACGCGGACTCCAAGGGGCACGGCTCCGACCCCCTGCGCATCATCTGGCGCTACCGCGACTGGGTCATCGATGCGTTCAACCGGAACCTCCCCTACGACCGCTTCACGATCGAGCAGCTCGCGGGCGACCTGCTGCCCGACGCCACGGTGGAGCAGCGGCTGGCGACCGCTTTTCACCGCAACACCATGACCAACACGGAGGGCGGGACGGATGACGAGGAGTTCCGGGTGGCGGCCGTCAAGGACCGCGCGATCACCACCGCCCAGGCCTGGATGGGCCTGACCCTGGGCTGCGCCCAGTGCCATTCCCACAAGTTCGACCCCCTCTCCCAGGAGGAGTTCTATCGCTTCTACGCATTCTTCAATCAGACCGAGGACGCAGACGCCCCTGATGACCGGCCCCTGCTCGCGACGCCCACCGCCGAGCAGGCCGCCGCACGGGAGGCGATCGCGTCGCGCGTCGCCGACCTGGAGGCGGAGCTCGCGGACCCACCCCATGATGCGAGCGCCGCCCGCGCCGCCTGGGAGGAGGAGCAGCGCCAGCGAGCCCGGCAGTGGGAGATCCTGCGACCCGAGACCATGACCTCGGAGGGCGGTGCGACCCTGACCCTCCAGGAGGACGGCTCGGTCCTCGTGTCGGGGATCTCGCCGGCGGTGGACATCACCACCCTGACCGCACGGACGTCGCTCAAACGGGTCAGCGCCGTTCGGATCGAGGTCCTGACCGATCCCAGCCTGCCGCGGGGCGGACCCGGTCGATCGTTGAACAACGGCAACCTCGCTCTGAACCACCTCGTGCTCGAGGCTGCACCCTCGAAGGACCAGGCCCCTCCGCCGGTGCGCGGTCGCTTCGTGCGCTTCAGCAACCCCGGCGCCGGGAAGATCCTGTCCCTGGCCGAGGTCCAGATCATCAGCAACGGCGAGAACGTTGCGCCGTCCGGCGCGGCCAGCCAGTCCAGCACCGCCTACGACGGTCCCGCCCGCCTCGCCATCGACGGCAACACCGATGGGCACTACTTTGAAGCCCACTCCGTGACCCACACCGCAACCGAGGCCGACCCGTGGTGGGAGGTGGACCTCGGCCGGACGCTGACCATCGACGGGCTGCACATCTGGAACCGGACCGACGGCTCCGGGGGCCGCCTGGCGGGCGTGACGGTCAGCGTGATGGACGAGGAGCGACGTGGCCGATGGTCCACGACGATCACCCGCGGCCCGACCCCAGACCTGGAGATCGACCTGGTGCGCTTCGTCACCCAGGTGCCCCTCGCCGACGCCAGCGCGGACTTCAACCAGGACAAGTGGGGCGTCGAGCGCGCCATCGACGCGGACCAGGGCGGCAACTCGGGCTGGGGCATCGCGCCGGCGCAGGGGGCCTCGCACGTCGCCGTGTTCGAGACCCCGGGCGGCGTCGTCGGGCCCGAGCTGACCTTCACCCTGCACCAGGAATACGGCGACCAGCACACCATCGGTCGCTTGCGGCTCTCCGTCACAGACCAGCCCGCGCCCGTGCGCGCACTGCCCGGTGCGGTCGAGGAGGCCCTGGCCACTCCGGCCGCCGAGCGTGGCACGGATCAGGACGCCGTCCTCGCGGATCACTACCAGACGGTCGACCCGGTGCTGGCGGAGGTCCGTGGGCGCCTCGACGCGGCGCGCGGAGAGCTGGACGCCGCGGCCGCCACGCGCACACCGGTGATGGTCGAACTCGGCCCCGATCGCCGGCGTGAGACGCACGTCATGGTCAAGGGCAACTTCCTGCAGAAAGGCCGGCAGGTACAGCCGGGGGTGCCGGCGGCCCTACACGACTGGCCGGAGGAAGCGCGGGACGATCGCCTCGGGCTGGCGCGCTGGCTGGTGGACGAGCGCAACCCCCTCACGGCGCGGGTAGCGGTAAACCGCTGGTGGTCCGCGCTCTTCGGCGTGGGGCTGGTAGAGACCGAGGAGAACTTCGGCACCCAGGGCGCGCTGCCCACGCACCCCGAGCTGCTCGACTGGCTTGCTCTCGCGTACATGGACTGCGGCTGGGACACCAAGGCGATCCTGAAGACCATCGTCACTTCCGCCACCTACCGCCAGTCTTCCGATATCGATGACACGCGCCTGCTCCGCGACCCCCGCAACCGGCTCTTCTCCCGCGGGCCACGCTTCCGGCTCGAGGCCGAGACCGTACGGGACGTGGCCCTGGCAGCGAGCGGGCTCTTGAGCCGCAAGCTGCACGGACCCTCGATCTACCCGCCCCAACCCGACGGGATGTGGCAGGCGGCCTTCAACGGCGAGCGCACGTGGAAGGAGAGCCGGGGGGAGGACCGCTATCGCCGGGGACTGTACGTCTTCCTGCGACGCACGACCCCCTACCCCTCCATGACGGTCTTCGACTCCCCCAGCCGCGAGGCCTGTACGCCGCGGCGCATCCGCACCAACACGCCCCTCCAGGCCCTGGTGACCCTCAACGACCCTGTCTACGTCGAGGCCGCACAGGCCCTGGCGCGGCGCATGGTGGCAGAGGGCGGTGAGGAAGCCCGCATGCGCGTCGAGCGCGGCCTGTGGCTTTGCCTCACCCGCCCGCCCGACGCGCGGCGGGTCGCGGTGCTGGAGGCGCTCTACCAGAGCGAACTCGAGCACTACCGCGCCAACGAGGAGGCCGCGTCAGCCATGGCCAGCGACCCCCTCGGCCCCCTGCCCGAGGGCGCCGTGGCGAGTGAGTACGCCGCCTGGACAGTGGTCGCGAACGTGATGCTGAACCAGGACGGAGTGCTGGTGAAGGAATGAGCGCCCACCGAGAACTCCCCGAGGTCGAGGCGATCGCCACCACGCGGCGCCATTTCCTGCACGACTGCGGCGTGGGGCTGGGGGCCATGGCGGCAGCGACGCTGCTCGGCGAGGACGGCCGAGCCGCTGCGTCGGACGGTCTGCTCGCTCACCTCCCGAACCACCGGGCCCGGGCCAAACATGTCATCTACCTGCAGATGTCGGGCGCCCCTCCCCAGCACGACACATTCGATTACAAGCCGAAGCTAGCTGAGCTCCACGGCCAACTGTGCCCCAAGGAGTTCATCGAGGGCAAGCGCCTGGCCTTCATCAAGGGGCACCCGACCCTGCTCGGCTCCCAGCAGCGCTTCCAACGGGTGGGCCGGGCCGGTGTCCAGGTCAACGAGCTCATGCCCCACATGGCCTCGATCATCGACGAGATGACCATCGTCCGGTCGATGCACACGAGCGAGTTCAACCACGCGCCGGCGGACCTGTTCCTGTTCACCGGCTCACCCCAGGTGGGCGCGGCCTCCATGGGATCCTGGACGACCTACGGCCTGGGCTCCCCCAACCAGAACCTCCCTGGCTTCGTGGTGATGGTCTCCGGCGGCAGCGACCCGACGGGCGGCAAGAGCGCGTGGAGTTCGGGCTTCTTGCCCGCGGAACACCAGGGCGTCCGCCTGCGCGGCTCCGGCGACCCGGTCCTCTACGTCACCAACCCCCACGGCATGTCCCGCGAGGTGCGTCGCCGCAGTATGGACGCCCTGCGCCACCTGAACGAGATCGAGCACGAGGAATCGGGTGACCCCGAGACAAGCGCTCGGATCGAGCAGTACGAGCTCGCCTACCGCATGCAGTCCTCCGTCCCCGAGGTGATGGACATCCGCCGTGAGCCCGCCGAGCTGATCGAGTCCTACGGCGCCAACCCCGACAAGGCCTCCTTCGCCAACAACTGTCTTCTGGCCCGGCGGCTGGTAGAGCGCGGCGTGCGCTTCGTGCAGCTCTTCGACTGGGGCTGGGACATGCACGGGACCGGCGCCGACAATGACCTCCTGACGGGTCTCCCGAAGAAGATCGGCGAGGTGGACCGTCCGGTGGCGGCCCTGGTCAAGGACCTCGCCCGTCGCGGCCTGCTCGACGAGACCCTCGTCATCTGGGGCGGCGAATTCGGCCGCACCCCCATGAACGAGAAGCGTAACGGCTCGACCTTCCTCGGCCGCGACCACCACCCCGACTGCTTCACGATCTGGCTGGCCGGCGCGGGCATCCATCGCGGCCACGTCCACGGTTCCACCGACGAGCTGGGCTACACCGTCACCTCCGACCCTGTCGGGGTGCACGACCTGCAGGCCACCATCCTGCACCTGCTCGGACTCGACCCCCTCACCTTTCGCTACCCCTACCAGGGCCTCGGGCAGCGCCTGATCGGCCCCGCCGACAGCCCGCGGGTGGTGACGGAGCTCTTTTCCTAGATCCCCGAGCATCGAATCTCCAGCGGGCGACCGCGCACCTGCGCTTCCGCCATCCCCCATGCGACACCATCTCACCTCGACCCGCCGCCAGTTCCTCGCCGCCTCGGCGGCGGCTCCCGCCCTCTGGTCTGGTCCCTTCGGCAGCTGGCGCCAGAGCACGTCACCCAACGAGAAGATCGCCCTGGGCGTGATCGGCATCGGAATTCGCGGCCGAAACCTGATGAACGGCGCCTTCCTGCGCCAGGACGGCTTCCGGGTTGTGGCGGTCTGCGACGTGGACACCTCGCGTCGCGAGGACGGGAAGCGACGCGTGGACGAGCGCTACGGAAACAACGACTGCGCCGCCTACGGTACCCACCGCGCCCTGCTCGCCCACGACGGCCTCGACGCCGTCGTGATCGCCACACCCGATCACTGGCACGCGAACCAGATCATCGACGCCGCCGTGGCGGGCATGGACATCTACTGCGAGAAGCCCATGACCTTGACGCTGCGCGAGGCCCAGGTCGCGGTGACAGCGGTTCGCAAACACGGACGCGTGTTCCAGACCGGTAGTCAACAGCGCACGGAGTTCGGCCGACGCTTCGTGGACGCCTGCGAGCACGTGCGCAACGGGCACATCGGCCGCGTGCTGACGGTCAACGTCGGCGTCGGGGACCCCGCGCGCCCTTGCGACCTCGCGGCCGAGGATTTGGAGTCGGGACTGGACTGGGACCGCTGGCAGGGCCCGGTCCCCGTGCGCGCCTACAACTCGGTGCTCAGCCCACGCGGCGTCCACGGGCACTATCCCCGGTGGCGTTCGTATCAGGAGTATGCGGGCGGCGGATTGTCCGACATGGGCGCACACCACTTCGACATCGGCCAATGGGGGCTCGGTCGCGACGGGTCGGGCCCGGTGCGGGTGGAGCCCCCCGCGGACCCCGACGCCCTGCGAGGCGCGGCTGTGGTGTACGCGGACGGCGCGCGGATGACCCACGGCGGCCCTAGCGGAACGACCTTCATCGGCGACGGCGGCCTGATCCACGTGGACCGCAACAGCCTCTCCAGCACCCCCGGGTCCATCCTTGAGCGCGAGTTCGCCGAGGATGACGAGCGCCTGCCCCGGCCCGCCAACCACGCGGCGGACTGGCTGGAGTGTATCCACTCCCGCGAGAGGCCCGTCTGCGACGTGGAGGTCGGGGCCAGCAGCGTGGCCGTCTGCCACCTGCTCAACCTGGCCTACCGCCACCGCGAGGCAGTCGACTGGGACCCGGCCCGCTGGTGCTTCGTCTCCGAGGACGGCGGCGAGTCCCCCGCGAACGCCTGGCTCGATTACGAACGCCGGCCGGAGTACGACCTGCCGAGCTTCTGACGAGCGCCTGCGAGCCGACAAGGCGGGTCAGCGCCGGATCCGCCCAGGCGTCAGACCGTTAGCAACTGAACGCTGATGCCAACAGCAGGAGCGCCGGCCGCAACACGGCTCAACGAAGCGGCTTGCCCGTCAGGTGCAAGCTGCGCTTAGGGATGGAGAAGATGAAGGCCGTGACAGCGCTCGCCGAGATCCTTGAGTCTGCTCCATAGCCCGCGTTGTCACGATTCGGTTGGTAGTAGAAGCTCCCATCCGTGCATTGAGAGAGCGTGAACCACCACTTGTTCGCGTCCATCAAGCTGCGGAAGCTTCCTGGAATCGTGTTCGCGGTGAGGGCGGCGTACCCCATCCCCATGATCGGAGAGCCGTGCGTATCTGGAAAGCTCTCCGGATGAACCCCGATAATCTTCGCGTGTGACCTGGCGCGATCGAGGTAATTCCCGCCCTCATAAGGGCTCAAGAAGTTCGCGATCCCAGCGGCGCCCGTTCGTCCCATGTCCGCCCAATCTCGATGCCCTGCGGGCTCATCTCCATACCAGACATAGCCGTTCTTCCCGGTCCCCCGCTCCACGAATGCGTAGGCGGCGTCGTGGAGCTCACGGTCAACCTCAATTCCGCAGCGGCTCATCATCGAGAGCGCGAGCGCTCCCTGTGCAGTCAACATGCAGATAGGACCGTATCCCTCAAAGCCAGGGTTGTGCCCCCAGCCGCCGTGCTGATCCATCGCATCCCCGGGCCAAGCGTCGGGGTGTGACTCCTTGACCTTCTCGTTCACCTGCGAGAGCTCTGTGTATTGGCTCGAACAGAGGAAGGTGTAGACCTCTTTGAGCTCCTCGAGCACCCAGCGCTCACCGGTCGCCAAGTAGTACTCGCTCATGACGATCGCGGCCGCCATGTAGCGCCAATTGATCAATCCAGACTCGTCCACCGCCTTCGTCGTGCGCGCGTGCATGCGCACATTCTTCTCTACGGCTCCCCTGTATTTGCGCTCACCGCTCGCGAGCAAGGCGAGCGGCGCGAAGGTGTTGTGCGGAACGCTCCCCCACGAGCCGTCTTCTCCTTGATGCTCGACCAGGTACTGATAGAGCTCATCCAGGACGCGCTCCGTCTTCTTACAGTCGGCGGGGAAATCATCCCCATAAGTCCCATAGCGCCGACCGACGTTGAGCCCGACGGAGAGCTCCTCGCCCTCTCTCCGCAAGCTGAGCTTGAGCTTGCCCTTCCCTGCTTTGCCTTGGCTCTCTTCGAGCGCGATGGCGAACTCCGAGATCGGGCCCTCTGCTCCGAACTTCTCCATCCCATACCCGTTCTGGTGGTAGCCCTCAAAAGGCCGTCCAGCCGCGCCGAGAATCTGATCGCCGACCTTCACCTTGCGGTCTGCAGGTGAGCCTTCGAAGACGTGCCTCACGAGGAGCTCATCAGGGGCGTCAGCAACGAGCTCGACTCGGATCCCGGTGATCCCCAAGTTGTAGTACCAGCCATCGACCTCAGCGTCGGGGCCCCTCCTGGCGCGCTGTTTCCAAGGGTTGCCGTCCTTGTTGTAGTGCACCTGCCCAGAGACCGTCGTCATCAAAAACAAGAGCGCCATCGGCGCAGAGAACACCTTCATAACAAAGAGCCTACTGAGTCCTTAGCGAGGCTGCGACGGTGCTCTTTGCGACCGCGCTGACTCCAACTCACGAGGCGCGAGTTCTTCACGCCGACTGATCCCTCCAAAGCACTCCAGCCCTGGACGGCCCTGAGTTTGGCGCGCGCGCTTCCCAGACTTCCACACAGGCGCTGACCTCCTCCTCTTTGAGCGCGGCTTTCACATCGCCTACATCGACACGGGCGGAATGCACGGCGGTCTCTCAGCGCTCCTCGGAGTCCTGCGGCCCAAGATCGAGTTCCATCCCCGCGCGCAGGATGTGCAAGGTCAGGCCGGTACCGGCAGCCGGACTCCCCGCGGCGCTGCGCGCCACCCGCGCCCGGCGCGCGTCGATCACCACCACTCCGCTCTCGCCGAGCACCTCGAGGCGTTCTCCGTGAACGACGACGGCCGTGGCCTCGTCCACGGCGACGCCCACCAGTCGCGGCGCGTCCAGCACGGCCGAGATCAGGCGGTTCAGGCGCCGGCGGCGGAGGGCGTGCTGATCGACGATGACCCCCGGCCACAAGGCCAGGCCGGCGAGAGTCTCGGTCGCCTCCGCCGTGATGCTCTCCAGGTCCGCTCGACCGGTGATCATGCGCTCGGAGAGCACCGCGGCCCCAGCGCTCGTCCCGGCCACGACGGCCCCCGCGGCGTGCCGAGCCCGGACGAGTTCGATCAAGTCGACCTCCGCGAGGGCGTCCAGGAGCCGCACCTGACTCCCCCCGGGCATCCAGATCAGGTCGGCCGCCGCGACACGCTCGCGGTCGGCAGCGGGGTCTGCCCCGTCGATCAAGGTCACCGCCCGCGCGCCGGCCGCGCGCCAGCGGGCGACGGATTCCGCGCCCGCGTCCTCGCGTGCGGAGGCCTGGGGCAACACGACGACCCGCGCCGCGACCCCGCCTGCAAGATCCAGTGTTCGCGAATACACCGCTTCGGGTATTCCACCGCCGCCGATCACTACCACCGCCCCCGGTGCCGGGCCGGTCGGTTGGGGCAACGCGGACAGGACCACGGCGCTGCAGATGAGCCATGCGTTCTTCATGATCGTGAGGCTACTCCAATCCCCACGCGATTCCGCATGGCGCCCTCACTCCACGCTGCACACACCGTCCACTGATAGGGCCTCCATCGCGCGCAGAGGGCAATCCTCCGGCGCCTGAAGCCCGCAGGCGGATCACTCGTAGCGCGCACACCAGGTGCACTCGCAGTCGCCATCGAACCAGCGGGAGGTCTCGGCGTCCTCCATCGCGACGTAGCCCAGGGTGGCCAGCTGGCGCGCGACCTCGCTGTCAGAGGCCAAGGAACTCGTGACGAGGGTGTGCTCGCTCGCCTCACCGAGCCAGCGCACGAGGGCGGCCCGCAGCCGCGCGCAGAGCTCGGGGTGTGCCGGAGCCACATCTTTCAGACAGAAGTGGTCCGCGCCGAGGTCGAAGAGCTCGATCGAATGGACCTCGGAACCCCGCCCATCGCGGCCCGCGGAGCCCCCGCGCAGAAACAGGCGTAGCATCCAGGAACCACTGATGATGGAGGCACTGATCCCGTTGGCTTCGATGGCGAAGCGCGGCATGCTTCCCTCGCGCAACAAGCCGCGCCCTGGAAAATGCGCGCTCCGGTGGCCGCTCAAGTCCAGCAGCGTGCGGCCGACGTCGATCTGTCGGACGGGATCGGAGCGCAGCACACCTCCTTCCAGGCCGGGCGCACGCAGAATCAGCGGCACGGCGAGGGTGTTCAGGGAGAGACCTCCGTGATCGAAGGAACGCTCCCTGCCGTGGCGCAGGACCTCGCCGTGGTCGGCGGTGAATGCCGTGATGCCGGCACGGACGCGCTCGAGGGACAGCAGCCGGGACAGCTGTCGATCTAGAGCGGTGATCTCTCCCTTGTAGAGCGCTTCGGTGTAGTCGGGGTCTGCGATCCTGAAGTTCCAGGTAGGCGCAAGGCGCCGATCCGCTCCCGGGGCGTCGGCGTCGAAAGGATCCCGGCCCCCGGTGTAGTACAGGTTCTGCAGGTCATCGGGAGGCTCGTAGGGGCCATGCGCATCAAAGACGTGCACCCACAGGAAGACCGGGACCCCCTCAAGTTCGCCCAGCCACTCCAGCGCTTGATCGACGGTCTCGCCCGCAGTGCGCGAGGACCTGTGGCCGGGGCTCGAGTAGCGATCGAAGCCCTGCCCCAAGCCGGAGCTGGCGAACTTGACGGGCGTCGCGCTGGTCACCGCCAGCGTGGCGTAGCCCAGGTCGCGGAAGGTCTCGGCGAGGGTCAGAGCCTCACCCGAGAGACGTTTGCGGTTCGCGACCAGGCCGGTGTCGCGCGGCGAGAGACCGGTGAAGAGCGCAACATGGGAAGGCGTCGTGTTGTTGGCGCTCGACACGGCATCGAGGAAGGCCACGCCTTCGGCGGCCAAGCGGTCGATGGCCCGCGTCTCCAGAGCTTCCACCCCCGCGACGAACCCGACGTGGTCGGCTCGGTGTGTGTCGGAAGTCACGACCAGAACGGTCGGCGCCCCTTGCCCGGGATGGAGCAGGTGCGGTTGGGAGAGGAGGCAGAGGGTCTCGTCTTCCACACCGGCGAGATCGAATACGACCCGCACCCGGCGACCACGCCAGGGTCCGAGGTCCATCGAGACGTCGCGCCAGCTCACGGAAGCACCGCGCCCTCTCCGAAGATCGAAGAGCGATTCACGGACGGTGCCGCCCTCCCCCTCCAGTCTCAAGCGCAGCTGGCCGGGCCCGATGCCACGACGCAGCACTAGCGGTCGCCCGTAGGCGAACTGCAGTCGTCCGCCATCCGGATCTACATCGAATGATGCCTCGACCGCTGAGACTCCTGAGAGGGCAGTGGCGACGCGTGCGTCGCCGGCGATCTCGACCAGGGCATGCCCACCGAACACATCAGCTCCCAGCCCCATCCCCTCGACTGCCTCGAGTATCGAGATGCCCAGAATGCCGAGTGGCGCGGAGTCCGCCTCGATCTCCAGCACCAACCGGTATGGCACGCACATGCCCGGCTCGTTCGCCTCGATGTGGAATGCGATGGCCTGGATATCGGGCATAGAGGGCACCCTCTGCACCTGACGCCCAAGAGTCCGTCCATCGGCAGTCAAGGAGGCCGTCAGGCCTGCACCCTGACCAGGAACCGTGGCCATCACGGTCACGACGCATTCGTCTCGAAATCGGACCTGAATCGGGATCTCGATCTTCACCGGCCCGCTGCGCTCCACACGCAGCACCGGCCGGTCTCGATAGACGCCGACCCAGTGCCGAGCGCCAAGAAAGTCCCAGTCGAGGTGCTGTCGGCCGACCTTGAAATCGTTCCAATGCGCGAGGATCTCCCCTTCGGGAAAGGCCGGCGGTGACCCCACCGGTTCCAGGCCCAGGGCCAGGAAGCGCGCGGGCCACGGCGCGGGATCGTCAGCACCCCCGCAACCAGCCAACCACGCCAGAGCGCAGGCGAGCGCCTGGCTCTGGATGCTGTTCAGATCGGACCAGCGCGACGTCACCGACTTATCCTACCAGGGCCTCCGGCGCACTCCACACGGCCCGACAGACGCAAGCTTGCCCGCGGAACGCGCCCGTCAGGGTAGCCAGTTGAGGGTCAGGCCGTTGGTGAGGTTGAAGGTCGTCCCGCAGGGCGAACCGGCCGGATCGCGATACCAGAGCTGGTAGTGACGCGTGTCGCCCGCCCCGACGCCGCCGGTCAGCGCGATCGGCGCGCTGGTCTGAGAGTCACCGCTCCCGTCCGCCGCCACGACCTGCAGCCGGACGACGTTCATGCCCGCACACCGCAGGCCGTCCCCGAAGAAGACCCCCATGCCGTTGTTGACTGCGTTGTCCCCCTGGAAGAAGAGGCCCGGTTGGCCGGGTACGGCAGCGCTGCCCTCCAGAGAGATCGAATCGGCCGCGACGCCGGGGAACCCGCTCGCCGAGAGGTTGGCTCCGGCCGAATCAGACCCGTTTCCGCAGCCGTTACCGACGGTCCCGGGGTTTCCGCACGGCGAATTCTGATTGCAGAAACAGAAGGGCGTACCCGGCGGTGCCGCGTCCGTGGAAATCTCGAAGGTGCCGGAGTTCCCCCCGCCGCCCGGCCAGTTGCCGATCTGGATTGTGTAGATAGCGCCGACCGTGATGGGCCAGTCGATCGTGGAGCGCGTCAGACAGTCGTCGTCGTTACAGGCCAGGGCCGTTCCGTCGAGCGGACAACCGCTGCCGGGATAGACGGCCACCTTGCTGTCCATGAAGACCATGTTGCAGGTCGTGAGGGTCGCCGTCCCCAAACCCGGCGAGGTCCACTCGAACCAGACATCATGGGTGATGCCCGTCCCACCGCTACCGCTGCACAGGGGCTCATTCTGCCCCTCGGTACCTGTCGTCGCCGCGCTGTTGTCGAAGGGAAAGATCCCCTCACCACTGATGATCGTCGGGGTAGCGCAGGAGTCGCTCCCTCCCGACCAGCTCCCGCCGAGGGGCGCAGCACCCAGGGCTGTCGCCTGCTTGGAAGCGACGAACAAGGGCGATCCCTGCGGTGCAGGTCCATAGAGCGCCCCAACCAGCAGAACTCCGACAAGGGGAATGACATTCAGCATGGACGCACCGCGAGGAACGAGAGACGTCGGCGATTCCGGCGGGGCCTGGCGGCCCCGCCGGAGCAAGAGGCCTAGAACCAGACGATCGTGTAGCCGTTGGTCAGGTTGAAAGTCGTCCCGCAGGGCGAGCCGGCCGGGTCGCGATACCACAGCTGGTAGTGCTTGGTGTCGCCTGGGCTGACGCCGCCTTGGGTAGAGATCGAGACGTTCGTCTCCGAGTTTCCGCTACCGTCCGCGACGCGTACCTGCAGGCGCTGGACGTTCTGTCCTGCACATCGCAGACCGTCACCGAAGGTCACGCCGTTGCCACCGTTGATGGCGTTATCGCCCTGGAAGTAGAGCCCGGGCTGGCCCGGGACCAGGCCGCTGCCGAGGAGCACGGCGGTGTCGGCGGCCGTATCGGCGACTCCCGAGCCGCCCAGGTTCGCACCGGCGGGGTTCGATCCGTTGGAGCAGCCGTTGCCGGCGCCGCCACTCGTGCCGCAGGCGCTGGTCGAGGTACTGCAGTCACAGAACCCGGTGCCGGGCTCGGCGCCCGGGCAGCTCTGGACTCGCTCGACGATCTGAAACCCATTGCACGAAGCAAACCCGGCGCCGGAGTTCGCGATCTCAATCTGCACCAGGGAGCCACCGGAGACCGTCACGCAGTGGAGCGCGTAGGAGCCGCCCTGTTGGTGAGTACCGTTCCAGGCGAAGTTCCCGACGGCCTGGGTATCGTTGATGTCACCGCCGGTGATGTTCGCGATGTAGGAGGGGTTGTCGGGCGCCCAGGAGTAGGTGTAGATGTCGTAGAAGCCGTCGGCGAGACCGGCGAAGGTCCAGGTCGAAACGCCTCCCACTCCGCCGACGTCTTCGAGGTCGTCGAGCAACGCCTCGTCATCGCCGGAGGTCGCACCGTTGTTAAAGAAGTAGTCACCACTACCTCCCATGTTCTGGCAGTCGGTCGTGACGGTCGTCGCCTGTTGGTTCAGGTCGAGCAGGGTGAACTGGTAAGGCATTCCCCCGCTGACGGGATTCCAGAAACCGCTCTGGTGGGCTCCCGCCCCGTAGGCGGAGGTGGGATGCCCCACGCTGAACGTGTCTCCAACATCGATGTTGAAGTTCTGGGCGTTTGCCGAACCCGCGAGCAGCAGGCACGCGGCGGAGAGGGAGAGGCAATGGGTGATCTTCATGGCGGGCAAGCAGGTTCGAGACGACGAGAGGAAGGGGTGACCCTATGCCTAGCCTACCCTGCAATCCGCCATTTCGGCCACTCGTCGCTCTCCTCCGCGGCCCCGGGGCGCCAGGCCAGGACATCAGAGAGGGTGCACCGCCCTGGCACCTTGATCACCCGCCGGCTCCTGTGCGCTCTCGTCAAGAGTCACGCCGCTCAGCAGGACGCACACCGCGCAGCAGGGAAGCTCGGCCCGATCACTCGTGTACCCCTCGCCCGCGGGCGAGGGGTACACGAGTGATCGGAAACGAGTGGCGGAGCGCTGGAAAAACAGGACTCCCGGCCAGGCCCGCCCGTGTCGAGTGACGCGCCGCCTACCAGTTGACGGTGACGCCGTTGGTCAGGTTGAAGCCCGCACCACAGGGAGAACCCGCCGGGTCGCGGTACCAGAGTTGGTAGCTCTTGGTGTCTCCGGGAACGATCCCGCCCTCGGCGAAGATGTCATCAGTCGTGGACGAGGTCCCGCCCGCGGAGGCCGAGACCACCTGGATGCGGACCACACCGCCGCCCGCGCAGCGGTGGCCGTCTCCGAAGGTGATCCCCTGACCGCCGTTGATCTCGTTGTCGCCCTGGAAGTACAGGCCGGGCTGTCCGGGCACGAGGCCCGAGGCCTCCAGGGTCAGGCCGCCGGGAGTGGCGGAGCCAGTGGCGAGGAGGTTGGCGCCGTTGGGACTCGAACCGTTGGCGCAGCCGTTGCCGCCGGCTCCGGTGTTGCCGCACGGCGCGGCGCTGCCGCTGCCGTCACAGAAGCAGAACGCCGTCCCGGGCCCGGTACCGCTGCAGGCGGAGGACTTGGGCACGAACTGGAAACCGTTGGTCGATCCGAAGCCAGTGGCGGTGGCGATCTCGAGCACCAGCGTGCCGGTCGAGTCGACATTGACACAGTGCAGCGCGTGGGTCGTTCCCAAGGCGTGACCACCAGGCCACGAGCCACCACTGACCTGCATGTCCATGGTGCCGCCCGGCGTGATGTTCGTGGTGTAGGTCCCGTTGTCCGGCGCCCAGGCGTAGGTGAAGACGTTGTAGGCACCCGGCGCCAGACCGCTGAAGGTCCAGGTCGCCGTCGATCCGACGCCTCCGACATCCTGCAGGTCATCCATCAGCAGCTCGTCGTCGCCGCTCGTGAGGGCGTTGTCGAAGCTGAAGTCACCCAGACCGTTGCCCGTCACCTGGCAGTCGGTCGTGACCGCCGTCGGATTGCCGTTGATGTCGTTGAGGGTAAACGCGTAGGGCGGCCCGCTGTTCAGACTGAACCACTCGCCAGCCTGGTTGGCTGCGGCGCCGTAGGCGTTCGAGGGGATGCCGAAGCTGAAGGTATCCCCTACATCGAGGTTGAACTCCTGGGCGACGGCGTTCCCGGTGCTGAAGAGCAGCGCGATGGGAATGAACCTAAGGGTGAGTCTCATGAGATCTCTGCTTCCAAAGTCTGTACGGCCCGAGCGACGGCCCGCCGAAAGTGGCAGGAATAGCTTCCTCTCTCGTCTCTCGAACGGCAAGCGAGGTTGCTATCGAAGCGACTCTATCCCTGAACAGAAAAACCGGCAAGACGCGCTGCCGGCAGACCTCGAGGCACTCAGCGCCACCGCGACGGGCGGTCCTTCAGGGCCCCTGCAAGTGAGGCAGGATCGCCGCGCGGCAGGCCGCGCGCTCGCGGCTGCGCTCGGGGGTCTGGGAGTCGATGACCGTGTTCCGGCAGTCGAAGAGCTCGGCGTACATGAAGACGCCGAAACCGGCCAGGGACCGCTCGCAGCGGCGCATGCGCTCGATCAAGCGTGCAGGATCGACCGATGTGGCCCGCAGGCCCATGACGACGGGGAGCCGCGCGGCATGGGCGGACCAGGCCTCCATGCGCTGGGTGAAGCGCTCCTCGTCCGCGGTGTAGTTCATCGGGAACACGCGATCGAGCAGGCCTTCGTCGATCCAACGCCCCCAGTCCTGGTGGTGACTCAGAGCCGCCCGCAGCTCGGGACCCACGGCGGCGCTCAGCTCGGCTGTGGGTCGCAGCCGATCGCGCGTCCGGGCGAGGGCGCGCACGAGTTCGGTCACCTGCTCGGCGCGCCAGCGGTCCCAGCTCTGCGCGTCGTCATCGGGCGCGAGGCCGCTCGCGGCGCGGTAGAGGGCCAGGGTGCGCTGGTCGCGGGGAAAGTCCTGGCCGGGGCGCACGGCCGGCGACTCGTTCGGAAAGCGAATGTAGTCGAGGTGCAGACCGTCGAGGGCGTAGCGCTCCAACAGCTCGCCGAGTACAGCCACGAGGTAGTCGCGCACTTCGGGCAGGCACGGGTTCAGGCTCACGTAGAAGCGCTCCGAGTAGGACTGACGCTCCCCGTCGCCGTCGATCCACAACCACTCGGGATGGGTATGGATCACGTGCGTCGGATCGGCGGGCGGGCGGGGTCCCCACCAGGCGGGCATGACGTTCACCCAGGCGTGCAAGGCCAGGCCACGCCGCCGGGCCTCAGCCAGGGCCACCGCCAGGGGGTCGAAGCCGGGGTTGCACCATCCGAGCTGCTCCGCCCAGGGCTCGAAGGAGGATGGGTAGAAGGCCGTCGCGTTGCCCCGCACCTGGAACATGAGCGTGTCGAAGCCGGCATCGGCGCAGTGCTCGACGATGCGTTCCACGTCTTCGAGCGAGCGGTAGTCCCAGCGCGTGATCCAGATCGCGCGCATGGGGCCGGTCGCGGGCTCGGGCGAAGGCACACCGCGCGCGCAGGCGCACAGGACACAGAACAGCAATGCAGCGAGACTCCTCATCGCGGGTCGGCGGGGCTGGCGAGCGCACGTGCGAGAAAGAAGGTGATGGCGCTTCCCAGCGGAAGGTACCAGGGCCAGGCCAGGACCGCGCGCGCGTCGGTGGCGGTGGGGAATGAACCCCAGAGCGAGAGCGCCACGACCCCCGCCACTCCCAGGGCCAGGGCTGCACACTGACCCGCGACGCGCGCGAGGCCGACGCCGGCGCGCAGCTCGGGCAGGGCCCGCAGACGGGCGAAGAGCGCCAGGAGAGCGGCGCCCGCGCCCAGGCAGATCAAGAGCGGCGGGATGCCGAGCTCCCCCGCCCAGCTCTGGTGCGAGGTCACGGCGAACACCGCCAGGACCGAGAGCGGAGCCGACCAGACGAACCCCGCGCCAGCCCGCGAGCGCCCGCTGAAGGCCAGGAAGAAGCCGGCGATCAGCGCGCCACCGGTGTAGCTGGCCACGGCCAGGGCCAGGTCGAGGATCGAGGTGTAGTCCTCGGCCACGCGATCTATCCAGACCGCCACCGAGCACAGGAGCAGGGCGCAGCCCACGACCAGCCAGCGGCTGACGCGCAGGGCCTCGGCCGCGCCCAGCTCCCGGCCGCGGCGGCGCAGGGCCGGCACGACCAGCGCCGAGAGGATCGTCTGGGAAAGGGCCGCCAGGATCGAGTCGAGACTCGAGATGGCCGCCGCGAACGCGCCCGCCAGCACCAAACCCTTCGCTCCGGCGGGAAGCGCCTCGACGATGAAGGCCGGAAAAGCCCGGTCGGGCTGATCGGAAGCCAGGGCGAGGGCAGCGGCGCTCTGGGGATGTTCCGTGGCGAAAGCCCACAACCCCACGCCCACCAGAGCCACCAGGCAGGTGACGATCATCGCGGCGTAGCTGGCGATCACCGCTCGCCGCGCTTCGCGTGCAGTCCGACAGCAGAACAGACGCTGAGCGACGAGCTGGTCGGTCCCGTAGGAACCGACCATGCCCCAGGTCGAGGCGATCGCGGCAGTCCAGATCGTGTAGGTCTTCACCGGCGAGGGATCGAAGTCGAGCAGGCGCAGCTTGCCCGCTTCCCAGCCCGCATCGAGCGCGCCGAAGAGACCGGCCTCGAGCTGGCCTGAAATGGCCACCAGGGACACGCCGATGCCGACCAGGAACAGGAAGAAGAGGATGCAGTCGGTCCAGACGACCGTCGCGATGCCGCCGATCAGGGTCCACGCCACCGCCACGACGCCGATGGCGCAGACGGCGGTCACCAGCGGCGGCAGGCCGCTGTGTGCCTCCACCCAGGCCAGCTCCCCGGCCAGGATGACCTCCAGCACGACGGCCGTCAGGTAGACGCGCGCCGCCTGTCCAAGCACCCCGCCGATCGAGAAGAGCGCCGAGGCCGTCAGGCGCGCGCCGCCTCCAAGGCGACGGCCCATGTAATCGTAGGGGCTGTAGATTTCGCGCTCGTAGTAGGCCGGCACGAGCACGAGGCCGATGATCGTCTTCGCGAGCAGTGATCCGATCAGCCCCAGCTGCAGGTAGGCCAGGTTCCCTCCCGGGCGCGCCACCACCGCCGGAAGGCTGATGAAGGTCACGGCACTGATCTCGGTCGCGACGATCGAGGCCGCCACCGCGTACCAGGGGAGCCGACGGCCACCGAGGAAGAAGTCGCGCACCGAGCGCGGGCGCCCGGCCATGCGCTCACCCACGAGCGTCGTCAGGGCCAGCAGGGCGAAGACGACCGCCCAGTCCAGCCAGCCGAAGCCGCCAGGCTCACCCATCGCTGCCTGCCGGATCGACGCCGGTGGGGAGCGAATCGTCGGGGTTGCGCGTGGAAAACATGCCGCGTCCGGGCCGGATCCTACGCGCGTCCCGGGTCGCTCTCCAGACTCGGGGTCGGCGCGAGCCCACCTGCGCTATCATCTCGCGCCCCATGGTCCCGGAGCCCGTCCACGCCGCCCGCGAACTCCCCGGCGCGCCCTTGCCCACCTTCGTGGTCGCCGACCCACGCGAAGCCGCCATCGCCGTCGCCAGCGAGATCGCAACTCTCGTGGACACGGTAAGGGCGCGCTCGGAGGACCTGATCCTGGGCCTCGCCACGGGCCACACGCCCCTCGAACTCTACGAGGAGCTCGTGCGTCGCACGCGGACCGGGCTCGACCTCGCCTGCGTGCGGACTTTCAACCTCGATGAGTACGTGGGACTGGCCCACGATCATCCCTCGAGCTTCCGCTCCTTCATGCGCCGCCACCTGTTCGACCCGGCAGGCGTCCCCCAAGCGCACACCCACATCCCCGACGGCACCCTCGCCGACGCGGACCTCGCGCGGCACTGCGCCGACTACGAGCGCGCCATCGCCGAGGCGGGCGGCATCGACCTGCAGCTGCTCGGCCTGGGCATCAACGGGCACATCGCGTTCAACGAGCCGGGGACCCCCTTCGACTCCCGCACGCGCGTGGAGACCCTGACCGACCAGACGCGCATCGCCAATGCTGGAGACTTCGCCTCCGGCGAGGAGGTCCCCGAGCGTGCCCTGACGATGGGCATCGCGACCATCCTCAAGGCACGGCGCGTGCGGGTGCTCGCCTTCGGGTCCCACAAGGCCCCGGTCGTCGAGCGCCTGCTGCGCGGCCCGGTGGAGACAGCCTTTCCAGCGTCCTGCCTGCTCGACCATCCCGACGCGACCCTGTGGATCGACGAGGCCGCTGCGCCGAGCGCTTGCTGAGAGCAGCACTCCGATCCGGACCGCGCGACGGCGGCCGAGATGGCGGTCGCGGACCTCCATCCGGTAGGGTGCCGCGCACCATGCGCGTCGGCTTCGACTGCTCGCCTCTCGTGCGTCCGCACCCCACCGGGATCGTGCGCGTCGTGCGACAGACCGTTGAGGCCCTCGAGGCCCGCGGTGCCCTCGAGCTCGTGCGCCTCGCCCCCACCGCCGGCGAGAAGCTCTCGCGCTGGCGGCAGCGAGTCCTCCCGCGAACGGTGCGCGAGCAAGGACTGTGCGGCATCCACTCGTTCGTCTCCGCGTTTCCCATGCGCGGCCCGGGCCGAAGGGTGCAGACGATCCACGAGTTGCCCTGGCGCCACGGAGTGCGGGAGAACGCGGACTGGCGGCACCGGCTCTGGGCGACGGTCGGTCTCCTGCGCGCGGACCGGGTGCTGACCGCCACCGAGTTCGTCGCATGCGACCTGCGCCGACGCCGGCTCCCCGGCGCCGACCGCGTCCGAGTCTGCCCCTGGGGCGTGGGCTCGCCCTTCGAGCTCGAGCCGCCCCAAGGCGTGGTGGACGAGGCGGTCCTGCACCGCTATCGACTGCCGGAAGGAGCGCTGGTGGTCTGTCTGGGGGCCGTCAGACCGAAGAAGAACCTCGCCGCCGTGCTGCACGGCGTGGCCCGCCTGCACGAGCGCGGCGGCCCGCGGGTGCACCTGGTCGTGACCGGCCCTCCGACGGACCAGCTGCGCCGTGACCTGGGCCTGGTCTCGCGCCTCGGCCTCAACCGCCACGTCTCCACGCCGGGCGAGCTCGCCGAGGACGAGGTCGCCAGCCTGTTGCGCGCGAGCGCGGCCGTGGCCGTCCTCTCCACCTCCGAGGGATTCGGCTTGCCGGTGCTCGAGGCCCTGGCCTGCGGCGTACCGGTGATCGTGCCGGGCGGGAGCGCGCAGGCGGAGGTAGCCGGCGAGCCGGGGATCGAGGTGAACGCGGAAGACGCCGACTCGGTGGCCGCCGGCCTGGCCAGGGCGATCGAGGAGCGCCAGGCCCTGCGCGCGCCCCTGGCCGAACGCTCGCGCGCCTTCTCCTGGGATCGCTGCGCCCAGGGCATCGAGGCGGTCTGGGAGGAGCTGGTGTGAGCGCGCCGCGCGTCCTGGTCTCCGGCGTGCTCCTCGGCCAGCCGGCGGGCGGCGTCCGGCGCCACAACGCCGAGCTCCTGGCGCGCGTCGCGCCCATGCTCGCCGAGGGCGGCGGCCGACTGGCCGTGATGGAGGGCACCCAGCCCGTCGCCTTCCCCCTGCCACCCTCCATCGAGCGCATCCAGAGCAGCGTCCCGCCGAGTCCCGTCCTGGTGCGGGCGACCCTGGAAGGGCGCTGGCTGCGCAAGGTGCTCGGAGCGACGGCGGCCCCCTTCGACCTGGTCCACCTCGCCCACTTTCCCGTCCCACGCCACCTGCCGGTCCCCTACAGCCTGACGGTCCACGACCTGCGTGACCTGCAGCTCGCCCACACGCCGATGTCCCGGCGCCTGATGGCAGGCAGGGTGATCGGCAAGGCGGTGGAACAGGCCGGCTGCGTGATCACGGTCAGCGAGACCGTGCGCAGCGACCTGCTCGAGCGCTTCCAGCTCGATCCCGAGCGCGTACAGGTCGTCCCCAACGCCGCCGACCACCTGCCGGTCCTGGCGCGCGAGCCGGGGCCTGACGCTCCGATCCTGCACGTCGGGCACGTGGAGCGACGCAAGAATCTCGAGCTCCTGCTGCGCGCCCTGGCGGAGGATCGCGACCTACCTCCCCTGCTCCTGGCCGGCGCCCCGAAGGCCGAGGAGGACGAGCGCCTGCTCGCCCTGGCGCGCGAGCTGGGAGTAGCCGAACGGATCACCTTCGCCGGGCCCGTGGACGAGAACCAGCTCTCGGGCCTCTACGCCCGCGCCGCCTGCGTCGCCCTGCCGTCCCTCATCGAGGGATTCGGCATCCCAGCCCTCGAGGCCCAGCGCGCCGGCGTGCCACTCTGCGTCTCTCTCACCGGCGCCCTGCGCGAGATCGCCGGCCCCTCGACCCCCGCCTTCGCCCCCGACGATCCGACCGACTGCGTGCGCGCCTTGCGAGCGGCCCTCGCCACTCCCGACGAAGCCCTGCACGCCGCTCGCGAGCGGGCGCAGGGCTTCCGCTGGGATGATTCCGCCGCTCGACTGCTCGAGGCCTGGGAGCGAGCTGTAAGGGAGTGAGCCCCGCGCGCAGGCCGACGGGGGTGGGACCCTCCCCGCTCAGCGTGCGCCGGGAACAAGCTGGAGAGCAGCGAGCCGGCCGCTCTCAGCCGAACAGGCGCCGCACGCGCCCCGCGGAGTATTCCGGGAAGAAGTCCTTCGGCGCGTCGAAGCGGAAGTGCTTGCGCAGCACCTCCGCGAAGACGTCGCGGAAGTCGGTCGTGACCTGCAGGTCGCGGCGCTGATAGAGATTCGCCTCGGCGAGTCCCGTCCACTTGCCGTGCACGCGCCCCCCCGCGACGCCTCCGCCCAGGAGCAGCATCGCGCTCGCGTGGCCGTGGTCCGTGCCGGAGTTGCCGTTCTCGCGGCAAGTGCGGCCAAACTCAGTCATCACCATCACGAGCGTGTGCTCGGCGTGCGGTCCGAGGTCGTTCATGAACGCGGCCAGGGCGTCGCCGAGGCTCCGCAGGCGGTTCGCCATGTTCCCCTGGGCGCCGCCCTGCCCGGCGTGGGTGTCCCAGCCGCCGACATCGAGGGCGGCCACCTCGAGTCCCGCTCCGGCGCGAATGACCTGCGCCAGATCGCGCATGGTCGAACCGAGCCCGCCGCTCGGGTACCCACCACCGCCGCGGGAGCGCTTGTCCTTGTCGCCCACGATCTTCCGGAAGAGCTCGAGGGTCTCGAAGGTGTCACGGCCGGCGTCGATCAGCGACTCCTCGTCCTCGCGCCGCGGTTCCATCGCCCCTTCACCGCTCCCGTAGAGCGGCCCGTAGAGGTCGAGCAGCTCCTTGTCGCCCAGGACTCTCTGCTCGGGGACCGCCAGGGCCGTGTACGCCCCGCGCAGGGAGCGCGGCAGGAGGCCCTGCATGGCGAGGGCGCGCAGGCCGGTCAGCTCGCGCTTCTCGTCCGAGGCCGCGAGGAAGCGGTTCAACCACCCCTCCCGCACGGTGCGCATGCCGGGCGCGGCGTACTCCATGAAGTCCTGCGCATCGAAGTGGCTGCGCGTCGGGTGCGGAGAGCCGACGTTCAGGATCGGGGCGAGCTTCTCTGCTTCCCAGAACGGCATCAGGCTCGCCAAGGCCGGGTGCAGTCCGAAGTCGCGGTCGAGGCGCAGCACCCCCGCGCCCTCGGCCGAGTCCTTCGCGGGGATCGCGATCGTCGGCCGCAGCTCGTAGTACCGCCTGTCCGAGTAGGGAACGATGATGTTGAGCGGATCGGCACCGCCGCGCAGGTAGACGATGACCAGGGTGGGCTTGGGCTCGTCGTCACCGAAAGCCCAGGACAGGTGAGCGGCGGGCAGCGGCAGGGCCAGGGAAGCAAAGCCGGCTCCGGAGGCCTTCAGAAAAGTGCGTCTCTCGAGGGTCGACATGGCTACTGCTCCTGAAAGTCGGGCGAGGCGAGGATCACGCCCAGCAGAGCGGGCACGGCCTTCCGAAGGCTCTCCTTGGACCTGGAATGCTCGGCGATCATGGTGCTCAAGACTCGCGAGGTGCGCGCGCTCACCCCCGCGGGCAGTACGCGCCGAACCAGCTCGAGCTTGAGGTACTCCTCTCGGGCGTCCTCGAGTCCGACGTACATCGCCCGCGGCACGCGCACGCCCTCGATCTTTCCGGCGACGAGGTCCTTGGCGAACTTCCAGCGCACGGCGAGGGCACCGGGGTCGAGCCAGGCCTCGGCCTGGTCGTAGTAGCCGGTCGGGTCCTTGCACAGGTAGAGGTTCTCGTTCATCGCGGCCAGCGCCTTGTGGAGACCCGCGCAGTGCTGGATGTCCGCGCGCGTGGCGCGCAGGGCGCTCACCACGAATTCGAAGGGCCGCTTGAACTTGGCACCGTAGTGCTCCGGCGCGAAGAACTCGGAATCGGCGGCGATCGCCCGGTAGGTGGCGCAGAGATCGCCGTCGGTCTTGCGGAAGACGGCGGCCACGCGCTTGACGATGCCCTCGGGGGGGTCGTCGCGGACAAAGAAGCGGCACAGCTTCCAGGCGATGAAGTCTGCCGTCCCCCGGTGCTCCGCCAGCAGATCGAGCACCTGCTCGCCCTCCGCCTGCGGGTCCTTCCAGTCGCGGCGGATCATCTTGTGCAGGACCTGCTTGTTGTCCCCGCAGTGCATGCCCGGGTGGAACTTGAAGCGCATCGGCTCGTTCCCGCCCTTCTCGATCGTCCACCCGGTGAGCGCCCTCGCGACCTCCTCGACGTCGCTCTGCGTGTAGTAGTTGTCGACCCCCAGGGTGTGCAGTTCGAGCAGCTCGCGCGCGTAGTTCTCGTTGAGCCCTCGCTGCGCAGCGATGTCGCTGGCCTCCTGCCCCTGCTCCTTCGAGTCCGTCTCGAGTCGCCTCCGTATCTCGATCGCCTTCAGCTCCGCCTTGGTCGGAGGGCGACGGGAGACCTCGTTGTCGAGGTAGGTGAGCATCGCCGGATGCTTCGCGCTGGCGCCCAGGATGTGGCGGAAGGATCCGAACGAGCCCTCGCGGATGACCTCGCGCTCGTACTCGGTCGCGAAGTACTTCACCGCGCCCTTGTCGACCGCGACGCAAAAGTGGTTCCGGAAGAAGTCCGAGGCGACCTCGCGCACGTGGTTGGGGCCGTAGACGGCGTGGTAGAGGACGCCGTCGCGCACTTCCCGGCTCGGGATGTTGCGCAGCTTGTTGCGCGCTCGGCGCTCCTCGGGCGAGGCATCGGGTGTGATGGGCTTCACGTACCGACGGAACACCTCGGCGCTCGAGAGGTCGATGGAGCCGAGCGATGCCAGACGCCGGTCGAGCTCGACCGCGGGCTCGACGCGGTCGGCGAGCTGCCGGTCGAGCCACTCCTCGATGCCAACCCCGCTCACCTCGCTCATCAGCTCTGGCGTACACCCCGGACTGAAGCGGCGCAGGAAGTGGACAACTCGCTGGCGCTCGGTGAGGGGCGGGAGGTCCTCTCGGCGAGGTCTCCCGAGATCAGTGCTCACAACTTCTTTCCGCGCCATGCGAGCCATCCTAACTCAGAACGCCGCCCAGGGTTTCGAACCGCCGCTCCCGCCCCATGGAGCGTGCTCAGCTCAGCGTCCGTCCTCGATCGGCGGGAGCGCAGGGGGCTCCCCGCCACCCTTGAGGGCAGCGGTGGCCCGGAAGGCGACCACGAACGCGCCCAGGGCGAGGCATATGGCGCCGATCACGAGCATGGTCCGCATCCAACCGGGGAGCTGGGAGAGGTCGCTCACGAACAGGCCCCGGCGGGAAGCCTGCGCGTGGTACTGGAGCGGCGGTCGACCGCCGCCCTGTGGATCAATCCCGCCCCCGGTGGGACGGGCGCCTCCGAGAGCGAGCTCCTCGGCCATGCGCTCGCGAGCGGTGGGGCGAGGGGCAGCGGGCGCGGGTGCGGGTGCGGGTGCGCGCGCGATGGTCGGCGCAGGCGCCGGAGACGGCGCGACCTCGTCCTCGAAGGAATTGTCCTCGAGGGAGATGTCCTCCAGCTCGATCTCCTCGGGCTCGAAGGTGGGCTCGACGGGAGCCGGCCGGGGCGCTGCGGGGGGTCCGGCGACGACCTCGATGTCCCGGAAGCGCAACTCCACGTCCCCCAGGCGGAAGACCGCACCGTCTGTGAGGTCCAGACGCGCCACGCGCACGTCCTCGTGGATCAGCCCGTTGCGGGATCCCTCGTCCACGACGGCCCAGCCCCGCGCACCGCGCTCCAGGTGCGCGTGGCGACGGCTGATGGACGTCGCCCGCAGCCGCGCGGCGCATGTGGGGTCGCGACCAATGACCCCGCCGTCACCCAGATCGAAGGTGCGGCCGAGATCGACACCGGAGAGGACGAACAGGCGCGGCATCGGAGAAGATCAGGCCTCGACCAGGCCCTCGCGAATCGCGTAGCGGGCCAGCTCCACGCGGTCGTGTATGTCGAGCTTGCGCATGATGCTCGAGCTGTGGTGTTCGATGGTCTTGACCGAGAGCTGCATCAACTTGGCGACCTCTTTCTTGGAGAGGCCGCGGGCCAAGTAGAGCAAAACCTGCACCTCACGGACCGTCAAGCTCTCGCGTCGCGTCGAGCCCACGGCGGGGATGAGGGTGCCCGCACTCGGTGATTGGTCGCACGTGAAGCGCGCCCGCACGCGCGCGGAGAAGAAAGTCTCCCCGACCGCCACGCGCTCGAGAGCGTCGAAGAGCACGGCCAGGGACTCACTCTTCAGGACGAAGCCCTGAGCGCGCACGGACAGGGCCTGCTCGATGTGCAGGTCGTGGCAGGTGGCGGAGATAAAGACGGCGCGCACATGTGGCAGGCGCTCGCGGATCCTGCGTAGGGCGTCGAAGCAGCACAGCCCGGGCATGTCGACGTCCATCACGACCAGGTCGGCGCCGCAGGCCGGCGCGTCCTCGACGGCCGCCTCTGCACACCCCGCTTCCCCGACGACGTCGAAATCGGATCGGTCGTGGATCACGGCCGCGAGGGACGAGCGCACGAGCTCGTGATCATCGACCAGAAAAAGGCGCGTGACCGTCACGCCGCCACCTCGCATTGCGTTGCGATCGGTGAGCACGACGAATCCCTGTCGGGACACACCCCGACCCCGGACCTGACGATCCGCAGCCTGGCACACTCTCTCTTGCGGGCCTCTCTCATCTCCTCTCGACCACGACCGTCCCCGCGCGCGGTGCGCACCACCGTCAGCGGTGGCGCACGAAAGCGGCGGAACGACCCCGGCATCGGTCGGCCATGGTAGCGCGAGATCGGAAAGTTCGTATGGTCCCAGGATGCCCGCCACGGCACGCTCGCCTTTGCGCACGATGTTGAACCTCTCGCTGCTCTTCGCCGGCCTCTACGGCGCCGTCTGCCTGTTCGCCTTTCTGGGTCAGCGGAGGATGGTCTACTTCCCCGGCGGGCCGCCCCAGGGCGACCCCGCCGACGCGGGCCTGGCCTTCGAGGAGCAGTTCATCGAGACCACCGACGGGGTGCGCCTCCACGGCTGGTGGATCCCCGCCCAACCGATGATCGGCGCCCTGATCCTCAGCCACGGCAACGGCGGGAACATTGCGGGACGCCTGCACATCGCCCGCGCCCTGCACGAGATGGGCCTGGGCGTGTTCCTGTTTGACTACCGCGGCTACGGGTCGAGCGAGGGGACACCCGACGAGGAGGGCACCTACCTCGACGCCGAGGCCGTCTGGGAACGGGTGACCGGCCCCCTGGGGATCGCGCCCGAGCGGGTCCTCCTGCAGGGCGAGTCCCTTGGCGGCGCGGTCGCAGTCGAACTCGCACGCCGACGCCGGGCGGCGGGCCTGATCCTCGAGTGCTCTTTCACCTCTCTGCCCGAGATCGGCGCGACGGCCTACCCCTGGCTCCCGGTGCGCGCCCTCTCGCGCATCCGCTACGAGTCGATAGACAAGATCGGCGCCCTCGACCTGCCGATCCTGATCCTCCACAGCCCCCAAGACGAGATCGTGCCCTTCGCCCACGCCGAACGGATGCTCGCGGCCGCCGGCGCAGAGGCGCAACTCCATCCCACCAGCGGTGGACACAACGATGGCGGCTTCACGCGCCGCGCAGAAGATCTGGAAGCGGTTCAGGCCTTCTGCCGCGCTTGCCTGGGGAGCGCAGAGCGGTGAGCGCGGCCGGAGAGCACAGCCCGGCCCTCTGCGCTCGGGGGCTCTGCCGTGCCTACCCGACGATGCTCGGGTTCGCTCGGCGCGAGGTGCTGCGGGGCGTGGACCTCGAACTCGAACGCGGGGCGGTGCTCGGCCTCGTCGGCCCCAATGGATCGGGCAAGAGCACGCTGCTGCGGCTGGTGGCCGGCGTGGACGCCCCGTCGAAGGGCAGCCTGGCCGTGCTCGGCGGGAGCCCGGCCGACTCCGCCGTGCGCGCGCGCATCGGCTACCTGCCGGAGGACTCGCCCTTCCCCGGCGAGCTGTCGGCGCGCGCGGCCCTGGAATTGCTGGGCACCCTGGGGGGCATGGCGCGCGCCGAGGTGCGCGCGCGCGGCGACGAGCTCCTGGCGCGGGTCGGCCTGGCGGACCATGCGCGCCTCTCCCTGCGCCGCTTTTCGCGCGGCATGACGCGCCGCTTCGGCCTAGCCCAGGCCTGGCTCCAGTCGCCCGAGCTGATCTTGCTCGACGAGCCCAGCGCGGGGCTGGACGGGCAGGGCTTCGAGGTGCTCGACGACCTGCTCAACGAGGCGCGCGGCCGGGGTGCAACGGTCGTGCTCTCCTCGCACCTCTCGACCGATGTGCATGAGCGCTGCAGCGACCTGGCGCTGTTGCTGGGAGGCCGGGTGGCCGCCCGCGGCACACCGGCCGAACTGCTCTCGCGACCCGGACACTGGCGCCTGGAGATCGAGGCCCTCGAGGCGCCGGAGTTGGAAGCGCTGAGCGCGTGGATCGCCGAGCGCGGTGGGCGGGTGAGCGCACAGGCTCCGGGAGGGCGCACGCTGCTCGACCTCTACCGCTCGTCGGCCACCGACGATCAGGGCGCTCGAGGCTGACGCGCGCGAGGGGCCCCAGGCGATCCTGGGCGGGCGCGTGCCGAGTTCCTATCCTCGCCCTCCGTGCTGGCGAATCGCTCTCTGCTGCTGCTCGCCCTGCGCCGCGCCCTGCACCCGGGACTGGGGGCGGCGGCGCTGGTGCTGGCCGGCGCATTGCTTCTCTTCGGGAACGGTACGAGCGGACTCGAGGTGGGAGCGGAGAACGCGTCGCACATCGAGCGCGCCCTCGCACGGCAAGCGATGTGGACCGCCTTGACCCTGCTCGTCGCGCCGGTCCTGGCGATCGGCGCGGCACGCGTCGTGGGGCGCTGGCGCGCGGGAGAGGCGGCCTGGCTGGCGGCTCGCGCCGCGCCGCCGCGGGTGACCCTGACCTCCACCTGGCTCGGCCTGCTGGCGGGCGCCGCAGTGGCCTCGCTCGGTGTCGCCCTCGCCGCTGAAGCCGGGGCCGGGACGGACAGCACGCCGCGAGCCCTGCGCGCGGCGGGAGTCCTGCGGGCGAACCCATGCGAGACCCCGGCGGGAGGGGCTGCCGTGCGCTGGCTCTCTCCGGCTCCCGACCCGTTCGCCCCGGGCAGCCGCGCGCGACTGTCCCTCGACCTGTGGGCCCAGAGCGGTCCCGCTGCCCAGGTCACGCTTTCGGTCGAGCGCGCTGATGGAGGAGGGCGGGCGGTCGTCGAGCGGCGCCTGGCCCGGGCCGCGATCCTGGAGATCGACTTGCCGCCGGGAGAGGGCGAGCTGGTCTTCACTCTCGAGCGCGTGGGCGAGGGCGCGAGCGTGGTCCTCGAGCGGCCCGAGCTGATCCTGCTCGTTCCCGCCGCGAGCGAGCGCCTGGCTAGCGTCGAGCTGGCTTGCCGGCTGCTGCTGGCCCTGGCCTGCTGGACGGCCCTCGGCCTGGGCTTCGGCGCCTGGATGAGCGCGCCCGGAGCCGTGTTGGTCCTGGCCGGCGCCCAGGCGCTCGTCTGGCTGGCCGCCGATCCCTCCCAGCTCTGGCTCCCGGCGGTCGACCTGGGCGCGGCCCTGAGCTGGGTCGGCGAGGGCGTCGTGCCCCCCGCCCTGGCGCCCGCGGCCTGGCTGGGCTCGGTGGCCTGGGTGGCGCTGGGACTGGGCGTCGCACGCCTGGGTCTCGCGCGCGGAGGAGGAGCGGTTTGAACAGCGCCTTGCGAACGCGACGCCTCGCGGCATGGGGTGGCGTGATCGCCCTCGCCCTGGCGCCCGTTCAATCCACGCCCGAGCAGTCGCCCACACCCCTCGGCCGCCTGCTGGGTCCCATCGGAACCCTGGCGGCGACGGTGCAGTGGGTACGGGTGGACGCGGCCCTCGACGCCGGTCGCCCGCAGCGCGCCTACGCCCTCGCCGAACTCGCCCTGGCCCTCGACCCCGCCGCCGCCGGAGGCTGGCTGCACCTCGCGCGACACCTGGCCTACCAGCGCGGATCAGCCGAGGTCGAGGCGATCGCCGAGCGCAGGACCCAGTGGGTACGCCGGGCGCTTGGAGTGCTGGCACGCGGTGAGGGACGCGCGCGCCATCCCCACCTGCTGCGCTTCGAGCGCGGACTCCTGCTCCTGCACGTGGGGCTCTCCGACGGCGCAGTGCCGTGGCCGGGTGGCGTGGAGGCGGCTCTCGAGGAGGCCGCGCAGGCCATGGAGGAGGCAGCGGCCATGCACCGCGCGGCGCGAGGGCAGGAGGCTGGCTTCTCCCTGGAAACCCCCCGCGCGCCCGGCCAGGACGAGTAGCATTCCCGCCATGCTGGCTCTCGTGATGGATGGCTTCCCCCAGTGGGCCGACCTCTTGGTTGACCGCTCCCACTACGTCGGCCCGTTCGTGCTGCTCTTCCTATGCGGATTCGGCCTGCCCCTGCCCGAGGAGGTGACCTTGATCGGCTCGGGGATCCTGCTCTACCGCCAGGAGGTCGAGTTCCTGCCGATCACGATCGTCTGCGGGACGGCCATCCTGCTGGGAGATTCGATCCCCTACTGGCTCGGCCGGCGCTACGGGATGTCGGCCCTGCGCGTGGGGTGGGTGTCGCGCATCCTGCACCCCGAGCGCTTCGCCCTGATCGATCGCCGCTTCAAGGAGCATGGGAACTGGGTCACCTTCACCTGCCGCTTCCTGCCCGGGATCCGCATCCCCGGCTATTTCACTGCGGGAACCCTGGGCATGCCCTTCTGGCGCTTCCTGGTGCTCGACCTGATCGGGGTGGTGATATCGGTCCCGACCTCGATCTGGCTCGCGTGCATCGGCGCCCACGAGGTCCAGGACCTGCACCAGCGGATGAACGAGACCCTGCACCTGATCCTGGCCTTCGCCCTGGTCTCGGGGATCCTGATCCTCGTGATGCGCCAGCGGATGCGCCTGCGGGCACGCCAGGCGGCCCAACTGAACGAGGAAGGGAATGCGAGCGCATCGAGCGCCTCGGCGGGGGGCGCAATCGGCGATCGAGACGGGTAGAATCTCGCCCAAAGTGTCTGGGGTGTAACGGCTCCAGACACACCCGAACTTCACATCCCAGCCATCGCCGCCCGAAGCGGCACCCAGCCCCCGAACCCGATGCCTGCATCCTTGCCCGCAGCCAGCGCTCTTGTGAACCTGAACACCTTCGTCTGCGCCTCCGCCCTGGCCCTCGTCTTCGCGCTCTTCCTGTACCGCAGGATCATGAGCTACGACCAGGGCTCCGAGCGCATGATCGAGCTCTCGAAGATGATCCAGGATGGCGCCGCCGCCTTCCTGAAGGCCGAGTACCGCTGGCTCGCGGTGTTTGTGGTCGTGGTCGCGGCGGCGATCGGGATCTCGAGCGAGGACGGCGGGCTGGGTCCGAAGACCGCAGTGGCGTTCGTCGCCGGCGCGGTGGCCTCCGCCCTGGCGGGCTACTTCGGCATGCACACCGCGACGCGCGCCGCGGTCAGGACCACCCACGCGGCGAAGACCAGCCTACAGGACGCCCTGAAGGTCGCCTTCGCCTCGGGCACCGTGATGGGCATGAGCGTCGTCGGCCTCGGCCTGCTGGGCGTGGTCGGCTTCACGATGTTCTACTCCGGTGGCGAGGCCATCACGGAGACGGTCCTGCAGCAGGTGCTGGGCTTCAGCTTCGGCGCCTCCTCCATCGCGCTCTTCGCGCGCGTGGGCGGCGGCATCTTCACCAAGGCCGCTGACGTCGGCGCGGACCTGGTTGGCAAGATCGAGGCCGGCATCCCCGAGGATGACCCCCGCAACCCCGGCACGATCGCGGACAACGTCGGCGACAACGTGGGCGACGTGGCGGGCATGGGCGCCGACCTGTTCGAGTCCTACGTCGGCTCGGCGATCGCCGCCATGACCCTCGGGGCCTTCCTGGGAGGCGCCCACGCCGAGCAGCTCGTGCTCCTGCCCCTGGCCATCGCCGCCTTCGGCATCGTGGCCTCGGTGGTCGGCACCTTCTTCGTCTCTGCCAAGGACGAGCACTCCCTCCACGCCGCCCTGTTCCGCGGCCTGATCGTGGCCTCCGTGCTCGTCGCCGGGACCGCCTGGTGGTTGACGCACCAGGCCCTGGACTTCTCCGGCCTGATGATCGGCGACAAGGCCGTGACTTCAACGGGGCTCTTCCTGGCCATCATCTCCGGTCTGGCCGTGGGCGTGATCATCGGCAAGATCACCGAGTACTACACGGCCATGGAAGCCAAGCCGGCCCAGTACATCGCCGCGCAGTCGGAGACGGGCCCGGCCACCAACATCATCCACGGCCTGGCCACGGGGATGGAGTCGGTTGCCTTGCCGGTGCTCTTCATCTGCCTCGCCATCTTCCTCTCCTATCACTTCGCCGGCGTGTACGGCGTCGCGATCTCGGCCGTGGGCATGCTCTCCACCCTGGGTATCTCCCTCGGCGTGGACGCCTACGGCCCTGTGGCAGACAACGCCGGCGGCATGGCCGAGATGGCGGAACTCCCGCCGGAAGTGCGCGAGCGTACCGACGCGCTCGACGCCGTCGGCAACACGACCGCCGCCATCGGCAAGGGCTTCGCGATCGGCTCGGCAGCCCTGACCGCCCTGGCACTCTTCAGCGCCTTCTGCGCCGCGGCCGGCGCGGGCGAGGAGCCCCTGGTCCTTAACATCAACAATCCCAAGGTGATGATCGGGATGCTGATCGGCGGCCTGCTGCCGTTCCTCTTCAGCGCGATGACCATGCGCGCGGTCGGCAAGGCGGCCTTCGAAATGGTCGAGGAGATCCGGCGCCAGTTCCGCGAGATCCCCGGGATCCTGGAGGGCACCGGAAAGCCCGACCCGGCGCGCTGTGTCGAAATCTCCACCAAGGGATCGCTGAAGCAGATGATCCTTCCCGGCGCCCTGGCGGTCATCGCTCCGATCCTCGTCGGACTGTGGGACGTCCAGGCTCTGGGCGGCATGCTCGCCGGCGCCCTGGTGACGGGCGTCATGATGGCGATCTTCATGGCCAACGCCGGGGGAGCCTGGGACAACGCGAAGAAGTACGTCGAGAACGGCGCCCACGGCGGCAAGGGTTCCGAGGCTCACAAGGCGGCGGTGGTCGGCGACACGGTCGGCGACCCCTTCAAGGACACCTCCGGCCCGTCCCTCAACATTCTCATCAAGCTGATGACGGTCGTCTCCCTGGTGTTCCTGCCCTGGTTCATCTGACCCCACGACCGCCCTCGGAGCGCCAGGATAGAGTCGGGTCGCCTGACGGTGGCCCGGTCAACCTGCGCCAAGAAGCAATCAGGAGCCGAGACATCGAGCCCAAGCAACTCGCCGCCACAGCGGCCAAGCACGCCTGGCTGAAGAAGGGCGATGACATCCGTGTCTACCAGGTCACGGACCAGCTGCGCATCGCCGACTACTTCGTCCTGATCACGGCCTTGAATCGCCCGCACGTCAAGGCTGTCCACCAGGAATTGCACGTGAGCTTGAAAGCGGCAGGGGAGACCTGCGCCAAGGCTGAGGGCGCTGACGTGGGCTGGTGGGTACTCATGGACTACCTGGATGTTGTGGTGCACATCCTCCAGCCCGAGGCGCGCGCGTACTACGACCTCGATCACCTCTACGGTGAGTGCCCTGAGCTGGACTGGCAGTCGATCGAGACGCCAGGACTTCCCGAAGAGACCGAGCGGATCGCGGAGTAGCTCCGCGGGGCGATCATCCCGGAAGTTTCCTGGTGATGGCGCCTTGTTTCTTCCGATGTCAGGGAGCGGTAGGTTACGCGCAGTCGTGGTTCCTCCCAGCGCGTGACCCCTGGAGTGCAAGACATGGAGTGGTTCGAGTGGAGCGATGAGGCCTTCGGTCTCGCCCGTGAGCGGAGTTCTCCCGTGTTCCTGTTCGTGAAGGCCTCCTGGTGTCGCTGGTGCCGCGAGCTGGAGCACGAGGTGCTCGCCGACGAGGCCGTGGCCACGCTCCTCTCCGAGCGCTACATCTCCATCCTGGTGGACAAGGATCGGCGACCGGATATCGAGGCGCGTTACACACGGGGCGGCTGGCCCACCCTCGCCTACCTGGACGACACCGGCGAAGTCCTGGCGGTCGACAACTTCATGGAGGCCGAAGACCTCGCCGCACGCCTGGAACTCGTGGCGTCGTACTACGCCGAGAGCCGGGACGAGATCCGCGAGCGGATCGAACGCGAGCGAGACGAGATGGAGCGCCTGGAGCGTCCAGCAGCCATCCGCTCTACTCCCGCCGCTCTCGGTTCGCCCACCGCCGCCCTTTCCCTCGACATCGTCGATGATGTCGCCCGAACGGTCAGCCGCACCGCGGACCCCATCCATGGAGGATGGGGCAGCCGGCACAAGTTCCCCCACCCCGAAGCGATCGATTTCGCCCTGGTGCGCTGGTCACAGACCGGCGCCCAGGAGATGCTCGACACGGTCCGGCGCACCCTGCGACGTATGCAAGCCGGCGAGATCCACGACTCCGTCGAGGGTGGCTTCTACCGCTACGCGACGCAGCCGGACTGGAGTGTCCCTCATCACGAGAAGATGCTCGACAGCAATGCCCAGCGCGCGTTCGCCTACCTGGATGCGGCCCAGGCCCTGGGCGAAGAGAGCTTTGCGGAGACGGCCAAGGGCGTGCTCTCCTGGATGACCGAGACCCTGCTCGACGAGACCAGCGGCGCATTCCGCGGCAGCCAGGACGCGAACCCTGCCTACGCGCACCTCGACACGATCGAGGCGCGGCGTGCCAAGGGCGCGCCGCCGTGCGACCAGACCATATTCGCCAACTGGAACGCCCAGGCGGTCACGACCCTGTTGAAGGCCGGCGTGGTCCTCGACGATGCGCGGTGGACGCGCACAGCGCTCGACGCGATGGACTTCCTGCTCGAACACCTCTTCGACGAACGCGCGGGGATGTTCCACTACTGGGACGGCGCTCCGCACCTCCCCGGAATGCTGTCCGACCAGGCCTACACCTTGCAGGCGCTCGTGGCGGTCACGCAGTACACGGGCCGCAACGAGTACCTCGATGCGGCCGAGTGCCTGGCGAAGCTCGCCGTGGAGCACTTGAAGTCGGCCTCCGGCGCCTTCTACGACACGCGCCACGACCCCGGGGCTCGAGGCGGCATGAGGGAGCGCAACCGCTCGATCCTCGAAAACTCGGTCATGGCGGAGAGCCTCCTGCGATTGAGCTGCCTGGCCCACGACCACGACTACGAGGACAGCGCGCGGGAAGCGCTGGGCGCCTTCGTCAGCGACTACCGACGCTACGGCCACTATGTCTCGGGCTACGCGCGGGCGGTGGACCTGCTGTTCAACGAGCCCGTTCGTGTGACGATCGTCGGCCCGCGGGAGGACCCCCTGACCCGCGCCCTGGTTCGCGCCGCTCTGCGCCCCTACGTGGCCAGTCGCGTGGTGCAGACCATCGATCCCGTCGAGGATGCGGCGCTGAGAGAACGATTGGGCGTGAGCTGGCCCATGGAAGGCGCGCGCGCCTTCGTCCAACGTGGCCGCGAAAGCTATGCCGAGACCAGCGACCCCGCACGACTGCCGGCGGTCATGACGCGCACCGAGCGGGGATCCTGATCCGCGCGACGAGCGTCAGGAACGCGCGCTCATCAGCGGCAGGATCGTCTCGTCGAGGCGTTCAAACAGTCGACCCGTGGCGCGCACGTCCCGCAGACAGTACTCGCCGATGTCCTCGATGCGGCCCGCGCGGTAGGCAGGCCCTACCTGGCTCCCGTCGATCGATCCCTTGGGGCTCTCGATGTCAAAACGCCGGCACCAGTAGTCGAGGGAATAGCGGTCCCGAGTCGCGCCGAAGAAGCTCAGAGCGTCGAACAGGTCACAGTGCTCCGCCATGCTGTAGCGATAGGGCAGGAGGTTGCGAGAGGGACGCAGACCGAGCTGGGCGGAGCGCACCATGAGCATCGGACCGTCGTAGCCACGCCCGTTGTAGCTGACCAGCCGTGGCGGACGCCCCCCGCCGGCGGGCGAGCCAACCTTGTTCCAGAACATCTCGATCACGGCGCGCTCGTCGCCACGGTAGATCTTGGAGTCGGGGACCTTCTCCCACTCGTGCTCGGAATCGCCCTCCTGCTCGCCCTCGAGCAGCAGCAGGCCGCGGTCCGCCTCGATCGACCAGAGGGCGATCGCGATGATCTTGCCCATGCCAGGGAAGAGAGCCGTGCGCTCGGGAACGGACTCCCGCCGCTCGGGATTGCGCTCGCGGTTTACCAGGTAGCCGCGGGTGATCTCATCGACCTCCTCCCACGGGAAGCCGGCCACCTCGATATCGAACACCAGGGTGCTCATCGGCCCCAGGCTACGCGAGCACAGCCCGGGAACCAGTGGGAGGGCGGACTATTCGAGCAGCAGCGGCATACGCCGCCGAGCGTTGCGCATCGTGCGATGCCCGACGATCAGGATCAGGGCCAGCCAGCACGCGCCCTGGGCAGGGCCCGGCGGCCGGGCGCCGTCGACCAGCACGGTATGGCAACCACCTCCGCCCTCGGGGACGAACTCGCTGAAGCTGAAGCCCGCCTCCAGGATTCCGCTCTGGCCGGTGGCCGACTGGACGAGCACGGAGGCCTCACCCGCGAGCGCCGCGGGGGTGGTGACCTCGATTTCGTTCGGCCCCAGGACGGTGACCGAGGGAGCGGGGAAGCCGCCCAGACCCGTCTCGAGGTTGGCGGCAAAGACGACCGTCTGGATGTCCCCCAGGCCCGCACCCTCGATACGGATAGTCTCGCCGCCGCCGGCGCTGGCAACCCCCGGAGCGACTCCGGCGACCGAGGGATCGGGGGCGTTCACGTAGCGAAACGCACCCGTGATGCTGCCGATGCCGTCGGCGGTCTGTACCTCAATCGTGAGCGGTCCGGTGGGTACTCCGCCTTGCGTGGTGACCACCAGTTTTTCCGGGGAGACCCATTCAACCGGCCCTTGATCGATCCCGCCGATGCGGACCTGCAGGCCCCGACGCTTGAAGTGCGCACCGACCAGCACTACCTCGGTCCCGCCTCCTAACTGGCCCGCAAGGGGAAAGACGCTTCCCAGGGTGGGCACATCGAAGAACTGAAACCCGTTCTCCAGCCGCCCCTCCACGCCGGAAGGGTCGATCACGACCACGTCCGAGAGACCGCCCGCCCCGGACAGAGCCGTGAGTTCGATCGTGGTGTCCGCGAGGACGGTGCAGCCGCCCGGTTCTCCGTCCTCGTACACGATGCCACCCAGGACGACTCGCGCTCCGGGCCGGAAGCCCGAGCCGGTGATCGTCAGGGCAAAACCCCCGCCGTTGTCTCCCTGATTGGGGCTCACGAAGATGACCTCCGGATCCCGCGGTGTGATCTCGAGACCTCCCGTCAGGATGTCGATCTCCCCATTCACGCCCGCGACGGTCAGGTCGAGGTGGCCGGCCGGGGCCTGCGCCGGCACTTGCACGCCGAACGCGACTCGATTCAGGTACCAGGTGACGCCCGAGAGGGTGACGGTCGGGTCGCTGCACACCAGGGTCGAACCCGGGGCGAGGCCCGCGCCGCGCACAGAGAGGGCGGTGGTCTCGCCGGCGATGCAGCGCAGGGGATAGCGGTCGGTGTTACGCCCCAGGTCGATCGCGACGTCGTCGCCCACCACCACAGCACCGATGTCCGCCTGCCCGCCGGATGCGACGGTCACGTGGCCGTGGACGGTGCTCTCGAAGTCAGCCTGAACAACCCAGCCCGCCCCCAGGTTGGCGGCCGAGACCGGAGCGTCGAGCGGGTTGGCGTACAGCTCGTAGGTCCCTCCAGCGAGGCCCGTCAGGGAGAACGCGCCCGCGATGTCGGTCAGGGTCGCTCCCGCCGTGCGGCCGGCAGAGTCCCGCACGACGACGTGCGCCCCAGGGACCGGGGCGCCGTCGAGCGCTCGCTCCACCCGCCCGCTGACGAGGGCCGTGGAGCCCGCGGGGTAGACAGCCCGCATGGCGTTCTCCTCGTCGCGCGAGAGGCTGCGGTGCAGGATGACGCTCGGATCGACGTAGGGGTACATCGTCCCGCCGACAAACCCGGTGTGGTCGAGGCCCAGCAGGTGCCCCAGCTCGTGGGCCGCGATGTCCTGGATGTCGAACCCGTCGCCGTCGGTCGAGAAGCTGTAGGAGTCGCCGTTGAACAGAACGTCGGCGCCCGCGATCCGTCCATCGGAGAAGAACCATACGGGAGTGATCGCCACGGCGCTTGAGCCCTGGGGGAAATAGCCCGACGAGTTGTCCTCGTCGAAGACCATCAAGTTGAGGTCGAACTGCTCCCAGTCCGTACGGTCACGCTGGGCGGGATCGGTGTCCTCGACGAGCTGCGCGGAGATGTCCGACACGCCGTTCCAGGCGGCGATCGCGCTCCGCAAGGCCGCGGCGTCGCTCCCGTCTTGAACGTTGTCGGAACCCGCCGACTGGATGACGACGCCGATGTTCTGGGGGGCGGGCCAGAAGAGCGGGTTGCCGTTGTCGGGGTGCCGCAAGCGCACGTGGGCGGTGACGGCCAGGGCAGCCAGGGCTGTCACGCCCGCGACGAGGGCGATGCGTCGGAAGTCGAGGCCCCTCAACGCTGCTCCTCGCCGGCGGCGATGCGGGCCTCTCGCGAGGCCGCCGCGGCGTGGATCGCAGCCACGGTCTCGGAGTAGTCGAAGAACCCCAGTCGACTCGGTTGGTGGATCGTTCCGCTGGTCGGGTCGACCAGGGACAGCTCGCTGTGGTTCCGCACCAGACGTCGTCGGCCGTCGAAATCGGTGAGTACGCGGAACTTGCCCTGGGCCAGCCCGACCGGGACGCGGATTCCGGTGGCGCCGGGGCGCGAGAGGAACAGGAGCACGTCCTCGCCCTTGGCGATGACGGGCATTCCCGGGAGCATCATGCCGCGGCCGTCTGACAGGGTCCCACCGGGGATACGCACGCGGCGCAGGATCTGGTCGGGCCCCCAGAAGGTGCGCTCGACGGCGATGCGGTAGGTGGTCTCGATCCGCCCGCGGGAGTCCTGGCGGACGCTCCGTTCGAGGACGCGCCCCTCGAGGATGAGGTCGGACTGATCGACGAGGTCCGGGATGTCCATCCGGATTGCGGTGCCGGCGTCGATCTGACCGGGAGTGCGCAGCCATACGACGGCCATCGACAGGAACAGAGCGGCGAGGGCAATGTGTACGGACCGGCTCATGACGGTAGAGACTTCTGGAGGGGGACTCCCGGGCCTGTGAGGACGGTGGACGGCCCCGGGGTATGGTCGCTATTCGGCGGTTCTGCCCCCGATTCTTGAGCCCCGGAGCGCTGCTCTTGGCCACCTGGAACTTCCTTCCGGGTCCACTTCCTGCGAGGGGCCCTGGCGGGGTCTTGACTGCGCCTCCCCGGGTGAAAGGCCAGCGGCGATCTCCCGCCGTTCGCGCGCCGCCGCGGTGGTCTGCCTGGGATAGATTTCTTCAGGGGAACACCACCCCCGGCCGCCCTGGGCGGAGCCTCACGATGGATCCCGAAACCCTGCTCAACCAGCTCTGCGAACGCCACGGAGTGTCGCGCAACGAGGGCTATCGCCTCCTGCCACTGGTGCGCTGGGCCCTGCGCGGTCCCGACGACACGCGCGAGAAGATCCTGGCCGTGGTCGAGCAGACCCTCGCCATGCGCGCTGGAAATCACGAGAACGACGGGACCCTGGAGCTGGCCGCCGACCGCGCCATCCTGGCGGCGGTGGCCCGCGTCCTGCACGACTGGACCCCCAGCACGGGCCTCATCGACACGGCCGAGGACGACGAGTACGGGGAAGTGGGCTAGCGTTCAGCTGAACAGGGCCTACTACGACTCTGCCCTCCTTGCGGAGACGAAGAGGTCTTCGTCTCGCTGCGGGCCTTTTTCACCGGGCTGCTAGCGAGCGAGGGCGGCGGCGACGATCTGGCGCGTGAAGCCCTCGTGACCGGCCGGGTCGTGGGCCAGGATGATGTCGGCGGTGCCCGGATCGCTCGCGGGGTAGTAGACGCCGCAGTTGGGGTTGATCTCGAGCATGAAGGGCGTGCCGGCGCGACTGACGCGGATGTCGCAACGACCGAAGCTCGTACCGTCGAGGGCCGTGAAGAAACGGGCCGACTCCTCGCGCAGGCGTCGCGCCAGCGCCGCATCGGCGATCGGCGTGCACTCCAGGCCGTCGTAGTCCGTCCACTTCAGCTTGGAGTGCTTGAAGGACTCGCCAATCGGGAAGCGGTACTGGATCGGTGTGTAGGTGGTGGGCCGCGTCGGATTCTCGGGATCCTCCGCCACGAGCACGGAGTACTCGACGCCGTCGATGTACTCCTCGATCAAGGCGGCGCCGTGGCGCGTCATGATCTTGCGCGCCTGAATGCGCAGGCCCTCGGGGCTTCGGACGCGGGAGTTGCGAGAGAGGTCCACGCTGGCGTAGCTGTTGTAGTGCTTGACGAACAGCGGGAAGCGCAGGGTCTTCGAGGCGCGTTCCACATCCTCGGCGGTCCGGGCCAAGACGGAGGCTGGCGAGGCGACGCCGACCCGAGCACAGGCATCCTTCATCTCCAGGCGCGTGGGTTCGTAGAAGCCCGACGTGGCGCCGGTGAAGGGAACTCCGTGGCGCTCGAGCGCCCGCACGACCTCGACGCCCGGGATCTCCTGGCCCTCCGCCCCGTCGCACAAGTTGAAGAACAGGTCGAACCCGCGCTCGATCTGACGCTCAACCGCGGCCACGGAGGTGTGCTTGTCCTCCAGGACCTCCAAGTGCCACCGATCGTCGGGCAAGAACGGTCGCGGATCGCATGGCCAGTCGTCGGCTGGGAATGGAACCGTGTCGAGGTGCTGGTTCGTGAGGAGGCAGATGCGCACGACGGGATGATAGCCGTTGACACGACCCAATCCCCGTCCTGGAAGAGGGCCCACTGCGCTCCTATCGCGCCGATGGACGACACCGGCGCGCGGCGTGGTGAGCGTAGGACCGACGGGGTCGTACGCCCGCGCTTCGCGGACACGCGCTACGGGCAGAAGTGCAGGCGCAAGGCGTCAGACAGGTTGTAGCCCGCTCCTCCAGCGCTGGGGTCGCGATACCAGAACTGGAAGAACCAGGTGCTCCCCGCAGTGATCTGCCCACTCGATTGCGGCGGATTGGTGTAGTCCACCAAATAGGAACACGTGCCGGTGCCCGTGGAAACCACACCCAGTCGATAGGCACCACCCGACACACAGCGGTTTCCGTTGCCGAAGGGGATCTGGCTGGCGTTGGGACCGTAATAGAAGAGGCCCATCTGGCTGGCCGGTAGATCGGCGGAAACCAGGCGCAGGTTGTTCGCAGAGATGTTCAGGCTGTTCTGATGGTAGATGACGGCCCCCGCCCCGACGGAGTTGGGCATCAGAGGACAGTAGGAATACGCAGCATCGCTCGGACACCCCATGGTCATGACCTGGACCTTGCCGATCCCACTCCAGAACGGAGGCCAGACCGACGAACCCGGCGACGTGGCGATGAAATCCGGATAGCCGTCGCCGTTGACATCCCCACCGCCCGTCACAGCCCAGCCCATGTTCGTGGTATCGGCGTGTGTGAGAAGCGTGTCGCCATCGGCCGCCGAGTAGATGTGAAACCTGTTCCGCATGGCCTCGCCAGCGATCACATCGGTGACACCATCCTGGTTCACATCCCCCACTGGAGCCACTGAGCACCCCAGCATCGAATCGCACGAACCCTCCCAGCGCTGCAGGAGGCTCCCGTTCGAGCCTGAGACGAGATCCACACGCCCATCATCCCAGCAGTGAAGCGATCCGTGCCCGCGAGCACCGATGACGACATCGCTGCGACCATCACCGGTCACGTCCCCCATCCCGGCGATGGACCATCCGAACTCCATGCCCTCCGTGTGCCCCTCGAGGCTGTAGAGCAAAGACGCGGTCGCTCCGGAGTAGACGGACACCTTGCCCATGTCAGGCAAATAAACGAAGTACCTCGGCGCGCCACAAGCCAGGTCTGCGACGCCATCGCTGTCCACATCACCGATGTCAGCGACGCTGTGGCCGTACCTCCCACTGCCTTGCAGCGTCGCGAGCAAGACACCGGTGACCCCGTTGTGGACACTCACTCTGTTCGCGCCTGGTGCACCAACGACGATGTCGCGCCGTCCATCACCCGACCAATCTCCAATGGAGCACAGGGCGGCGCCGAACTCTCCAGAGCCCGTCAGTTCGAGCAGCAGGGCGCCGGTCGCACCGGAAAAGAGCTTCGCGCGTCCACCCCCGGGTGCGCCGACGAGGATGTCGCCCACACCATCGAGATCCGAATCCCCCCCAGAAGCCACAGCGTAGCCGAACTCGCGGTTCGCCTGCGAACCGTGGAAGGTGTGTAAGACGGTGCCGTTGGTCCCGCTGAAGACCGTCGCCATGCCCGCGTCCACTCCCCCGCTGCCGTCGCCGGGACTCCCCACGATCCAATCGTCCTGTCCGTCTCCATCCAGATCATCGAGGAATGCCACGGACCATCCGAAGCCGTCACCTGCCGTAGCGCCGGTCGCTTCAAACAGAACGGTCTGCGCGATCCCGGCGAGTTGCATGGCGACCAACGCCATCGTCGCCGAGGCCGCCCGCGTCAGCACCGGGCACGCGAAGAGTTCGGAATTGGAACGGCGACAAGAGACTCTCATGATGGCTACCCCTGAAACCCACTGTACGGCAGTAGCCACTGTACGGCAGTAGTCGGTCCGCAGAGAAACACCCCTCCTGCACGGAGCCAAAAACGACCTCCACTGCATTGCGCGACGGTTTCGACGCCCGTGATGGCCCCCAGAGCATTGAGGCCGGAGGCGCGCAGGATGAGGATGACGGCCTCACTCGGGGACGGCGCTGCCGGCAGAGACCGCCAGGAAGCAGGCGAGTACTGAGCGAATAGGGGCGCTTATGGCGCTTGTGCTCCATCGAAGCGGGGAGCGGGGTCGGGCGGGGCCTTCGAGAGGGGACTGATCGTCCATCCCACGCACGCCGACAGCAAGAACGAGGGCGGGAGCTCCCCGAGGTTTGCGAGGAACAACCCCGCGTTGATGATCGCCTTCCACGCTCCTTGGCGGATCACGACGTTGATGTCGCCGCGCGGTTCCTTGTAGGGGCGGTAGGGCTTCTTCTTGTTGTGACGCATCGCCACGAACCGCGGCCCCCGATCCACGGGGTCGCCCTCGAGCAGCGCCATCAAGCAGCGACCGCTCGAGCCGTTCTCATGGGGAGCGCTGACGACATCGAGCACCGTGGGCATCACATCGACGAGTGAGACGGGTATTCCGACGCGCCTGCCGGCACGGGCGCCACCGGGGGGGTGCACGAACAGCGGGACGCGGATCAGCTCCTCGCGCACGGACTGATCGTGCTGCCGGCCGTCGTGCTCGGCCATCTCCTCGTCGACCCCCCCGACCTGCGTCCACTCCGCGCGCAGGGTGCCGATCCACAGGATCACGACGTCCGGCGGGCGCTCGGGCTCGCTCTCAGCGCCGCAGCTCGTCCCGACGAGGGCGAGTGCGCACACGGCGATCCTCAGGTCGAGTTGGGAGCTCATCGCTCGTGGACGATCGTGATCCCCCGCGCCGGGTCCATGGAAGCGGGAGTTCCGTGACCGGGCGGTCTGCGCCGGTAGACTCAGCCCTCAATGGGACTCGGTCGCTGGTATGAGTATCGCGTGTTGCCGCGCTGCATCGACCTGGGGATGCGCGGAACGATGTTCCGCGATCTCAGGCCGACCTGCGTTGGGAAGGCACGGGGCCGGGTGCTCGAGTTGGGCTTCGGCTCTGGGCTGAACCTCCCCCACTACTCCGCGGAGGTCAGCGAGGTGATCGCCGTCGACCCGGCCATGCTGGGCCGCAGGCTGGCGCGCAGGCGGATCGCCGACGCCCCCTTCCCCGTGCACTTCGCGGAGCTCGATGGGGACCATCTCGGGATCGATGACGCGTCGGTCGATTGCGTCGTGAGCACCTGGACTCTGTGCACGGTCCCCAATGCCGCCCGCACCCTGGCCGAGATCGAGCGCGTCCTCAAGTCCGGCGGGAGTTTCCGTTTCCTCGAGCACGGCCGCGCTCCCGACTCCTCCGTCGCGCGCTGGCAGGACCGGCTCAACCCGATCCAAGGCTGCCTCTTCGGCGGCTGCCAGCTCGACCGCAGGATCGACGAACTGGTCGAGACCGCGCGCATCGGCGAGGTGAGCTGCGAGACCTTCTACGCCGGGCGGCCGCGCGTGTTTACCTTCCACTACCGGGGCTCGACCACCAAGGAAGGCTGACGGCTCGGGAAGGTCAGGAGTCCCGCGCCTGTTCGATCCGCGCCTCCACGGCCTCGAGCTGTCGGCGCAGCCCGGCGGCCTCCTCGTGCAAGGCGCGCAGGTGCTGCTCGCGCTCCTCGGCGGTCGGCGGAGGGGCCACGTAGCCATGGGGCGGGATGCTGAAGAGCGACCGTGCGAGCCAGGAGGCGGTGAACACGACCGGCGTCATGGCCAGTCGCGGCAGGAAGAGGAAGGAGCGCGTCGCCGCGCCGCGTACCGGTTCCTCCCAGAGCCACTCGTGGGCGTCCTTGCCCGCATCGTCGACGACCGAGGCGGGGTGCACGACGACGACGTCGACGACCCCGAGGGTCACGGCCAGGGGGGCGGTGGCGATCTTGGTCGCCGTCGCGGCTTCCGCTCCTCCCAGGGCTTCACCCGACCAGGTGACGAGCGGCGTGTTGTCGGGGTTCGTGAAGGCGCAGGCGCTGCAGGCCAACAGGAGCGCGAGGGAACTGATGCGGTACGACATGGCGTTCACTCCCCGACAGCGCAGTGCAGGCCCCAGGCGAACACGAAGACGACGGGCGTGGCCGCGAGCTTGGGCAGGAAGATGGCCGCCTGGTAGAAGGTCGAGCCCCGCGGATCCCTCCAGAGCAGGTCGCCGGTCGAGTCCCAGGCCGTGGGCGCGGTGAGGGCGGGGTGGGCGACGAAGGTGTCGACGAGACCGTGACCGCGACCGGCTCGGGCCCGGCCTCATCGGTGTGGTCGTGGGAGTGGTCGTGCGGATGGTCGTGGTCGGCCGAGCCGTGCCCGCAGGCGGCGAGGAACAGGGGCGCCGCCCAGAGCAGGGCGAGCGGGAGTGGGCGGGATCGGCCGTGGGCGCGGAGCGATTGCGCGGGTCGAACAGACGCGAGAAGGGGCATGGAGAGACCTCCGGGTGGCGGCGAGCGCCGGTGCCGCCGGCGCTCACGAACAGGGATCGAACGAGGCCGCAAGCGGCCCACGACGACGGTCGGAGGTGCCGACCTAGCAGCGCAGCCGGACGCTCTTGAGGGCGAGCAGGTGCGGTGGCTCCGGCGAGCCGCGCGAGGCCCGCCGGGTGGCGAGGTCGCCGTGACCGCGGGACGTGGCGGGCGCCGGCACGGCGGGCGGTGCGGCCGCGGGACCCGGCGGCGGGGGAGCGTTCCCGTCCTCCACCCGTGAACAGGGCGTGGAGACGACGATCAGCAGATCGGTGCAAGCGTCGCAGTCGCTCGCGCCGTCGTCCTGCCCAGCGACCTTGCTGTGCTCAGCGCCAACTCGCGCCGGCGCCAGGGAACCGGCGCCCGCGCAGCACAGGCTGGCCGCGACCTCGATCTGCGCATGCCCGCCGTCGCCGATGCACAGCACGACGCTGCGCCCGAGGCCCAGCACCAACAGCTGGGGCAAGAGGGCGAGGACGGGTCGGGCGCGCATCAGGGACGGTGCGCAGGCTACCCGTGCGTGCCGGGTCGATCAAGCGGGGCGCCGGCGCGGGGCTCAGCGCCCGCCCTAGCCATCGCCCTCGTCGGCGATGCGCAGGGCGCGCTGGTGCTCGTGGAGATTGGCGATCCGCGGGCGCTCGCCCGTGCCGATGACGCGCAGGCCGTAGCCCTGTGGGGCGACCAGCTCCATGGCCCGGTCGCCGTGCCAGCCGACGAACAGCCCGCGAGGCCACTCGGCGAGGCCCTTGACCTCGATCGGCGTCACCGGATCGAGGAAGCGGAAGGCGACGTTCCAGTAGACGTTGCCGCGCGCGGAGTGGGGCCCGCGCCCGTAGGAGCCGCCGCTGCGCAGGGGTTGCTTCAAGCGGCCGGCGACCTCGATCTCGATCTCGGTGTGGAGGTTCTCGAAGGGATTGGCGCGGTGGCAGTCCAGGGCGAGGTCGCGCCCCCAGCCCTTCGAGTACACGTTGTTGTGCGCGCCCCAGGTCAGGGTCGTTCCGTGGCGGTGGGGAGCCTCGATGCGCCAGTTCGTGACGAGGCAGTGGGTCGAGCGCGAGAGGGTGAGCGGATGGTGCATGCCCTTGCCGGTCATCAGCGCACCGTCCACAGTCACCCGGCGCGAGGAGCCGATGCTGACGCCGCTGTCGCCGTGGTCGACGGCGACGTCGCGCACCCAGCAGTCGATGGCGCCCGAGATCGTGATGGCGTTGTAGCCCTTCTCCTTGAGGTGCGGCTGGCGCTTCGTCTCGGGGAAGCGGAACGACAGTCCCTCGACGCCGCACTCGCTCAGGTGCGGCCGGCGCGTGAGGCGCGGCTTCCACTCGGGCCGTAGCTCGAAGCCGAGGGGCGTGGACACGCGCACCACTCCCTCCGCGTAGCTCTCGACCTGAAGCCACTCCGTCAGCCGCGGGTCTGTGCGCTTGCGCATCTCGAGCGTCATCAGATCGGGGTAGGCGATGCCGCCGTGCAGGTGGTCGAGGAGGGTGTCGTCGCCGGTGTCGTTGTACCAGGCGAGCTCCAGCCACTCGCCCGGGCGCGGCGGCGCGGCATCGTCCGCGAGGGCGAGGGGGAAGGCGCGCGCGCCGGCCTCGGCCGCGCCGGCGAAGCCCAGGACCTCGTCGCCACCGCGCGGCGCGAGGGAGAGGAAGCTGCCCGACCAGCTCCAGTTCTTGCTCGGGCCTTCGATGTCCGTCAGGGAGAGGGGGCATTCGAGGATCGTCGCGCCGCTCCCCGCGCCCGAGAGGACCACGCCGTCGCCGTGGATCGAGACGCGGCTCGCCAGGGTCCAGCGCCCGGCGTCCAGGCGCACGACTCCGCCCCCGGCGGCGGCCGCCGCGTCGAGGGCGGCCTGCAGGGCCGGACCGTCGTCGGTGCCGTCGCCGGGACGCGCGCCGTGCTCGGTCGGGTCGATCGTCGCCTCGCGCTCGGGCGGCACCGCTCCCTCGCGGTAGCCCACGCGGCTGAAGTCCGGCAGGCCGGCGGGGAGCTCCCCGGCCGCCCCCGCCGCGCCCAGCGCGCTCAGGATCACGAGCGTCCACATGGACTCAGAGCCTACTCCCTGGCGCGCCGGCGGAGGGACCCGTGGCCGATACTCTCGTCGAACCAGGAGAGGATCCGCCGTCGTTCGGCCTGGGTACTCTCGGACAGCTCTCGCCCAGCCAGGTGGTCAAGGTAGTCCGCCACATGACCAACGAGCGGTAGCTGCCCGTGACTCGCGATGTCCGCGTCGCGACGATCCACCACGCCCGACGTGCGCAACGCGACATCGGCAACCAGCCCGTTGGTAATCCGCTGCGCCGCCCGTCGATCCGTGGTTCGGCTCGATTGCTCACGCCGCCGACCGCCCTCGTCGAAGTACTGGATGATCCAGTTCCCGGCGCCCTTTCGTTTGAAGAGGGATGCCATGTCAGTTGCTTCCTTGTCTAGATCCTACGCTCTTGCCAGCCCGTTGCTTCCTTGCCCGCACCCATGCCCGAACATCAGGTGGGTCGTATCTCACCGTCCGACCCATCCGCACGCAGGGGATGTCGCCTCGGTTCGTCAGCTCCCACAGTTTTCTTTCCGAGATGGCCAGATACGCCGCGACTTCGTAGGCCCGTAGAAGCCGAGCACCCCCCTGGACTCCGTTACGCCCCTTTGCTTCACACGGATTCCCTGCTTGCGACAAGGGGTTGGGAGCGTCCATGGGGTTTTCATCGACGCGGCTAACTGTTGACGGTACGCCCGTGGCCAGGAAGGGTTCACGGTTGACGGTCGTTGACGGCCCTGAGCAACTCTCCCCTGCTTGCTCTCTAGAAGAACTCAGCGAGGGGCCGTCAACCTGTCCACGTGTGTCAACCACGGCTGCCCGCCTCCTCTGCGTTAGGGTCAGGCCTTAGCCGGATCCCCTTGCGCCCACGGACTGAGGCGCCATCCATCTTCCCATTCGCCTTGTTGAATCCAAGCCGGGTGAACCGATCACCCATGGCCACTCGCGAAAACGTCCTGGCCCGCCGCTCGTGCAGGAACGACTCCAGTGCCGTGAACAGCGTGCCGTTCGATTCCCACGCCCCCGCCTCCAGGACACGTTCGGCGAGAGCGACAGCCCCGCCGGCGCGGGCGTGTTCGGCTGGGCCACCGACCTCACCGGCGGCTTCTGCTCGGGGGTCTACGGCGAGGCCGACTCCCCCAACGGCGCGGGCGTCCTCGGCTGGGCCAGCAGCCTGACCGGGGTCACCGTGGGCATCTCCGGACAGGTCGATTCCGACCAGGGCACCGGTGTGCTCGGCTGGGCGACGGCCGACACCGGCGTGACGACCGGCGTGCGCGGAGCGAGCGATGCCGACTCGGGCGCGGGCGTGGAGGGCTACGCGACCGAGACCGCCGGCGCGAACTACGGCGTCTACGGCGAGACCGCCTCGCCCGCCGGCTACGGCGTCTTCTCTACCGGTGACATGGGCACGACAGGCGTCAAGGCCTTCGTGCAGCCCCACCCCTCCGATCCAGCCAAGGAGATCCGCTTCGTGTGCCTCGAGGGCGACGAGTCAGGCACGTACTTCCGCGGCAGCGGGCGGATCGTGGACGGCCGGGCGACAATCGTGGTCCCCGAGGCCTTCGCGCTGGTGAGCGAGCCGGGGAGCTTGACCGTGCAGCTCACCCCCTCGGGCGCTCGCGCGCTCCTGTGGACCGAGGGCGAGTCCCTCGAGACGATCGAGGTGCGCGGCGACACCGACGTGCGCTTCCACTACTTCGTCAACGGTGTGCGGCGCGGCTTCGCCGACCACCAGGCGATCCGTGAGAATCGCTCCTTCGTCCCCGAGGTACGCGGCGCGCCCTTCGGCACCCAGTACCCCGCCGAGCTGCGGCAAATCCTCGTGGAGAACGGCATCCTGACCGCCGACGGCACCCCCGACGAGCAGACCGCCGCCGAGCAGGGCTGGGAGCTCGCCGACGAGGCGCCCGCCGGGGTCGGCCACCCGACACCGACCGTGCCCGTCTCCCGAGGGGCCGCTCGGCGCCAGACGCGCTGACCGGACGGGGCTCCCCCGGAGCAGGCCGGCGCGGCTCCGGGGTCTTCCGAAGAGTGGACCTGGGGCGCCCAGGTGATGCTGAGGGCGTTGGAGGTGTTGAAGTAGCTCTGGCAGGGGGAGCCGCCGGCAGCGGGCGGATCGCGGTACCAGGCCTGGTTGCAGTAGGTACTGCCCGATGTGACCGCGCCCTCGGTGGAGGAGGGCCGTGGTGGTGGCGGAGCCCGAGGAGTCCATGAAGCGGACCTCGAGGCGCAGGACGTTCCCGCCGCAGCAACGCAGGCCGTCGCCGAAGGGAATGCCGTCTCCGGAGTGGATGAAGTTGGTCCCCTGGAAGAAGCGGGCCTCTCGCGCGAGGTCCAGCTCGCGCCGTCGCGCCGGAAGACGTGCGGAAACGGGCTCGCCGCGTCGGTGACCGAGAGGTTGGCGTCGTCGGCGAACCACACCCCGTGGGGGGAGGCGACGCCGCCGAGGGCAACCGCCGCCGTCGCGTCCCGGCCCGCGGTGCCTGCCTCGGTGACCTACTGCTCGCGAGCGCGGGGGTGGAGGACGTTGTTCTCGAGGTGGATGTGCTCGTGGAGCGACGTCTCGAGGGACTCCAGAGCCGCCCACAGGGCGCGCCAGGTGTTGCACGCGTCCTCGGGCAGGGTGAAGTCGCCCGTCAGGGAGCGCACCTCGCGCAGCATCCCGCCGAGGGTGTCGTGCTCCATCTCCATCACGTGCATCGGTCCCAGCGCCATCGCGCCCTGACCGGCCTTGATCGTCGGGAAGAGGATCTCCTCCTCCTTGGGCAGGTGCTGCTCGATGTCCGCCTTGATCGCAAGGAAGGTCCGCAGCAGCCCGTCGAAGCAGGCACGGTCCTTGTCGCCGTGGACGGCGTGGACCTTGCGCACCATCTCCTCGATGCGCGGCAGCTCCTCGCGCAGGGGCTCGTGGTAGGTCACGAGGATGTGGTCGATCAGCTCGGACAGCGGGCGCCCGCTCCAGTCGACCTCCTCGGCCTCGCGCCCGGCGACCTCGCTCTCGATCTCGGCGAGGAGTCCGGTGAGGTCGAGCTCGCGCTCGTCGCACGCTGCGGCGAGGGACTGGCCGCCGCCGCAACAGAAGTCGATGCCGTGGCGCGCGAAGACGCGGGTGGCGAGGGGATGGAGGGTGGCCAGGGCGCCTACGGTCGTGTCCGCGGTGATGCTCATTGCCTGTCGCTTTCGTCGGGGGAGGGTGGGGTGGAGGCGGGGTTCGCCAGGAGCGCCAGGAGGGCGCCGACGACCCGTCGGGGCGCGGCGGGTGAGGCGGCCTCGCGGTGCACGCCGCCGCCGGAGATCAAGGAGTGCACCGTGCCCGTGAAGATCGAGAGCATCGCCTCGACCGCGATGTCCTCGCGCAAGGCGCCACAGGCGACACCGTCGGTGAAGGCCTGCACCAAGAAGGCGCGCGAGCGGCGCACCAGCGCGCGCAGGCGCTCGACGGCGGCGTCAGGCACGCACAGATAGACCTGATCGGACAGGAGCAACCAGGCCAGGTCCGGCCGGCCGCCGACGAGGGCGACGCGCTCGAGGGCGAGGCGCTCGAGGCGCTCGGTGGGGGGCAGGTCGGCGGGGGGGAAGGTGCGCTCGAGAGCCTCGACCGCGACCTCGACCGCCTCGCAGAGGATCTCGTCGAGGGACGCGAAGTGACGGAAGAGGGCTCCCGAGGTCAGGCCGACCTCGCCGGCGAGGTTGGAGGCCGTGAAGGCCGGCGCCCCGCGCTCGCCGATCAGGCGCAGGGCCGCCTCGGCGATCTCTCGCCGACGGACGCGGGTGGGCTTGCGGGTGGTGGAGGGCACGCTGGAAGGGGCCGGGAGACGGTCCTGCCGTTTTTGTAAGTAAATACATACTTACTATAAGACGAGGCCTTGGCAAGGGTGAGCGGGGTGTTTTTTCGAGGTCCCTCGAGATCGCGGCGGCGAGCTGGGGCCCCGGGCAGGGCGCCGGACCGCGCCCCGGCCGCTTGCATCAGATCGGGGCCGAGCCCAACCTGGGGCCGATGGAAGCCGGAGGAGGGCGAGCGCCGCGAACGTCCGTCACGGCCCACCTCGCCCGTGCGGGGTGGGGTCTGGGCGCCCACCGCTCCGTCCATCCGCGCCGCAGGCCCCGCTCCCGGGGCGCAGGACCCCTGGCGGCCTGGGTCGCCGTCGCCTTCCTCGCCTCACCCTCCCCGGCGTCCCTCACTCCCGCGTCCGCCCAGGGCCCGCCCGGCTCCCGGGCAGGGACCGAACCCGCCGAGGACGCCGCCGTCACCGCCCTCGTCGGCGACGCGCGCGAGGCCGGAGACGCCCTGCGCGGCGCGGCCGTCTTCGCTTCGGCCGAGGCCGCCTGCCTCGGCTGCCACCGGATCGGCGAGCACGGCGGCTCGGTCGGGCCGGACCTCTCGCGCATCGGCGGCGAGTGCAGCGACGAGGAGCTCGCCGTCGCGCTCCTGTGGCCCCAGCGCGACGTCGCCGAGGAGTACCGCCTGTGGAGTGTGCTCGGCACGGACGGCGTCCTGCGCTCGGGCTTGATCGTCGAGGAGGACGAGGCGGGCGTCATGCTCCTCGATCCCGCCGACGAGCACGTCGAGCGCCTCGCCCGCGCCGAGATCGAGGCGCGGCGCAGCAGCGGCAGCCCGATGCCCGACGGCCTCGTGGACGCCCTCTCGCGCGGGGCGCGCGCCGACCTCCTGCGCCTGTTGGGCGACCTCGGGCGGGAGGACGGACCGAGCCCCGACGCCGTGGCCGAGGTCCTCCACCACGCCCGCGCCCACCTCCACGGCCCGGCGGCCTTCGATCCGCCGCGCGGGCCGCTCCATCCAGAGCGCTGGCCGCGCCACGACCACCCGCTCAACCGCCCGCGCGTCTACGACTTCTACGCCAGACAGGCCGACCACTTCGGCGTCCTCGACCACCCGCCGGCCCTGCTCGCCCCCTACGCGGGCCTCGACGGCGCCGACACCGGCCACTGGGGCGCTCAGGACGAGGACACCTGGCGCGACGACGGTTGGAAGCGGGCGCGGCTGGGTTCGGTGCAGGCGGGGGTCTTCCGCGGCGGAGGGGTCACCGTCGCTCGCGCCGTTTGCCTGCGCCTCGGCGAAGAAGCCGAGCTCTCCGCCTGCTTCGATCCCGACACCCTCTCCGTCGCGGCGGTCTGGCGCGGCGGCTTCCTCGCCATCGCCGACACGCGCCACGGCCTCACCGACGGCCTGCGCCTGGCGGGCGAGCCGCTCGAGGCGCCGCCCGCCGGCCCTCCGCCTGGCGCCGTCGACTACCACGGCTTCTACCGCCACGGCGAGCGGGTGCTCCTCGCCTATGCGGTCGACGGGGTCGAGCACCTCGACGCGCTGTGGGCGGAGGACGGGGAGCTCACGCGCCTCTGCGCGAAGCGCGCCGAGCACCCCCTGCGCGGGCTGACCGCCGGCGGCCCCGCGCGCGACCCCTGCGAGCGTGAGACGGCCGTGCTCCGCGGCGGCGGCCGCCCCTACGCCGTCGACACGATCGAGCTCCCCGAGCCCGAGCCCGGCGAGGTGCCCCTCAAGCGCCAGAAGGTATCCATGGAGAGTGACCGTGGAATCGTGGATGAAGACCCGAGATATGGAGGACCGTCCCCCACACCGTACCTCAGTCCGAGTCGTCGACGTAGCCGAGGTCACCCAGCAGTGCGCGCGTCTCCTCGGAGCGGAGATCGGCCTGTTCGCCCTGTGCCCGGGGTTGAAAACGGCTGGAACGAGCCTGAAGAGCGCGCTTCTCCAAGGACTCGACCGTCTGCCGAGCCTCGAGCCCTCGATTGGCGTGGTTCAGATTCAGGAGTTCCAGCGGGTCCGTTTCAAGGTTGTAGAGGAAGGTCCGCCCGTCATCGCACTTGCGGGTCATCTTCCACGGCCAGTGCAGGATCGTGTCGGTCTCGGGGCGCTCGGCGAAGATGAGCGCCTCTTCAGGCCTGCCCGCCAGAGCGGAGTAGCCGGCCAGGCGTTCGTCCCGCTCGAGACCCAAGCTGTCCAGAATGGTCGGCAAGAGGTCCACATGGCTCATCGGCCGACCTACGCGCTCTCCTCCACGGCTCCCTCCTGGGAAGCGCATGAGCAAAGGCACGACCAGTCCCTCCTCGAAGGCTCCGCCGTGTCCCCCGTACTTGGATCCGCGCTGGTTGAGGCCTTCGCCGTGGTCGGAGGTCACGATGAAGAGGCTGTCCTCGAACAGATCCAGCTCTCGCAGATGTGCGATCCACTCACCGAGCACCGTGTCGATGTGGCGAATGCCACCGTCGTACATGCCCACGATGGCCTCGTGCTGGCCCGGGCTCACTGCGGCGGAATCCCGTTTCCACGCGAGGCGTGGATCGGCGCCCTGGAGGCGTTGGCGTGCATCGGGCACGAACATCAAGTCGAAGGGCGCGGGTGGGTCGTACATCGTCTCGAGCCCGTTCACGAGCGCGGCGTTGTGTACATCGAACAGGTGTACGAAACAGAACAAGGGTTTGTCCGCGGGCAGCTTCGCGAGGGCCGCGAACAAGTGCTCCTGGGCTTCCTCGGCGGTGCGGTGAGACTCGTAGTGATCGAATCCTCGACCAAAACCGTAGTGTTCATCGAGCCAGCCGGGGAAGTAGAACCCGATCGTGTGGTAGCCGGCGGCTCGCATGTGCTGGGCCAGGGTGGGCACTTCCTCGGACAGAGCGTTCTTCGGCGTGAGCACACCATGCTGGAAGGGGTACAAGCCCGTCAGCATGCTCATGTGCGCGATCAGCGTGAAGCTCGCCGTCGTGTAGGCCCGCTCGAATACCAGGCTCGTCCGCGCCAGTTCATCGAGCACCGGGGTCGTGTCGCGCTCGTAGCCGTAATGGCCCACGTGATCCTGACGCAGGGTGTCGATGGAGATCACGAAGACGGCCCTGGGCGACGGCGAAGGACCAGGCCGCTGCTCGCCGCAACCCGCCAGGGCCGCGAGGGCAACGCCCACCAACACACCGCTCAGGCGGGCGCGCGCTGCGCGGCTCGGCATCCGTGGGCTCATGGCCATCTGGTTGAGCGTACAGCCCGCCCGGCCCAGGCCATGGTCGAAAAACTCCAAGCCGATCGTCGTGGACCGAGAGGTCGCCGGCGCTCGTCGAGCACTCGCTCAGGGGACGACTTCGAAGCCCACGCTGCTCGTGGCCAGGGGAACCCCGCCTCCGACCACCGCCGCCCAGTCGAGTCGCTGGCCGACGAAGGGGGCAAGGTCTGCCGGACTGGCCACGAAGTGCGCCTCCGACCGGCCGCCGGCGTCCAGGCGACCCACCGAGCGCGGCAGATCGGAGGAGCCCGCGTGGGTCAAGGTCCAGAGAAAGAACCCGTCACGATTGAGCGCCAGCGCGGTCTGGTGGAAGACCTGACCGGGCGCCGTGCCGCTCGCGCTTCCCAGAAGCAGGTAGGGCCTGTCCGCATCGCCACTCCCCAGGTTCAGCACGAAGGCCACGTCCGCGCCCGCGGCCGCGCTGACCACGTCCGCACCCGCGTGCAGATCACTCACTGGATCGGTCCGCAGGGCCAGGTCCGGGTAGAGGCGCACCGCTCCCAGGCCATCGTCGACCGAGATGCGCCAGGCGCCCTCGCCCGCGGTCTCGGTCGCGGTCAAGCGGAAGGAGTAGGTGCCGTCCCCATGGTCGCTCACCGGCCCGCTGATCGCCGTCGGCTCTCCCACCCCGCCCCACTGCAACCGCACCTGGGCACCACCGTCCATCAGCGGCTCTCCCTCGATGTCCCTCAGCGCCACGCGCACGACGGTGTAGGTGGTCCCGTCCGCCACCAGAGAGCTCGCCTCAGGATGTACCGTCGAGAGCAGGTGATCGGGGCGGCCGTGCCAGAGGGCGCGCCAGTCCTCGTACTGCCCAAAGAGCAGCCGCACCGGATCCGGGCCACCGAAACTGGTGGTGATCTGCCGGTCGAGGTAGTAGTCACCGTTGGCGCAGCCCACGTCCACGTTGCAGACGCCCTCGGGATCGCCGACGCGCGCCAGCTGTATGAAGGCCACGTGGCAGGTCTTGTGAAAAGCCGGCGGCGGGCAGCCGCAGGACTGGGGTGCGGAGGGGTTGCAGGAGCAGCGACCGTCGCCACCCATGACGCGCGCAGCCTCCATGGCAGCCATGACGCGCTGTGAGAGATCACCGGCGGTCTCCCGGAAGGCGATCTCCGCCATCATCACGACGGCGTCACCCGTCAGCACGTTGCCCTGGATGGCGTACTTGATCGAGTCCACCTGACCGGAGACACCATGGCGAGCGTGGCCAGCAAAGTGGCCCGTGAAGGTCATGGGCTCGTGGCTCATGTTCACGAGGCCGTACTGCCGGCTCTCGTGATTGTCGTCCAGGAAGCCGAGCGTCTGAATGATCTGGCGCGGAGTTGCATTTGAATTCAACCGCGTCCAGATGATCATGCGGTTCTCCGCGTTCGAGTCGATGGCCGACTGGGCCGCTCCGGCTCCACGGCCGACACGAATCACTGGTAGGAAGCGCTCGAGGTCGGTGTCGGTAATGCAGGTCGCCGAGGCGACGCAGACCTCACCCGTCTCCATGTTCACGCAGACAATGGACCAGGTCGGTGCAGCGGGCCCGGCCAGGGTCAGCAGAGCTACGGCGTAGCGCAGGACACGCGCAGATTGTTCGAAGAGCGCTCGAAGCATGATTGGGTCTCCTCTCCTCGCTCATCGCAATCCTACCAGAACCGCTGGCGATCGATGGGGCCCGGGCCTGGCTGGGGGATCATGGTCGACGCATGAGCACACGAGAGCTCGATCGATGCGCTCGAAAGCGTGAAGGCTGCTGGCGGCTATCGGTCAGGTGCCGCTCTCGATGCCCGTGAGGTGAAACTCTCCGTCGGTGACCTCGCCGGACGCCTGGATCTCCACCGACCCCTGACCGCACCAATGCATGCCCCCGAGATCGAACTCGGCGCTGTTCGCGATGGGCAGGTACTCGCCGTCGACCTCGATGTAGTTGCCGCAGGTCCCCACGCTGGAGATGGTGCACCCACATTGCGCCGTGTGAGCGCTGAACTCGGCAGCCGCGTCGGCTGCCGGGGCTTCGGAGCTGCCCTGAGCGTCGGGCGGTGCAGGGGGACGCTCCGAGGAGCAAGCGGCGAGTCCGAGGACGAGGGCGCTGAAGATGATGGTTTTCATGGGGAACAAGATACCGCGTGCAAGGTCCAGGCGCAGGGCACAGGGGAATAGCCCGAGCACGGGGTGGGCGAGAGTGAACGACCTCTGCCCAGGTCGGTATCATCTCGACCATGCGCCTGATCCTCCTCTTGGTCCTCGCCCTCTGCACTACATCCTCGAGCCTTGCGCAGAACTCCAACCGCAAGATCCGTCCCACGCCTTCGGCGGTCGCGGCCCGCGCTGGGAGTGCCGTCGACTGGCACGACGACCTCGAAGGTGCAATGCGCGCTGGAGGCAAGCCGATCTTCTGGTACATCCCGACGATCCATCGCTCGCCGATGGACCGCAAGCCGGAGATCGACCGTTACATGCTCGCAGGCCCGTTCTCCTGGCCGCGCACCATCTCGTTGTTGAACGAGCACTTCAGCGTGGTACGGATGAGCGCGGGCAAGGAGGAGTGCGCCAGGTACGGCCTCGAACCGCTCTCCTTCGTCGAGCCTGGCTGGATCGTCATCGATCCGGCTGGGAAGGAGCTCGCCCGCGAGCATCAGATCACGACCTTCCACCCCGCCCGATTCCTGGCCCCCCTCGCGCAGCTCCTCGGCGAGGACAATCCGGCGGCCGACGGTCTCCCCGGCTCCGCAGATGACCCCGCGACAGCGCGCTGGCTCGCAGGTGTCGAACACTGGCACTCGCAGCGCGATGCGCAAGCCCGCGAGGAGTGGCGCCTGCTCTCCGAGGAGCACCCCGAGCACCCCCTGGCCTGGAAGGCCGCGATGGAGCTCGAAGGTCACGGCCCGTTGGTCCACGCCTTCGAGACCTACGCGCCCCTTCCCGCGCGCGCGATCGCCCCTTCTCCCGATGGCACGATGGTACCAGCGGGTGTCTACACCGAGCGCGACCTCTGGGACCGCGGCGCGGCGTTCCTGCTCGGCGCCCAGCGCTCAAGCGGAGGCTGGGAGGACTCCACCTACGACTTCGGCGGCACCGACAGCCTGCCCAACGTCTTCGTCTCCATCACGTCCATCTGCACCATCGCGCTCCTGGAGCACGCCGAGCGCCTCGATGAGGCGGACCCCTCTCTCGAGAGCGCCCTCGAACGGGCACTCGAGTACATCACGGGCGAGGAGAACCTGAATCGCAGGGACTCGGACGAGCTCGTCTGGGCCCACACCTATCGCGCCCGCGCCTTCGCACGCTGGATCGAGCTCCGCCCCTCCGATGCCGACACCATCGCGCCCCACCTCGAACACGCAGCCCGGGACATGGTCGAGTCCCAGGGCAGCAACGGCGCCTGGGCTCACGAATACCCCAACCCCTTCATCACGGCCGACGCGCTGATCACCCTCTCCCATGCGAAGTCCGCCGGCGTCACACCGGATAGTTTCCCACCGACCATCGAGCGCGGCATTGCAAGCCTATTGAGTTGCCGGACCGACGAGGGCGCGTACACCTACGGGATTCCCCGTCGGGGTCGCGCGCGCGCATCCATCGCGGCTTCCGTCGGCCGCACTCCACGGGGAGAGCTCGCGCTCACCCTCTTCTCTCCCGAGGACTCGATCGGCCTGGCGAAGGCCGTGACGCTCTCCTTCGACAACGAACGGCACCTCCTCCCCGCTCGCAAGTACGACGACCACACGTCGAGCCACGGTTATGGCGGCTTCTTCTTCTTCTACGACCTGCACGCGCGCACAGAGGCCATCGCGGCCATGCCCGATGGCGAGGCCAGGCAAGCGGCCCGCCTGCGCCAGCGCGACCAGCTCCTGGGTCTCGCGGAGTTCGACGGCGCCTTCATGGACAGCCACGAGATCGGCCGCTCCTACGGAACCGGCATGGCCCTCTGGTGTCTGGCCATCCTCTCGGACTGACCACGATCAAGGAGACAGGCGAGCCTCTCGCCCGGAAAGACAATCAGGGCCCAAGGGGCTAATTGCAACCTCGATGTTATTGGCGTAGCAACAAGGTTATCCCAATCCATATTCCCTTCACTGGGAAAGTCGGCGAGACAAATAACCTCGCCCTGGACAGGCCGCCCGCGCGCTGCTGGAAGGCGAGTATCATCGCCTACCACAATCCGCACCAGCGCCAGGAACCCCGTCTTCGCCGCGTCAGGTGTGCGCCCGGCTGGAGCCATCGAGGCCCGAGCACGAGAGGGCCCACCACCGCGATGCGCCTGGCCGCTGCACCGCGCCATCACGAAGGAGATTCCGGTGATCATCAATGCGCTCGCTCCGCTCTGGCTCGCCACCCTCTCGTTAGCTCCGACACAGGATCTGGCCTTCCCACCCGGGGAGTTCAACGTCTTCAGTTGCAGGGACATCCGCTACACCTCCGGCAGTGACATCCAGGGCATCGCGGGCTGCGCTCGAGCCTTCGACGTGGCCTCCTTCTCCCTGCACTCGGTGCCGGGCGCAGGTCCGGGCACGGGGATCTCCCTCTACTGCGGCGGTGACGCAAGGATCGGCGCGCCAGAAGGCGGCGCCGCGGTCCAGAACGGCGGCCTCGAGGTCCAGGGCAGGATCACCATCGAGAGCGCCCGCGTGTCCGGCAGCGTGTGGGGTGGTGGTGACGCAGCACTGGTCTCCGGGGTAGTCATAGGGGACCTCGCTGTCGAGGGGAGCTTCACGGGCAACCGCGACGACGTGCACGGCGAGATCTCCGAAGGGGCCTCCTTCGAACCGACGGTGAACCTGACGGACTACGCGATCTACTATCGGCAGGTCACCGACGCCTACGCCGCCATCGACGAGAACGTGGACTGGTCCTGGAGCTACGGCCAGCTGACGGCTCATCTCAACGAGGGCCTGAACGTGATCGAGATCGACCGGCGGTGGATCGAACAGGTGCACACGGTGGTCGTCGATGGTCCCGCGGGCGCCCTGCTCGCCTTCAACGTGTCCGGCCAGCTGGCAGAGTTCGGCTCGATCACCTGGATCCTGCAGGGAGGGGTCACGCGCGACTGCTTGGCGCTGAACTTCTACGAAGCGAAGAAGGTCATCTACTGGGGCGGAGAGCACATCTCCATCCTGGCGCCCTACGCTCGGGTCACCTTCATCGAGGGCGTCATGACCGGCAACCTGATCGCCGGAGACCTGCGCGGCGTGGGTCAGGTCAACGCGGGTGCCTGGTGTGGTTTCTACCTGTGTCCACCCGGCGCCTGCCCCGGAACTGCCTACTGCGGTTCGAACCCCAACTCCACGGGCGCGACGGCGGCCATGGACCCCACCGGATCCAGCAGCTACTCGGCCAACGATCTGGAGCTCAGGGCCACGGGCCTACCAGCAGGCCAGTTCGGGATGTTCTTCTTCGGGACCGACCAGACCGCGGTGCCCTTCGGCAACGGAGTGCGCTGCGTCGATGGCGACACGCTCTACCGCCTGGGGATGACCACGGCAGATGGAGCTGGCCTGCTCAGCGATGCGATCGACTTCGGCGACCCTGACGCCGCCTCGGCGGTGATCCAGCCCGCCCAAACCTGGCACTTCCAGGCCTGGTACCGCGACCCCGCAGATGCAGCGCCGCACTTCAATTCCAGCGACGCCTATACGATCAGCTTCACTCCGTGAATCGGGTGCATCCGCCGTGGGTGCCAGGCGCCCGCGCCGGATAGGTCCGCCGCGCCCTGGACGAGTCCTCGTCCACGGTTCGGGGACCGGGATGAGCCTGACATCCGCACGCGCATCCCCCTGTCGCCTCGACGGCCTGCGCCCAGTGCGAGGGCAGCTGCCGGTACCAGGAGGCTAGAGCGCGAGAGGATCAAGGTTTGGGTCGACCCGGACGAGCAGGCCCAGGCCGAGCCCGGGGTGTGCGAGCTACCCGTCTCTCCCCGCGCGCATGCGCCGTACGGCCCTGCCGAGTTCCTCCAGTTCGCGCGAGAGCCTCTCCATCTGGCCCTGAAGCCCTTCCACGGACTGACGCACACGTCGGCCAAATTCGGCACGCTCCTCCTCGATCCGGTGGAGCAGGTCGGGACCACCCTGTGGCCTGAACTCAAGTTCTTCGTGGCGTGCCGAGCCGTGCTCGTCGCGAGCTTCGTGATGCTCGCCGCCACCGCCGTGATGCTCGAATTCGTGCTCGCCATGGGCACCGTGGTCTTCGCCGTGGCGCTCGCCATGGTCATCACCGTGGCGCTCGCCATGGTCATCACCGTGGCGCTCGCCGTGGTCATCACCGTGGCGCTCGCCGTGGTCACCGCCGTGGCGCTCGCCGTGGTGCTCGCCGTGGCGCTCGCCATGGTCATCGCCGTGGCGCTCGCCATGGTCACCGCCGTGGCGCTCGCCGTGGTGATCGCCGCCCTCGTCGTGGTGTTCGGAGTCGTGATCCCGATGTACTTCATGGGGCCCACGGTCAGAAAGAGCCTGCATCAGCATCTCGTGCACATGCTCGAAGGCACGCGATTCCATCACCTCTCGGAGACGCTCGGTCACGGGGCAGCCACCTTCGAACCGGTCGTGATGGCCGTGCCCTGCGTGGCTCTCGGCATCGCCGCGATCGCTCTGGCCATGGGAGCCGTCACATCCACATTCGGCGCATTCACGAACGACCCGGCGCTCGGGACCGTTGCGTTCGATACGAAATTCCTCATTCACGCCATCTCCACGCTGAGTCTCGTAGAGGATTCCCCCGCGCTCGAAGAGGCCGTTACGCCCCTCGCCTTCCCCAACACCACCCAGCAGGCGGCGAAGGTCCAGGCCTCTCTCGATCAAGTGCTCGATGTCCACGTCCTCGCCGTTGATCGTCGCCCGAACATCGATGCCGATGTCACCGGCGTGCCCGCCACCGTGTCCCCCTAGCGACTCGACCTCGATGTGGATCTCATGATCCTCGGAGTGATCGCCGTCACGATGGCCATGCTCGGGATCTCCATTCACGCCATCGCCACGCTGAGTCTCGTAGAGGATTCGCGCGCGCTCGAAGAGGCCGTTACGCCCCTCGCCTCCCCCAACACCACCCGGCAGGCGGCGAAGGTCCAGACCTCTCTCGATCAAGTGCTCTATGTCCACGTCCTCGCCGTTGATCATCGCCCGAAAATCGAGGCCCATTTCCCCGGCGCGCCCGCCACCGTGTCCCTCTAGCGACTCGACCTCGATGTGGATCTCATGATCCTCGGAGTGATCGCCGTCACGATGGCCATGCTCGGGGTCTCCGTCGCCCTGGAAGATCGTCCGGGTCAGGTGCTCGCCATCTTGTTCCTCCGTCGCGTCATGCTGAGAGTGAAGCAGCACCGTGGGCCCGGGCCTACCCTCCTCATCAGACTCCAGGATTCCGGCGGAGACCAGGTTCAACTCGAACGCCTTGCGCCAGCCGTCGCGCACGACGGTGATGCCGACCGCATCACCGACAATGCGCTCGCCGAGAAGATCACGGAGCGCTGCGCTGCTGGGCACGCGGTGATCTCCGACAGCGACGATCCGATCACCGGGGAGCAGACCTACTCTGGCAGCCGGGCCCCCAGGCACGAGGCCGGAGACCACCGCGCCTTCGCCGTTGTCGGCGAGGTAGATCCCGATGATGCCGCGCTCCTCTTCGGCCGCAGCTTCCTCCGGCACGGGAGCATCGGAGATGCGGATGACCCTCAGGGCCTCTGCACGCTCCGGCGGCTCGGGGGCCTCCTGCGCGGCGACGGCCGTGCTGGAGAGGAGGAGAGAGGCGGTTGCTGAGATCAAGAGCTTGCTGGGCTGCATGCGGAGACCTTTTTATCGTTGAGCCGGGGGGAACATGTTCTTCAGGATTCGTCTGAGTACGGGGGCGCCTGAAGGAGGTTTGAGGCATCTTCCCAGACTCGCGCCAAGGTGTGTGAAAGGACCGCTCGAGAGCCATCGGAAGGACTCGTGAGGCGCTCCCGGGAACCCAGGGAAGGGACCTGCGCTCGGGCCGGACAGTTGGACAGTACGGTATTCCAGGCTGACCGGCTGACTGGGTGACAGTGGCGCCGGTGTAGGACGTGTGACAAAGCCCGCGCGCAACCGGGCGCCCCAGGGTAGTCGCCCGTAGAGCCCGAGAGCCCGATTGCACCATGAAGATCTCTCCAAGCCTCTGCGCACTCGCGCTCCTCTCCCCTGTCTTCCTCACGGGTACCGCCGATCTTTGGATCGACGAGTTTCCATGACCTCGCAAGTCGCACGATCAAGGTTGGTACTAGCCGTCTCGGCGCCGTTGGCCCTCGCGGGCATGCTGCTCTGGGCTTGGTCGCTGCGCGGCGCTGACAACAACGCCCTCGAGCGAGACTTGGCGCGCGGCGAGGCGCAGCTCGTGGAACCGGCGGACCTCGTGCCGCAAGAGGAGCGAGCGCTGGAGACGTACGTGCCGTCCGTCCGCACGGAGGCGGCGGCACCTCCAAAGGCGCGGACGACGGCGGCAGAGCGCGCAACCCAGCCGCCAGCGCCGGTCATCGGAACGGTCTTGGACGAGCTCGGTAGGCCGGTCGCAGGCGTGATCGTCGGCATCGTACGCGGGAGCTCGCGCGTGTCCGGCGCGAGCGGGCGCGGGCCCGTGTGGTGGGAGGGATCCGGGTTAAGCTACCCGTCGCCTGGCGGTCCGTCTCCGTTCGGAACGCCCACGGAAACGGGCCACGTCACCGATGACCACGGGTCGTTTGAGCTTCCGGGCGTTCGCGCGGTCGACGGCGACCTCGTCTTCGCCGCTCGGCTCTACCTCGGGGAACCGCCGCGCCAAGCGTTCCTCCCGGGTGGGGTGAACCAATTCCTGCAACTGCCGCGCCGCCCAGCCAGCGTCCCCGCTGTCATAGTTCACCTGACGGATGCGGAGAGCGGTGCGCGCGTGTACCCGCAGCGCGTCGGCGCTGAGCTCGTCGCGCTCTTGCCGCAGCCCCGCGACTCCGAGCGGCACACCGGCCCGCTGCCGCCCGCGCGTGGACGGAGACATCCCCTGGACCAGCATGTGCAACGCCAGGATGGCCGCGTCGATCTCAATCTCTGGCCGGGCCGATGGCGTTTATCGCTCGCCAATGAGCACAGCAGCACCGTGGACCTCGAGGTCGTCGTACCGGTCGCGGGGCCGGCGATCGAGATCGACGCGCAGGTCACGCTCTATGCCGCGCGGGACGGTTGGGAGCTGCTCGATCCAGCCGCCCTGGATGGGCCGGCCCTCGTGGCTGACGCCTCGCTGGGCTTCGACGCATGCGGGCCCGAGCACTATCACGACCGCGCGTTCGGCGACCGGCGTATGGACGCTCACTTTCGCCGAACGCTGCGGTTCGGTGCAGGCGCGGTGCGGGCCGCACGGCTCGAGCTCGACCTCGAAGCGGCGTCGGGCATGGCGCACAACGACACCCTGCAGCTCGAGTTCACGGGCGGGTCGCCGAGGTTCGTGTTCACCACGAGCATGACTGCGCTTGCTGGCGGCGCATGGCGGCCGCCGCGCCGCAAGCACTTCTCGCTGGACCTGGGCAACCTCACGGGCGGGAACGGAGAGTTGAGCCTGCTCGAGGAACTCGCCGACGGCCGACTCGACATTTACTTGGCGGACGACACGGCCGTGCACGGGCTAAGGCTGTTCGTGGCTCGTTAATAGTCCACGCCGACAATCCTGACACGCACCCCACGGCATCTTGCCCCCGGTACCTCGGCGTGTCTCCACGCAGACGCTACGGTACCGCGAAGCTCTACTGGATCGGGATCGAAGAGCCTCAGCCGCTGTTCGGTTGAGTCAACATTGCTCGACCCACTCAACTCCTTGGTCGGGCTCCCCGTGAAATCACTTCTCAGCCGTACCTCTGGTTTTGTGAATGCCGAAGTGATCGTCGCAACGGCCGCGGCTCACTCGGGCGGCAGCTCGTAGAGACCTTGCTTCGCATCGAGCAGACGCCCCTGGCGAACGAGCTCCATCCACACGCTGGACGGGTACCGATCCGGCGGCCGGATACCAACGATCGTCGACTTGAGTCCGCTGCTCATGGGTCCGCCACCCAGCGTCGACTCGGCGGCGAGCACCGTGACCTTCAAGCTCTTGCGGTAGGCCTTCATCGCCCGCTTCAACACGCCGCGGTCGTGCTCGAGCAGGTAGCGCTTGCCGCAGAACCACTGCTCGAGGATCGAGCGCAGCCCGTCCACGTCTTCCGCGCTGACGGCGAGCTCGACGTCCTCCTCGATGTCTCCGCAAACCGCCATGGCGGCCCGCGCGTCGGCCCAGCTCGCGGCCGGCTGCCCGTCGGAATGCGCATCACCGGCGACGGCGACGAGCACGGTCATTAACAGCTCCATCTGGGGATCAAACACTCGCGGAGCATACCAAGCCGTTTGTGCCGCCGTCACTCCCTGAAGTTGTTCGGCACCTTCGCGTTCCTGCAAACGTCCCCTGAGAGCAAGCTCAACCGTTGGTGGTATGCAGCGTGAATGCGCTCGTCGAGGGGCTTGACGTAGCTCTGCTCGAGAGCGTCCAGCCTCTGATCGATGACCGCCTAGAGCCTCGGATAAACTGCCGGTGCGGCGAGCACGAGCCGGAACAACTTGCGCCGTTTCGCCGCTCTATCAGCGTTCCCCCGCGGGCTCAATGCGCCCTGAACCTCGGGCGTGAGATCACGCAGCGCCGCTCTTTCGATATGAACACTCGGTTGCGTCGGGGCACTCGGCGAAGTGAACGAAGCAGCGAGGGCGCAGATGGCGCTGCAAAACGATCCCCAGCTTATTGTGAATGCTCGTATAGGCGAGGAATTCGCGCGTAGGGGGAGGAGAGGCCCCTTACGTCAACGATCGAAGCGCAGCTCAACCTCGCTGAAGCCCATGATTCCAGGCTGGGCCTTGCCAGGATCGCGCTCCAGGATGCGGATCCCGATAGTGCGGATGCGGGTTGTCTTGAAGCTCAGCGTCCAGCTCGAGAGAACACCGTCCGAGATCTCAACGTACTTTGGCTTGCGCTGGCTGTTGATGTTGACCTCGATCCGCGTGGGCCGATCGTAGGTTTCACGGCCAAGGATCGACGAGTTTGCGTCGCTCAACACGAGGGTGTTGGCGCGCGGAGCCTTCTCGAAATTGAAGGTCAGTGTCGGCAGCGCGTCGTCCTTCGCGGTCAACCAGTTGGTCCCTTGTGCGCCGTCGTAAGCCAGAGTCACCGGGGTCTTGTCGTTCAGGCTGGAGCTCGTCGTGGCCGTCATCCCCCTGCTGCCGAGGAGGTTGGTCACACGGGCACCGGTCGCAGCTTCGATCGCGGACTCGCTGAACTCGGAACGCACGTAGACATCGAGAGGCATGGAGAGAAACTCGATCTCGCCACTCCCGGCCGACGCGGCGGGATCGACCAGACGGACTTGAACCTCCATCCGATAGGTTCCCGCGCCGGTAAAACTGTGTTGTGCGGCGAAACGGTTTCCCGCCCAGCCTTGATTGGGATCGACCGGAATCGTCTTGATCACCTTCCCGTCGCAGAGGTAATCGACGCGGGCGATCCGTAGACCCTTCACGAGTGCGTCCTGGTCGGAAAACTGCTTGATCAAGTCTTCATTGAAGCCGGTGATCCACATCGTCACGGGATTGGTGCCCGTCGCCAACCACTGGATGTCGACGTCCGCACCCTTGGAGATGCGCACATCTTCCCCGGTTTTCACGAGCGAACCGGTCACGACTGCCCTGGCCGTGGCCCTCGACAGAAAGAGGAGTGCGAAACAGGAATGGGTAGGACCATCCCATTTCCCCTCTCCGCCCTGGGCCTTCACGATGAATTCCGACCCCTCCCAGTACCAGTTTTTACCGCCGATGTAGTCCACGGCGAGCAGGGCGCCGACCCGCTCGAGGCCGTATAGGTAGTAGTACTTCCATTTGCCGCCTCCGGACACGCTGAAGTGGCGGTCCAGCCACTCAAGGCCCATACGGTTGCCCGCAACGGCCGCGTCCAACGTCTGGGCTCCGAGCTTGTCAACCCTAGGCTTGCCCTTGCCATCCTCCAAACCCATCTGGCAGATGGCGATGATGGAGATTCCCGCCGTCGTCATCGTGAGAGTCGCATTCTCATTCACGCGATAGCAGAATCCGGCCATACGGATCTCGCCGGAGGAGGTCTGCCCCACCGGGCGCTTAACGTTGACGATTTGAGGTTCCTCCTGATTGCGCAGAGTCCCGTCGAGCAGCTCGAGGAAGACCCTCGCCGGAACCTTCAATCCCGCTCGGTGGGAGGCCAAGAGGCCCAGTGCGGCGTACTGCGTATTCGACAGATCACAGCCTGAGGGGTAACCCCACAATCCGCCATTCACTCCGCCGTGGATCTGGGTCTCGATCAGACGGTCGCGCAGGCGCTGAATTTCGTCCCGCAGCCCCTCATCCGCCAGAGTCTCGTACAGCATCAGCGCGATGCCGATCGAGTAGGTCATGGTCGGCGGATTCTCCTGCAGGTAACGCAAGCCCATACGCACCGACGGATCCGTGCGCGGAACGCCGCACTTGACGAGCGTGTAGACCGAAAGCGCCGTCTGGCCCGCACGGTACTTGGGCGTGTGTTCTCCCCAGGAGCCATCCCGCAGCTGCGTATCCATCAGATAGCGTGCGCCGCGCTCGATGGCCCTGTTGATGCCCGCCTGCAGCCCTTGCCGACGTTCGGCCGACATATCGACATCTTCGATGGGCACACCGTCGACGAAGGCGCGCGCCTCACCTGTCACGAGATAGTCCGTGCGCGGACGCGGAGCACGCAGGCCCTTGCGCTCGTGCAGAAGCTTGCGACGACCGTCGAGCAGTTTGATCGTGAAACCCTCGAGCCTCTCCGGGCAGCAATCGGTGCGGTTCCAAACGGTGATGCTCTCCACGCTCTGCGGCTTGCCGAGGTCCAGTTCCCACCACGGGTTCTCGCTGGCTGGAGTGTGCGTCACCGTGCCTTCGTTGAAGTTGCCGGACGTGTTGCTGTCGATCGCTCGACCCGCGAGCGCTCCCTGCTCGGCGCCGCTCTGCGAGGCAACCCCGTTGGGAGCGATGTTGCGACCGCCACGCACCACCTGAACCTCTGCCAGGGAGAGGATCTTGTTCTCGCCGGGCAGCTCGATCCGAACGAAGCGGACGTGCGTGATGATCTTCCGTTTGGCCTGCGGCGGCGCGGCCGTCGCGGACAACGATCCAACCAGAATCAACGAGAGGATCGCGGCAGATCGAAAGTACGAGGTGGTACTCATGCGAGGTTGCAAGGAGAGGCTGGGGCAGCCCAGTCTAAACATTCATAAGGAATCTTGCACATCGCCCGATGTGGGCCTTGGCCGCGCTCTGCGGCGTTCCGCGTGGGGAGCCAATCCCTCCCTTTAAACCTCCCTATAAACGCGGTCAAAACCGCGACCACCTACAACCACAGCAGCAGACAACCGAGGCCGGGCGGGGGAGCGCCGCGACTCATGCGCTCGCCTGGGACGAGCTCGTCCATCACTCTCGATAGGGCTTGCGGGCACGGTACAACTTGGCGCGCGATTGGATCGCCTCCCGTGTCACGGCCGACAAAGCCTCAGGGTCCAGGGACATCTGGCTGATCGCCCGCATGGCCGTCGCTTCGGCATCGTCGAACTCACGCGTCGCCGCAAGCGCTGCCGCGAACACGTCGAGCACGCGTGGTGCCGTGCTGCGGTCCAAGACGGCCCGTGCCAACTGCACTGCCTCCCTGGTCTCCGCGGTCGTCGCCCCGTCCCAGATCGCGATCTGCCATGCCAGTTCGAGGTCGAACCCGACTTGGGGCAGCGCCACGTGAGCCGTGCGCAACGCATCGACCGCCTCGCGTCGGCGATCGGCCATGTGCAGTGCGCGCCAGAGCGTGGCGTGGGCCTGCCCGCACGCGGGGTCGATCTCGAGCGCTTCACGGAACGCGACCTCGGCGTCCCGCGGGCGCCGCAAACCCATGAAGGCGTTCCCGACGTTGCAGTGCGCACTGGGGGAGTCGGGTTCGAGTTCCGTGTGCCTTCGAAAGCGCGACAGCGCCGCTTCGAGTTCCCCGCGCTGTGCGAGCATCAGACCCGCGCGGCTGTGCAGTTTTCCGTTCGACCCGTCGATCGAGAGCGCCCGGCGGTACGTCGTCAGCGCGTCGTCCGGGCGCCCCTGCCGACGCTGCGCGTCGCCGAGCGCGGTCATGCGATCCGTGTCATCCGGTCGAGCGCGCAGGCTCTTTCGGTAGGCGCCCTCAGCCTCGAGGAAACGCCCCAGCTCGTACTGCGCGCGGCCCATCAGGCTCCAGAGCTCATCGGACTCAGGGCTATCGGCCAACCACGGAATGAGCAAGTCGACGACCTCCTGGTGCTGCTCGTCCGCAGCGAGACCACGCGCATCGACTGCACCGGCGTAGAGGTGCAGCGAGGCCTTCGTGTCGCGCAGGCCTGCCGCCTCGTCGAATCCGACGTCCTGGCCGAGGCCGCCTGCGTAGCCCAGGTTCCCGAGCTGCTCGAGGTCACCAGAATCGATCTGAGCCGCGCCGGCACTGCGCCGCGTCGTACTCGCGAGCCGTGTCGCAAGCGCCTCGCGCATGCGCGCCGCGCGATCCGGCTCGCTCGCGAACAGGTTCGTGAGCTCGTTCGGATCGTCGCCCAACCGGTACAGCTCCGGCGCCGGCGCTTCGATGTACTTCCATTCGCCGCTGACCAACGCGCGCAGCGGCGCCCAACCGAATGAGTGCAGCGGGTACTCGCTCTCGACCAAGATAGGTTCCAGGGGTAGCGCGTCGCCGCGCAGGGCGCCGACGAGGTTGCGCCCATCGAGCTCGTGTCCGGGATCGGCAGCGATCAGGGCAAGGACAGTCGGGACCACGTCTACCAGTCCGACCGGTTCTTCGACGACACGCCCAGCGTCGATCCGGCCAGGCCACGCGACCACCAGCGGAACGCGCACTACCGAGTCGTAGACGAACAGCCCATGTGTCTTTTCGCCGTGCTCGCCGAGCGACTCGCCATGGTCGCCGGCGACGATCACCAGCGTGTCCTCCCGCAGCCCGTTCGCGTCAAGCCATGCGACCAGGCGCGCGAGCTGCGCGTCGGCAAAGGCGATCTCGCCGTCGTAGAGATCATCTCCGGCAAAGGACGGCGGCGGAGCGTAGGGATGGTGCGCGTCGAAGAAGTGCACCCAGGCGAAGAAGGGACCGTCGCCGCCCTCGTCGAGCCACGCGAGAGCCGCGTCGCAGACCTCGTCGCCGCGCCTCTCGGCTTGCTGCGCTCGCCGGCCGGTGCGGTCCTTCACGTCATCGTAGCGGTCGAATCCGCGCGCCAGACCGAATTCGCGATTCAGCACCCAGGCCGCTACGAACGCCCCGGTGCGGTACCCGCACCCGCGCAAGGCCTCGGCCAGCGTCCTGGCCTCGTCGCTGACCGCTCCCTGGAAGTTCACGTGCAGACCGTGCGCAGCGGGGTGAACTCCCGTCAGGAGCGACGCGTGCGACGGAAGCGTCAGCGGGACCGGGCTGCGCGCCGCGTCGAAACGTGCCCCAGCTTCCGCGAGCGCGTCGATGGCCGGCGTGCGCGCGGCCGCGTACCCGTAGCACCCGAGCCGATCCGCACGCGTCGTGTCCAAGGTCACGAGCAGTACGTTCGGTCCCGTCGGCATGCCCTCGTCACCCCCGCAGGCGGAGGCGAGAACGAGGACGAGCGCGGCGCGCAGGGGGCTCATCCCACTCAGGCTAACGCCAAGACCCGGACCGATGCGCCTGCAACCGTCGACCCGCTCATCAGCACTCAACGACGCCGGCGGCCACCCTTCTTCTTTTCCGCGAGCTTGATCTCCATCGCCGCGCAGGAGCCGTCAGCCGCCACGGTCACCTCGGCCCGGACCTTGCCCAGCCGCTCGTGCCAGATAGTGGCCTTGTGGGTGCCCGCGGGCACGCCCTCGATCGTGAAGGTGCCGTCCGCCCCGCTCGTGGTGGTGAAGGGGTTGTCGGTCACATACAGCCAGCAGTTCATCCAGGGGTGGATGTCGCACTTGGCCTCGATCGCCTCGGGCTTGTCCAGCTTCTGCCTGTCCGAGCTTCCCGCACCGATGGTCCGGTTGAAAGGCGTGTTCTTGATCGCGTAGGTGTGGACGTTGTGCGAGACCCGGTCGGAGTTGCGGTACTCCACCGTCGCACCAGCGGGAATCAGAATCACGTGTGGGTCGTACCTACACTGGACCTGGTCCAGGATGATCGGTGCGTCGAGCTTCTTGTTCTCAGCACCCTTCACATCCAACTCGATCACGGCGTTCTTGATTCCGCCACCCTTCGCGATGATGACGCTCCAGTTGGTATCGACAACGGCCTGGCCCTCGGGCGTGCAACCCGCCGCAGCCTTGGCCGCGATTTCGAGCGGCTCGATCTTCGGGCGGTCCTTGCCACCGAAGAGCACCGTGCCCTTTACCGTGCCCGTCACGTCGTCCGCGGCGCGCGGGCCTGCGGGAACGAGGTAGGAAGAGCGGATCTCGACATCACCAGTGGCGCAGCAACTCGCCGCTTCAGTGGAGTGTGCGTGTTGAGTGTCGGGCGTTTCGCTGAGAGCCACCGCGATGCCAGCGGTGGTCATGAGCAACAGAACGGGGAGGAGTTTCATTTCGTGGCCCCCGTGGTAGTGAGGGTCCTGTAGTGGGTAATGGGTTCCGGAGGCGCCGCGCGCTGGACTATCTAGTTGGGCGCCGGCTCGGAAATCCGGTCGAAGTTGTACAGCCAGTCCAGTACGGCCTGGACCTGCTCGAGGTTGGTCGAATCGGGGTAGACCGTCTGGTACTGAGGAGGGTCGCCCGTGAAGTTACCCGGCATGGCCGTGAACGGATAGATCATGCCCGGGCTCCACAGCCAATCCTCTGTCCATTGCTCCCGCAGGCGCTCACGCGTGAGGGCGAGGTCCGGACCCCAGGCCAGAGGCGTGCCCTCCTGGCCGGGCGGCTGGTCCGCGTGCCAGTGGCAGTTGTAGCAGTTGACCGCCTGACTGTCGGTCGCCAGCAGAGCGCCCAGCTGGACCTCGTTCCGGCGCCCGGCCACATGGCTAGGGGCACGGCGGGAGACGAGACCCGAGCCCGGTACGACCGGCCCGTTGAGATGGAAGCCGGCACTCGCGCCCAGCGCCAGAATGTCGGCGAACTTCGCCGCCGTCTCGGGCGCCGCGCCAGCCTCGATCGCGCGCACATCCTCGGGCTTGATGGATGCGCGCCTCGCCAGGTCCTCGACGCTGACGCCCAGCCCGCCCGCACGCTGGGTCGCGAGCTCCGGCCACGGCTTGCCCTCAGCATGGAAGGTCGGCTTGGCGTCAACCCCCAAGGAAAAACGCAGCGTTCGTGTATAGCGAGCCGGCCAGTTCAGGGCTGAATCGTGAGCAAAGTAGTCGGCCACGGCCTCGGCCTCGCCCTGCTCGAAGTGGAACGAGGGCATCCGCACGCGCATCTGCCGCCGGATCGAGACCGGGTCAATCAGGAAGGCGTAGAACCAGTCGCGCTGCAGCTTGTAGCCCTCGTCGATCAGGACCGGCGGAGCGAAGGTCGAACGCACCTTGTCGTAGGGCTCGTCGAGGTAAGCCCGCAGCTCGCCATCCACATCCTCAACCTCGCCGTCTTCACCCAGGTTCCAGTAGAAGTACGGATCGTCGGGCGTCTCCTCATCGAACATCTCGATGCCGCCCATGTAGTACTCGACGATGGTCGCCACGAGATCACCGCCTCGGGGCGGCGTGATGGCGATCAGATCGTCGATGGGGACGAAGACGTTTTCCTGGGACAGGCCGACCTCGGGCACGACCTCCAGCAAGCGAAAGCCGACGTCCTCCACTTCCTCGTCCATCTCCTCCTCATAGGCGGCGATCTCCGCCAGGAGGGACTCCAGGTCCGACTGTTCGGGGGGGGCGATTTCCTCCCCGATCGGTGCCAGCTCAGCCTGCACCGTGAACTCGCGCCCCGCCTCGTCCCGGAAGGTCACCGTGCCCGGCTCCAGGACATGGCAGGCGGCGCAGTTCTTCTGCCTGATGACCCGCAGTCCGTGGTCCATCGCGACCTGTGCGGCCGTGGGCACCATCTTCGCCCGCTGGACCTCATCATCCACCAGGCCGACCACGAAGGAGGCGATGGCCTTGATCTCCCCGGGGTTGAGGTCGAACGAGGGCATGCGTAGGCGATCGAGGGGGTTGCTGATCACCTTGTGGCGGTCGAACGAACGCGGCTCATCCAGCTTGAGCTCGATCCAGTTCTCGCGGAAGTGCTTGTACTCCTCCCGCTCCTCGTGGATCCAGCCGTGACTGGCCGCCATCTCGTCAGGGATGAATCCCCAGTCGAGCTTGTCCACGGTCTTCGAGCCCCAGGCCGTCAACTCGGTGCCGATCGGCATGGTGTCCTCCAGGCCGGGAATCTCGTGGCAGGAGTAGCAGCCCTGGCTGAGGACGAACTTCTCCCCCACCGCAATCAGGAGCTGATCCGGATCATCCCAGGAGAACTCCGGATTCTCGCCGGCGAAACGCCGCGCCAGCTCCCGCCGCCCCTCGCGGCCGAAGAACCGACGCGCCTGCTCGCGCAGCACTTCAGGCTCGAAGGTCGCCTCGGCAGGCGCCCAGCCAGCAGGCACATCGTGAAAGACGCCTTCGGGATCATCCATCACGTAAGCGGTGACGTCGGCCGCGTCCTGATCGGACAGGCGCAGGTCGGGCATGCGCGTCTGATCCCAGTAGGCGTGGGGATCCTTGACCCAGTTGTACAGCCAGGGCGCGTTGATCTTGGTCGCGACACCGCGCAGGTTCGGACCGTGCTCGTTCCCCCCCTTGGGATCGAAGGCCGGGTCGTTCGTCTGGGGCTCATCGCCCTCGTACGGCGCCAGGTTGTGGCAGCCCAGGCAGCCAGAGATGCGGAACACCTCGCGCCCGCGCTCCGCGTCACCCGCGACCGGGATTGGGGCCTGCTCCCGTAGCTCCGTGCGGTCCGTCAGGAATGCCACGATCGACGCAACGGCCGTGTCGCTCCACTCCGCACCGAGGATGTCTCGGCCTGCGCCCCACTCGGAGGTGACGACGACCTCCTCGGCCGCGAAGTTCTCCAGGTGGAAGATCTGCGGCATCCAGGTCATCGGCCGGAAGGATCGGGGAGCGGCCACCCACGACGCGATGAAGTCCGGCTTCAACTTGGCCTGCATGTTCACCAGGCTCGGGCCGGGTCGACGCTTGGTCGGGAACCACTCGACCTTGTGGCAGGCGTAGCAGCCGTAGCGCTCGAACAGGCGGTAACCCTCGCTCACGTGCGGCGCGTCCTCCGCGATGAGTTCCATGGAAGTCTGGTGGCACTGTACGCAGCCCGCCTCGGTGTACTCCTTCGTGAGCATCGGCCAGTCCCAGTGGTGCTGCTTGTGCCAATGATGCTCTTCACGCCACTCCTCGAGCTCGTCCTCCACGGGCCTGTGATCGACGCGGATGAAGTCCAGGGCTTCCCCGGCGCCGCGGTGGCAGATCGTGCAGCCGACATCGCTCAGGGGATGCGGCGACTTGGCGGAGAGATACAGGTCGAGGTTCGGATGTGAGCGGAAGGGCTCCTCGACACCCTCGTCATAACCCTCGCGATCGACCGCGATGTGACACGTGTGACACATGTCGATGCGGGTCTTGAGGGTGAAGTTCAGGTTGTTGGTCAAATCATCCAGAACGACCTTCTGGACCTTGAGGTTGGGTCCGATGAAGTCCAGGCCGGGGATCTGGTCGCGCACGACGTTGGCCGCACGGTTCACCATGGACGCGGGGGTGATGGCCTCGATGCGCTTGCGCAGGAGCTCCAGGTCCTTGGCGGCGGTCTTGACCCCCGCGCCGGCCTCCTTCACGCCCGCACGCAGGGCAGCCAGCCGCGCCTCGCAGTCCGCAACCGCGAAGTCCGCGAGCTCCTTCCTGCCCTCCTCTGCGGAGAGGCGCGCGGCAGAGGCCTCGACCTTCTCCGCTTCGAAGGCATCGTCGCCCTCGTGAACGCGATGTTCCTGCACTTCGAACAGCAGGAAGCTGTGGTCCTGCTTGGCCTTCTTGGCCGTCTCGGTGGCGCGAAACTTCTCGGCCTTGGCCTGGGTCAACTCCTCCTCGAGAGCCGCGATCTCCTCACCGCTCGCCGCGAGCTCGCGCTCCGCGACCGCCAGGCCCTCGAGGGCCACGCGCTCGGCCGCGGCCGCGGCCTGCAGCTCGGGTGTGAGCAACTCCGCCTGGGCGCGCTCGACTTCCAGGACCCGGAAGTCGCGCTGATAGGCCTTCCACGGGGCGTTGAAGTCATCCAGCACCATCCAGACCGACGCTCCCAGGAGCGCGATGCTCGACACCAGAAACCAGAGGTTCAGGGTCGGCGTGTGATAGTGGGTATCGCCGCGATCAGCCATGCCGGTTCGATGAAAGGAGGACGGTACGGGGCAACTAGATGTTGAAGAACCACTCGGGGATCCCCACGAAGTACTTCAGGCTCACGGTCCAGCGCAGGAGCATCTTGAGCGGCACGAGGCCGAACCAGAGCAGCAGCTGCATGAACACGTGGTAGCGAATGAGGTGTTCGCGCTGGCCATCGTAGAAGGCCTTGAGGAGCGGGCGCTCGAGGAGCTTGGGCAGGATCATGAAGTACCCGAGGATCAAGGCGATCCCCGGCGCCTCGCGCAACAGCGGCGCCGACGGGCGGGGTTGACCGAGCAGTTCAACCCAGAAGTACGTCGACAGGTCGACGTTCACCATCGGCTCCAGCTTGTGAAGATCCCAGTACTCGAACGGGCCGAAGAATGACCAGTTGGGTCCGCGCAGGAAGGTGCCAAGGATCACGAAAGAGACCCAGAAGAGCAGGAACCCGGCCCAGAAGAACGACACGGCAAAGGGTCGCTCCTCGAAGGTGTAGTAGCCATTGCCCTTGGGGTTCACGTCCAGGTAGGGGATCGCCATCAGACCGACGACGATGAAGCTGGGCAGCAGCACCCCCGCGATCCACGGGTCGAAGTAGACCAGCAGCTCCTGCAGGCCCAGGAAGTACCAGGGAGCCTTCGAAGGGTTGGGCGTGCGCGCGGTGGCGGCGTACTCCTCGATCGGGGCCTCGATGCCCACGGACCAGGCGATCAGCCCCGCCGTGAACAGCACCATGCAGATCAGCTCGGCGTAGACCAGATCAGGCCAGGTGAACACTCTCTGCTTCGAGAGCTCGCCCTCGAGGGACGGCTGCCCGGCCTTGATGCGCTCGTCGTTCAGGTAGGCGCGCCGGAGCGACAGCCAGCTGAAGAACACCACCCCGAAGATCAGCATGATGATCGGGACGTTGTCGGGCTTGGTGATGATCCGGTTGAAGTTGGGATCATCCCAGGCCCAGACGAGGAACCCGGTCCCGACCAGGAAGAAGGCCACGATCAACAGCGGCTTCGTACTGATCTTCCTGAACTTCAGCACCAGCGCCAGGAGCACGGCACTTCCCAGGAAGTACGGCACCGGCTTGGTGATCGCGTCGATAAGGTCCTTGATCAACTGGCCCATGGAGATCCGATGTCCTCGCGAGTTCCTAGAGTGGGCCCGAAATGCCGCCGTCCTTGCGGACGCGCCAGAAGTGGACGGCCATCAGCGTGGCCGCCACGAGTGGGAAGCCGACGCAGTGCAGGACGTAGAAACGCAGCAAGGCTGCGTCGCCCACGAAGCGGCCGCCGAGCAATCCGAAGCGAACGTCGTCACCGGCATGGACGAAGTCCAGGCCTCCGAAGCTGATCAGCGCCGCACCGGGGCCCTCGTGGCCGAGGAACGGCGTCGCACGAGCCATGTTGGTACCGACCGTGATGGCCCACACCGCCAACTGGTCCCAGGGCAGGAGGTAGCCCGTGAACGAGAGCAGGAGCGTGAGCACCAGCAGGATCACTCCGATGTTCCAGTTGAACTCGCGCGGCGGTTTGTACGAACCCGTCAGGAAGACCCGGTACATGTGCAGCCAGACCGTGATCACCATCAGGTGCGCCGCCCAGCGGTGGACCTCCCGCATCACGCCGATCGGGACGTGTTCTCTCAAGGCGAAGATGTCCTGATAGGCCAGCTCGGCCGTCGGCCGGTAATAGAACATCAGCAGCAGGCCGGTGATGGTCTCCACCAGGAACAAGAAGAAGGTCAGCCCGCCCATGCACCAGGTGTAGGAGAGCTGGATCCCGCTCCTGCGCACCTTGACGGGGTGCAGGTGCAGAAACACGTTGGAGAGGACCGCGAGGGTCCGGTTCCGCGGTGTATCCGGGTAGCCGTGGCGGAAGATGGACTTCCAGACCTGGCTGTTCCGGAGTGTGTCGAGGAGCTTGTTCATCGATCGCCGGTACTACCGGTTGCAACAGGGACGGGGAGAGAGGCTGCCATCAGGCGTAGTAGAGATAGGCGCCGTCCATGGACCACTGCCCCTTCTCCTCCTGAAACTTGGTGTTCTTGTCGATCTGTATCTGGCCGTCGGAGGCCAGCTCGATCTTGTAACGCTCGAGGGGGCGCGGCGCGGGCCCCTCGATGTTGATCCCGGATCTCTCGAATCCCGAGCCGTGGCAGGGGCACTTGAACTTCTGGTCCGATGAGAGCCAGTTCGGCGTGCAACCCAGGTGAGTGCAGGTGGTCGAGAGCGCGTAGAACCCCCTCGCCTCGCGCACGACCCAGACGCCGTAGGCGGCCTTGAAGCGCAGGTCCACCTCGCCCACGGCAAACTCCTCTGGAAAGCCAGCCTTGAACTCCTGCGGCGGCTCGTAGAGGACGTTGGGGAACATGAAACGCCCCATGGCGCCGAGCAGGCCCATGGACGCAGCCGCGAAGACTCCCCAGCCCGCGCCCAGCACGGAGAAGAACCCACGGCGCGTCGTCTCGCCGCGCAAGGGAGCGCGCACAAGCGGCGCCCGGGAAGCCAGTTCGGCCTCGCGGGCCGCCTTCGCGGCATCCTTCTCGGCCTTGGTCTGCGGCCCCGCCCCAGCACCGGCTTCGGATGCGCGCTCGTCGGGTTTGCTTTCCTCGCTCACGTGGATCTCCGGGGATCAGTTAGGTGAAAGGGCTGGGTATCGCTGCCCGGGGCCCTCGTCGTCAGGGAGTCGAGACCCCAGGTGGAATTCACTCGCGTCGCCCGCGCCGTGCATCCGACGCGACCACATCCGACCCCAAAACCCGCGATACCCGAAGTCTCTATTTTGGGCTGGAAGAATGAACGAGTTTAGGCTGGAAGAATGAACGAGCAGAGCCCGATTGGCAAGCCCCTAGGGCCCATTTCCAGGGTCAGTCTCCCCGGGACCAGGAAGCCTGAACCTCCAGGGCGACGGCACGCAGATTGGGATCTGATGCCTGCGCCGCGAGATCGGCCACGCGCGGGCGATCCTCAGGAAGATCGAGGCTTGCGAGGGCCTTGAGAGCCTCCTGACGGGCCGTGCTGACCGCCTGGGCTCGACTCCAGAGGTCGGCGCGCGAGCGCCGCTCGGCCGCGTAGATCTCCGGCTCCAGGAGATCCCGCAACACCTCCGCGCCGGCCGCATCGCCCAGGACGGCCAGGCCCACGGCAGCGTTCAGGCGCATCTCGATGAACGAGTCCCCCAGAGCCTCTCTCAGCAGGGGCCGAGCCTGCTCGGGAGGCAGCTTGCGCGGCGCGACGATCGCCAGGGAGCGCAGGTCGTAGTGTTCGCTCTGAGCCAGTCGGCCCAGCACCGTCGCCAGGCGCTCATCGCCGACCGAGCCCAGGTCCGCCAGGATCAGGTTCGCCAGGACGTTGAAGCGGATCCGGGCCTCGGGATCCTCCGCTTCGGAGAGTTCGAGCATCCCGACCAGATAGGTGACGCCCTGCTCGTCGCCGAGCTGGGTCAGCAGGGAAGCGAGCACGGTGCGGATCTCGTGGTCCTCCTCCGCCGTGCGCTCCCAGGCCACGCCCAGCTTGCGGCTCATCTCCTCGGAATCGAAGGGCCAGGGCTCCTCCGCTCCGTTCTTTCTCGCGCGCAGGTTCTCGGCGAACTTCTGCGCCAGGGCGAACAGGGCCTGGGTGCGCTCGTTGGCCCCGCCCGTCTCGACCGCGTGCAGGTTGTCGGTGAGGGTGGTCGTCCCGCCCGAGATGGCTCCGAAGAGTACCGCCACCAGGATCATCACGACCACGATCAGGGCCGGGACGACCACGAGCGGGACCCACATGTTGCGGTAGGGCGAGACCCGCTCGGTGACCGCGGCCGCGGTCACCTCGGTGTTCTTCTGGGGCTGCGTCTCGTCCGTCATGGTTCAGCTCTCTCGCTCGCAAGACATTCCAGTCAGCCTTCGAGGGGGAAGTCCGAGAGGTACGTCGCGCGCGGCATCTCGCCCGCCAAGGGGGCGACGTAGTCGAAAAATGCAGGGGCGATGTCGTTGTCGCCGAGGAGGAATACCTCGTCGAGGGTGCGCGTCCGCTGGGCGACGTTCTCGAGGGCAGTCACGCCGATCCGCGAGCGGTACTCCGCGCCCTCCTCCCGCTCGATGATCAACGAGCCGTGGGCGAGTTCACCTTCCGTGGCCATGCGCCCGGCGGCGCGACCGACCTCGCGCGCCTCGCGCGCGTCGACCGGCGAGGCGTATCCGGCGAACGAACGCTGCAGATAGCCGAAGGTGTCGGCGCGCACGCGCAGGTTCGAACCCAGCCGGCCCCGGATCTCGGCGGCCAGGCGGTCGCCCAGGGCTCCCGACCCCGAGAGCTGCACGTTCCCGTGCGAGTCGGTCTCCTTGCTCTCGACCAGGAGCTTCCCGTCGGCCAGGTGCACGCCCTCGGAAGCCGCCACCAGGCAGCGGCCGTGTTTCGTGAAGACGCGATCCACATCTCCCAGGAACGCGTCGAGGTCGAAGGTCCGCTCGGGCACGTAGACCAGGTGCGGGCCGTCATCCTCGTGCTGCCGGGCGAGCACGCTGGCCGCGGTCAGCCAGCCCGCGTGGCGTCCCATCACGATGTCGATCTTGATTCCCGGCAGGCTGCGGTTGTCCTGGTTGTCGCCCATGAACGCCGAGCCGACGAAACGCGCGGCGGACCCGTAGCCCGGGCAGTGATCGGTGACGCACAGGTCGTTGTCGATGGTCTTGGGGACATGGAACAGGCGCACGTCGTAGCCCTGCTCCAGCGCCAGCTCATTGAGGATGTGCGCCGTCTCGGCCGAGTCGTTGCCGCCGATGTAGAAGAAGGCGCGCACGTCGTGGCGCTGGAAGGCAGCCAGCACGCGCTCGCACTCCTCGCGGGTCGGCTTCTTGCGCACCGACCGCAGGGCGGCACAGGGAGTCGAGGCCACGCCCTCGAGGGTCTCGGCGGTCTCCCGCCCCAGGTCGATCAGGTGATCGTCGAGGATGCCCTGGATGCCGTGCACGGCACCGAGGACCTTGCGCACCGAGTCCGCTGCCCGGCAGACCTCGACCAGCCCCACGAGGCTCTGGTTGATGACGCTGGTCGGACCGCCCGACTGTCCGATCAGGACGTTGCCCGGCGGCATGGCGCCTGGCGAAACGGAGGTGGTGCTCATGGAGTGGTGTGACGCGCCGCCCGGGAGCGGAGACTCGGGCGAATGCCGTGTTCGGTCCGGAGGCAGAGACGGAGGCCGAGCACTCTAGCGCGTGCCAGGCGGGCGGTCGACCTCGCGGCCAGATCTCCGCCGCAGGCCCCCATCCTCGGGGTTGTCTCCTCGGCCCAGCCTGCATACACTTCCGCGCCTTCATGGCCAGCGACCGTCCAGGGTGCCCGGGTGGCGGAATTGGCAGACGCGCTAGACTAAGGATCTAGTGGGATAATATCCCGTGCTGGTTCGACTCCAGTTCCGGGCACCATTCATTCGGGACCGGTGTCGCCACGACGCCGGTCCCGTTGCTGCTCGCCCTGGATTCTTCGCCCGAGTCTCGTCGCAGGGAGCCGGATCGCTCGCGGCCACCAGGGCTCCCCTATGGAAGCGGCGCGGCGAGCCGCATGGAGATGTCGATGCGCTTGGGGTCGAGGCCCACCAAGAGCAGCGCCGCCGTCACGCTCTCGGAGTAGACGATACGGCGCTCGAAGGCAGCCATCACCTGCGGGACCTGCTCGCGAGCGACGCGCTCGGCGATGGCCTCGATTTCGGGGTCCACCTCGCGATCGATGCGGGCCTGTTCCTCCTCGCTCAGCCGCCCACGGCGCTTGCCCTGGCCCGCGAAGACCTCGTTGATGGCCTGCTGTTCGAGGCGGGCGCGCTCGAGGTTCCAATCAACCACGATCGAGTCCTCGGCCCAGCGGCGCGCCTGGCGTCGCAGGGTGGACTGGGCGCTCTGCGGGTCGCACCACAGGACGATGTTCGCCTTCGGCACGGAGGTGGAGAGCAGCGTGCGGAAATCACCCCGCCCGGAGAGGCGTGGATGGGTGGGCGCCCCCTGGGAGCGAGTCTTGAGGACGTGGTCGAGCATCCCGATGCAGTTGGCGACGACGCAGATCTGGTCCTCGTCCCCAATGCGCGCATTGGCCGTCGCGACCATGCCGGTCCCGGGCACGAGCGGCGCCCAGAACTCGCGGATCTCGTAGCCGCCGACCTGATTGCGATAGTAGCCCGAGTCGTTCTCCGCCTTGCCCTGCAGACCAAAGCGCCTGCCCTGGCGGCCGATCGTGTCTCGCAAGTCCACGATCACCCCTGCGCGGTCCTTTTTGATCCAGGTGACGAGCGCCATCGCGAACACCGGCTGCCCGTCGAGTTGCGGCCCGTCGGGATCCTCCGGGTAGTCGTTCGGCCGAAGGATGATCGCCAGACGATCGCGCAAGCTCGAGCGCAGCTCGTCGATCAACTGCTGCAAGCTGCGGTACTGCCCGGTGGACTGCAGGGACTCCTCGAGCAACTGCACCATGTCCGGCTCGAGCGAGACCACGACCTGCTCGAGCAGGTCACCGATGTCTCCCTTCAGGTACAGGAAGAAGCTCGCGTCCTCCGGCGCAAGGGATGCCGCCTCCTCGATGATCTCGGTGCGGTCAGCTCCCATGCGCCGGTACATGCGCGTCTGCAGCGGTGTCATCAACTCCGAGGAGAGCTGCGCCCGAGCGTCCAGTGACAGGCCTTCGTCCAGGCCCATCTTCCCCACCACGAGATTGACCGTGTTGAGCTGAAAGAAGCGCCCGAAGAAGGCGGGTAGGAAATCGACCGAGGACACTTCCGGCCAGGCGCCCGCCGTCTGGGTGGTATCGAGCAGGTCGCTCACCTTCAGGAAGAACTCGAGCTCGTCACGCGCCGGCGAGCGCTCCACGTTCTTGATGTGGTCGCAGTACTCCGCCCGCAAGAGCATCGAGTCCTCGTAGGCGACGGTCTCCAGCCGGTGGGCGTCCTCGATGAACTCGCGGCTGGTGGCGATGATGGCCACGTCGCGGATGCGCGTGATGAACAGCTCGCGCCCGAGCGCGCCGCCGGCGATGCGCACGTGGTCCCCTTCCACGGCCACCGAGAGTCCCTGGGATTCGAGCCCCAGCAGGCCAGGGTATCGCAGGAGAGAGACGGCGAGTTTGCCCGACCAGTGCAGGGTCCCGTAGACGGCCCAGTCCGCCTCCTCCAGGCCCGTGCCGCGGAAGCGCGCCGCCAGGGCCAGATCGCGCCCTCCGAATACGGTCAGAGGGTCCAGCCCCATCGGCAGGCGCGCTCCGAACGCCGCCAGCTCTTCCTGGACGCGATCGATGTCGAAGCGCTCGGAGAAGTCGGCGCACTCCTGCGAGGCCGTCCACTCCTTCCAGGAAGGGTGTCCCTCGAGGCGCTCCGCCGCGCTCAGGCGCGGAAAGCCGTCGAAGGCCCATCCCAGCTGGCCGCGCGCCACGAAGAGGTCCACCTCACGCGGGACCACTCCGGCGACATCGACTCCCAGCCCTCCTTGGAAGGGGCTGAAGAGGAAAGTCGAGAACGCGAAGTACCCGGCGAACAAGAAGACGGCCAGGACACTCGTCAGGATCCGAAACAGGCGCTTTCTCTTCATCGACGGCGGGCTCTGAGGCGTGCGGGGGCCCAAGGGTGCCCGGCGGAGGTCGCCCAGGCAATCGTCATGTCTGGACGCCCGGGCCGGGTTTTCCTTCCCGGGACTCCACGCGACGCACGCGCGGTACTTGACCCCGCCGCCATCCGTACCATGATCGTGCACGATATGCGGCCCAACCAGCGCGTCTCCAGCATCCCCCTCTCGCAGACCCTCGCCCTCGACGCCCGCGCCAAGCGGATGATCGCCGAGGGGCGCGACGTCATCAATCTCTCGGTCGGCGAGCCAGACTTCAACTCCCCCGCCGCGGTGCGCGAGGCCGGCAAAGCCCTGATCGACTCCGGTGGAGTGCGCTACACGCCGGCCGGTGGCACGACGACTTTGCGCGCCGCCGTGGCCGAGCACTTGTCGCGCACGCGCGCGACGGCCTTCACTCCCGCCGAGGTCACGGTCTGCCACAGCGCCAAGCACGCCCTCTCGGGGGTGCTGCTGACCCTGACCGAACCCGGCGACGAGGTGCTTCTGTTGCTGCCGGCATGGGTCAGCTACTTCGAGATGGTGCGCTTCGCCGCCGGCACTCCGGTGGCCGTCAAATCACGCGCGGACCTGGGGCCCGACCTCGACGCCCTGCGCCGCGCGATCACGCCGCGCACGCGCGGGCTCATGATCAACTCGCCCTGCAACCCCAGCGGCTACGTCCTCACTCCCGAGGAGGTCGCGGCCCTCTGCGACCTGGCCGCGGAGCACGACCTGTGGATCCTCTCCGACGAGATCTACTCGCGCCTGGTCTACGACGGAGCGACCTTCGCCAGCCCCGTACAGGTCAGCGACGACGCCCGCGCTCGAACCATCCTGGTCGACGGAGCCAGCAAGGCCTTCGCCATGACCGGCTACCGAATCGGCTACCTCGCGGCCCCCGAGGAGATCGCCTCGGCCGTCGCCCGTCTCCACAGCCAGCTCGCGGGCTCTCCCAACGCCGTCGGCCAGCACGCCTTCGAGGCAGCCCTGGGCACCGAACCACCTGAGGTCTCCACCATGGCGCAGGAGTTCGAGGAGCGCCGCACGCGCCTCGTCGCCGACCTGCGCTCTCTGGGCATGGAGACGCCCATGCCCGGCGGCGCGTTCTACGTCTTCTCCGATGTGCGTCCCTGGCTCGACGAGCGCGGCAGCGAGGGGTTTTGCGAGGACCTGCTGGAGGCCGAGGGCGTGGCCGCGGTCCCCGGATCGGCTTTTGGCGTGGAGGGGCGCGTGCGCTTCAGCTACGCCGCCTCGCGCGAGGCCCTGCAGGCCGCGGTGGAGCGCCTCGGCCGCTTCCTGGCGAGCCGACCGCGCGCGGACCAGCTCCAGGACAGTGCATCGTCCTGAACCGCGGGCCGAGCAGACTCCAGGCCGGAACACGGGGTACGGGCAATAAGCGCTCCCAGAACTCCTGGACTGCAGGCCCGGGACGGAAAGAGGGACGGCCGACGTTTATTGATTCACCCGCTTCGAGCGATCCGCCCGTCCTCTGCCGGGGTCGCGAGGAAGGAGATTAAACCTCGCAGACGGCAAGATCGGGCGGTTCGTTCCAGGCCGACCGTCCCATCTGAGATGATCGACCGACACTGTGCCCGACGCTCTCCAGATCCCCTAGAAAACTGCTCGGCCATGGCGAACGAGACTCGATTCCGAGAGCTGGTACTCGGCGGCGGTGTGGCGGGCCTGGCCGCCCTCGAACATCTCAGCCTGAACGAAGCGGGCCCGCTCGGCCTGATCGAGGCCTTCGAGCTCGGTCACGATCGGGGCAGCTCCCACGGCACGGGGCGTCTGGCGCGCAGCACCTACGACGATCCGCTCTACGTGCGCCTGACACGGCGTGCGCTGGTCGAGGGCTGGCCGCGCCTCGAACGCGATGTCGGCCAGAGCCTGCTCCACCCCACACCAGGATGCGTGTTCGGCCCTGCCGAAGGTCTCTTCGAGCAATACGCGCTCGCCGTCACTCAGGCAGACAGCGATGTGGAGCGCATCGACGCGGCCGAGGCTCGCCGCCGCTTTCCCGCTTTCCGCTTCGAGGACAGCCCGGCCGTACTCCACGACCACACGGCCTGCATCGTGGCCGCGGCGGACACCCTGCGAGGCCTGCGAAGGCTCGCTTGCGAGCGCGGAGCGCGCGTGTTCGAGCGGACTCGTTGTACGGCGATCCACCTCGACGGCGACCCGATCCGCGTCGACACCGATCGCGGCACCTTCTTCACCGAGCGGCTCGTGATCGCCGCCGGCGCGTGGACCGCGCGGCTGCTCCCCGCCCTCGCCGATCGTCTGCGCGTCGTCCGTCAGCGCGTGGCCTTCTTTTCCCACGAGAGCGAGGAGGACGCGCCCGCTTTCCCGCTCTGGATTCGCCTCGGAGCCGGCGACAACGGCATCCACTACGGCCTGCCCCCCTTCGGCCAACCGGGCCTGAAGGTCGGCCGCCACCGCACGTGCGGAGAGGGCATCGACCCCGATGTCCAGGCTCCGGAGGATGAAGAGGCCGAGCTCGAGGATCTGCGCGCCACCCTGTCGCGCGAGTTGATCCGCCCCCTCGGTGCGTGCCTGTCTTCCGAGCCCTGTCTCTACACGATGACCGACGACGAGGACTTCGTGCTGGGCCTGCTGGACGGCGACCCGCGTGTCGCCAT
>PVBE010339457.1_pt1 | contig 155152 bp, 153 predicted proteins | sample 1631181 | NCBI WGS metagenome assembly PVBE01 (sample SAMN08397723, study PRJNA350692) | Marine metagenome, whole genome shotgun sequencing project. | isolation source: water | place: Pacific Ocean | collected 2012-04
CCTGTATACATTACAACTTAATAATGGTGGCTCCTCGCGGAATTGAACCGCGGACACGGGGATTTTCAGTCCCCTGCTCTACCAACTGAGCTAAAGAGCCACGTCTCGGTGGTCATTTTCTGACCAAGATTCAGTCCGAGAATATCTCCCTCACACAAAAGACTGTCAAGGATCGTTGTCCTCTATGGCGATCACCGTCATCCCCTTCAACATGCCCGAGCCGATGGAGATTCCCAGCCATCTGGTGGAGCAACTCAAGTCCATGCCCGCCGATGCCGCTGTCAGCCGTGCCATGGAACTACTGATGCAGATCGAGGCCGCCGATTACATGGTCTACGAACGTGTAGACGCCGACGGCAACCTGCGGCTGGTGGAGGCCTGCGGCAAGAACGGGGCGGATGCCTCACTGCTCGAGGCGCTGTCCGCCGATGGTCTCCACGGCACATCTTTAGCCGATTCGACGAGCACGCTGGCCGGTCAGGCCTTCGGGCAGGGCTCCTCACTGCTGATCATGGGGCAGCACGACGACAATAAGACCTCACCATTGCCTCCGGCGTTACTGACTTTTTTGCTCGGAGATTCCGGGGTGGGCAATGTGGGCTTCCTGTATGTGCTCACCTTCGAAGACGGCGATCGTCCGCTCGGGGCGCTGACGCTGATTCGCCAGGCGTCGGAAGGGCCGCTGAATCATGAGCAGCCGAATCTGACACAGGCGGTGCGGCTGCTGCTTGCAGAGATTCTTGCGGCGGGGTGAATCGCAACGCCATCAAAAAAGAGTCCCCCCTCACCATCTGGTGAGGGGGGACTCTTGTCGCTCTGCTGGTTTGTCTTAGCCGGCGACGGCTTCGACGACCTTGTTCTCCATCATCCACGCCTCGACCTCTTCGCCACTCACATCGGCGAGCATCTGGCCGTTGATCTCGACGCACGGGGACAGAGGCTGTCCACTCTTTTGCACCATCTCGGCGTAGTTATCGGGATTGTTGATGATGTCGCGATCTTCGTACTGGAGGCCGTGCTTGCTGAATGTCTCGCGTACGCTATTGCTCCAGCCACACACGGGCTTGAGCCAGGCGATAATCGTGGGTGCCTCGGACATCTGTAACAACTCCTGCAGAGAGTGAAGGACGGTTTCGATTCAGTGACAACGCTGGGTGACGCTCCTGCCGGGCGAATATACCACCGCGTATCCGACTGTCAAGCACCAGGTTAGGCCATTTTCACTGGACGCATTTTGGAGGCAGCCGTACATTGGCCGAGCCTCCCGGCAAGACGATCTGAGGCTGCCCGCCTCTGGTCCTGCCCCGGCCACACATGAGGAACCAAAGCAATCCATGGCTGAAGAAGCACTGTATATCGAGGGCGCCCGTGCGCTGACGGGTGAGGTCGAAGTGCAGGGGTCGAAGAATGCCGCCCTGCCCATGATCGCCGCCACTATCCTGGCCACCGAGGGACAGACGATTCTGCATCGTGTGCCGGCGGTGAAAGATGTGCTCGTGGCGATGGAACTGCTGCGCCAACTGGGCGCCACCGTCGATTTCGAACCCGCCACAGGCACGGCCGTCATCGACACCACGCAGATGACGTCCACCGAACTGCCGCCAGAGATGGCATCGCGCATGCGCGCGTCCCTGCTGTTTGTGGGACCTCTACTGGCCCGCTTCGGCACGGCCACTCTCGACGAGGTGGGGGGCTGCAACATCGGCGAGCGCAACACCGACTATCACTATCGTGGTTTTGCCCGCATGGGGGCCATCGTCGAGGGGACACCGACGGGTGGTTACCGCCTCTATCCACGCAATGGCGGTCTGCACGCGGCCAACATGTATTGCGATCTGCCCTCTCACACGGGCACCGAGAATCTGATCATGGCGGCGAGTCTCACCCCGGGGGAGTCGGTCATCGTCAATGCCGCCTCCGATCCAGAGATCGCCGACTTCGTCGCGCTGCTACGCAAGATGGGCGCCAAGGTCGAGGGCGTCGGTTCCCGACACGTGGTCATCACGGGCGTCGACAAACTGCGTGGCGCCGAGCATACGGTCATGTATGACAGGCTCGATGCGGGGTTGTTCATGATGAGTGGCGCCATCACCGGCGGCGACGTGCTCGTGAGGGGTGTCATCGCCGAGGATATCGAACTCTTCGAGCAGAAGCTCGAGCAGATGGGCGTCATCATCGAACATCTGGGTGATCACGTGGCCCGCATTCAGGGTCCGGAAGTGTTGTCACCGATCAATGTGACGACCAACTACTATCCGGGATTCTCCACCGACCTTCAGCCGGGCATCACGGCGCTGGCCACCGTCGCCAACGGCGACTCCTATATCCGCGAGACGGTTTTCGAGGATCGTCTCGGTCACGTGAAGTCGCTGCGTGCCTTCGGTGCCAAGCTGTCTCCAGAGAAGGACCGTCTCGTCATCGTGCATGGTCCGGCCCGTCTGAAGGGCGAACGGGTGAAGGCGCTCGATATCCGCGCCGGCGCCGCCTGCGTGTTGGCCGGTCTCGCCGCCGAGGGGCGCACGAGCATCACCAACCTGTATCAGCTCGATCGGGGTCACACGAATCTGGTGGAGCGCTTCGCCGGACTGGGCGCCGAGATCGAACGACTGTAGCCGCGCGCTGTCGCGACACACGATCGAGCCCACCCTGAGCTCGCGGGATCGAGTTTCAGGCTGAGTTTGGGAGGCCGTGGTGATCGTCCACGGTGTCTTGACGGTCGTCCTCTGTGCAGTAACTTGGCCGGCCTGCCCGGGGTGACCCCCGAGGCATCTTCAATCGTTCCCGCGTGACCCTACATCAGGACAACGATCCGACCTCATGAAACTGTCGCCCGATTGTGTCTACATTGCCCGCCATCCCGTCGATGGCAACGAGGCGCCCTTCGAGGACTATCAGCGTCTCGCCCACAAGGCATTGGACGATCTCGACCTGGGTCTGCCGGACACAGGTGACCTGGCCCTGAAGCCCAATGCCACCGTCCTCTACAGGCCGGAGAAGCGCATCATCGTGCACCCCGGTTTTCTGGCGGGCATGATCGAATCGCTCACGGGTCGCGGTATCGACCCGGCGCGCATCATTGTCGGCGACGGCCAGTCGGGGGAGAGCCCCGGCGAGGGCCACACGTGGAAGATCGCCGGTTACGACGCCATCGGAGAGCGTGGCGCGGTGCTGATGCCATACAACGACACGCCCGTGCGCGACGTCGTCGTCGATGGCGGTGTCGTCTACGATCGGTATCCCATCTACACGGCCGTCACCGAGTCGTCCTACTTCTTCAACATTCCTCTCGCCAAGTGCCACAATCTTGGCTGCACCACGTTGTCGATCAAGAATCTGATGGGCATTCTCGGACGCCCGGAACGTCACCTGTGCTCGACGCAGGTGATCGACGAGCCGGTCGGTGCCGAAGCGCTGATGCGCCTGGGAGACAGCGGCTACAGCGTCTTCGAAGAGCGCTTCTATCACAAGCTGTGTGATCTGCTCGTTGCCCTTCGTTCCCTCGACATTCCCCGGCTCACCGTCGTGGATGGGCTCATCGGCCGCGATGGCACCGCTTTCAACGAGGGCGACAATCATCCTCTCGGCTGGTCGCTGGTCGGTGTGGACGAGGTGAGTGTCGACACGGTGGGCACGTGGTTGATAGGGCTCGATCCGTTGGAGACGCCCTACCTGCAGTTTGCCGCCGAACGCCAGCTGGGAACGATCCGCATCGAAGAGATCGATGTGGTGGATGTGGCGACGGGTGACAAGCTCAGTGCCACCGAACTCGATGCCCTTCGGCGACCCACGCCTCTCATGCCAGTGAGTCGTGCGCGAGATGGCTACTACGCCCGCTTCCGTGCCGATGGATCGGCTGTCCCCTGGCGGATCAGTGACGTCAACGAACAACGAGCGAAGGACGGCCTGGACCCGGTCCCCTTCGAGCTGGTTTCCAGCGCGCACCTGGCGGAAGACTGATCCGCGTCGATGACCGACCCGGCCAGTCTGAAGGATCTGCAGATGCAGGTCGATGAATGGATTCGCGATGTCGGTGTCCGTTACTACTCCGAGTTGACGAATACGGCCATCCTCGCTGAAGAGGTGGGGGAAGTGGCCCGCCTCATGGCGCGGCTCTATGGCGAGCAGTCCTTCAAGGCGGGGCAGGAGAAAGGTCTGGGCGATGTGGCGGGCGAGCTGGCGGATGTGTTGTTCGTCGTCATCTGTCTCGCCAATCAGACGGGCATCGATCTGCAGGACGCCTTTGCCCAGGCCATGGACAAACGCACACAGCGCGACCGCGAACGCCACGCGTCGAATCCGAAGCTGCAGGGGTAGGAAACTCGTATGATGCGGGCGACGCTGTTGATCATCTGGCTCGCAGCGGTGTTTGCGGCGGGGTTCGCCACCGCCTGCGGAGGGCAGAGTCCTCTGGCCCAACGCGCCGCCGGGCCCAGTGCGGTTCCCGTGGGCGAACTGACGCTCTCGGTGTGGTTGCCCGCCGGTTTTGGCGATGACGTGCAACTGGGCGCCGACGATCAGCAGCGACTCGTCGACCTGGGCATCAATCAGCTGCAGTGGCTGCAACGCGCCGTCGATGACGGTGGCAGTGCCGAGGCGCAGGCCATGGCCTTCGCATCGGATCAGGGCTGGGCGCTGCCCGTCTACTACGAACCCCCCGGATTCTCTCCCTACGACAAGCTGCACAACTGGGCCGCCCGCGACGAGGCGGGGGTCGACTTTGATGAGCAGGTCACGGCACGGGCTCAAGCCCTCGTGTCGCATTGGAGCGGTGCGTCCGGATTCGGTGGGTATCTGATCGGCCACGAGGACTATCGCGCCTCCGCTTACGATGCGCTCGGTCGCACGGTGCGGATTCTGCGAGATGTGGATTCGTTGCGGCCGGCCGTCGTGGTAGGACGCCTCGACAGCTACCCGAAACGACAGCGATTCCTCGAGGCCTTCTTCGTCGAGGGCGGCGAGGCAAATATCTTCCAGCACGAGCACTACGTGTTCCGTGGCAAGGTGCCCACCACGTGGGGCACCGGTCTGCGGCAGCGTGTCAATGCGCTTGTGGGCAGCTACGAAGGCGTCGCCCGCGATCTGCGCGATCGTGAAGGGCGCTGGCACGCTATCGTGCAGGTGCAGGGCGAAGATCGGGACGGCGAGGTCTACTATCGCCAGCCATCGGCTGCAGAGATCCGTTTGCAGGCGGGGCTCGCATTGTCGCGGGGCGCGTCGGGCATCGTCTACTTCCTCTACAGTTCGGGGGAAGAGGTGATCCGTCACGCAGATGGCTCCGCGCGGCAGCGTAGATTGTATCACGGCCTCGTCGACCTGGCGCGCCAACCGACGCCGGCCTATGCCGCCGTGCGAGATCTCAACGCGATACTGGCCACGTTGTCTCAAACTCTGGCACCGTTGTATTTTCGCGGCGGATACGAGGCGAAGGACGTGCCTGCCGATGAACCGGTGACCAGCGCAGCAGCCGACGTGGATCTCGCCTTCTTCGGCGATCGATCGCAGACGACCCACGTGCTGGTGGTGAATCGCAATACGAGCGAGGATCGCTCGATCGAACTGTCCGTGCGCCCTGGAACCAGCTGGCTCGATATCGCAGCCGGAGAAGTGGCGGCCTTCGAGACCGATCGGATGGCGCTGAAGGTTTGGGCGGGTGGGTTCCGGCTGCTGGCGCTTCGTCCATGAGTGCTTTCCCGCAAGATGAGCCATGTTACTCGCTGTGAGCCACATTGTGCCGATTGGTCATCGACTGACACGGGGATCTGATGTGAGCCGTCCTGCGCAGATCTGCCGGCGACCGAATCTTGGAGAGGCACACTGTGCGTAGAGGGCTGCTCTGTATTGCCTTGCTGGCGATCACGAGTTGCGGCGGCGCGCGCCACGAGGCGGCGCCCATACCCGCCGTGCGCATCACTTCCGGCGGTGGCGTGACGGGGATCTACACTGGATGCCAAGTAGACAGTGCCGGTACTGTGAGTGCCTTTCGCGTGATGCGGGCGGGAACAGACTCGACCCTGTGGTCGCGACCCTTATCTGACGTCGAGCGTCAGCAACTGCGACCGCTGACCGCTGATGCCGGCCTGCTCGACTGGCACAGCGACGAACGGGGGAATATCACGAGTCGGGCGAGTCTGATCGACGGATCGACGTCGCGCCGCTGGACGTGGTCTGGCAAGACACCCCCAGATTCGGCGCCAGATGAATTTGTCTCGTGGGTACAGATTGTCAGAGATCTGTGCCGAACACGACCCTAACGGTTTGGAGATCTCATGTTCCTGAAGGTTGCCGTCACAGGCTTCGCCTTGCTGATCGGGCTTCCCGCCACTGCTACCACGACTGCGACGCCGTCGGCCAAGGCACAGCGAAAGCTGTCGCGTGGGCCGCGGGTCACCGCGCCCGCTTCTCTATCCGCTATCGGTCGCCAGATCCCGGCACGCGTGCCCGCGGCAGGAAAGGCGGCTGCCGTCACCGGATCTTCTCAGGATCTGCAGACGGCATCCGGTCTCACATGGGCAGAGGTCGTGGCGCGACGACGGCAGCCCACAGGCTGGACGGTGACGTGGGCGGATGACGCCGGCACGCCTCGCACGATTGATGGCGATGGACGTACGGGGTCGGCACGAGTCGCAGCCGGTGTCGCGCCGCATCTGCAGGCGCTGTCGATGGTGTCAGACCATGCGGGGTTCTTCCGATTGCAGCAGCCAGAGTTCGAGCTTGGGCACCTGCAGACACTGCGCGACGCGAATGGCGAGGCGCATGTCTCTTTTCAACGTCAGATCGATGGCATCCCCGTGTGGGGGGAGGATCTCGTCTTTCATCTGGCGCCCACGGGCGAACTGCTCAGCTACAATGGCCACTACTCGCCCAGTGACATGAGTATAGATGCAGCATCGGATCTGCCGAAGCAGCGTGCTATCGAGGCCGCCACCGATCATCTGACGCAGCGCCTGGGGGAGCTCAAACCCCTCGGGTCGGCGGCGCGCCAACTGCTGGGGTATGACGGGCCCACGGCGCAGCGCATGTATCTGCCCGACTCCGAGCGACTCGAATTGACGTGGTTCGTGGAGATCCGACCGAATCTGCGCGACCGTTATCGCTACTTCATCGACGCCACGGATGGCACCGTGCTCGATTGGTACAATGCCACGGCCGAGGATGGACCGACGACGGCGTCGGCGCTGGATGTGCTGGGGGTGGTAAGGGATCTGCAGACGTATGAAGTGGGCGACGAATTCGTGCTGCTCGATGCATCGCGGCCGATGTTCGGCGATTCCCAGCCGGATCTGCTCAACGATCCGCGCGGTGCGATCCTGACCCTCGATGCACAAGCCCAGGATCTGTCGGCGGCGCAGCAGATCTTTCATGTCGTGTCCACCGACAATCAGTGGGTCGATCCCGTGTCGGTGTCTGCCCATCACAACGCCGGTGTTGTTTTCCAGTACTTCCTCGACACGCATGGACGCTCCGGCATCGATGGCAACGGTGGCACGATGATCTCCGTCGTCCACGTCACCGACGAAGGGCAGCCCATGGACAACGCCTACTGGAATGGCGTGTTCATGGCCTTCGGCGACGGAGATGAGGTCTTCGAGCCGTTGGCGGGCGCCCTCGACGTGGCCGCCCACGAGATGACACACGGTGTCATCGAACGCACGGTGAATCTCGAATACCGCGGGCAATCGGGAGCGTTGAACGAATCCTTTGCCGATGTCTTTGCGGCCATGGTCGATCGTGATGACTGGCTCGTGGGCGAGGACATCACGCGCACGTCCTTTTTTCCGACGGGGGCGCTGCGCGACATGGCCCAGCCGTCGAATGGCGGCGGCCCGCACGATTTCTTCTGGCAGCCGAGCCACATGGACGAATTCGTCAACCTGCCCGACTCCATTGACAATGGCGGCGTGCACATCAACAGTGGTATTCCGAATCGCGCCTGTTTCCTGATCGCCGATGCGATCGGTCACGAAAAGACGGAGCGTATCTACTACCGGGTCCTCGACGCGGGGTATCTCAACATCCGTTCCAATTTCCAGGATCTGCGCTGGGCTGTGAATCGAGCGGCGAGCGATCTGTTCGGCGAAGGGTCGCCGGAGGTCGCAGCGGCCGAGGCCGCCTTCGAAGCGGTGGGCATCGGTATCGAGGGGCGTTACGAGGCCCCGGCAGGCAGACCCCCCGAAGAGGGGGAGGAGTGGATGGTCGTCGTCAATGGCGATGGCTTCGATACGAGTCTGTATCTGGTGCGTTCGGACTTTCAGTCCGACGAAGACATCTTCCTCGTGACGAACACACAGGTCTTCACCGAGACAGGCAACGCCGTGGATGTCGCTGCCGACGGTTCGTTCATCCTCTTCGTCGATGCCGCCAACGATCTGCGCATCATCAATACGGATGGCACGGACGAAGAGATTCTCAGCGACACGGGGGACTGGTCGTCCATCGCCCTGTCGCCAGATGGTCGGCTGCTGGCAGCGACGAGTGTCTTCGTGGACACGACGATCTTCATGCTCGATCTGATCGATCCGGACAACAGCCGCGAGATCATCCTGCGCGGTGCCACGACGCAGGAGGGGATCGAGACAAGTGTGGTCCTGTTCGCCGACGCCATGGATTGGGATCAAGACTCGGAGGTGTTGATCTACGATGCCTTCAACGAGGTTCCCACCGGGACCGGTGATAGCTTCTCCTACTGGAGTGTGGGGCTGCTGAATCCGCAGACGGAGCGGACGATCCCTCTGTTTCCACCGCAGCCCGAGGGGCTGCATCTGGGAAATCCGGCCTTCTCGAATACGACGGCCCGACACGTGGTCTTCGACTTCTATGACGAGGACTTCGAGAGCAACGAGATCTGGATCTACGATGTCGTGTCCGGTGATGCGGGGCCGATCGTGGAGACCCCCAGTTTCGCTTTTCCGACGTTCTCTGCCGATGACTCGGAACTGGCCTTCGAGTGGTCACCGGACGGCGAGACGATCAACGTCGCTCGCGTGCAACTGAGCGAGGATCGTCTCTCTGCAGCGGCTGACCCCGAGGATTTCCTCTTTGAGGCGCAGACGGCTAAGTGGCTGCTGCAGCCGACGAGTACGTCAACGGCCGTCGAAGAGGTCGAGTCCGACGCCCTGCCCGCGGCGCTGCAGCTGGCACCGAATTCGCCTAATCCCTTCAATCCGGAGACGTCCATCTCCTTCGACATCGCCGAACCTGGTAGGGTGACGCTGAAGGTGTTCGACATTCGCGGTGCCCATGTCATCGATCTGGCAGACGAGATGATGGCTGCAGGTGGCTACCTGGCGAACTGGTCCGGCGTCGACGGGGCCGGCCGCTCTGTGGCCAGCGGCGTCTACCTCTACCGACTCAAGTGGGTGAGTGCCGATGGACGGCGTGAGCAGCTGACGCGTCGCATGGCCCTGGTACGCTAAGGGAGGAACGACGCATGATCGAAGGAACACAGATCGACAGTGACATCGGTGCCGTCGCGGCCGAGCCGGAAGCAGCAGCACGCGCAGGGGCGCGGATTCTCGCCGAGGGTGGCAATGCTTTCGATGCAGCGGCGGCGACGTGCATGGCGGTGCCCATGCTCTATCCCGACAAGACCGGCATCGGCGGCTACATGATGTCGGCTGTCGTGCGTGATGGCGCTAGTGGCAAGGTGTGGTCCATCGACTCCAACTCGCGCGCGCCGGCGGCAGCGCACGAACATCTGTACGAGATTCTCCCGAAGCGGCCTGAAGGTGGTCTCAACGAGGGTGAGTACGACTGCTCGGTGAAGGATGACGCGAATGTCTTTGGCGCGAAGGCCGTGGGCGTGCCGGGACAGATGGCCGGAATCGGCACGTTGTGGGAGCGCTGGGGCCGTCTGCCCTGGGCACAGCTCGTGCAGCCGAGTCTCGATCTGCTCGCCGACGGGTTTCCCTACAGTGCGCAGACGGCCGCGTCGATTGCCAACAACGAGTACGTCATTCGTCGTTTTCCGGCGACGGCGCGTCATCTGCTCAAGGACGACGCCGTACCCTCGCCTGACGATATCTGGCATCGACCGGATATGGAGAAAACCCTCAAGCGGATCGCCGAGGCTGGTTGGCGTGACATGTACGAGGGCGAGATTGCCCGGGTCATGGCCGAACAACTGCAGGCGGCAGGAGGCATTCTCACCGTCGACGATCTGGCGAACTTCCATCCCCGCGTGACGGAGGCCTACTCGGCGCAGTATCGTAACACCAAACTGTTCGGGTGTATTTTGCCGAATGGCCCCCTGTCGGTGCTGCAGGCGCTGAACATCCTCGACCATCTGCCGGCGCTGCACGACGACGACCCGCGGTGGTGGCACCAGATGACGGAAGTCCTCAAACTCGTCTGGCGGGATCGGCTGAGTCATCTGGGGGATCCCGACTACGTAGATGTGCCGATCGAACGCCTTCTGTCCCCGGCCTACGCCGCCGGACGCGCAGAAGCCCTGCGCCAGTTGCCCGATCGCGTTGACCACGATCAACTGCCAGCTGGAGATGGAATCAAGGAGACGAGTCATGTGTCGGCGTCGGATGCGGAGGGCAATGTCGTGTCGGCGACGATCACGCAGGGCGGCGCCTTCGGCTCGTGTTTTACCCTCGATGGCTGGGGGCTGATTCTCGGTCACGGCATGTGCCGTCTCGACCCACGACCCGGGCTGTCGAATTCGGTGGGGGCCGGCAAACGACCCTTGAACAACGTAGGCACTCTGTTGCTACGTAGTCCGGAACAGGATGTCGCGCTTGGATTGCCCGGCGGCCGACGCATTATCGCCGTCATGACCCAGATGGTGGCACGACTCGTCGATTCGGGCGTGAGTCTGCGCGACACGGCGGTGGCGCCGCGCATGCACGTGACCACGGGAGAGCCGCTGGAGTTGAGACACGATGTACCGAATCAGATCGAGGCGGGTCTGGTAGGGATGGGCCATCGAGTGCAGCGCGTCGACCGCATCGCCGGTGCCGCCCACGGTGCAAGTTATCGCACGTCGGGAGAGGGAGCCACGGTCAGCGCCGGAGGAAGCTGTTGGGCTGCGGCGCCCGACAAGGTCGGATGACTCGAGGTATGAACGGGCAGCCGCATCAGCCGCGGATACGAGTGAACGATGACGCACGGGGAGCGTGTTGCTGACGTGAGCACCCCCGAACATCGCACGATTATCGTCGTGGGTGGAGGGCCAGCAGGTCTGGCCTTCGCACCGGTACTGGGTGGCTGGCATCCCTTCTTTCACGCCAGCAATGTGCTGCAGGCGCGGTATCCGCAGGTGGCGGACATGTTCCGCCAGCACTCGGAGACCTTGCTCACCCTCGACATGGAGTCGATGCTGTTTCGCGGCATCCCACCTGTCGATCTGTTCCGCGTGCTGCATCATCCGCGGCAGCTATACGCGGGTGGCGACCAGATCGCCCTCGAGTTCCGCCAGCAGGAACCCATCGACTTTCTGCTGCTCACGCAGGAACGGGTGGGCGGCCTGTGGAACAGTGTGCCGGAGAATCTGCTGACCCTGTCTCCGGGTCAGTGGATGGAGTTCGCCTTCCACTCGCTGGCGCAGCACGTGGAAGAGACCGGCCAGTCCTACGACGTCAATGATCTGATCATCAAGCAACGGCTGCTCGACTACTACCATCGCATTCCCGAGCGCTTCGGCGTGGCGGATCGAGTGCGTGAGTGGACGCGCGTGACCAAGATTGAACCCCACGAAGCGGGATTCCTGGTGAGCGCCGTGGACGTCTCGGACTGGCGCGAGAAAGACCCGGTGACGCTGCGCCGACCGGCCTTTCCGCAGTCGGAAGATGAGCTGGCGGGAGAAGTGCGGCAGTACACGTGCAAGTATCTGGTGTATGCCGTCGGGCAGCGCTGTGAACTGCGGAACCTGGACGTGCTCGGCGAAGATCTGCCCTTCGTCACCCAGTACTACGAGAAACCAGTCGACTTTCCGGGGGAACGTGTCGTCGTCGTGGGCGGCGGACGCTCGGCCGATTGGGCAGCGACGGAGCTGCACGATGCGGGGCGCCACGTGACGTATGTGATGCGGCAATCGCAGGCCAATCACTGGGGGCTGATCAACCAGAGTCGGGGTGGCCTGCCTTACTACGCCCGTATCGCCGAGATCCTCGAAGGCGGTTCCGAGCGACTGGAGGCGGTGTACGACACATCCATCAGGCAGATCGTGGCCGTCGATGGAGAGGCGCGGGGTGTGGTTACCCTGCCATCGGGAGACACCACACGGCAGATCGAGGTGGATCACGTGCTCAAGGAGATCGGCGGCAGCGCCGACTACTCGCTGCTTCAGGGATTCGAACAGCCTCTGCAATTGGTGGAGAAACATGACAACTACCGGTTTCAGGTGCACCAGGCGCGCGTACACCCCCACAGCTACGAATCCATCGACATTCCGAATCTCTACCCCGGTGGTTATCTGGCGGAGGGGCTCGGACTCGTGGTCATCGCCATGCATGGGACGACCTATGCGATCGCGGCGGACATCCTGAAGAAGGAGGGGATGCTGTAGACGTCTATGTTTTCCACAGTGGCTGGAGGAAGATACGCCCCGCATCTGACTCGGCCTCGAAGCGCACGTAGGCCTCATCCCCTGCATCATAACTGAACCGAGCGCCCTCGCCGCTGGCCAGAACCAGAGCACCCGGGCCGACGAAGCGGCCCTTGGCGTCAGTTGAGACGTGCACCTCTACGTGATCTCCATCGACGATGAGGTCCTCGAGTAGAAGCCCCGTCGTCGCGTAGCTGCGTCCGCTCTTTGCGGCGATGACGACGCCCTTCGCTGACACGTCGTCCACGTGGACCATATTCCAGGCGTTGGAGAAATCCTCCGGGTCGTGGAAGTCGTCGTTGCCGAATCCCCACACGTGGTGTCCCGCCGTCAGTAGCTCGTCCCAGAAGTCATTGTAGAGAGGTTGTCGACCATTGGCGCGCCCCGTGGGCGTACCGTAGTGGCCATTGTACACCTCGATTCCATCGGGCATGGTACCCAGCGCTTCGAGCTTGGGGCGTGTCCAGTATTCGCGGGCGGCGCCCATGGGCTGCGGGTGGCAGACGATCGTGAGTAGATCACCCGCCTTGGTCAGCGCTTCTTCGAGGGACAGTCGGAAGAGTTCGTCCACCGAATCGCCACAGAAGACGACGTTTTCCCGCGTGCTGTACTCGAAGCCGTGAAGGAAGGCGAGTTCGGGATATTGCTGCCTCGCCGGACCGAGATCGGTGATGTGGTCGTGATCGGTGAGCGTGACGAAGCCAGCATCCACCTCCTCATACTGTCGCAAACTGTCGGCGAGGGGGACGGATGAACAGGCGGAGTGTTCATCGCAGTGGCCGTGGAAACTACCACGAATCCATGTGCCATCGGCGTCAGCGAGTGGATTGATAAGGGGCATTGGATCTCCTTGTTGGATGAGGCAATCTACGAAGATCATCGGTTGCCACAACGGCGACGGTCGCCTAGCGTCAGTCAGCTTACCACAGGAGAACACGACACGATGACACACGGAACACACAACGCTCTCGCCGATCCTCGCAACGCGGATGTGCGGATCTACATCAACGGCGAACTGCAGCACCGAGAGGATGCGAAGATCTCCGTCTTCGACAGTGGGTATCTCGTCGGTGACGGCGTGTGGGAGGGATTGAGATTGCACGACGGTGTGCTCGTGTTCCTCGACGAACATCTCGATCGACTGTGGCAGGGTGCGGCCACGATCGGCATGGATGTCGGGATGAGTCGGCAGGAATTGACGGCCAGGATTCAACAGACGCTGGATGCGAACGACATGACCGACGGTGTGCACGTGCGCGTCATGGTCACCAGAGGGATCAAGAAGACGCCGAGTCAGGATCCACGGCTCACGATCAGCGGTCCGAATCTCGTCATCATCGCCGAACACAAGACGGCGGATCCGACCAGTCGCGATCGTGGTGTGCGGCTGTTCACGTCGACCATTCGTCGCGGGTCGCCGGACTACCTCGACCCTCGTCTGAATTGCCACAGCAAACTCCACGAGGTGCAGGCGCTGATGCAGGCGTTGGAAGCGGGTGCCGACGAAGCGCTTATGCTCGATATCCACGGATTCGTGGCCACCTGCAATGCGACGAATTTCTTCATCGTGCGGGGCGACGAGGTGTGGACGTCGTCGGGGCAATACTGCATGAATGGGATCACCCGCGGAAAGGTGATCGACGTCTGCCGGGATGCGGGGATCACCTGTCGCCAGAAGGATTTCTCCCTCTTCGATGTGTATGGGGCAGATGAAGCCTTCGTGACAGGGACCTTCGGAGGGTTGACACCCGTCGCCGAGGTCGACGGTCGCCGTATGGGGGCAGCCCGTGAAACAGCCGGTGCAAATGGCGAGATGACGGCAAGGTTGCAAGGGCTCTATGAGGGGGCGATCGAGCGGGCCGTGGAAGAGCCCCAAACGCAGTGACGCAGGTGCTGCGCATCAACGTCTGGAGTGGTCCACGAAACATCTCCACAGCCTTGATGTATTCCTTCGCACAACGGCCCGATACCCGCGTCGTCGACGAACCCCTCTACGCCCACTACCTGTCTCACACGCCTGCGCAACAGTATCACCCCGCCGCCGATGAGGTGCTCGCCTCGCAGGACAACGATGGGGAAGCCGTCGTCCGCGATGTGATTCTCGGCCCCTGTGATCGACAGGTGCTCTTTTTGAAACAGATGACGCACCATCTCGTCGAATTGGATCTCGGATTCCTCGCCAAGACGATGAATGTCATTCTCACGCGCGACCCCGTGGACATGCTGCCGTCGTATCAGCAGCAGGTGGAAACCCCTTCACTACGCGATACGGGGTATCCCCAGCACCTCGAGCTTCTCGAGGCGCTGCACGAGATCGGTCAGGAGCCGACGGTGCTCGATTCGCGCGAGGCTCTGCGCGATCCGCCCTCTGTATTGAGACAGCTGTGTGAACGGATCGGTCTCACCTTCGACGAAAGCATGTTGCAGTGGGACGCCGGGCCTCGCGACGAGGACGGTGTCTGGGCGCCGCACTGGTATGCGAGTGTGCACCGATCGACGGGCTTTCAGCCGTATGTGCCGAAGAAGGAACCCTTTCCTGATGCTCTGCGGCCGCTGTTGAAGGAATGTCAGCCGCTCTATGAACAACTCGCCAGGAGGGCACTACGCGCGTGAAGCTCAGCCATCGGCGGCGAGGCGGAATCCGTAGTCGGCCAGGCGCCGGTCGGGCAGAATACTGGATCGCGCGGCGCAGCGCGTCACCTTGATCGCGTGACGCCACGATCCTCCCCGGGATGATCGACGCACTCCCGTCTCCGGGCCCTGGGGGTTGGTCTTGGGTGCGTCGGCGTAGTACTTCGCGTCATACCAGTCGCTGCACCATTCGTGCACGAGATCGCCCATGTTGTGCAGTCCGAAGCCATTCGGAGGATCCTGGCCCACCCGGTTGGGTCGCTCAACGTCGTCGCCCCGATGATGTGGATCCATCCAATCCGGAGGTCGTTGCCCCAGGGATAGTCCAGGCCTTCTGCGCCGCCGCGGGCGGCCTTCTCTCGTTCAGCCTCGGTGGGAAGGCGCACCGAACCTTCGATCTGCTCGCTAAGCCATTCGCAGTAGGCGGTGGCATCGAACCAGGTTACGGAGACCACGGGTTGCTGTGGATCGGTGAAGTGGGTATCGGTCCAGTTGTCGGGTGGTGTGTGTCCGGTGGCTTCGATGAAGCGCGCGTACTGGTCTCGTGTGACCGGCGTCGCGGCGATGGAGAAGGCGTCTACAGAGACGGAGCGGACAGGTTGTTCATTTTCCCCGCCGTTGTGAGCGCCCATACGGAAGGCGCCGGCGGGAATCGAGATGAGCTGAGTCGAGTCTTTCACGCGAGTGGCTCCCAGATGACACGGTCTACGCTCCCAAACACCAGTGAGACGTCGAGCGATCGACGAGTACGGTGATTGCGGAGGAGAAGTCGCAGAATCGTGCTTTCCATTATGGACCGTGGTACCCTGAAGGAGAACTCCGTGTCTGACACGCCATCCGACCCCGAACCCGCGACACAGGACATGCACTGGGGCATCTCATATCTGCGCGAGGATATTCAGGACCTTCGGACGGCGATCGCCGTTCCGAGGATAGGATGACCCGACTCGAAGACCGAATGACGCGTTTCGAGAAGCGAGTTGAGGAGAGATTTGCGCATCTGGAAGACAAGATCTCGGGAGCGGAAGAGAGACTCTTCTGGAAGTTCTCTGCCGTGGACGGGAGGTTCCTCGCGTTTGAAGAGAAGATGAACTCTCGCTTCCACTCGATGATGATGTGGAATGTCGCCGGCCATGGCCTCGTGGCCGGCTCGATCATCGCCGCCATCAAGCTGTAGTTCGCGTTCTACTCCTCCCAGGGGAGGAAGCACACCTTCAGCGCTTCTTGCGAGTGCAGCAGTTTCACCCCATCCGAATACCTCGACAGCGGCAGCGTGTGTGTCACGATCGGCTTCAAGTCGAGACGTCCGTCCTCAATGAGGGTCAGGGCGCGCTCGGCAGCCTCGCGATTGTGTCGTCCATAACCGATGATGTCGAGTTGCCCGCGCCAGTGTCGCCAACCATAGGCGACGTCATCCCGTAGCACACCGAACAGCGCTACGGCATCCTTGGTGTGATCCATGAGAAACTCGACGGATGCAGCGGCTCCGGCGCAGTCAACAGAGATGTCCACAGGACCATCTTCGGAAGAGACGAAGTCGGCCTCTGTTGGTTCGACGGCGGCGTCTGCGCCGACGGAAAGAGCCAGTTCGCGTCGTTCGGCGACGGGATCGACGGCCACGACGCGCGTGGCGCCCCAGGCCCGGGCCAACTGACAACCGATGATACCCGCCGGGCCGAGTCCGCCGATGGCGACGGATTTGCCCTCTGTACCGCCGCGCTCGATCAGGCGGTCGAAACTCACCTGCAGACACATAGCCAGTTCAAGTGATGCGATCGACTCTGGCGCAAGCTCGTTGCCGACTTCCAGCAGAGAGGCGGCGGCGAAGGGCACGAACTGGGCGTATCCGCCGAGCCGCACGTCGGCACCTCGATCCTGCCAAGCGGCCACTCGAGCTCCTACGTAGAGATCTTCGACGCCCGGGCCCACTTCCACGACATCTCCCACCAATTCGTGGCCGGGTTGACCCGGTGTGATCGGATAGGTCAGCCGTGCCCCGGGAAACATGGGGTCCCCGGACATCAGGTGCAGGTCCCAGTGGGGGCACGTCGTGATGGCGCGGATCTTCAGCAATACCTCACCCGTTCCGGGCGTAGGGACGTCCGCGTCCTGCCATTCGGCCTGACCGGGGGCAATGATCTGCAGCTGTTTCATCGGGAGGGAACTACATCTTCGGAGGACTGTCTGATACCGAGCATCGAGGCTTTCCGCGGGAGGCTCTTGAGTTGCGGTTGCAAGAGTAGAGCGAGATCGAAATCCCTACAAGAGCGCCGAGCCGTGCGGAGCGTCAGCTGAAGGTGCTGTGCAGCTTGCGGTCGAGAAGTTCCTTGAGGGAGCGCGAATCGGTGAGCTGGCGCGCGCGTTCAAACCACGCTCCGGCGCGCTCGGGATCGCCGGCGTCGAGATGCAGTTGCCCAAGTGTGGCGCCGAGGTAGTGGTAGTCATCGAGCACCTCAAGACCACGAATTCGATAAATGGCGTTGGGACCTTCGTCCGGGCCGCGCAACTCGGCCAACACGATGGCTCGATTCAGCTCCACCACCGGCGATGGACTCAAGTCCAGCAGGAGATCGTAGTGCTCGAGAATCGAAGCCCAATCGGTCTGAGCGTAGGATGTCCATGACGGGACGCACCTCGATGGACCCACCCGTCAGCTTGATCGGGCAATCCTGGGTCAAGGCCACGGCCTCTTCGAGAGACTTCGCATTGAGCATCACAAAACCAGCGATGGCCTCTTTGGTTTCGGCAAAGGGGCCGTCGGTCACCGGCCCGTCCTGCGAGACCACGGCGCCACCGGCTTCAAGGGGTTCGCCACCATTGTGGATGCCCTTGTCGGGCAAGCTCTTCATCCAGGCGCTCCAGCGCATCATGACACCCTGCATCTATTCAGGCGACAAGCCCGATGAGGTTGCATCCCCACCGTGGAACAACAACAGATAGTCCTGCATCAGATCCTCGTTTGTTGTTTAAGATGAGGTGCGGCGTCGAGCGCCGCCCCCCACCATCGCTGTAGATCGGTCAGTCCTTCTTCGCCGGCTGCCACAGGCCGATGGCAGCGCCCGTCGGGTCGGTCACAACACCGAAGGTTCCCACATTCTCCACCGGTGTTTTCTCGACGACCACCTCGCCGCCCAATTCCTTCGCCTTGCTCTGAGACGCATCCACGTCTTCGACCAGCACATACGAGAGCCACTGCGTCGGCATGTCCGGGGACGCCTTCTGCATGATTCCACCGCCCATTTCGTTTTCGCCGCCGGCCGTCTTCAGCATCGTGTAGGTGAAATCGCCCATGGGCATCTCTTGAACCGTCCAGGCAAACAGGTCCGTATAGAAATCACGTGCCTTGTCGACGTCGCCCGTCTGTAGCTCCATGTGGCAGAATTGTTTCTCCATGATGTCCTCGCTCGAGAAAAGGGGGGTGAGTTTTGAAGGACGCCATGCGTCACTTCTACACAGTAGACATGCAGGAAACAGCAAAAGGGACACAGACATCCCAGTTTTTTCAGAAATCGCCGTGCCGGTGCGCAGCGCTATAAGAAAGGTGTAAGTAATTGAAAGTAGGGAACTTACGTCCCAGAGGGCGCGCCGCCGGCGGCTACGATCGACTGCCACTGGTCCACGGAATGACAGATTTCGTCCGGATGTTCGGCAGATCGGGCGATGAACCCCGGCACGTTGTCCCGCCCCGTGGGTTGGCGCGGATCGGAATACCGCAGGTCGAGAGACCAGCGAATGTGATCAGACACATTCGGTACCGACCGATGGATCGTCTTGTGCTGAATCAGCACGACGCCGCCGCGGGGCACGGCGCACATGACCCGGTCGCCCGGCGGCAACTGATCATCGTCGACGCCCTTGAAGTTGCCCCCTGGACCCATCCCCGGCTCGTGGGCGATGAGGGGGGTTCTGTGAGAGCCGGAGATCACCTCCATACAGCCGTTCTCTTTGGTCGCATCCACGAGGGGTATCCAGAAATTGACCATAAAGGTCTCTTCTGCGTCGGCTTCGAGATATCCAAGATCCTGATGCCAGGGCACGACCGAGGCGTCCTGGTGGGGCAGTTTGGCGCGCGAATTGAACTGCGGATGGGCGAGGATTTCGGGGCCGATGACGGACTCGACGATGTCGAGCAGATCGGGGTGTGTGAGAATCTGAAACATCCCCGCCGTGCGCAGTTTTCCACCAACCACGGCCAGCAACGGCCCCGGGTTTTCGAGTTGCTCGCTCAACAGAGCCAGCCGCTTGTCGAAGGGGGCATCCGGCAGCAGGTCGCTCAGCAGGCCCTCGCTGAGGGCCAGTTCACACCATCGATCGATGCGTTCGGTCAGTTCTGTCTGTAGCCCGTCCAGCACATCTGCATCGAAGGCGTCTTCTATGAGGAGATACCCATCCTCTCGGAATCTCGTCACCTGCTCGCTACTCAGTCCCGTCATGATCGTTCGTCTCCTGTCGTGACGTCACGCGCTCACGGCGACGTACACACCGTCAAAGGTGGCCAGGTCGGCTGCGCCACGGTTTAGTCGGACGCGCAACTGAACGCGTCCCTTTCCCATGTGCTCCAGGCCGCGTTCGAACTGCGCCCACCCCTCGTCTCCCGGATCTTCGCAAACCGCGTCAAAGTCGCCATCGATGGGTGCATCGAATTCCATCTGTTGCCGCCGGATGACCAGGCGGACATCCGGTCGTCCAGCGAGGTGCGCGTGAACGAGCGCCCAGCCGGCGAGCATGGCCACGGCAGCGGCACTGCCCCCAAAGACGGTACCCCTGTGGTTGATATTGGGGGAGAGCGGCGCCGTCAGTCGCACGCCCCGCTCATCGAGACTCGCCACACGCACACCCATCGAGATCGACTGGGGAATGTGTTCGTGCAGATAGGCTTCCACATCGGCGGCCGTCACGAGGCTGTAAACCAGCCCTGCACACGTGGGTGCTGCAGGGCATCCGGATTGAGGATGTGTGGCGGTTCTCGGCCCTCGATGACATCGAGAATCTGGTCTACCGTGCAGCCGTCGAGGCGGGCCATGGACGCGCCGGTGATTCCCGCATTGTGATTGGTGGCAATCACCTTGGGATGGTCGATGTAGATGGTGCGCGTGTCGGTCAAGGGGTCGTCGATGACATAGTGGGCGAACCGGTCCTCATCCAGCGCCCGCTTTACATCTGCATCGAGGACAAGATTGCCGCGAGAGGGGTTGATGAGGGACGCGTGGGGCTGCATCTCGACAAGCTGTTCATAGAAGACGAGCGGTTCATCGCCGGACATGTGCAGAGAGACACAATCACACTGGCGGAACAACTCGACCGGATCAGATACGGCCTCGGCGCCGAATCGGGACGCCAATTCGCCGATAGCGGGCCGCACATCATAGACGAGAAGTCGGCCGCTGTCCCCGAGCAGTGGACGCGCTCGTTTGGCCATCTCCTGGCCGATGCGACCGAATCCGTAGAGCCCCAGGCACGACCCCTCCGCTTCGTAAGTGGTCATGATCGCCGTGTCGCCCGCGTGGGCATTTCGATTCAGGGTGTGGATCCGCTTCAGCGTCGCCAGCCACTGCGTGAGGGCGTATTCGGCGACCGTGTTCATGTGCACGGGAGAGACCGTGACCAGAACGCCGTGTTGGGTGGCCACCTCCATCCGTGTCTTTTCGAAACCGACACCCCATCGTGCAACCAGTCTCAGTTGGGAGCAGGCGGCGTAGAATTCTGGCTCGATCCACTGACCGGCGGCGAGGATGGCGATCAGATTCTCGTCAGCACGGTCACCGTCGAGAACACCATCGTAGTAGACGATCTCGGCCACTTCCTTGAGTCTGCCGAGGGCAGCGGCACGTTCCGGTGAGCCCAGATGGGCCTGCTCGAGATCAGACTTCACGTAGACAAGGGGCCGGGTCATTGGGCTCCGAAGCGCGATTGGGGGAGAAGGAGCCGGAAAACTACATCGTCCGGCGGTGCGGATACAGTCTCGTCCGGGTGGGCCGGTGGGTCATTGTCGCGACGTCAACTCGCCGCACAGATACGCGTCCAGACTCAGGCGCCCTTCCATCCGGGATCGATCCCGACATACCCGTCGGCGTACCTCTTGAGGTGGTCGGGCAGTTCGCAGGCGAACTTGCGAGCCGACGCCGGCAGGTCCCAGGGGGCATCGATACGATGGGCTCGGTCGCGGAAGCCGACGGCGCACGAGAGCCGGTCCTCTTCTTCCTGGTTGGAGAAGGCGCCGTGTTGAGTGCGGTGGGCGAAGACGAGACAATCACCCGGGTCGGTGATGAGGGGGACGAGGCCGGGGATGTCGAAATCATCGTAGCGGGATTCATCCCTGCCGTCGTCTCGATAGAAGGAACGTCGATCGGCGGTGAGCTTGAATCCTTTGGGGCCATGCCAGCCCTCTACGTGTGAGTCCTCGATCACACACAGTCCACCGTGGGTTGGACGCGAACCGGTGATGTAGAACCACTTGCCCGAAGGCCACAATCCACGGTTGAGCACGTCTCCCGTGTTCTTCGGCGGTCCTTCGAGATACCCGCCCCAATCGGAATGCCAGTTCACGACCTTCGAGCCGGTCTTGCGGATGATGGCCGCCGACCGATGCACACAAAGCTCGTCGGTACCGATCAACGCGCGGTGCAGATTCATGAAGGGTTCGTATTCGAACAGCACCCACGCGTCATAGGCAGTCTCGATGAAGGACAGGTGTGTCCGGCTCTCTCCCGGTCCGATGGTCTTGTCCGGATCGACGACGCGCTGAACCTCGCGCTGCAGCATCTCTACGATGTGGTCGGGCAGCAGTCCCTTGACGATGGCAAACCCATGAGTCTCGGTGCACGCACGAATCTCGGTCAACTCGTCAGGGCGGAATTCGCTCCGATACGGGAGGTCACGTTTCGTGATCTGATCTGGCGACACGTTCATCTACATTCCCTCCGGATTCACGCGGATCTCATCCATAAAGACCCACGCAGGACCGCCAGCCCCTGGATGCCATTCGGGGCACTGCCGAATTCCCTCTGCGTAGACACGGACATACCGAGCGATGACAGGGTCTCCCTCGACGATCATCTCCCGGGCAAAGCTGCCCGAGGCACGATCGTCCACATCGTGCACGGTACCCCCGAAAGAGGCGAACCGTTCACCGTCGGCGGAAACCTCGACCTGAAGTCGGCGCGGAAGCCAGATCCAGGAGGCGGCATTGTGGAAGAAACGAGCAGCCACCCGATCGATGGCGATGGTCTCACCCAGGTCGACGACGGCCACCACGTCGGTGCCTTCAAAACCGAGCCAGCGCGGGTCGTTGAACTGGGCACCTCCCAAAACGGCATCCGTCAAGGTCCGGGCCCCGTGACCCGGATAACGCGGCGACGGTTCCTGACCCAGGTCGACAAACCGCCCGACTGCCGAGTGGTTGTGAAGAGCCAGTGTCGCCGTCGACAGCGCCTGGCCATCCCGGAACAACCCCGCACGAACCTCAGATGATCCGCCCAGCTTGACCAGACCTGTGTAGAGTGGCGAATCGGCGGTGACCTCGGTGTCGATGGCGTACCGCAACTCCGCATCTCGCACGAAACTCTCCATGGAGACATGGAGCTCTCCATCCGGAGAGGGATTGCTCACGATGTGGGGAGAGATGTCGTAGAACTCAAGCAGATCGAGCCATGCCGTTCCCGGCGTGACCAAAGACAACCGGAGTCCTGCGCGGGCGGCGGCACCATCTACGGCCATCGCATCCAGACTGTAGCGCTTCCACTGTGTGGTCAGTTCATGGCGGATCGAATCGGTTCGGCCCATGCTGGTGGCCAGCTGCAGGGTCGGTGGCTCAGGACCTTCAGCGGCCTTTGCCCACACGGAGAGTCGATAGCTCCGCAGTGGATCGACGCGCGGAGAGTAGGGCCCCAGGATGACACCCTCACCGGCCCGCGGTGTGTGTAGGCGTATCGAGCGCCGACCGTGGTAGGCGACGCGGTCGTCGACGAAATAGGTGGCACCCCGTCCCTTGCCCGTGCTGGCATAGAGTGCCGAGGGAACCGAGGCCGACGCATCCCACTCGAAGCTCGGGTCGATCGTACGATTGAGCGGGCTCACGCTCAGCTGATCTTCAGCTTCCCCGACTTCGTGCAGCCGATACAGACGGACACCATAGGGAGGCATCGATTCCTCGAGGACGACGCCGAAGGTGATCGCCGCTGTGGTCGGTTCCGGGGCTTCGGGCTGTCGTCGAAGGATACCCGTGACCAATCCCAAAGGGACCGACAGCAAATCGAGAGGATTCGGCGTGCCCGAGCCTGTGTCGAACGCGAGACTCCGCTCCTCATACAACACTTCCGCGTCTCCCTGAATCGTCAGATCGGGCAGCTCCAATTGCATGGGCACGGGACGATTCTCGGTGTTCGCAGCGACCACGATCACCTGACCTTCGTGACGCCAGGCTGTGGCGCGGATCCCACTGTTCTGTTCGGTGATCACCGTAGGTGGCGCTTCCGTCGACAGCAGGGCGGGCGTCAGCGCCGACGCTTCGAGCGCGACCTGACTGGCGGCAGACCAGGTCACCGGCGACTTGGGGAAACGGCTGAGCCCATGACGGATGAAATACTGAATGCCCGTCGCCCCTTCGATGAGTCCGAGCCATGACATGAGTCGCAGCTCCGGGCCGATCGGTTCTCGTGTCCACCACTCGCTACCGCCGAATGCCTGGGGCACCATCCAGACCGGAATGCGGGGTGACAGGTCCTGCACGAGGGTGCGCACGGCGCCGACGACACTGCCAGGTGCTCCATTGGGAATCGGGTAGGGATCGACCATGGCCAGATCCATGGCGCCCGCGAAGTCGATGGCCTTTCCCGGATTGACGAAGACGATCGTGATGGGGTGATAGGGGTCGAGTTCGTGAACCAGATCGTAGGAACGCTGCAGCTGTTTGGGGGTGGCACCGTGCCCGGTCGGTTCGTCGGAGATATACCAGGCGAGCAGGGCCGGATGGTCGCGGAAGGCTTCCACCTCTTCACGCAACCAGGCTTCGCGCCGCACCGAGGATGTATCTGCCGGAGTCCCGAGGGAAACGCCGCCGCCACCGGCGACGCGCAGCAGTTGATAGTGGACCTTCATGCCCAGTTCGGCGGCCCGATCCATATAGGCGCGTCGCTCGTCGCGAGTCGCCGGATCATTGCTCTGGTAGGGACTCATGACGTTGAAGCCCCGCACGACTTCTTCTTCGGCCAGGGTCGGTTGCACCGGCGAGTAGCAGTAGAACCCGACGGGCAGCAGCGGCAGACCATCGACAACCAGGCCGCCCGTAAGGCGATCGATTTTCACCGCCCGCGGGTTAGGGGGTAGTCGACGGATCCTCGTGCTGACCTGGCCGAGAGTGCGGTCTTCCACAAAGACCCGACTCGTCACTTCCGTTTCACCCTGCGGCAGCGATGCGAGAGGGAAGGCGATACTCCACTGACGCCCCCGTATCACGGGTGCACCTTCCACGAGCAGACGACCCTGAAGAAGGACATCGGCCGTGAGAGGAGCCGTCAGGTCTTGTGACTCGTCCAGGTCGACGAAGACGAGGTGGCCGACCGCTTCGTCCGTATAGAAGCTGCGGCCAGGCAGGGCCTCATACGCGTCGACGGCCGACACGGCCATGGCGCCAAAGATCATCAAACACACGATGGGGGCACGCGTGACTTCTCGCGCTCTGGACAGAATCATGACGCCGAACTCCGATCGATGAACGTTTCGCCGCCGATCTTGGCTGCCTCCGGTAGGCGGCGCAGGCGGGCCATAGAGATGATGCCGAAGACAGGTCCGATGGCGAGGAAGGCAAAGACCATCTCCCAGCCGAAGGGACCCACCAACCAGGGTACGATGCGGATCGATGCCAAGGTCAGCAAGAAACCGAGGCATGTCTGCAGGGTGAGGGCCGTTCCCACATACTGCGGATCACACAACTCGGTGATGCTCGCCGAAAACTGGGCGGAGTCGGCGACGATGGCGAATCCCCAGACGAGACACAGTGCCAGAAGCAGGATGGGAGGCCCTCCAAACAGAGGACCGGCGAGCAGGCAGCAGGTTCCACTGACCGCCATAGAGACGATGGTCACGCGGGTGCGGCCGACCCGATCAGCGATCATGCCGGCCATCACGCATCCGATGCCACCGACGGCGATGACACTGAAGGCAGCAACCCCCGTCCAGGGGACCAGCGAGGGATCGGAGATCTCGATGCTGGCGCGCAGAAACATGGGGATCCATGTCCACATGGCGTAGAGTTCCCACTGATGGCCGAGGTAACCGAAGTTGGCCAGTCGTACCGCGCGGTCGCCGAAGGCTCGTCCGGCGGCGCGCCAATCAAAGCGCGCTCCCCCCGTTGCATAAGGGCCATCGCTGACGAACAGAGCGCACAGGATCGCCGCCCCTACGGCCGAGGCAGAGGCGAGGAACATCAGTTGTCGCCAGTCAGCCTCGCCCGCGAGTGCGTGCAGCAGATGGGGCGAGGCGGAGCCGATGGTGAGGGCACCGACCAGCATGCCGATGGCCATGCCTCGTCCCTCACGAAACCAGGTGGCCATGATCTTCATGCCCGGTGGATAGACCCCCGCTAGACAGACACCGGTGAGGAAGCGCAGGAGGATGGCGGGCTCGATGGCATTCACCCACCAGCCGATCGATGCATTGCACAGCGCTCCGAGCAGGGCACAGATGGTGAACAGGCGACGCGAGTTCACGATGTCGGGGAGGTTAGCCAGGGCACTGAGCAGGGTACCCACGACGAACCCGATCTGCACGGACATGGTCAGCCAGGAACGCCCGGAGTCGGTCAACTGCCATTCCTGGGTGAGAGCAGGGACGACGGCCGTCGCTGAAAACCACAGGGCCATGCCCAGCAATTCGGCCAGGGACAACACGAACAGGACCTTCATCCGTCCGTCCGTGACGGATTCGCCGGGCGCAGATGTGGGGGCGTCACTCACCCGGTCGTCGATCGAGGTTGACAGGGATCGAGGCGGACAGGAACGACACGATCTTCGCGACGCGCCGTTTCGGCGGCGAAGACCATCAGGTGCGACTCGAGGGTTTCCTGCGCGCCCGACAGGATCGATGACGAATCGCCGGTGGCAACGGCACGCACGAATCCGTCCATCAGGCCTCCGTCGCCACCGCCGTGGCCGCCCAGGATCGAGGGATCGCCCGTCGCAGTATCGATGGTCTGGGTCTTGTCGGTGAGAAAATCGAAGTGATGGATGTGCTGTCCATCGCCGTAGATGTGGCCGCGTGTGCCGAAGATGTTCGTGCGTCGACCCGCGGCTTCAGTAAAGGCGGTCATGGTGAAGGCCGCCGTCGAGTCGTCGGCGAAGCGCATGTTCACGACCTGATGATCGACGACGTCGTTGTCGCAGGCATACACACAGCGACCATAGGGCCCGTCACGCAGGGCCTGGGTAACAGACTCGACCGTCGGCTTCGGCGTGAGCACATCAACCGGCCAGCCCGCCTGTCCGTCGGCGAGGCGGCCGAGGTAGATCTTCTTCGCTGAATAGGGGCACTGGGCTTCGACGGGGCAATCCAGACAACGCTCGGTGGCGCCTTCCGGTGCCTGATCTGGACGAAAGTGTCGCAGCGAACCAAAGGAGGACACGGCGGCACATTCGACACCCATCATGTAGCGGATCCAGTCGATGTCGTGACAGGATTTGGCCAGCAGCATGAAGGAAGACTCGGTCTCGTTGCGCCAGTTGCCGCGCACGAAGGAATGGGATTGGTGCCAGTAGCCCACAGGCTCGAGTCGTTGCAGCGAGACGATGTCGCCGATGAGACCGTCGTTGAGCATCGACTTCACCTGCTGACTGAAGGTCGTGTAGCGGGAGACGTGGGCGACGGCAAACATGACGCCCGCCTTTTCGATGGCCTCGACGATCTGCCGACAACCTTCCGCGTCGGGGGCCATCGGCTTCTCGAGCAGGATGTGATACCCGGCCTCGGCGAAAGCGATGGCAGGTTCGACATGCATCGCGTCCTGCGTGCAGATGAGGACGGCGTCGGCCCGCTTTGGCGCTGAGGCCAGGTCGCGCCAGTCGGTGAAAACCTGATCGGCAGGAATGTGATGGGTATCGGCGAGGCGCTGGAGATATACGTCGCGTGGCTCGGCGACGGCGACGACCTTGGCGCGGTCAGGCAACTCTTCGGCAAATCGGGCGTAGCCACTGCCGCGGCCACCGGCACCGACCACGGCGAGTGTGACGGGGGAACTCAAGAGGGTTCGCAGTCCGACGCCCGAGACGAGAGCCACCGGGGAGGGGGGCGTATCACTCCTCCGGCTTGGGGACGGCAAAGGTGATCGATTGGGTGGATTGCTTCAACCGGGGGCAGAGGAATCCCGCATCGATCCGCCCGCGGTCAAACTGCGAGGGTTGTCACATGTCCTGCCTGGGAATATTCCAGAATTCTGCGATCGCGTGTCACGAGCGTCGCCCCGAGACTGCGCGCCGTGGCGATCAGCATCCGATCGGCTGGATCCCCGTGGATCTCGCCGGGAAGACGTGAACTGGCCAGAGCGATGTCGGGCGTGAGGGGAGCGAGGGACAAACCCGGAGAGCTGAGGGCTTGCCGAGTCCAGGTCTCGACGTCCACGGTGAGACTGATCCGCTTGTGTGCCTCGAGCATGCCGACTTCCCATACCGAAATGACAGACACGCGAGCGGATTCCTCATCGATGGCCCTGGCGATCCGTTCTCTGGCTGGAGAGGAGCGCAGGGGATCTGCCCCGATCATCCACCAGATCCAGATGTGTGTGTCTAACAGGTAGGCCGTTCGCCGCTCAGCCATCGGCCTCCCAATCTTCCTCAATTGGCTCAATGAGATCGCCGTACACAACCGTCTGATCCGACAGGAGACCAAAGGAATGACGCCGGGTTTCGGCGTTGATCGGGACGAGCTTTGCCACCGGCTTTCCGTGTTTGGTAATAACCACCTCTTCGCCCGTGTGATTAACCTCGTCCATCAACTTCAGACAGATCGCCTTGAATTTTCCTGCTGCGATGACCATAGTCCCTCTCGTTATGACCATAGTAATATGACTATAATAATATCAGAGAGCAACCGATCTACCAGGGCACCTTCACCTGATATTCCCTGGCCAGTCCTTCCATCTGCTCCTGTGCCTGTGGGTGCAGCGGGATCCCATCCTCGCGGAAAGCCTTCTCTCGTCGCCATTCCGGTCCACCTGGAAGATCCGCCCGATCAAAGCCGGGTAGGGGGCGCATCTGACTGATTTCGGCCATGAGATGATCCATGTCACCGAGAAAAGCGGCCGGATCCACGAAGCGATCGATCTGCAGGGCCATGAAGAAGCCGGACTGATTTGCGCCTGAAAAGGCGATCTGGTCCCGATCGAACCGAGGCTGCATCTGACCGCCGAGGGTGCCTGAAAGGATGTTGGCAATGTGTGAAATGCCGATCGCCTTCAGATAGACCTCAGGCATTCTGGCGAAGACGTCCTCTTCCCATGGGATCTTCGTGGACATGTCGAGCATGAACGGTGGTTGATCCGGGCCCGAGGGCATACCGACGCAGAAGGGCGGGCTGCCCTGAATCGAACCATCGATGGTTGCTTGGCGACTATATGAGGCCGCTGCGTTGCGTCCCGACAGCCCAACACCGATCAACCCGCGTCGAAGGGCCATGCGCACATACTTGCCCGTACTGCCGACGTGATCGTGATAGGTCGTGGTCACCACGCCGACGCCGATGGACTCGGCGCGTTCGATGGCCATCTCCATGGCACGCGTGGCGACGATATACCCAAGCCCGCCGTCGCCATTGAGCGCCGCCGTGGCGGGACCCTCCTTGAGGATCTCGATTTCCGGGGTTCGATTGCAGGTGCCCTCCTGCCAGCCACGCACGTAGCGTTCGACCTGCATGACACCGTGTGACACGACGCCTCGCAGATCCGTGTCGATGAGCAGATCGGCCACCAGTTCGGCGTGTTCATCAGGGATCGCCACCTTGCCAAACAGTTCGATCAGAAAGGAACGAAGAGACTCGACTGATACACGGGCGGTATCTTCAGCGGGCACATTCATTGGATGATCCAGATCTGAGCTGCGTGGACGGAGAAAGCGATGCGGGTCGGACAGGCAATACCTCGGAACCGAGGCTCAGTCCCGATGCAGATCGACGGGACCCTTCAACTGCAGGGCGATGACCGTCATCATCGGATCCACCTCGGCTTCCGGCACGTCGATGTAGACGATGCCCGGAACCTGGCTCCAATACGCCTTACCGAGAATCTGATGCGGCAGCTTGGTCCCATTGCCGACGATGCGGATGCGATTGATCGCATTCTTCAGCCCCTTGATCACGATGGGACCACTCGGCTGATGAGGCAGGAACAGATACAACGTCTCTTGATCTTTCGACAGCGTTGTTGGGCCATAAAAGTGACCTGCAGGAATGCCGGCGGTGGTGCCATAGATGGCCTCAGAATTCGCGGAGGTCCAGCGGCCAAGTTTCTCGAGAATGGCCACCTGCTCTTCCGGGATCGTGCCATCCGCACGTGGACCGATGTCGAGGAGCAGATTGCCACCACCAGCCAACACATCGGCGAAGATGCGGATGATCTGATAGGGCGTCTTGTAGTTGTGGTCGTTGTCCTGGTATCCCCACGAATCGTTCATGGTCATGCACAGCTCCCACGCACCCTCGGGTGGGGTCACGGGAAGACCCTGCTCGGGCGTAGCGTAGTCGCCGTGGCCGTTGATGCGGGAGTTGAGGATGACCTCCGGCTGCCACGTGAGCAGGCTGTCACGCAGAGCAGCCGATTTCCATACGTCGGAGCCACCCACTTCCCAGTCGCCATCGAACCACAGCAGATCTGGTTCGAACTGCGTCGTCAGTTCGCGTAGTTGGCCCTCGCGAAAGTCGAGAAAACGCTGCCAGCGTTCAGGGTCTTCGTCGTAGCGTCGCTCCGTGCGAGTCTGAATTGGATAGTCGGGATGGGACCAGTCCAAATGGGAATAGTAGAGCCCCACACGCAGATCGCGTTTGCGTAGAGCACGCACGAAGGGTTTCACCAGATCACGACTCGCCGGCGTGGCCTTCACAGTGGACAGATCGTTCTCCTGCGTGTCCCACAGGGCCACACCATCGTGGTGCTTTGTCGTGAGCACGGCATATCGAGCACCCGATTGCTCGATCAACTTCGCCCAGTCCTTCGGCTTGTAGCGATCTGCCGTGAACCCATCGAGCTGTGCCATGTAGTCGTCGTAGCTGACGTAGCCATTGAAGAAGGACCACGACTCGTCGATGCCCTCTACGGTGTAGATGCCCCAGTGGATGAAGATGCCGAGGCGTGCGTCACGGAACCACGATAGACGATCGTCTTGTTCGGGCTCCTCGGCGAAGATCGCCACGGGTAGAACCAGGGACAGGGCGAGCAGGATCAGACGACGAGCAAAGAACATGGACTGTTTCCGTCATTGAGGAGGATCGGTCGACGACGCTGGAATGTCGTCTCTGACAGAGGCTTCCATCAAGACCGTCGCGGAGCGGGTCGGCCACAGTCGGCGGTAAGCCCGCTCCGGGCAGGGCAATGTGCTCGACATTTTCGATTCAAAAGCGACACAAGGTTGTGTCGGAACTGGGTCAGCAGAAAGAGCAAATCTGATTCGAGCAGTCGAGAGATCGTTGGTCTGCCCTTTGCGCATTGCTACCTTCTATGAGGTGCGCGAAGCCATCAGAATACTCACGGACGACGGTTGGTACGTCATCCGCCAACGCGGGTCTCATCGACAGTCCGCTCACGATGCAAAACCAGGACGAGTGACAGTTGCAGGCAAGCCGAGCAACGACCTTGCTCCCGGGACGGCAAACAGCATACTCAAGCAGGCGGGACTCCGGCCATGAAATACCTCATCATCGTGGAGACAATGGACACGGGATTCTCAGCATACTCACCCGATCTACCTGGGTGTATCGCAACGGGCGCGGATCGAGCTGAGGTTGAACGCGAGATGGGGCAAACGATTGAGTTCCACCTGCAGGGTCTCCGGGAGGAGGGCCTGCAGCCGCCAGATCTGAAGTCCTACTCCTCATACGTAGAGATTCCCGCCTGATTCCGGGTCTCCCGGACACCAGCAACCCGTAGCCAGATCAGCCGCCGGTAGCATTCTGCTTGCGGCGCAGAGCGATCCGACCCATACTCCGGCCCGCTGACCGTCCTGGTCAGCTTTCCACCCCCAATGGAGACCGCCGGTCATGGACCCGCAACCCCTGAAAGGCCGCAAGGCGATCGTCACCGGTGCTGCACGCGGCATCGGCCATGCGATCGCCCAACGATTGGCCATCGAGGGTGCCCGTGTTGCCATCATCGATGTCGATGGAACAGGAGCATCGAGAGTCGTCGCAGAGATCGGAGGTCACGCTCTGGCGATCACGGGAGATATCTCACAGGAAGAAGAAGTCGACCGCGCTTTTGCGCAGGTGATCGACGAGTTCGGCGGTCTCGACATTCTCGTCAACAACGCCGGGATCGTTGGCACGGACACGCCCGTGCACGATCTGCAGGTGGCCGACTGGGATCGCGTCCTCGACATCAATCTGAAGGGCACGTATCTGTGCTCGCGCGCCGCCGTCCGTCACATGATTCCGGAGAAGTCCGGTGTCATCGTCTCCATGGCGTCCATCTCTGGCAAAGAGGGCAACGCCAACATGGCGCCCTATTCGGTGTCAAAGGCAGGCGTCATCTGTTTCACAAAGACGCTGGCCAAGGAGATGCTTGATCACGGGATCCGCGTCAACTGCTTGGCGCCAGCACTGATCAATTCGCCCCTGCTGGACGGCATGGAGGCAGACCGCGTCGAGTTCTTGACGTCGAAGATCCCCATGGGCAGACTGGGACGACCCGAAGAGGTCGCGGCGACGGTGCTGTTTCTGGCGTCCGACGAGTCTACCTTCACCACCGGCGCTTGCCTCGATATCAGCGGAGGCCGCGCGACGTATTGATTCAGCAAGATTCAGCGAGCGCCGGAGCAATCCCATCGCGATTTCTATCCACGAACGGCTGCCCTCTAACCAGCCTGCATCTGAGAGAACCGTCGTTTGAAGAACCCATACCCGTACGCCGGGCCCCACGTCTTCATCATGCTGTCGGCCCTGTTGATCTCCTGTGGTCCATCCATGGACGATGCCATGGACGATCTGGCGCGCGAGGACGCCGCCGGTGAAGCGGCGATGCTCGAACTGCTGTTGGCCAAGGATCGTGCCGTCGGTCCCATGGTAGAGGCCCTCGCCGATCCCGATCGAACCGCCTCGCGACCCCGCCTCGTTCACGCCATGGCCAGTCTCGTGGCCCGCGTGTCCGACCCTCGAATTCCGGAAACCCTGACCCAACTTCTGCAGTCCGATCCTGACCCCGCGGTTCGTTCAGCTGTGGCTATCGCCGCCGGCTACTATCACCTCGTCGATCTGTATGGAGCCCTGCTGGACGTGGGCACCTACGACGAACATGGGGATGTGAGACACCATTCGCTCCACGCCTTGCGGCTGCTGGCAGGAAAGGTACCGTCAGAAGAACTGGACCCGGTACGTCAACGGGCGGCGCAACTTCTCGATGACCCACACAAGGGCGTTCGGGGCGAAGCCGCGATTCGTGCCGAGGAACTGGTGGGCGAGCGTCTCGACGAGGCGCGCACGCTGCAGCTGCAGGCACAGGAGGATCAGGCCGATTCGGCCTATCGCGAGGTGCTGCGGCGTGTGCCGATGAGCAAACGGGCCAACTATCGTCTGGCGCGACTGAGTCTCGATCGGGGCGACGTCTCGGCCGGCCTGCAGCGATTGCGTGAACACGGGATGCTGATGGATGTGCCACGGCTGACGACACGACCCGTCATCGATGGTCGCGTCGACGAAGACAGTTGGCAATCAGCGATCAGAGCGGATGCGTTCTACCAGTTCGTCTCGTCCCACCAGGCAGCCCTGCCTTCCGATGTTGAATCGGAGCTCTATCTCGGCCACGACGACGAGCGTTTGTATCTCGGTTTCGTCGGGTATGATGAAGAGACGGCGAAGCTGGTTCGGTCGAGTTCGGGCGAAGACATGCTCATCTGGCAGAACGACCTGGTCGAGGTTTTTCTCGACGCCAATCTCGATCATCGTAGCTATATGCATCTCGGCGTGACCTCCGACGGCATGAAGGAGGATGCCTGGCACGAGGGTGGCCTTGAGAGTCGTGATACCGACTGGGATGCCGACGTGCAGTGGAGCAGCTACGTCGGTGACGATCGCTGGTCGGTGGAGATCGCCCTGCGTTTCGCCGATCCCCAATTGCCGGCCCCACAGTCGGGGACGTTGTGGGGTTTCAATTTCGTCCGCACGTATCGTGGTGCCGAATTCGCTCAGTGGGTTCGAACCTACGGGAATGCCCACTCGCCCGATGATTTCGGCTTCTTGCGTTTCATGTAGCCCCGCCATCACCCAGTGTTATCCCTCCTGAAGGAGTCTTCATGATTCTCGTCGATGCCCACCTCGATCTCTCGATGAATGCCATCAACTGGGACCGCGATCTCGAACTGGACGTGTTCGAGATTCGCAAGCAGGAAGAGGGGATGGAGCAGAAGGGGCGTGCTTGCGGCACGACGACGCTGCCCGAGATGCGTAAGGGCGAGATCGCTCTGTCCGTCGCCACCGTGATCTGTCGTGTCGCCTGGCCCGGGTCGCCGGCCACGGGCGCCGCCAATCAGAAGATTGCCTACGGCAAGGCACAGGGTCAGTTGGCCTACTATCGCGCCCTCGAAGCGGAGGGGGTTATGCGGCAGGTCTCTGATCGCACCGGTCTCGACGCTCATATCAAGCAGTGGGAACAAGACAGCGCCTCCACGCCGCTGGGATACATCCTCAGTATGGAGGGTGCCGATCCGATCATCGATCCCGATCACGTGGCGTCCTGGTGGGACGACGGTCTGCGAGCAGTGGGCCTGTCACACTACGGGTTCAGCGCCTATGCCTACGGCCACGACATGGTGGGCGGCCTGACCGATCGGGGGCGATCGCTGCTGGCGGCGATGGAGAAAGCGGGGATGATCCTCGATCTCACGCACCTGGCGGATAAGGCCTTCTGGGAAGCTCTCGACGCCTTCGGTGGTGCTGTGCTGGCCAGTCACAGCAACTGCCGGGCGCTGGTGCCGGATCCGCGCCAATTCGATGACGATCAGATCAAGGCGATCATCGCCCGTGGTGGTGTCATCGGCGGTGCTCTCGACGCCTGGATGCTACAAACGGGGTGGATCAGAGGCGAAACCAAACCCGATGTGCTGGGTCTCGACGCGTTGGTGGATCACATGGTTCACATCTGTGATCTGGCGGGCAATACCCACCACATCGGTATCGGATCAGATCTGGATGGTGGCTATGGCACCGAGCAGACGCCACGCGATCTGGACACGATCGCCGATCTGCAGAAGGTGGGGCCTCTGCTCGCCGATCGTGGTTTCAGTGATGAGGATGTGAAACGGGTGATGCATGGCAACTGGTTCGAGTTCTTCCGCAAACATCTCCCGTAGGGCCTGATGATGAACATCATCGTCCTGGTAAGCGACACCTTCCGCTACGATTACCTCGGCCGCAATGGCAACGAGTGGATCGGCACGGACGCGCTGGATCTCAAGTGGGCCATCACGATCGAACCGGCGGCGGCGCCAATCCGACGTCCTGGAATTCCGCCCACGCATCGCGTGGCTGCAGCCAGAGCGATTTGAGGGGTACTGGAGGCGATGGGCTCTATTACTGTTTCGCACTGCCGCCCACCGATACGGCCATCTCACCACGTGGATGGGCAACGATCAAACAGGAACTTGACCTCGACTGATCCGAGACATGGAAGAGCAAACCGCACCCGACACAGCATCACGGACCATCCACTGGTATCGCACTTCCATTCCCCGAGAGGAACTGAGGTCCCTCAACCAATGCAGCGATTTCAAGGCGGCGCTGCAGATCCTTGCCCACCTGAGTCTGATCGCTCTGACGGCGACGGCGGCGTGGTTTGTCCGGGATCAGGCCGCGCTACTGCTGCCCGTATTGTTTCTGCACGGCACGGTTTACGTCTTCCTCTTCAACGCCACCCACGAACTGACTCACGGCACCGTCTTCCGAACCCGGTGGCTCAACCGCTTCTTCACCCGCGTATTCTGTTTCTTTGTGTGGCGCAATCATCACATGTTCTGGGCCAGTCACGCAGAGCATCACAAATACACGCTGCACGCCCCCGATGATCTCGAAGTCACGCTGCCACGCCGGCTAACCCTGGCAGATTTTCTTCGCGTCACCGTGCTCGACCCACGTGTTTTCTACGCCACGTTGCGTAAGACGGTCCTTCATGCGCTGGGTCGAGTTGAGGGGGAGTGGGAGTCGCACCTGTTTCCGGCTGATGAACCTGAAAGGCGGCGCGTATTGGCGAACTGGGCGAGGCTGCTCCTCGTGGGGCATTCGCTGATCGTGGCGGGCAGCCTCTATCTGGGGCTGTGGCTCATACCGGTGCTCACGACCTTCGGCTCGTTCTACGGCGGCTGGCTGCGATTCCTGTGCAACCACACGCAGCACACGGGGCTACAGGATGATGTGCCCGATTTCCGTCTCTGTACACGAACTGTCCTGCTCAGCCCGCTGACGCAGTTTCTTTACTGGCACATGAACTATCACATTGAGCACCATATGTATGCCGCCGTGCCGTGTTACAATCTCGGCCGACTGCATCGGATGATTCGTCATGAATTGCCCGAGTCACCAAGGGGTCTCTGGGCGACGTGGCGCGAGATCATCGCGATCATGAAGCGGCAGGAAACCGAACCGGACTACGAGTTCATTCCAGAATTGCCCGCCGCCTCGCCCGCGGCAGCAGGTGCCTAGGGGACCGCTGAGCACCCTCGAGCCCATCGGCTGGGTTTCCTGTCCCCAGCGCTATCGGTATGAAGCGCCGCGCCAGGGCGTGCTGCTGCCCGAAACCGAGGCCGTCATCCAACTGCGTGATGGTTGCGACTTTGAAAGTGCTCTCGATGGGCTGGAGGGTTTCGAGCGCATCTGGGTGATCTTCGAATTCCACCTGAATGAGAGCTGGCAGCCCCGGGTGCAGCCCCCTCGAGAGGGCGAACCACGTCGAGGTGTGTTCGCCACCCGTTCACCTCACCGGCCGAATCGTATCGGTCTCAGCTGCGTGCGATTGCTGTCGATCGACGGTCTGCAACTGACTGTGGCTGGCCACGATCTGCTCGATCGCACACCGGTGTGGGATCTCAAGCCCTATGTGCCGTATGCGGATGCCTTTGCCGAGGCCGGTTCGGGCTGGCTCGACGAGGTGATCTCGACCCGATTCGACATCGATTTCACGCCGGACGCGACCACAGATGCGGCCTGGATTCTGGAGCACGGTGGTCTGGACTGTGTGAATTTCGCCCGGGTTCAGCTGATGTCAGACCCCACTGACGCCGAGCGCAAACGGATCACTTCGACAGGGCCTGACACCTATAGCATCGCGTATCGAACCTGGAGATTGGACTACACGGTCGATGGCGCGGGGAAGCTGGTCACTGTGGTTGGCATCCGCTCTGGCTACGATGCCGAAGCGTTGGACAGCGACGAGGATCGCCATGGCGACAAGCCGGTGCATCGTGCATATCCAGAGCGCCACGACCCCTCAAAGCTGGCCGACCCCGGCCCATCCTCCTAAGATTCGGTCCGACAGACCTCGAAAGCACCACCGAAGGAGTCCCAGATGATGCGCTCTTCCAATCCCGTGCTCGGCGAAAAGACCTTTCGTGACCTGGCGCCGGCTGGCGTCGATTCGATGTCCGTCCAGGGTACCGTCAACAAGACCCTCTTCCTTTTGCTCGGTGTTCTGGTGGCCGCGTCGTGGACGTGGAGTATGTACTTCGATTTCGAAGACCAGGCCCTCGTGTTCCCCTGGATGATCGGCGGCGCCATCGGCGGCCTGGTGATCGGCCTGATTACTGCCTTCAAGAAGACGTGGGCCGCTTTCACGGCACCACTCTACGCCCTCTGCCAGGGGCTTTTCCTCGGCGGCCTCTCGTCGACGTTCGAAGCACGGTACCCGGGAATCGTGATTCAGGCGACGGCACTCACGTTCGGCACCATGTTCGCCCTGCTGTTCGCCTACACGTCGCGTCTCATCCGGGCCACAGAGAACTTCAAACTCGGCGTCGCCGCCGCGACGGGGGGCATCTTCTTCGTCTACATGGCGACGATGCTGCTCGGATTCTTCGGCATTCAGATGCCCTTCATCCATGAAAGTGGTCTTCTTGGCATCGGCTTCAGTCTCTTCGTCGTCATCATCGCCGCTCTCAATCTCGTCCTGGATTTCGATTTCATCGAGAATGCAGTCGAAGCACAGGCACCGAAGTACATGGAGTGGTACGCCGCGTTCGGACTCGTGGTCACCCTCGTGTGGCTCTACATCGAGATTCTTCGACTTCTGGCCAAACTGCGCGATCGTCGCTAACCACCCACGGCGCCACGATCAGGAGGTTCTATGTCGGCATCAAAGACAGAAAAGAGAGAGACGCTCACCGCTGAGTCCCAAGAGGTCGGCCTGACAATGACCGTCGAATTGGGCAGAGCGAAGATCTCCGTTGGAAGATGCTCTGACCTATGCTGAGCAATCGGTCACCGGAACTTCCTTGGCCCTATGAGGCTGAGAGAAGTCGAGGAAGTTCAGTTGCGTATCGTGCAGCTCGTGCGGCAACTGGAAGGACAGGGGCAGATCACCATCGTCCGTGGAGATGCGGACGATTCATTCATTTGACATGAAACTCAGAACCGATCGCTGCGGCTTGCAGTGAGCAAATATCACTCGTTAAGGAGTCGAACCATGTGCACCAAGACCATCCTCCGATTTGGAACGCGGGCACTCCTACTCCTGTCGATGATGCTCATCGCAGCCTGTGACAGCGAAGGAAGCGACTGGCAGACCGCCAAGAGCGAGAACACGGACGAGGGTTATGCGCGGTATCTGGAGCTGCATCCAGATGGCAAGTTTGCGAAGAACGCGCGAAAAGGGCGGGAGACCCTGCTCTACAAAAAGACGCGGATGGACAACACGCTGGAGGCATTCAGCGCCTTCCTGGAGCGCTTTCCGGATGGGGAGAATGCCGAGGACGCTCACAAAGCCATCGAGCTTCTGTTGTGGGCAAAGGCGCAGAAAGCGAAGAATGTAGAAGCGATAGAGGCTTTCATCGAGGAGTTCCCCGAGAGCAGATTCGTCGACCAGGCACGTGAGCAGATCGCGCCGCTGAAGCTCACACAGATCCAGATCAGTGGAGATGTCGCGGCTTTCGAAGAGTTTCTGAAGGAGTATCCGGAGGGTCCGATTGCAGAGCGAGCAAGAACTGCGCTCGAACTACTCGAGTACAAGCAGGCACGAAAGGCAGATACGCCCGAGGCGTACGCCGCATATCTGAAACGGTATCCAGAGGGCGCACATGCCGACGAAGTCAAGAGACGGGCAGCTCGCTAACCGATGAAACGAGTCCTTGTCACCGGCGCTGCCGGCTCCGTAGGAACCAATCTGTGGAAGGGGTGGGAGGAGGCGAAGTGTTATGAGTTGACCCTTACGGACCATCGTCCGATTGAGGGCAGCACCTCGCGTGTTGAGGTCGGCGACATCGCCGACCGTGATCTGGTGACGAGCTTGTGCGAAGGCCAGGATGTGCTCGTGCACCTGGCCTACATCCCACACAAACCACTCGCCGATGTGACCGACATCGGCGTCGCCATGCAGCTATTCGAGGCAGCGAGCGCTGCCGGTGTGCACACGATCATCTATGCCAGTTCGAATGCGGCGATCGGTATGAACGAATTCAAGCGTTCACCGCCACTGCACTCGACGGGAGACATGTTTCGGCCCGCTGGTTGGTATGGGGCGCAGAAGTGCATGGCCGAGATGGCTGGCAAGTATCTGTCGGCGCGAGAGGAGATTCGTTTTGTCAGCATCCGGATCGGCACCTTTACCGGCGGCAGCGAACCGCAGGACCATCGCCAGTGCACGACACTGATGACGCCTCGCGACAGTCTGCAGTTGTTTACCAAGGCCATCGACTATGAGGGGCCGGTGAAGTTCCTCATCACCTACGGCACATCCGGTAATCACAGTGGTCACCAGATCAGCTGGCTCGACCTCACCGATGCAAGACAGATCCTCGGGTATGAACCCGAGGACAATCTGATCCGTGACCATGCCCATCGATTCGCCGACTAGTCATTCACTGTTGACTGGTCAGGCCGAACCAGATTCCTCCGCAGAGGCACCTATATGAGCTGGTACTTCCTGCATGCGTGCGATCTGCAGCCGGGGTCGCATCGGTCCTTTCGCTGCAATCCACGTTTCGTCGAGAACGCGCAGACGGCCTATCGCCAATTGCAGTCGATGAGCGACGCGGATCTGCTGCTCGTCGGCGGAGACCTCACCCGCGACGGCTCCATCCACGACTTCGAACTGGAGGAAGCCAAGGCACAGCTCGACGCGCTTCCGTATGCGCACTACGCGATTCCCGGCAACATGGACACGGGCAACAAGTGGGCACCCGGGCCAGGCGGAACAGGACGAGACGATCCCGCTCTGATGATGGAGCCCGCCCAACTGGACAATTTCAGCCGATACTTCGGCGAGATGCCCTGGTCTTTCGTGCACAAGGACGTGCGATTCTCAGGATTCTACGCCGCCGTCGCCGGCAGCGGCTTTCCACACGAGGGCCGGATGTGGGACTGGTTGGAGACGGTCCTACCTTCTCTGCCACCGACCCGTCATCACGTGATGACGATGCACTACATGCTTTTTTTTAATAAGCCTGACGAACCCACGTGGGATCTGACCAATGCCGACGAGTATTACCGTTGGTATTTCACGATCGACGAGCCGCATCGCGCACGAATCTTCGAGGCCTTCAAGAAGGCGAAGGTGGAGATCGTTCTCAGCGGTCACATCCACGTACGCCGACCCGAACAGGTTGTCGACGGCATCCGGTTTTATCGGGCGGCTGGCATCGCCATGCCGCAGCAGCCCGATGCCTGGCCCGACGCAGACGCGCGACTGGGCTTCTATCGCTTCGACGTCGACGACGACGGCATTCGCGACACCTTCATTCCGCTGGAACACGAATCGACGGCGGAGGGGAGTTACGGTCTGGGCGGGCATCCACCTGCCGAGACCCGCGACTACACCATCGCCCTGGAGAAGCCGCCCGAGAAGTTTCTGACGGGCAAGACGTGGCGTGGCGGTGGATCAGGCTCAAACGGATCGGCCTAAGGATCGTAGGCTCGTCCTACCCGCGGCAGCCGCCCACCCAACGGTCGCGTCAGACCAACTGCAGATCCGCCGTGTCACCCTCCTCGATAAAGGCGGTCAACAGTTTGACGACGGCCTCCACATCCTTGCGATGCACCAGCTCGATGGACGTGTGCACATAACGTGACGGGATCGACAAGGTGATGGCCGGAACGCCGCCCCGGATGCGTTGAATGCCGCCTGCGTCGGTGCCACCGCGTGGTAGAATCTCCATCTGATGTTTGATCTTCCGCTTCTTCGCCAGATCCTTGAAGCAGGCCACAAGCCCCGGATGGGAGATGAAGGAGCTGTCCTGGATCTTGATGGCGGCTCCGCCACCCAGATCGGTCACTTTCTCGTGATCCGGCACACCGGGGATATCGACGGCCAGGGTCAGATCGAGGGCGATTCCCACATCGGGTGATACGTCGAAGGCACTCGTCGTGGCGCCGCGCAGGCCGACCTCCTCCTGGGTCGTGGCCACGGCGTAGGTCTCGAAGCCGAAGCCGCTGGCCGCCTGCATGGCCTTGATCATCACGTACATGGAGACACGATTGTCGAGGGCCTTGCAGCTGACGCCGTCACCGATTTCGGCAAACTGTCGGTCGATGACGACCATGGCGCCCACTTCTACCTCCTCCTTCACCTTCTTCGCGGGTAGGCAAAGATCGACGAAGAAGTCGGAGATCTGCAGATCCTTTTTCAGATCCGCCGGTGTGGCGATGTGGGGTGGGCGCACACCGGGATAGAGCAGGCCCGGCAGATCACGCTTCGTTCCACAGACGATCACACGCTGTGCCACCATGTTGCGTGTGTTGTGGCCCCCGAGCGGGACAAGCCGGATCCAGCCCTTGTCGTCGATATGGGAGACGACGAACCCGATCTCGTCCATGTGGGCGGCGATCATCAGCTTTTTCGCACTCTTCGCCTTCTTCTTGCCCTTCGGGGGTGACGCCGCCTTGCGGGCGATGAGGTTGCCCAGAGCGTCGACGGTGATCTCGTCGGCGACCGGTTCCAGTTCGCGTCGGGCGATCTCCCGCAGACGCTGCTCGCGTCCGGGAATCCCCGAGCATTCGCACAACTCCTTCAACAGTTCCATGCCCACCTCCTCCTCTGTTCCCGTGGTTCGGATGCCATCTACTCGATGCGAAGCATCTGGATTTGCGAAGTATAGGATTTCCAGTGTGGCGATGTATCCGATCGATACGATCCGGGTGTATCCAGGTGACACCGTCGGTGATGGGGCGGTCACACAAAGTGTTTCGTAGGAGAAGCAAAAACAATTACTTGCGACACATTCTTGAAGTGCTGCATGGATCGTGGCACCACCCTTGCAACAGGACGGGCAGACATCAACGCCTACCCACTCAGGGAGCCAGAGTCATGGACATGCACAACGTCTTCGGTCCTGTCCACTGCGCTTGCCATCTCCCCACATTGACACAAAAGCTGTCAGTGACCACCATGTGCGAGCAAATCTGACTTCCCTCCAGCCGAAAGCCGATGACCATGCGTTTCGACAATCCCGAAGATATTCTCCAGTTGACTCCCAAGTGGGAGGGCGAGCGATTCGACAATGGTCGACCTCGTGTGCCCGACAGCATCCTGACGCGGATCTCGAAAATCGCCATCGAGGAAGCGTGGGGTGTCTGCTGGGGGCAGGGCTACAAACATCAGTTCCAGGGCGAGTGGCAGATGATCAATCCCAAGGGCAAAACCCTTGCGGGTCGCGCGGTCACTGGCGTCATGGTGCCACAACGGCCCGATCTCCACGACACGCTCCTTGAGCTTGGTCAGAAGGAGGAGGGGCGTGTCGGATTCTTCAACTCGTGGGTCATCGAGATTCTGGAGAAGGATGACATCATCGTCATCGATATGTTCGACAAGGTGTTCCAAGGGACCTACTCCGGTGGCAACCTGACCAATGCCATCGCTGCTCGTGGCGCCAATGGTCAGGTGCTGTGGTGTGGTGTCCGTGATCTGGAACAGATCATGGAGATGGAGGAACTGGTCACCTATCACCGTGGCAACGATCCCACGGCGATCGGCGACGTGACACTCACGGGGATCAATGTGCCGTGCCGCATCGGCAATGCCATCTGCATGCCCGGCGATGTCGTGTTGGGTACGAAGGCGGGCATCCTCTTCGTGCCGCCTCATCTGGCGGAGCAATGCTGTGAGAACGCCGAGCGCGTACAGCTGCGAGAGATCTTCCAGTTCCAGAGAATCCATGAAGGGGTCTACAACTCTTTTCAGATGGACTCGGGATGGTCCGACGAGATCAAGGAAGACTTCAAGCAGTGGCGGCAGACGAGCACGCCCGAAGACTTTCAGCATCTGGAATGGGAAGAGGACAAACCCGATGACCAGGCCCAGTCCGATGCGGGCACGACGCTCTAACGCATGGATGTCACGCCTGACCTTCTGACCTTTGCCGACGGGACAACCGTCGATCTCGAAGGCTGGCCTCGGCGGCGCCAGGAGTTGTCCGACGCCATCGTCCCGCACGAATACGGCGGCTTGCCACCGTGCGGGGCCGAGACGACGGCCCTGCGACGCTCGAATGTGTCATCCGTCAAACCCTGGCCCGGGGTGCGCTACTTCACCTTCGCAGTGCGAACCCGCTTCGACGATGGCCAGGAACTGTCTCTGACGCTGTCTCTCTGGGTACCACCGGGTGACGGGCCCTTCCCCGTAATTCTCGATGGGGATGGGTGCTGGCGTTATTTCGACGACCATGTGGTTCAGAAGGTGCTCGCACGAGGCTGTATCGCCGCTTCTTTCGATCGCACCGAAGCGGCCGCCGACAATGCGGACAACTATCGCGAAACCGGATTGTATCGGCTGTTTCCAGATGCCGAGTTCGGCGTACTGTCGACCTGGGCATGGGGGTTCCATCGATGTGTGGACGCCCTCGAGCAAATCGACCAGGCTCGCGCAGATCAGATCGCCATCACCGGTCATTCACGGGGTGGCAAGACCGTGTTGCTGGCGGGGGCGACGGATGAGCGCATCGCCATCGTGAATCCAAATGACTCGGGAATCGGTGGGGCGGGTCTGAATCACTGGAAGAGTGCGGGCTCTGAAGAGGTGGACAGCTTCTTCGGCTCGAGGAACATCTTCTGGTTTGGAAAGGCCTTCGCCGACCTGCGCCATCGCGATGCAGAGCTGCCGTATGATCAGCACTTCCTGCACGCGCTGGTTGCGCCGCGAAAGCTGCTTCTCACCGAAGCGTATGAGGACCCCGGGGCCAATCCGCCGGGCACGTATCTGGCTGCTCAAGCGGCGCGTCCCGTGTTCGATCTGCTCGGTGCAACCGACGGGATCGGTTGGGCCATCCGCGAAGGTGGACACTCACATCATCCGAGTGACTACGAGGCCCTGCTGGATTTCGTCGACGTTCACTTTCACGGCAAGCAGATTCGCCGTGATTTCCAGCGGCCGCTGTTTCCTCAGTTGAGCGAGATCCTCAAGCGAACCTGACCAGATGGCTGGCGATCGACCTCACATCATCTTCATCATCACCGATCAGCAGCGTTTCGATACGATCCGTGCCCTCGGTGCCGACTATGTGGATACACCGAACATCGATCGGCTCGTTCGTGAGGGGGTGACCTTTACGGATTGCCACGTGACGGCCGCTTCCTGCGCACCGTCGAGGGCGTCACTGTTCACCGGGTACTATCCGCACACGACCGGAATCCTGAAGAACGCTGATGCATGGAATCACTCCTGGATCGAACAGCTGCATACCGCCGGCTATCGCACGATCAACGTCGGTAAGATGCACACCTATCCCTATCACACCCCCCTCGGGTTCGAAGAGCGCTACGTCGTCGAGAACAAGGACCGCTATCTGGAAGAGCGATACTACTTCGATGAATGGGACAAGGCCCTCAGAGCGAAAGGGGTCGTGAAGCAGCAACGAGAATTCTATCGTCAGCGACCCGACTACAACGAGTGCCTCGGTGCCTTCACATGGGACCTGCCCGAGGACACTCATCCAGACGTCGTCGTCGGCGACATGGCGACGCACTGGATTCGCACCAAGCCGAAAGACGAGGAACGTCCGCTGTTTCTCGAGATCGGCTTCCCCGGACCCCATCCGCCATACGACCCGACATCAGAGATGGCGCAGAAGTACATGGAGCGCGATCTGCCCCTCCAGGACGTGACCCCGCAAGAGCTGGACTCCCAGCCTGAGGTCTACAAACGGATGAGGGTGCACAATGCGGAAGTCGATCACGATTCGGTGGTGCATCTGCTCGACCCCACCGATAAGCAGCGACATCGACAGCGTGCCTACTACATGGCGAACGTGGAGATGATCGACAAGAAGGTGGGGGAGATTCTCGACGCGCTTGAGGAGACGGGATACCTCGACAATGCCGTCGTCATCTTCACCTCCGACCACGGTGACTGTCTCACCGACCATGGTCACTCGCAGAAGTGGACGATGTATGACACGATCACGAACATGCCTCTCATCGTCTCGTCGCCGGGCCGCTTCCAGGGTGATCGGCGGGTTGCAGGGTTGTGTCAGCAGATGGACATCGGCCCCGCCCTTCTCGAACTGGCCGGTGTCGACGTGGCGCCGACGATGGAGGCCGAGTCGCTGTTGCCTGCCTTGAACGGCGAGGCGTGGACGCCGCGAGAGGTTGTCTTTGCCGAACACGGGCGCGATGGAATCCTGCAGGAGACGGATTTCATGACCATGGTTCGTACTGAACAGTGGAAACTGGTGCATTTCGTCGATTGGCCCGACGGCCAGCTCTTCGATCTGGTCGCCGACCCTGCTGAGACCCACAATCTCTGGCACGATCCGGCAGCTGCGACCAAGAAGCAGGAACTGCTCGACGAGCTGCGGGACTGGCGAATCCGCTCGGATGTGCACACGTCAGGCTGGGCCGCCGCCTGGCGCTGAGGGCAACTTCCTGTGCATTTGAGAATGCTGCGCATTCTCTGCCAGTAGTATTCCAAGAGCCGCGTCCTGCGCCAGCTTTGTCCCGGTTGACGATGTCTACATCGACGCGTAGCCTCGATCATAGATGCGAACGCGACGAATCATCTCACTACGAACTCTCTGTTTCTGCCTGATCCTCACCTCTGGCACGCTCCGCGCACAATCTCCCGTGGGTATCGAAACCCGCGTGCCGAACACGAGCCTCCTCATCGATCTGGTGAATGGGGATGCGCCCGAGACGATCTCCGCCTCCAGGCTCTACGCCGATCTCGACGAGGGGTTCTCTGCCTTCCTGCTCAAGCCTGTGCGAGCCGAGCAGCTCTACGCCACCATTGGACACCAACTTGGCGTTGTCTTCGATCTGGCAGATGACGTTGCGGAAGAAGGAGATGGTACCGACCTGACGGCAACGGCAATTCCCGAAACGCTGCGGGTGGCTCTGCTAGAAGCCGCTCGGCATCACTCGATCACCGATATGAACGCCCTCATCGGCCAACTAGCCGCGACCGGCGATGAGCAGCACGCTCTGGCCGTTCACCTGCAGCAGATGATGGGGCGTTACGATCTGATGGGTGTGCGAGCAGTGGCCGAGGAGCTGCCTGTCACATGACGACATCCTGTCGTTTGTAGAAGCTCGCTGCGCTCGCTTCTACAGGGAGTGACCCTCCAAGTGCCGCATCCTGCGGCAGGTGTGTCTTTGCGATCGAGACTCAGCGTATGGGAATGGCTTCCCCATGCCACGGAAACGCGAAACTGGGTTCGCGGCAGTATCTCTTTGTTCCCAGCTCCAGATCGATCTCGGTTCCGGGGGGCATGGTGATACGCAGCCAGGGGCTGGAGATCTCTTTGGGCACTGCCGAATCCGCTGACGACTCGTGCATGCTTGTAAAGCGGTGTTCACCGAAGCTGCCGGCGCCGATGACGAATTCGCGCGTATCTCGGACGGACAGATTCACCAGACTAATCGATGCTGAGGTCGCGTCGAGGCGGCGCACGAGGGCCGCCACGTCGGCGGGAAGTCCCGCTCTGCCTCGCTCCGCGTCATAGTAGCGTAGGCGGCCCACGGCAAGTCCGCCCCAATACACCGTCTGCGGCCCTCCGGTGGTCAACTGCACGAGGGCTTCGGTGAGGACGGGGTTCACCTGCTGCCAGTGGTGGACATCCATCTTCGTCAGATCCTGCTCATCGGCCATGACCACCTCGGTACGGCGGCAGACTTCCTGGTAGTTGGCCTGCAGAATCTGTTCCGGATAGTCAGGCAGATCTCCGGCGAGCCAGCGAGTCCAGGCGCGATCATCAGGCGCTCTGGGGCCGCGCGACGAGACGGTCGCCCAACCTTCCTCAGCACCATTCCTGAATCGCTCGACGCGTGCCCAATCTTCCTTTGCCATCGATGCGGCCCACAAATGGATGGGGTGGTGGGCGTGCACGGGGGCGTGGTTTGTCCAACCCTCGTCGGTGTGATTGTGGGGGACGAGCAGTTGGCCGTCGTCACCACACTGCGCTTTGTCGGCCAGCAGATCGAGCCACTGACGGGGCAGGTCGAGATACGCTGCATCACCGGTGACCAATTGTGCGGCTTCGGCGGCAATCGTCAGGGCACACCCCATCATCTGATGGCCGTAGAGTCCAGTCCATCCGTAGTGGCCGCCCCACCACTGGCCGCCGCGACGTTCACCGACTTCGCCGGCGGGTCCGATGTTGTCGGGAAGAATGCCGTCGTTGTCTCGAGTGCGTTCGATCCAGGCCTCGACATAGTCGACGATCCAGCGACGATAACGTTCTTCACCGGTGTACAGGAAAGCCGTCGCGGCGAGGGGAACGGTGCCAAGATTCACGACCACGTCTGAATGCATGACCACCTGATCGAACCTCTCGTGAATCTGCTGACGAAGGGGCGCGTCTTCCCACCAGTTCTCAGGTAGATCGGGGCCGTCAGGCCCGAGAGTCGTATGTCCGTGTTCGAGATTGTAGCGCACGTCGTCGAAGCGGGCGTGAAACAGGGGTCCTCTGCTGCCCGAGAACGGTGAGCGAATGATCCGTGCCGCCGGATCATAGTTGTCTACATCGGCATTGTCGCCGATGTAGTATCCGGCAAAGCGTCGAGCCCGATCGACATTGTCTCGTATTGTGGGATCGACCATCCCCAGCGCATAGAAGTAGATGTAGTTCTCGGCATTGTGGAACCAATCGTCATCGTTGACGAATTCGTCGGTGACGCGACCGTAGTCGACGGCCAGTTGCCGTGTGATCGCATTCCATTCGACGATCGACTTCTCACCACAGTAGTCGCTGCCGCCGAGGGCGTGATAGTGGGGCCAGTTGACGAAGGCTTCGTAGAGATCGTCCGCCCACACGCCGTCACCCGGATACTCCTCCTGCCAGATCAGGGCCCCGCCAGGCCGCGTGTATTTCTCGAGGAATACGGGTGCTGCTTCGTCGATGGCATCGATGAGCCGACGCTCGAGGACGGCCCAGGTAGGAGGCGAGGTCTTTTGTGTGGCCTTCAGAGTTGGTAGATCGCCGAGAGAAAGGGTGGTCATCTTGCCCTACTTCACAGTGAAGGAAACGATGGAACGCGGGGGCATCGCGACATCTGCGGTCGAGCCGTGTAGCCGCACGCCGTCGAAATCGACCGGTCTGACCGTGTCTGGCGCATCGAAGGTGTTGTGGCTGTTGAGGGCATCACCGGTCAATATGCGGGCGGTGCAGTCATTGCCCTGCACGCCGTGCAGTGCCACGGCGACGTCGATGGATTCGGTGACACTCAGATTCGTCATCGTCACGTGCACACTGCCGTCGTCGGCTCGACTCGCCGAAGCGCTGATGGCCGGAACCTGTGTGTCACCTTCGCCGAGGGTGCCAGCCTCTACGTAACAGGGAAGGCACGTGGCGTCGTGGTGCGGCACGTACATCTCGAATACGTGATAGGTCGGCGTGAGTAGCATCTTCTCCTGCTCGGTGAGAATCATCGCCTGCAACACGTTGACCGTCTGAGCGATGTTGGCGCCGTGCACTCGACGGCAGTGCCGATTGAAGATGTCGAGGGTCAGGGAGGCGGCGAGGGCATCGCGAATCGTGTTCTGCTGATAGAGGAATCCCGGATTCGTGTCGGTCTCGACCTCGTGCCACGTGCCCCACTCGTCGACGAGCATGCCGACGCGATCCTCGGGATCCCATCGGTCCATGACGGCGATCTGCTGCTTGAGCAGGCTGTCCATACGATTCGCCGTGTTCAACAGGAAATACCAATCATCCTCGGTGCCATCGGTGGCCAGCTGTTTCTCGCGGCCGGAGCCACAGTAGAAGTGCATGCCCAGACCGTGCATTAACCTTCGCGGCTGGGTCTCGCGCATGAGCACATCCGTCCAATGGAGATCGTCGCCATAGGGGCCACAGGCCACTTTGTAGAGACGATTCTCGCCGAGATTGCGCAGATAGGTGACGTGTTGCCGGTACAGATCCGCGTAGAATTCAGGGCGCATGTATCCACCGCAGGCCCAATTCTCATTGCCCACACCCCACATGCGCACCTTCCAGGGCTCGGCACGTCCATTGGCGGCGCGAAGATCGGCCATGGGGCCCTCTGGCGCCGTCAGATACTGCACCCACTGCTGCATCTCGTGGGGTGAGCCCGAGCCGACATTGCCGCAGATGTAAGGTTCGGTGTCGAGTTGGTCACACAAGTCCATGAACTCGTGCGTGCCGAAGGAGTTGTCCTCTACGACGCGACCCCAGTGATGGTTCACCAGTTTGGGTCGCTCGCTGCGCGGGCCGATGCCATCCATCCAGTGGTAGTCATCGGCAAAACAACCCCCGGGCCAGCGGAGATTCGGAATGCGTATCCCCTTGAGGGCCTCGACGATGTCGGTGCGGATGCCCCGCACATGGGGGATCGTCGAGTCTTCGCCGACAAAGATCCCATCGTAGATGCAGCGGCCGAGATGTTCGGCGAAGTGCCCGTAGATGTGGCGCGAGATCGTGCCTGCATCAACATCGGTCGTAATCGAGATCCGGGTCATGGTGGGTTTCGTCCTATTCCTCTTCCTGACGGAGTCTTTTAAGCAGCTTCTTTCGTTTCTTCTTCGACAGTCCCTCGGTGAGGGGGCAGTCTTTGCAGGCCTTCTTCTTTTTCAGATACCTGAGACAACAGGGATCGGCCAGATCTCTCGGTTTGCTCACTCCATCGCTCGTGGCTCGCCGAGTTCCCAGTCGGGATGGCGCTCCATTTCGAGAGCCGCATGCGCGTAGAAAGGATAGACACTCCACTCGACGCACCCGAGAAGGTCGGGCTTGCCGTCGCCATCCAGGTCACCGGGCCACGCATTGGGACCGTGGATCGTGAAGGAGATAGGTTCGCCGTAGCAGCACAACTGCCTGGGCAGGTCGAAGACGGGGTCCGTGTCTGTGCCTGCGTTCAACAGCAGGTAGATGTGTCCAGTACCCGCTGTGTTGTAGATCAGGTCGAGACGGCCGTCGCCCGTCCAGTCGATGGCGCGAAAGGACTCGGTCCAGTGTTTCTCGCGGCCGACGATGCTGTCATCGATCTCGCGCCCATCGGTCAGCAGCAGACGCCGTTCCTTGCGCAGTCGCCGTGTGCCATCGTCATCAACCTGGACGAACAGAGTCAGCTTGCGCTCTTCGTCGTGGATCGCCAGATCGCACAGACCGTCTCCATTCCAGTCGGCGAAGGCGCCTCCCGTGCGCCAGAAGAAAGGAGACGTCTCGTCGAAGGGATAGGGATGGTTGGGTAACTCCTTGTCCAGGCCCCGTTCTGCCGCACGAGCGCGTTTCGCGGCGTCATCCGGATACCCGTCGACAATCAGCTGTTGACGCGGTCCGAACTCAGGCTGCTCGCGCGTGCCGACATTCCGATACCAGAAGATTCGATTCGTCTCGTTCGGGAACATCAGATCGGGAAGCCCATCGCCATCCCAGTCGACGTAGGCCGGATAGGGGTATCCCATGTTGTGCCAATGGTCTCCACCGAGAATCTCATCGCGTCGCAGCCGGATGGCCTGCTCCCCTTCGGCGAAGATCAGCTCCGGCTCTGAATAGGTGGGATCGGTCTCGTCCTCTCCCAGGTCGTGGACGATTCGCGGCCAACCATAACCGCCGCCGATCAGCAGATCGCGCCCCCCGTCGCCATCCCAGTCGCACACACAGGGCCAGCCCTGATCGCTATGGATCAGAGGGCCACAGTCCGCCTCGGCCCGGCCCCACTCATGGGTGGCGAGTTGACCGTCGGGGCCGAGACGAAGATCAAACAGCGAGATCGCCTGCCACACATTGTGTTGCACCAGAAGCCCGGGCTGTCCTTCAGGGCCAGAGTGAATGGCGGCGACACGCGTGGTAGAGGGTGGGAGTCCGCTCAACGGTCGTGGATCACCAAACTGCGGCCATGCCTCGTCGAGTCGGGGGCGCCAGTGGGCGGTATGTCCCGGTGACGCACCTGGTGAATCGGGCATGGGCGTGTGAGCAGAGGGATTCTCGGTGAGACTGATGAGATCGAGGCGGCCATCCCCTGTGAGTTCGACCAAGGCAACTTGTTCACCGCTCCCCAGATCAAGGGGGGGATCAGGCTCGAAAGGCCATCCAAAAGGGTTGTGGTTGCGAATCCACTGGCCATTGATGACCAGGTCGACGAGGCCGTCACCGTCCACGTCGACCATCTGCAGACTGTGAATGCTGGCCAGCCTTCCACCCACGTCGATCGGATCCGGGTGTCGTTCGTAGATCGGCCAGCCACCGCCATCGACATCACCCGTGTTGCGGAAGAACCACACACCCTCACGGTTCCATTCGGCCACACACAAATCGAGACGGCCATCGCCGGTCAGATCACCGAAGGCGGCCTCCAGATAGGTGCCGGGGAAGTAGTGCAGCGTGGACGAACCCGGATCGCGATAGCGCAACCGCACCAGATCCCCCACGCGAAACTCATCTTCGGTGCCGATGCGGGGGTAAGCGATCACGCCGCTGATCGGCGTGCCGGGACGGTGATAGTAGTTCCAAGTGCCGATCAGATCGGCACGGCCGTCGCCGTCGAGATCGCGCAGATCGAAACTGTGCAGTGTCACGGGATGGGGCGCGTCGTCATTGGCGCGCAACAGGTCTCCGACACCCACCAGGGGAACCTTCGGCGGCGCAAGGTGTGGCCGTCGTTCGCCCGGCATGAGCGTCTCAAATCGGATCTCGTAGTCGCGGCGGGTCACATCGCGAATAGGGAACTCGATGCGACCAAAGTCCGCGTGCGCCAGGTCCTCACTCAGGCCATGGCGGATGACGCTGCCGTCTGCGCAGTCGACGAGCTGAATCGACGCAGGATTGAGACGACCCTCGCCCTCGGCCTTCTGCACCAGTTGGGCGAAATCGATGTCCGCCGAGATCGGAATATGGCCCAGGTCAGCAGGCAGGGTGCTGGTGATGGAGAAGGGAACGGTGTAACGCACAACCGACTACGCGGCCATCACCGACACGTCGTAACGCTGAATCCAGGGGTCGTTGGTTACAAGTGTCAGGCCCTCTATGCGGGCCTGGGCAACGAGCATGCGATCGAAGGGGTCATTGTGATGGCGCTCGAGGTCGCGTATTGCCAAAGCGTGTGGAACAGTCATCGACAGGAATCTGAAACCGGCGTCCACAGCGGTCTCCTCAAAGTCGTCCGGTGTCTTGAGATGCCCCTTTGCCGACTTGATCACGATTTCCCATGCAGTCGCAGCACTGACGAACACATCGAAGGTCCCCTCCTCGATCGTGACGCGTACGTCATGGGACAACCGGGCAGATTCCTCGAACCACCAGATCGCCACGTGGGTATCCAGGAGCAAACCATTCATCTTGGGAAGATGTCCCCGTCATGGAACAGCTTTTCCAACTCGGGATCCGGAGAGTCGAAGTCCGGTGAGATCCAGACCTTGCCCTTCCACTGCCCTCCCCGCCGTTTCTCGCGCTTCGATTCGTAGGGTACCAACCTCGCCGCCGGTTGTCCTGCCCGACCGATGACGATTTCCTCGCCCGCTTCGACTCGCTGCAGGAGACGCGAGAGGTGGGTCTTCGCCTCGTGAACATTGATGATTTCCATAAGGTTTCCTCTGGGGCAGTGGACTTAGTTTAGGTTAGTCAACCTTCTGCCCATCGGCAAGGAGAGCAATCAGTGGGCCTCCCGTGTCACCTTGGTGCCGGATTTTCCAACCAGAAAGTCGAAGTCCACACCCAGGTGTGCCTGCTGCACGTGCTCGACATACATCCTCGCATAACCACGCTCCGTCAGCGGTGCGGGTGTCGGCGTCCACGCGGCGCGGCGTTTCTCGAGTTCCTCGTTGGAGACCTCGAGATGAATCCGCCGGTTCGGCACGTCGAGTTCGATGATGTCGTCATTCTGCACTAGAGCCAGCGCCCCACCGATGGCAGACTCAGGAGACGTGTGAAGCACGACCGTCCCATAGGCGGTGCCGGACATGCGACCGTCGCTGATGCGAACCATGTCCCGCACACCCTTCTCGACCATCTTCTGCGGCATGGGCATGTTACCTACCTCGGCCATACCCGGGTAACCACGAGGGCCGGCGCCCTTCAGGACTAGCACACAACTCTCGTCGACATCGAGATTCGGATCGTCGATGCGGGCGTGCAGATCTTCGATGTCCTCGAAGACGACGGCACGGCCCTTGTGGGTCAGCAATTCCGGCGTGGCGGCGGACGGTTTGATGATGGCTCCATCCTCGGCAAGGTTGCCACGAAGAACGGCGATGCCCACTTCCTTCTGCACAGGCTCATCGAAGGTGGCAATGACATCGCGATTGAAACACTCGGCGCCTTCCGTGTTTTCTGCATGGGTGCGGCCATTGATGGTCAGCGCATCCATGTGCAGAAGGTGCTTGAGCTCCTGAATCACCACTGGCAGACCGCCGGCGTAGTAGAAATCCTCCATCAGGTATTCGCCCGACGGCATCAGATTCACGAGCAAGGGCAGATGGCTGCCGAGTTTGTCGAAATCCTCGAGGGTCAGTTCGATCCCGCAGCGTCCGGCCAGCGCGAGCAGATGAACCACGAGATTCGTCGATCCGCCGACGGCAGCATTCACCATGATGGAGTTTTCAAAAGCCTCTCGTGTGAGGATCTGTGAAGGGCGAATGTCCTCGGCCACCATCTCGACGATGCGATTGCCGGCGATCTGCGCCAGCGCTTTGCGACGAGAATCAGCGGCCGGAATCGCGGCGCCCCCCGACAGGGTCATACCGAGGGCCTCGACCATGCAAGCCATCGTCGACGCGGTACCCATGGTCATACAGTGACCCGCCGAACGTGACATACACGCTTCGGCCTCAGCGAATTCGTGCTCCGTCATCTTGCCGGCGCGCAGGTCCTCAGAGAATCGCCACACATCGGTGCCGGAGCCGATATCCTCGCCACGGAACTTGCCATTGAGCATGGGCCCCCCGCTGACAACCAACGTAGGAAGGTCACAACTGATGGCGCCCATCATCGTGGATGGGGTGGTCTTGTCGCAGCCGGCGAGCAGGACGACACCGTCCATCGGGTTGGCTCGGATCGATTCTTCTACATCCATAGAGACGAGATTGCGGAAAAGCATGGTCGTGGGACGCATGATCGGTTCGCCCAAGGACATGACGGGAAACTCGACGGGGAAACCACCCGCCTCGAAGATCCCTCGTTTGACCATCTCGGCCAGTTCCCGGAAGTGAGCGTTGCAGGGGGTCAGTTCCGACCACGTATTGCAGATGCCGATGACGGGTTTGCCATTGAATTCGTGGTCGGGAACACCTTCGATCTTCATCCAGCTGCGATGGATGAAGGAGGTCTTCGGATCGCCACGAAACCAGTCCTTACTGCGCAATTTGTCGCTGTCTTGTGCCACGAGTCGTGCCTTCGGTTTTGGGGCCCTGAATCGAGTGGCGAGTAAGATGGGGCAGGGGGGCGATGGACGCCAAGGGTGTGAGGTGGGAGTGGGGCTGCCCCCCTTGGGTTCGGCGCGGGCGTCGGGCGCACGTCTTGGGGTTCGGGCGCTGAATCACTACCGGGTGGTGGTTCTCCAGATTGGCCGGCCTCGACTTCGTCGAGTCCTGGGTGCGCGACTTTCTGTCTGGGAATTGAGTGCGACGTGAATCGCCCTCCTTTCCCTCGCCGAACCCAAAGGGCGGCGCTGACTCCTCTTTCTCTGTGAGGGGGGAACTGAAAGGAGGGGGACCGGACATTTGGCGGTCGGCGAGACAGTCGGGCACACGTCTTTGAGGCCGCGTCTTTCCTTTGACGACGAGGATCTGCACAGGCTGATTTACTCGTTCAGTGAGTACGCAGATTTCTGTGGTCTGCAATCAACGGGAGCTCGTCATGACGGTTCGGGCGCACGAGGTGGCCTCAGCGGAACAGATTGAGGATTGGGTGGAGCAGTTCCACCGACGGGGGTATCTGTTTCTGGAGGGGGTATTGCCGGCGGAGACGGTGGCTACACTGCGCGAGGATCTTAATGATGTGTTGCGAGATGAGCCACCACGTACAGAGGGCAGTCAGATTCAACTGCACCCGCGTATGTTCGAGACGAGCGCTGCGAATCTGTCTCTCTCCGACATGGAGCCGATCGTCAGCTTCGCCGAGGCGCTGGTCGAGCCGACCTGTGACGTGGAAGGGTTCGACGAACTCGATGTGGACTGCTGGTTTCGGGGGGATCCCGCACCGACGATCCGGCAGGTCGCAGGCCACTGTCGACGGATCAACGAGGTAGACACGACCCTGCCTGTGATCATCAATGCCAATGGCCGCCTCATGGACGGAGGACACAGGCTAGCTCGAGCCCTGCTCGACGGACGCAAGACGATCCTCGCAGTTCAGTTCGAGGAAATGCCCGAGCCCGATCAGATCGAAGAGTTGGCCTGATCATCGAAGACAAGCCCCCTCGCCATCCAGCGTTGGCCATATGACGGTAGATCTTCACTATGCCAGTCTGTGTGATGTCGCTGTGCGAATCGCCAGTGGGAACCTCGACTCGGTCGGTGTGACGGGGCACTTGGTAGCTCGCATCGAACGACTCGAGCCGCACCTTCACGCCTTCACTGAGGTTACGGCCGAGCGAGCTCAGCAGGAAGCTCGTGCTGCAGACGTGGCCAGAGATCGGGGTGAGGAACTCGGCCCCCTGCACGGCGTGCCTATCGCCATCAAGGATCTGTGCATGATGAGGGGCACGGCGACGACGGGCGGTCACAGCTTTCGCAAGAATCTGATCGACGAGTCGAATGCCACCGTCGTCCAGCGACTGCAGGCTTCGGGAGCGATCATTCTCGGCAAGTTGGCCACCACCGAGGGCGCAATGGCGGGGTATCACCCCGATTTCGAGATCCCGCGCAACCCATGGGCAACCGATCGCTGGCCGGGGGTCTCTTCCAGTGGTCCCGGTGTGGCGACTGCAGCAGGGCTCTGCTTCGGTTCGCTCGGTACCGATACGGGCGGGTCGATTCGATACCCCTCGTCTGCCAACGGGATTGTGGGTCTGAAACCCACATGGGGACGTGTGAGTCGTTCTGGGGTGCTAGATCTGGCGCCGACCCTCGATCACGTGGGACCGATGGCCCGTACGGTGCGTGATGCCGCTCGAATGCTCAGCGTGATCTCCGGTTATGACGACGACGATCCCACGACCCTTCGATCCGCAGACGTGGATTTCGAAGCCGCTCTCGATCAAGGCGTGGCAGGACTGCGTATCGGCTGGGATGAGAAGTATGCCGGCCGCGCAGCACCACACGTATTCAAGGCGGTTCGATCGGTGGTCGAGGAGTTGTCCGATGCCGGCACCGAGATCGTCGAGGTCGCCGTTCCCACCGTCGACGAGACTGTCGCGTGGCGGACCATCGCGTCGGCGGAAGCGGCCGTCGTCCACCAAAAGACCTTTCCATCAAGAGTTAGCGACTATGGCGAGAACTTTCGAGGGCTGTTGACCAAAGCGCACAAGATCACAGACGTCGAAAGGGCCGATGCCTACCTGGCCCGCGAGCGTGCGGTGAAACGGATGATGCCTGTCTTCGAGCACATCGATCTGCTCGTGTGTCCTACCGTGGCGGCGGAGACCTTTCGCTACGAATCGAACGACGCCTACGGTGGCCTGGACGAGGCGCGCGGCACATCCTGCGGGATTCCCCTTGAGTGGTATGAGGCCAGTGAGTGCTTCACAAAGATCTGGAACTACAACGGTTATCCAACCTTGTGCCTGCCCTGCGGCACATCAGATGATGGCATGCCTCTCAGCGTGCAATTCGCCGGACCGCCCCTCAGCGAGGGCATTCTCTGCCGGGCGGGGCACGTATTCGAGCAGGCCACCAACTGGCACATGAAACACCCCGAAGTGGAAGGCGAAGGGGAATCCAATGCCCGGTGATACGCTTCTGTTGGGATTCGTGGCGGCGGCCCTCGTGGTCTTGCTGATTTCCAGGACCCGGTGTCCTGTACATGGTCGCTCGCAGTCTCGGACAGGGGCAGCGTGCCGGCCTTGTGTCCGTCGTCGGCCTGTCGGTGGGCGCCCTCGTGCACGTCAGCGCCGCGACGGCGGGACTCTCGGCGATTCTGCTCACGTCGGCGACGGCATTCGGATTCGTCAAGACCCTCGGTGCCGGTTATCTCATCTATCTGGGTGTTCGCGCCATTCTGGCTCGAGACGAGACCACTGATGTAGGCGCACCATCGCCTCGTTCGCTTCGTCGACTCTTTATCGACGGCGTGGTTGTGAGCGTGCTCAATCCAAAGATCGCGGTGTTCTTCCTTGCCTTCCTGCCTCAGTTCGTCGATCCGAGCCAGGGCCCGGTTTCGAGCTAGGTGATGTTCCTCGGCCTGCTCTACGTGGGTTTGGCGCTGGTCACGGACAGTGTTTATGTCCTTCTGACGAGTCGTCTGAGGCGACTGTTCACAGGACGACTGACCGCGGGGCGCCTGCCGCAAGTAGTCAGTGGCGTCGTCTATATCCGATTGGGTTTGAGCACGGCGCTCTCCCGCAGATGAACCAGGAGCAGAGGATGACTTCATCGAGGATCGTCTTCGTTAGCACCACGGCGGGCGAGATGGATATCTGGACGATGCGACCCGATGGCTCGGATCGACGCAACCTCATGCAGACGCCCGACTGGGAGGAAGACCATCCAGCCTGGTCACCGGATGGGATGATCGCCTTCTGTTCGCGCCGCCACGGCAAGGGAGAGATCTATCTCATGGATCCCGAGGGCAATTCGTTGTGTCGGGTCACCGAAAACGATCTGCCCGACCTGCGGCCTCACTTTTCGTGGGATGGGCAGACGATTCTCTTTGCGAGCGATCGTACGGGTCAGGCCGATATTCACGCCATGGGGCGTGATGGATCGGATCGAGCGGCCGCTCGAGGCCTCGGACGCAGGTGGCGATGATTCTGCGTTCTCGCCCGATGGTCAGTGGCTGGCGTACACTTCGCAGCGCGACGGAGAGAATGCGATCTATATCATGCGCGCAGATGGCACCCAGGCGCGCAGGGTGACACCGGAGGGGCTTGTCTCCTGGCAGGCGTCGTTCTCTCCGGACGCATCACAGCTTGTGTTCACGGCCCACGTTGGTGACACGCCCCAACTGCATCGTATCAACGCAGACGGATCGGGTTTGGTCAATCTATCCGGCGAGCACGCCGATGAATTCGCTGCCACTGGGGGCCGGAGCTGTCCTCGTAACAGACCACTGTGCGCCAACCCGCATCGCGCACAACAAGGAGTTTCTAGTCATGCACGGTGACGCTGCGATCTACATCCCAGTTCAAGACTGGGATCACGCCGCCAATCTGCCTTCCGAGTGGCAATCTCCGGCCGGTTGGCAATTCGCCAAACGTCTCATCCTGTCCAATACCACCGAGCTTGATCGGCATCTGGAACCGATCGAGGTGGATGTCGATTTCCACGGCCGACACATCACTGATCTGGAGAGCGAGGTCCGCGTAGCTGCCACCACCAGCGGCGGCGGGGGCGGACGGCTCGAAGGAATTCCCAGTCAGGTCCATCTATTCGCCCAGGAGGATTCGACTCTGCGCTGTCGTCTGTTCTTTCTGGCCAGCGTGCCGAGGGATTCGACCCGCACCTATGTCGTGCTCTATGGCAACCCCGATGCACCCGCGCCTATCCACGACACGGATCTCTCTTTCAGCGATGAGGACTATCCGCTGGAAGTGGAGAATGCCCACTACCGAGCGACCCTTTCGCACCTGAGCGGCAACTGGAAGTGCCACTTTCCGAAGGGGTGGGAGGCAACGCTCGACAGTGGCGGTGGCCACGGTGTGGAGGGCACGATTCACTGGGGGCCAGATTGGAGTGAGGAGCGCGTGGGTCGTTATCGGATCACCAGTTGGGATGGTCCACAGATGTTCGAGTATGACGTGATTCGCGGGCCCGTGTGTCTGCGTCTTCGGCGTCGAGGGCATCCGATCCTGTCACTGGGGCCCACGGTGGGCCGCCCCCACAAGGTGATGGCGACGGTGACGTACTCCTTCTGGGCAGGCCAACCCTATGTCATCATGGAATCCAAACTCGATGTGTTCGAGGATGTGCGATTCCGCGACTGCCGCAACGACGAATTCGTGATCGGTGAGCAGTTGCCCGAACGAGCCTGGATGGCGCCGGATGGGGAGATCGGAATCGGCGCCGTGGGCTGGGACAAGGCAGACCCGGGTTGGATGTCATACTTCAAGCCCGAGACGGGCGAAGGATTCGGCAGTGTCCATCTGGAGTTTGAGAACACGAACCCGAACTTCACGGAGCCCGATGGGTCAGGATTTTCTCGTACCGGTGTGTGGGTTCGATCGCCCGTGCATCACGCGAACATGCAGGCGGGCGACCATGTGTATGAGAAGAACGCCTACGTGGCCTACCACTTTGACGAACATGCCGACCACGGCGGTTTCGCCGAACTGGTCGAGCGTCAGCAACGACTGCTGAATCCGCTCACACAGGTGGAACTCACACCGATCCCTCAGGCGGTCACCACCGAAAGCGTCCTCGACGCTCTGCGAGGCACCAATGAGTTCGAGCTCTACCTGGAGGGGTCTCCGTGGGGGCAGCGGCAACTCAGTTTCATCGATATCGGCATCGTCAGCCGTGTCCACGTCGACGGCAACGATGTCCAGATCGACCTGGTTATGCCCTACGCAGGACGCGAAACCTGGTTCGATTGGTTCTCGGATCGAATCAGGGAGCAGTTCGAGGCTCGTCTGGGTGGCGTTGGACGGGTCGAGATCCAACTGGTGCACGATCCCGCATGGTCACCAGAACAAATGACGGATCGGGCTCGGCGCGCGATCGGGTCTGCAGATGACTAGCCGCAGACGTCGTTTCCGCCGCAGGAAATGACGGATACGAGTTGCCCATCACAGGCGAACCACAACCCGTCCATGGGCAAGATCCCGGAGTTGAACGCCTGGGGTTGAGTGACATAGTTGCTCGACGGCATCTCTCGTCGTCACAAACGTGGCCGTGGCGTCCGAGAAAGCGCTGCGCAGTGACGGCAGCAGTTCAGACAGTGGGCCCCCGAGCAACTGGGACTGGTTTCCGTGGGGAAGATCGGCCACGAAATGCACGTCGCCAGAGACTGCAGGAAGACGAAAAGCGTCGCCCCTGAGGGCGCCGATCGTGACCGCCGCCGGGTTGGTCATCAGGATCGGCTCAAGCTCGGCCATGTAGGATTCGATTATCGCTCCCCGTCGGTCCATGCCCTGATTCATCCCCCGAGTTTTGTGGATCTGGGCGCGACGGGCAGCGAATGCTGCGGAATCACAGACGATGTTCAGATTTTCGAGCGCACAGGCGACGGCCTCGCCGTTGATGTCTGAGGCGACGACGACGTCGAACTTTCCAGGGAAGGCAGCCAGGGCCACACAAGGAATCATGCCCGCGCCACAGAAGGGGTCCCATAGAATTCTGGGTCGTGACCCCCGCGGGTGGTCGTCGACTCTTTCCAATAGATTCAGCGCGACCCTGGCTGAGAATCGACACGCATCCGATCCGGGAAAACGTCGCAGGAGCCGGCCGTGAGAGAAGATGTCCGGGTCGAGGGTGCGGATGAACTCATCGTTTCTGAATCGCATCATACCCTGATCATCGGATGCCAGGCTCCATAGCGAAAGGCCTCAGATTCACACGCCATGGAAACTTCCGTAGAACCTTCGAGCTGTCGGAAGATCGTCGCCGACGGTCATCACAATGCTTTCGTCGCGTTCGTTCGGTGGAGCGATCGCTACTGGCTGGCCTTCCGCAGGGGCTCCGGCCACATCGCGCGCGATGGCGATATGGTCGTACAGCAATCTACAGATACGGAACGCTGGGAGCCGAATCTTACGCTGGACGTATCCGGCGACGATCGCGACGCCCAGCTGTTACCTACCGAAGGGCGTCTGCTTCTCTATATCAACAGTCTGAATGACGGCGTTTTTAAGGTTTCTGTGGTCTTCACAGAAGACGGCCTTCGCTGGAGCAATCCACAACCCATCTACGAGACAGGTTACATCCTGTGGAAACCCCTCATCCATGAGGGGCGCTATTATGCCGCCGCCCATCGTCCCGGACCCGCCGAGCATCGCGAGGCCCACCTGGTGACATCAGAGGATGGGATCTCGTGGGAGAAGATCTCAACGATTCGAGCTGGCCAGGGAGAGAGCGAAACGACCTTGCTCTTTGGACCTCACGGAAAATTGACGGCCTTCCTGCGATCGGAGGTCACCCTCGGCGGGGCAATCCTCGAGTCCGAGCCACCCTATACCCGTTGGAGCGAACGCCCCGCAGGTGTGCATCTGTCGGGGCATGCGGTATACACGTTCGAGGGAGTGACCTATCTGATGGGTCGACTTCTGGCCTACGAGCCGACGGCCGAACCGGCCACACTGCGGGCCGATCTTGCCGGCAGGTCCCTCCATCAGGCGACGATCATCTACACCTACGACGAAGGCCAACTCCACCCCTACTGCCGGCTGGGCCCCCTGGCCGGCAATCATGACAGCTCCTATCCGGCCGCCGTGAGAGATGACGATGAGATGCTGATTGTCTATCATCGCGCCGCCCACGAGTTCGCGGGAGATCACCAGGCAAAAGACGCGGCGGATCTTCTTCTCAGCCGTGTACCCCTGCAATCGAAAGGATCACCACCATGAGTGACGCGCTCGCCAACACATCGCGTTCGATCACGGAAGACACGATCGAAATGTCCTCCGATGAGAAGTTCCTGTTCGACCTCACCGGCTATCTCGTCGTCAAGAATGTGGTGAGTCCCGATCAGTTGAAGCTCGCCAATGAGGCCATCGATTCCTTGGAGTTGTCGCAGAGCCCCGAGTATTTCGGCGACTCTCAAACCCTGAAAGGAGAGAACTCCTCGACTCGCCTGGGGAACACCACCGGTCTTCTGGACCTGCCGAAGCCACATTGCGATCCCTTTCGCGAAATGCTGGCGCACCCCAAGACCACGCCCCATCTCAACACCATCCTGGGCGAGGGGTGGCGTCTTGATCACGGTCCTGGACTGATCGCTATGGACAAGGGGTGCTCGGGTGGTATGCTGCACGGCAACTTCGACAATGCGCCCTACTTTTATCACGAGGGTAAGATCTTCACCGGTCTGTGTGTGATCGAGTATCTGCTGGCAGACGAGGGGCCCGGTGACGGCGGGATTTCGGTTGTGGCCGGCAGCCATAAAGCCAATCTGAAATGCCCACAGAAGATGCTCCGCTGGGAACAGTATCAGGAGTTTGTGACCGAAGTTCACGCCGAGGCGGGGGATGCCGTCATCTTCGCCGAGGCCTGCACTCACGGAACCCTGCCGTGGACGGGGGACCATCAACGACGAGCAATTCTGTATAAATACAATGCAGGCCACATGTCCTGGGGTGGTGGTGGGCTTCGTGGTCCTGCGCCCGACTACTGGGACGACCTCACCGAGGCTCAGCAAGCAGCGCTGCTGCTCCCCAGTCACCATTCGCGCCGCCCCAAGGCCAGCAACGACTACCAGGGTCTTGCTGACGTCGCGGGTTGACGCATGAGCAACAAGCCGGAACGGCTGCAGTGGTTCAATGACCTCGGCTTCGGCCTGTTTATCCACTGGAGCATGGACAGCCAACTCGGTTCGGTGATCGGGCATTCCATGGCGTCTGCCTCCGACGATTACCTGCACCGATTCATTCACGATCTGCCGTCGACCTTCAACCCGACGAGGTTCGACGCCCGTGAGTGGGCGGTACTGGCAAAGCTGGCAGGCATGCGATACGTCGTTTTCACGACGAAACATCACTCCGGTTTCTGCATGTTCCACACGGAGACGGCACCCTTCAGTATCTCAAATACACCCTTTCAGCGGGATATCACGGGGGAACTGATCACTGCCTTTCGAGAGCAGGGCATCGCCATCGGCCTGTACTTCTCGCCCGACGACTTCTACTTCCTCCACGGAAAAGGCATGCCCGTTCGAAGAGGCGTGCTCGACGCAGACTGCGAGGGGTTGCTCGACTACAACAAGGCGCAGATGCAGGAACTGCTCACCCGTTACGGCAAGATCGATCTCGTCTTCTTCGACGGGAATTCTGACGGACTACGAGAGCAGTGTTGGGAGATCGATCCCGAGACGGTGGTGACGCGCGGGGCCATGCCGACGCCGGAGCAGCGCATTCCCGGTCTGCAGTCTGCTGATCCGTGGGAGGCCTGCGTAACGATGGGCACGGGCTGGCAGTTCAAGCCGACCAATGAGAGCTACAAGTCGGGTACGCGGTTGATCGAGTTGTTGATCGAGACGCGCGCAAAGGGGGGCAACCTGCTGCTCAACGTGGGGCCCAAGCCCAATGGCGAACTGCCTATCGAGCAGGAAGGCCTGCTGCGTGAAATCGCTCTGTGGCATTTTGTGAATGGCGAGGCGGTCCATGGCATTGGGCCCTGGCGTATCCCACGTGAAGGAGACGTGTGGTTCACGGCCAGAAGCGAGGAAGGGCAAGTCTATGCTTGCATCGAGGGGGCCGATCCATGGCCACTCAATTCACGGAAACAGATCGTGCTTTCGTCGGTGCGCGCCAGTAGCAACACGAAGGTCGGCGTTCTGGGGCAGGCAGATGATCTAAGAGCCTCTGATGGTCCGGCCGTCGAGTGGTCTCAACATGGCGATCAACTGCACATCAGCATCGCGCGTATGCAGCGTCTCTACAACAATCGCCGGTGGCCGAACCCTGTGGTTCTCAAGATGACTGACGTTCAAGTGGGGGTAATTCCCCCGGCGATCCGTACGGGGGAGGCGATCCCCGATGCGGAATCAGCCGGCTATCGGTTGCAGGGCCATCTCGATGATCTGGGAGAGGGAGACGCGGTGGAGTCTGGGTTCGAGTTTCGTCTGTGCAAACTTCTCACCGAGCCGGACGAAGCCTGGCAACCGACACAACAACAACAGCTTCGGTCGACGGGTGAGTTCAGCGTCGTCATCTCCGACCTCATACCGGGGTCGGCGTACGAGTTCAGGGCCTTCGGTCAACGTCAAGGCCTCACTGTTTATGGCGACAATGTGAACTTCAATTCTGTGCAGGATGAGGCCGAGGAACTCTGAAATGCAAGGCGTGTCGGGTCAACCTCAGCCATATTTACCTTGCTATTCCCATAGTTTCGGTTGACAATGCGGGCGTGCTGGCCTCTTCGAACCGGCAGCGCCGAACAATACCTCAAGGTCGAGTTCTCATGAATATCTCTTCTCGGATCGAATCCGATATAGCTCAAAGGATCCAAACAACCCTCTCCGATCGTGCGCATCGCGTGACCCGCAGATCCTGCATGGCCGGTACCATCTGGCTGCTGGCCCTTACTGTGATGCTGCCGTCGTCTGGCGTCGCTCAAGACAGGGACGCGACGACCGATGTCACCGCGACAGAGGTGTCTCATGCTGACGCCAACTCCGAATCCAGAGACGATGGCGTCGACTGGGAATCGATCAAGAACACGGCACCGGAGGACTGGACCGACGAGCAGAAGGCTCAGATCGAGACGGCAGGCTACGATCTGCAGGCAATTACCGAGCGCGTGCGCCACTACCAGCGAGAGCAAACGAGTCGGCCGGAACACGAAGCTGACGATGATCGACTGGCAACGCTCCAACGCCGCGTCATCGGTGCCGCCATGGCTGCACCTCCAGAAGAGTGGTCACAGGAACTGAAGGATGCCATCGTTCGGGCGGGCTGGGACCTGGATCGTTTCACTGACGGTGTGCGGCAGCGTCAGGCGGTGCTGGCAGAGGGTGCTGATCAGGGCGCAGGCGATGATGACGATGGCGATCTCCGAGATCACCGAGACCCTGCCACGACGCTGGAGCAGATCGGTCAGGAGATTCGCGCCGCTGTGACGGCGGGCACGATCACTGCCGAGCAGGGCCGCGAGCGTTATGAGGCAGCCCGTCAACGCCTGGAGGAGCGCCAGCGTCTGATGGCCGCCTTCGAGAAGGTCAATCAGGAAATCCAGGCGGCATTGGACGACGGCGCGATCACCGCCGAGCAGGCCCGTGAACGTTTTCTGGCGGCTCGAGATCGTCTGGCAGCTGCCCTGGGCCAGAACACAGATCGAGCAGATCACGATGGCGACCGTGATCGAGACGATGCCATCGGCGACAGCGATCGCCGGGATGGGCTGACCGAGTTTCAGAAAGGTGTCGCTGCACGTGCGATGGCCACACCCCCGGACCAGTGGTCTGACGGGTTGAAGGCGGCCATCCGACGTGCTGGCTGGGATGCGGACGCTCTGGCTGCGCGTGTACGCCGCGCCCGGCAGGACGGAGGCGGAGCGGTTGATCTTACCGTTCTGGGGCTGACGAACACGGCCATTGAAGAGAGTTCGTGGGGCGAGATCAAGTCGGAGATCCAGGAGAAGTAGGGCCTCACCGCGAACTCAATCGCACTGGCTGCTTCCTGGGGGCCCTGTCCAGCAGGTTGGATGGGGTCCTTCTGTGTTACATTGGGCGCCGCCGGATCCCTGCGTGATACCGTGATCTACTGCCTGCCAGACAAAGCATGCTCGACCCGAAACACACACACCCTGTAGCATCACAGAGTCAGACACAGCTGAAGGACATCGAGAAGACGCTGCCTCTGCGTGTTCTGTCAGAGGCCGGCTGGGACCACTGGATCACGAAGGGTTACGTCATCGTGCGGCAGGCGGTGCCATCTGCGAGTGTCGACCGTCTTGTGAACCTGCTATGGGCCTTCGACGAGAAGGATCCGAGTGATCCGGCCACGTGGTATGCGCCGCAGCGTCGTGAGCACAAAATGCTCGAACTCAACAACACGGGCATGTTGGAGATCTATCATCATCAGTATCTGTGGGACCATCGACAGGAGAGACGTGTGTACGATGCCTTCGTCGACATCTGGGATCGCGAAGATCTCTGGGTCACCATCGATCGTGCCAATCTCAACCCGCCTGAACGAGAACCGTCTGGTTCGGAGGGTTTCATCCACTGGGATGTGGACACCTCACTGCGACCGCTGCCCATCGGTGTGCAGGGCGTTCTGAGTCTGGCAAAGCACGATGAAGCGGTGGGGGGGTTCCACTGTATACCGGAGTTGTTCCATGTGGAGAAATGGGCTGAATCTCAGCCCGTCGATCGTGACCCCATGCATCCAGACACAAGGGGTCTCAAATCCATTCACGTGGAGCTGGACGCGGGAGACCTGCTCATCTTCAACAGTCTGCTCGCGCACGGCGTGCGACCGAATCGCTCGAAGAATCGCGTCCGCATGGCGCAGTACATCTCGATGAGTCCGGCTGAAGGGCACGACGAGGCAGAACGAGCGGAGCGGATTCATCTCTGGCGAGAGCAGGATCATCCGCAGCGCGACGCATTTCTGGGTGATCCTCGCCAATGGGAGAAACGCAACGGACCGACGGCGACACTGACCGACTTGGGAGAAAGGCTCCTCGGCGTGAAGAGTTGGGACGACAAGGGTGGGAGAGACCCCCGATGATGACGCCATGAATGACGCCACGTTGAAGACGGCGCGGGATGTTGTGCAGTCCATCTACGACACGATCGTCGAATCCGCGGAGGAAGACGATGCTCATGCGAAGTGGCTGACTGCAGACTTCCGGTCTGGTGAGATGATGTATCAGGTTCAGCTGCATAGTGGCGTGGCCGGCGTGGGGTTGTTCCTGGCTGACTATGGACGAATTCTACACGACGACAGGGCCGTCGAGCTTGCCGGTAAGGCGATGACCTGGTCCCAGTCCGCCGAGAATGCCGGATTCTGGACGAAGAACGACTCTGGTGCATGGCGGGTTACCTTGGCCTACGGAGTGGCCCGAGAGCCGGGCTCGCCTAGCTGCGTCTGGCGCAGGCGCCGGACGAGCCGCAAGCCGTGGAACGAGCGGTGGCTTCTGCCGACTACCTGCTGGCCGCTGACCCGGCACGCAAGCCGGGTCTGATGGTGGGGACGGCGGGCTGCGCGATTTTCCTCCTGCGTCTGTTCGAACGGACGGGTGACGACCGATATCTCAAACGCGCTCAGGAATGGGGTCACCACATTCTGGCAGGTCATCTCGATACCCACGACTACCTGGGTATGGGACAAGGCCTGGCAGGGATCGGCCATCTTGGATTCGTCCTGAATGACATCGCCGGTGACGGCTCGGGCGACGATCTCGTCCACCGCACTGCGGCGAGGCTCATCGACCACGCCGAATCTGATCAGGGGCGTGTCAATTGGCGCCGAACCCTGAGCGATTCCGACATTACGCGCTGCCACTGGTGTCACGGGGGGGCGGGTGTGGGGCAGTTCTTCGCCCGAGCCCATGAGCGGTCACCAAACGGTCAGTATCTCGACATGGCGAAGGCAGCGGGCGAAACGACCTATGCCTACGGCGACGATCGACAGAACCCCAGCCAGTGTCACGGTCTGGCCGGAAAGGCTGAACTGTTCGTCGATCTCGGTCGCGTGACGGGCGAGACGCTGTGGGACGAGCGGCTGGCCGAGTTCGTTGATCTGATTGCCAGCTACCGACACGACACGGCCGATGGCGAGCGTTGGCAAGCAGACGAGCCGGGCCTGTATTCGCCTGAATTGGTCTGCGGCTCCTCCGGGGTTGGGCATTTTCTGCTACGGCTCATCGATCCGCAACTCTGCATGCCCTTCCTGTAGAGCCAGATCGTATGCCTGATTCTCTCGATCTCAGCTTCCTCTATCACTTCGCCAGCCCTACGCACACGCTGGCGGAGGTCCGCATCAATGGGCTGTCGGAAGGAACATCACCTGGAACGGTCTACCACTGGCTCCTCTATCACCACAGCGCCGACCGGCTCGAGAGACTGAGGTTTCAAATCCATGGGCTCGGAGGGCGGCACCGAACAACGGTGCTTCGAGCAGGGCGAGTTAGAGTTCGATGCGTCGACGGCGCGGTTGAAGCTGGAGGCAAGCGCCGCCGCCGCAGCCGGTGGAGCGAGCCACGAATTGAGCTTTGATGTGGCCGACGCTTCGACCATGGCAGATCAACTGGTCTCTCATATTCAACTCTATGTGGCGAATGTGGTCTCTGGGTTACCACCTCGCATGCACCCCGCCAATCATGCACTGAGATTAGGTCTGGAATTGGCGGCCCTGACTTCGCTCGGTGTCTGGGGGTTGGATCAAGCCGACGGTGCCGCCCGATACGGTCTACTGGTTGGCGTCCCCGCGGCGGCTGCCGGTGCCTGGGGGACCTTCACCGTTCCCAATGACCCCAGTCGAGGAGGCAAGGGGGCTGTCACGGTTCCCGGCTGGGCGAGACTCGGCGTGGAACTGGGTGTCTTCGGCTTTGCCACGTGGGCGATGGTGGACACGGGGCGCGGTGATCTGGCTGTGGGGTACGCGGCCACGGTGGGCCTCCACCACGTCCTGTCATTTCGACGCATCCGCTGGTTGCTGCGTCGATGATCGACTGGCTTGCCCTGTTGGCTCGCCTCGGTGTGACTGACGCAGAGCCCGCCCTGGAGACGCTACAACGGCTGCAGCGTCAGGCACTTCTGTCGCTTCCCTTCGAGAATCTGGACATTCATCTGGGTCGACCGATTCTACTCGATCACACGGCCATCTACCTCAAGATCGTTGTGGGTGATCGCGGCGGTTTCTGCTACGAACTCAACGAGTGTTTCTACCAGTGCCTCAAGGCTCTGGGATACGATATCGATCGCCTGGAGGGTCGTGTTGTGATCGGTGGCCCCGGTGCTCCCTTCGATCATCAGTGCGCTCTCGTTCGTCTCGATGGCGTACGTTGGTGGGTCGACATCGGATTCGGCGACAGCACCCTGGTACCGCTATATCTTGATCGCCGGGACGAACAGACCGACGGTCGATCACGATTCAAGATCGAAGAGGCCGAAGGCTTCTTCGAGATCTCCCGCCAGATGGAGCCTGGCAAGTGGACGAAGATGTTGAAACTGAATTCAGCACCCCAGGATTGGGACCGGTTTGCCGATCGATGCCAGTGGCAGCAGCATGCGCCGGATTCCGCATTTGTGCGCAAACGAGTCTGTACTCGGGCGACGGAGACGGGTCGAATCACGTTGGCCGGAAACACCTTGAAGCGCGTAGACCGTAAGACCGTGGAAACACCGGTTGAAGAAGACAGATACACCGCGATCCTGGCCAAGCACTTCGGCATGACGCTGGTGGCACCCACGTGGACCAAGCCCCAAGCGTAGCCACTAAATGAGATCCACATGCTGATCAAGAAAGCGGTGTTGCAGGGCATCGCTTCGGGCGACATAGACCTGGCCTTCCGATGCTGGAAGCGTCCGACCGTCAAGCAGGGAGGCACGCTGCGCACGGCGATCGGTGTGCTCGCCATCGAGTCGATCGAGGCCACAACTCGTCAGAAGATCACCGACGACGACAGTCGTCTCGCGGGCTACGCGTCGCGCTCTGAGTTGCTCGAAGGACTGAGCGGACGAGAGGGAACCGTATTTCGGATCTCCCTGTGTCTGTCCGGTGAAGATCCTCGTGCCGCGCTGGCCCAGCAGCAGCCGACCCCTGAAGAACTCGTCGCGCTCGATCAACGACTCCGTCGGCTGAAATGGGCCATCGATGTTCTGCGACTCATCCATCGCTGGCCCGGTCGCCGTGCTCCGGATCTTGCTGACGAATTCGGATTGCCAACCGATCGATTCAAGCCGCGGGTACGTCGACTGAAAGAGTTCGGTCTGACCAAGAGCCTCAAAGTGGGATACGAGCTGTCCCCCCGTGGCCGCTGTGTGCTCGAACATCTCGAAAGGGGCCAGGCATGACGAAAGCGTTGGATCTGCCCCCAACCGACAACTGAGCTCAATGGCGAAGCGACTACCCAGCCGGCGCCAAACCGGCCCGCCCTCCAACTCTCGAGCCTCGAAGAAGCGCCCGGCCTTGCGACGCTCGACGAAGTCAGGTCAACACAAGGGGCGCCCAAAACGCAGTGCCCCTTCTGGTGGTACGCCCAATCTCTGGGTTGGCACGGCCTTACCTGGGCTCGAAGACCTGCTCAAAGGCGAACTCGATCAGCGTTTCAAGGATCACGTCACCCATGTTCCGCACTCGAAGGGTGGCGAATGCCACTTCGTCTTCGGTGGTCGTTCACGAGCCTTGTTGTCCCTGCGTCTGTGCCACGTATTGTCTCTGCGCAGAGACTTCCGCGTCGCCCGGCCTCGGACCCTGCTGTCGCCGGAACATCTGGCCGCCATCGTTAGCGACCTGAAAACCGTGATGGAAGTGACTCCGGCTGAAAAATTCACCGGCCTTCGCCTGGACGCAGCGGGTTCGGATTCGCCGACCATGCAGCGACTCGGTTCACAGATCGCCGAGAAACTGTCCCTGCCTTTTGCCAACGACACGGGAGATCTCGTGTTGGCCTTGCGGCCCGGCGAGACCGGATGGGAAGTGTTGAGCCGCGTCGGCGCTCGACCCCTGGGGACCCGTGCGTGGCGAAAGGTGGATTACCGGGGAAGTCTCAGCGGGACCGTTGCCGCAGCTCTGGTGGAGTTGTCCCGTCCGGCGCCGGGTGATCGTTTCCTCAATCTCATGTGCGGCAGTGGGTCGATCCTGATCGAACGACTCAAGTGGGGACGAGCCAAAATGATGGTCGGGGTCGACAACATTCCGCAGGCTCTGGACGCATCGAAGCACAACTCGACAGCCGCTGGTCTCCGTGATCGCATCAAGCTATTGAGGGCCGACACAAGGGCGCTGCCCTTTGCAGAGGCGAGTTTTGACCGGTTGTGCGCGGATCTGCCCTGGGGCCAGAGCATTGGGACGCGCGAGTCAAACATCTCCCTCTACCGGGATACCTTCGCCGAAGCCCATCGGATCTGTCGGCGTGGAGGAAAGTTCGTCGTGCTGACCCAGGACCATCGATCTCTCGACGCTCTCGAAGGTGTTGTCGAGCGCGGCTGGCGGCTTCTCGGTGAGCGCAGTTTCGCTCAAAGGGGTTTCCGATCCCGCTGTCGTGTCTACGAGAGAAGCGACTAGGAGTCGTGGATGAGACGAGATTCAGAGTGGGGCAGCAGCAGAAGACAACCCACATGCACGAGAAAGGGTCGTGTCACCACATCGTCACCCTTGCCGGCCACGTGACGATAGAGGCGCAGAAGGGCGGCCTTGCCACGGCCCCCGGCGAAGTCCTCCTCCTCCAGGGCGTCGAGCAGCTTTGCCGTCAGAAAAATCGACGGCAACTCGTCTCGAAAATCATCGATATAGTGGTCGGGACGTGTTGCACGGAGCTGCAGGATGAAGGTTAGGTCGGGCGCCTGTCCAGACGCGGTCCGCATCGGGTTGCACACCTCGTCCCAGACCTCGACGGCCAGCAAGGGGTCGAGTTCGAGTCGATTGCACCACTCACGCCAGGTGCTGGCGGGGATGCGGCTTTCGGACTGGACACGAGCCAGTCCATCCGAGGTGGCCTTGGACATGATCAAGGGCCCGGCAGATGCGGTCGATGGCTGTCACGCGCCGGGGAGGGGCGCTGGTGAGGGAGACGCGCCGGGAGCAGGAAACTCCAGCAGGCGCGTTGTCAGTATAGTCGTGCGTGTGGCGGCTATCTATGGACTCGGACTCGGAGCTCGCATCCGGAATTGCTGTAGAATTCGGTGAAATTCGACGTCCTCCATGGGCGGCTCGGCGCGATAGTACAGGTGGGAATCGCATGAACAGTCCGAGCTGCCGAATCCCTTCATGGCGATCGATGCATACCGTGACACGGATGCCGCCAACTGACATTCCTGCCGCTGCGCAGAGCGAATGGGCAAGGCCGCAACGTCATCGGCGACCTGGCGCAGATCGTCGATGTGCCAGTGATGTCGCTTCCGTCGTCGCAGGTGCCGTTCCACCCGGCGACTCAGGTGAGCCATGGCGGAACCCACGTAGATATAACTTCCTGCCTCGAAACGGTGTTCTCCGAGTTGTCCGATGGAGATTCTCCTGGGCCGACGAAGGCGCATCAGGAGCAGATACGCACCGCGGTCATCGACGTGCCTGTCGAGGAACTTCCAGGGAATCTTCACGCGAACCGACTCGGGGGCCACGGACAAATCGCGGTTCCACCGGATGCCGACCGGGAGAATCCGCACACGATCGCGCACGGCAAGGAAGGTGCGGGAGAACGCCAGATCTGTGTGGTAGTCAGGCATGAACCAGCGAATATGTGGACTGTGGACGATGAATAGGACCACGGGGCGCTCGCTGGCGGCCCCCCCAGATCCCATCTGTGCCAGCTCCTCCAGATGGCGTCGCCCCCGATCGGTCACCGCGTCCGGAAACATGGCGACCCCCTCGCCTCCGAAGAGCGTGCAGGACTTCACCTCTACAAAGAGACGCCGCGATCCACGAGCCAGCTGCAGGTCGAAGCGGCTGTGACCCACGGGAACCTCGCGCTGCTCGACGCGCCACCCCTTGAGCCCAGGAACCAGCGCCTGGTCAATTAGATGAGCGGCGACATCGTTGGTGCGATGGGTATCGAGAAAGAGTGGCTCGCCATCGGGTGTGTCGCAGCCAACACAGGTCCAGCGAGTGCGCCGTTCGACGTCGGCGGGGACACGTGTCAAAGCGACGGGGGTCACGCCCGGAAAGAGCAACTCATCCATGCGGCCGGGATTGGCCACGAAGGCCTCCACCGTGCCGTATCGAGGCACGGCACAGCGCATAAGAAACCGATTTGGGCGTTCGACGAAGACGCCTCGATAGAGTCTCGCGTCGCCCAGGGGGTGATACGGGTCGTTCATCCTGGTATTGCCCCGGCTTGCCATCCGGCCACGGCTAGCCGAAGCGCAGGCTGAACAGGTCGGCGTCTTCCAACACGACTCGCAGGCGGACGGTTCTGCCGATCAGCGACGAGACATCGCTGCCCGACGTCCAGCGCGCCACATCGTCGATCTCATCGCCGAACAGATGCTGAGCGTCGTCGAGGCCATACCCCGGCAGCGGTTTGCCATCGCCATCCTGGATCTCGACGCGCACCGAACCGGCAGCGGAGGTGGCGTAGTTCAAATGCAGCTCAGCACCATCGAACGTCAGAGGCGGCGTCAGGGCTTCGCCGTGATCATCGGCACGCACGGAGGCGAATCCCCAGGGCCGGACGGTGACGCGGCGCAGGTGATTGTCATTCCAGCCGTAGTGTTGGCTCACATACATGGACCATTCACTATCGCCCGTATCGATGATGCCCACGGCCGTTGTCTGATTGCGATGGGTCCAGTTGCGAGGATCGCGCCCCGGACGCAGCCAGGCCTGACGAAACCTGCGATCCCATTGAACACCGTCACGACTGCTCATGAATACGGCGTCGGAGAGGCCTTCCCCCGGGTAGTCCATGCCCTCCGTATCGAGGGTACGGTTCGGCAGGAAGCGCATGGGGAAAGAGAGCAGAATGTGTTCGGCACCGGGGCAGGCAACCGTGGCATTGGTGTAGAATTGCTCCAGAGGCACACCGTCGGCGTATTGATGTGGCACCGGTTCGGACCAGTTGATGAAATCCTCGGACGTGCAACTCTGAATCGCCCGGATTCGCTGGCCGTCGATTTCCTCGAAGTAGCGACTGAAAAGCCGGTAGCAGCCAGCATGGCCATCCCACATGGGCACATTCACCGAATCGAAGGCGCCCTTGATCTGCAGGGGATCCTCCTGGACTCGGTCCCAGCGAAGTCCGTCATCTGATTGAAATCCGAACAGCCGATCGTGTCCGCCGCCACCGACCGCCTTGAAGCGGGCAGCGGGATCGATGGCCGGATTCTCATCGACAAAAGCACAGAAATTGTGCGCCTCGTATCCTTGCCAGATCGTGTTCTGCGCCACACCCGGTGCGTCATCTGACGCACCTTCGAACAGACCGAGACTTGGCCGGTGGAAGTGCACGCCATCATAGCTGAGCAACACGTTGCAGGTTTGCTGCTCATGATGATCGGCGTAGTTGACGCCGATGGGGTAGAAACCGCGATAGTAGAGGAAGAGACCTCCATCTCCATCGCCGATGAGATTGTAACATGCAGTACACGCATTCTCGTGCGGTGGCTGAACGTTGAGCACGTAGCCGCGCAGCTCCGGCGCGTGCAGCTGTTGACGGGTACCGTCGAGTCGATCGATCAGCAGGTCATCGACGAAGAGTTCTCGACGCTGACCCAACTCAAGGACAGCGGCCATGGGCAAGGCTCCTAGGTAGGCAGGTCGTGTCCGAAGAACTGCATCAAGTCGCAGACGAAGCGATAGGTGACGCCCCAGAGCAAGGGGCACCCCGGCCCCAAAACATCAAGAGCTGGGAATGTTCGCTCCGCCCCCCGGCGACGCAGGGTATGAACTGTTCTCCGTTCCGGGTCTAGCAGATCGGCGACAGGTGTCCAGAAGACGTCGACGACCTCGGCAGACAATGTCGGTGATTGCTCGATCCTTGTCGCATAGACACAGGCCGAGACGGTGATGGGCAGAACACTGCCGGCCACATCGTCGAGGCGACCGAGCCGATCGACTTCCTCCAGAGACCAGCCAATCTCCTCTCTTGTTTCACGCTCCGCCGTGTCGTGGACGCTACCATCCTGTGCTTCGACGCGCCCACCGGGAAAGGCGAGATCGCCCGACCACGGGTCACCATCACACCGGGCCCGCTCGATGAAGAGCAGGCGAGCGTCTTCTGGCTGGTCGCGGAAAATAGCGGCCACCGCCGCTTGTGGGTATGGGTTGCCGGTGACCAGCCGAGGGGCATGGTTCGACAGCGCCTCACGTGCGGTGGACAGATCCGGCATCAGCGGGGAGCCAGGACGGCCAGAGACACCTTTTGGCGCAAACGAATGGCATTGTGACGATCGCGGATCTGCAGGTCCAGCATGGGTGGGTCGGCCGACCAGTCGAGTTCGATCAGACCGAAATTCAGCTCGTGAACGACCTCGCCCAATCGGTGTCGGTTCGGCTCTCCCGGAAATCGACTCCAGCTGTGGGTCATGCCACTGGAGGTGATGTCATACATGGGATAGCCCGCCGCGCCTGCACCGAGGCACGAGATTTCAGAGATGTGCCGATCGCCGCTGAGAAACAGCACCCCGGGTGCACCCGATCGACGAATCAGCTCAAAGAGCCGCACACGTGCCTGCGGGAAGTTTGCCCACTTTTCGAAGCGATGCTCTTCCGGGATCACCTGGATGCTGGAAACGATCAGGTGAATCTGCGCGTCGCTCTCGCGTAACTCCGTCTCCAGCCATTCAGCCTGCTCGGCGCCCAGAATGTCGGCGTCTGAATCAGGCTCCTGCCGGTGATACCGCGTGTCGAGGAGCAGCACCTTCCATCGCTGGCCGGGAGGTCCATAGGTGTGGCTCGCATACACGCCGGAGCGCTGCCGCTGCTCGTCGTCTGAGTCGACATCGAGGAAATCCAACAGCAACTGCTGACTGCGACGGCGCTGAGGATACTCGAGGCCACCGTTATTCACCCCGTAGTCGTGGTCGTCCCGCGTACCGATCACGGGACAGGCGGCCACAAGACGCGAGTAGTCGGGACGAGCGCGCTGCAGGGCATAGATCGCTCGCATCAGATCCATGTCCTCGGTGACGGCGTAGACGATGTCGCCTGTCCAGATCCACAGGTCGGGATCCGCCGCCACGATCGGGTCCCACAGGGGTTGGTCAGCGTTGTGCTTGCTGCACGAGCCGAAGGCGATGCGGGTCAGGGGAGCGTCATCGGCAGCCACTGCCGGAATCGACAGTGCCAGGATCGCAATCAGCAGCTTTCGTGTGATCTCGGTTGGCATCACCGCCCCAGCACCCGAGCGCTGGCATCGCCGACGCCAACGGCGAGCAGACACAGCACCAGATGGGCACCTACGTGGAGCAGCGCGGGGAGCGTGGCGCCCGATCGTGTCAATGACAGCGTCTCAAAGGCGAAGGCGGAGAACGTCGTAAAGCCGCCCAAGACGCCGACAAACAGGAACAGCCTCAATGCGGGGGCGATCGATATCTGTCTGGCATCGAGCCAGCCCCCCAATGCCCCGATCACCAGGCATCCGAGGACATTCACCAGCAGCGTGCCATAGGGGATCTGGCCCACGGGAACGAGCCGCTGCATCGATACGCCGACACTGTATCGGCCGATGGCGCCCGCAAAACCACCCAGGCCGATCCACAACAACTGCATCAAGATGTCCTCCGGATTCGATAGAGGTTCACAGGTCCCGACATGAGATCGCCTACAATGGAGTAGGCGCCGGGTCTTTCGTCAACGGCCATGATTGTGGACCTTTCTCCATCGGTGCTCCCGAATGCGCGTTCGAACAACTGATCGTGGGCGACAATGTTCTCCGCGAGCGACTTGAACTGCCTCGACTTGAATTCGAACCGACACCGACGGACTCCTGATGGCCGAGGACGAGCAACAGCGTCAGTCTGCCGCACCTGCGGCGAGACCTTTCCCTATCCGGGTCACAACAGCCTCGCCACGCGCTCGATCTGCGAGCGCTGTGTCGCGATTCCAGAAGAGGCGGCCCGGGTCATGCGGATCCTCCGTCGGCGGGTGGATCAGCTCACGCGCGAGGCAGAGAAGCTGCGCGGAGAGAACTCTGAGTGAGTGCCGACGGACCCGATCGACGGCGGTTCTTCCGCCAACTCGTCGACCGAACCCTCGGGCACGCCGCTGACTACGTGGGCGACCGGGTGGAAGGGTTCGTCGGGCGTCCGCGACACCGACTGCGCCCTCCTGGCGCGATCGCCGAAGCGGCCTTCCTCGACACTTGCTACCGCTGTGGCAACTGCGTCGGCCTCTGCCCTGCGCGGGCGATCCAGCACATCAAGGGCGAATCGGAAGAGCTCGATGGCACACCCGCGATCTTCGCCGATCATCAGCCCTGCCTCGTGTGTGACGGGCTTCAATGCATGCCGGCGTGTCCCTCGGGTGCGCTGCAGATCACACCGAGAGAGCAGATTGCGATGGGGCTGGCCCGGTTCGATCCCGAGCCGTGCCTGCGCACCGGCGGCGAGGCGTGCACGGAGTGTGTCGACACGTGTCCGGAGGGGGAACGAGCACTGCGTTTCAACGATGAAGGTGTCGTCGAGGTTCTGAACGGGGGCTGTATCGGCTGTGGCGTGTGTCAGTGGCGCTGTCCATCTCAGCCCAAGGCGATCGTCGTGCAGCCCCGGTAGACGGCGTCGTTCGATCGTGAAAAAAGCCCCCGGTGCGAACCGCAACGGGGGCTTTCGTCTCAACCGACGATGAGTCGGAATGCTCAGGCGAGTTTCTGAACCGCATCGCGGACCATACCGCCCACCGCCGTACCGCGATCAGGGATTCGTGCCGAAAGGGCGTCAGCAATCTGGTTCGCCGCATCGGCAAGGGGGGCCTGCAAGGTCGAGGCGAGAATCTGCACGTAGAAACCGCCCCCCTGCCAGAAAAAGAGGCTGGCTCCGGACCGATAGCTGCCCCGCCCCCGATCGACGGACGGGGCCTCCCGATCCAGTTCGACGGCATAGATCCCGAACGCGTGTGATGGGGTCCCCATCTCATAGAGAAAGACGTCGATGAAGTCCCCGTCGGTGTTGGTGAAGGAAGTACAGTCAAGGCCGACCACATCGTAGGCGAGATATTGCTCGGCTCGCCCATTGATTTTGACATAGAGATCGGCGGCATCGAAGGACTCGATCTCATCCATCTTCTTCCAGCCGGAGACCTGCAACTCACCCAGCCAGCCGACGGGTCCATCGGCCGCGGCCACCGTGCCTACCTGTGACGCGACGACGATCGTATTTGCGGGTGTTCTGCCGGTAGTCGGTGCTGGCAGAGCGGCCGGATCGAGACCGAAGAGGGACTCGTCATATTCCTGGCCGGCTAGGCAGACGGCGGCCCCGATCGCTCCGAGCGCCACGACCAGACCCAGAGAGATGCCATGTTAGAGCGTTGAGACCTGGGTGCGGACGAAACCGCGGGTTCCGGCACCACCTGCCATGGAGCTTCCTCCGGTGTCCGTGGGGGCGACGCGGGCAGCCAGCATGCCCGCGCCTCAGCAGTACCGAATATATGGATTGGGGTCACCAATTGAAGGCGGATGCCTCTCAGAACTACGTTGTCCGATGATGGGAAAATATCCTTGGCGCGGTTGCGTGGCGGGACCTATGTTCTACGCCGTTCTCCCGGATCGCCGGAAAGAACGACCCGGAGTCACCGGGTACCGTGGTTGCAGCCGCCTTACGCTCTACTGAGTTCGACCGATCCAGTCTGACGCAAGCGTTCTGCACCCGTATTTCCCCACCCAACCTCACAGTCGAGGAAAGGTTACGTACCATGGCAGATCGCCAGACCGGAACAGTCAAGTGGTTCAACGACGCTAAGGGATTTGGATTTATCCAGACCGACAGCGGCGACGTCTTCGTTCATCACACCGCCATCCAGGCCGAGGGCTTCCGCTCTCTCGCCGAGGGTCAGCAGGTTGAGTTCGATCTCGTGCAGGGCCAGAAGGGCCCTGCCGCCGAGAAGGTCATGCCCGTCTAGACCATCCGGTACGCTTTGCGGAGGGCGGCGGGGCTATCCCGCCGCTCTCTTTTTTTTTGTCACGCACCTACAGCCAGGAGTCGCATGAAGGTATCGGTCAGCAATCTCGCCGGTGAAGTTACCGAAGACGATCTACGCCAGCTTTTCGAACTATTCGGCTCTGTCACGTCCGTGACCATGCATCGGTCGGGAGCACGCTGCATTGTCGATATGCCCAGTCGCTCTGCCGCCAAAGAGGCGATCTCCGGCCTCGCCGGGCAGGAACTGCTCGGACACGAGATGGAGATCGAGGTGGCACGAGAGCCCGGCAAGGGGGGCGGTGGTGGTCGTGGCGGCAAACGACGAGGTCGGCGACGCTGACGATTTCTTCGATTCCACACCGATCCCCTGCGGGGCCTTCTCGCAGATCCTCAGAATCGGCATAGCGACATTTCACGCGTCCTTAGCACTTTCGTGACGATCGCATCGTCAAAGTGCGACGTGTTTTTCTCTGACATCCTCCGGATCCCAGGCGCCGTCCGGTTGAACCCAACCGGTCACGCCGTATACTTGATGGCTGATTCTTAGTCACCTCAGGAGAGCAGATGCCTTATTTCGTCTACGTGTCCCTCAGCAATGAGGATCGCCTCAACGTCTACTCCATGGATCCGGAGACGGGCGCCCTCGACTCGCACGCCATCGTCGCTGTCGGCAATGGCCCCGGCCCCCTCTGCGTCGATCCCCTGCAGCGATTTCTGTATGTAGGTCTGCGGGGTGGACGACAGGCCGCCGCCTTCCGCCTCGACAAGGGGAGTGGACGACTTGCACCTCTCGGGACGGCACCGCTGGAATCCGATCCGGCCTTCATCTCTACCGACAACACCGGTCGTTTCCTGTTCAGCTCGTATTATCGCAACGGCATGGTCGCCGTCCACCCGATCCGCCGCGACGGATCGGTGGGGACTCCGGCGATTCAGACGGTGAAGACCGCCGATCACGCGCACTCGATCCAGATCGACGAATCCAATCGGTTCGTCTTCGTGCCCCACACGCTGGCGCCGAATGTGGTGGCTCAATTCCGATTCGACGAAAAGACAGGTCGCCTGTCGTCGAATCCAGCGGAACCTCGCTTACAGTTCCCCGAACTACAGGGGCCACGTCACTTCACCTTCCATCCGGCGATGGACATCACCTATTTTGTCAACGAGAATGGCTCCAGCGTGACGGCCTGCAACTTCGACACTGAGCAGGGGACGCTGACACCCTTCCAGACGATTTCAACCCTGCCCCCCGGTTTCGAAGGCGAAAACGCCTGTGCCGAGATTCGAATCACGCCCACGGGGGAGTACGTATATGCATCGAATCGCGGACACGACTCGATCGCCGCCTTCTCCGTCGATGGTTCCACGGGCGCTCTTGAACTGATCAGCCACACACCCACCGAAGCGAGCCCACGGGCCTTCACCCTCGATCCTGATGGTGCCTATCTGATCGCGGCAGGTCAGACGACGGGCAAGTTGGCCTCGTTTCGGATCGATGACGAGACCGGTCACCTGACGCCATTGGAGACCATCGACGTCGGTGGCGGGCCCATGTGGGTGATGGCGCTCGATCTGGGCTGAGCTCTCGCAAAGCGAGAGTCGTCTCTCTCGCACGAGAGTCGTCCTCTTGTCGAGGATCCTCCACCACGTTTGACAGGCACGCCGGAACCTTGACACGCCGGCGGATGCGGCTCGGCAGCTGACGCCGAGCCGTTTGCTGTTCTGGGCCGATCTTGCGCGACATTCGATCTCTCTCCAAGCGATTCGGGGGGTGGTTTTCCTCACCAAGGGAAATCGGGGTTCCTGCCGATAAAGCGAGTGGGAGTCGCGATCGACACCGCCCCCTGGCCGTCGTCGATCTCACCCACCACCCCTTTGGAGAAATTGGCTCATGACTCTGATCATTCCCATCGCCATCTTTCTCGTCGTCGCGACCGTGGTGGCCGCCGTTTTCACCAGCCACCAACTCGGCATCATGCGCAAGGCCATCTACCAGTTGGAGAGCGCCGCGGGAGAGTTGCGACGTCAGCTCGAGGATATGGAGACGGAGAAACGCCAGGCCGCCGGCCGGATTCGCGCTCTGCGGCGTCTGCGCGAGCAGAAAATGATGGAGCTGGAGGGGTTGTACGCGGAACTGAAGGCCCTTACGAGCGACGATCCGAAGCAGGTCGGCGTCAGCGCCGGGTTGGCTCCACGCGCCAGGGAGCCAGCTGCAGCCTGAACCTTTCTACAGCTCGACCTCTCGAGGGATCCGGCCTGGCCGGGTCCCTTTTTCTGTTTTTCCTTGACCCGGTTCAAGGGGATAGATACACATATGTACACTATGAATTTCGCTCACCTGCACATGCACTCATCATTTTCGTTCCACGCCGGCGTCGCCAGTGTCCATGACATCGTGGGGAGAGCGAGGGACCTGGGGATGCCGGCCGTGGGACTTACCGACACGGATCGAATGTCGGGGCTCATTCTACACTACGAGGCTTTACCGAGCTTCCGGCATTCGACCGGTTCTCGGTGTTGAACTGACCGAACCCCGCCTCGGCGAAATCCTGGCCGCTGAGGCCCGGCACGAGAGCCACCAGGGTGGTCCGGCAGACTCTCGTCGGACGCCCCGAGGCTCCCACAAGAGCTTCGGGGCTGGCGTAGACGCCGCTGAGATGGCGCTGCGGGCCGACGCGGCCGGCAGTCACGCACGAGAGCGACTCGTGTTGCTGGCCCGCAAGGCCGAGGGCTACGCCGAACTGTGCGACGTGCTGACCCAACGTCATCTGGCGGCCGACCGATTTTGCTTCGAAGACATCTTTACCACCGAGTGGCCGAATCTGTATCTCCTCAGCACATCTCCCGGGCTGCTGGGGACGCTGGCGGCGACGCCGAATCGGGATCGATTGTTCGGCGAACTCGTCCACAACAGCGCCGGCAGCCGCCGTCGCAGCCGGCAGCTGGAGGCCGTCGCCTGCGCCATCGGTGTGCCGTTGGTGGCATCGAATGACAGCTACTTTCTCGATCGCGACGACGCGTCGACCCACGAGATCCTTACCGCCATCGGTCTCAATTCGACGGTATCGCGACTGCGTCCGGGGGAGTGCGCACCCCCGGATGCGACCTTCCGCTCGGCGTCGCAGATGCAGCAGGTCTTTGACACCCACCCCGCTGCCCTGGCCAACAGTGTGCGCCTCGCCGAGGAGTGCGGCGACATCCAACTCGAACTGGGCAAGTGGATCATGCCGCGTGTCGAGGTGCCCGCCGGGCACACACCGGAGAGTCATCTGGCCGAACTTGCCTGGGCGGGCTACGAACGAAACTACGGTGGCAAACCCGAGGCGCGCCGGGCCCGCCAGATCCAGCAGATGGAGTTGGAAACGATCGAGAAGCTCGGATACCCGTCGTACTTCCTCATCGTCAAAGAGATCCGCGACTGGGCGAACAAGCGTTTCGCCACCGGCTATCGCACCCCGCAGATTGCACCATTCTGCGGGGAAGTGCCGCCCCCAGTCTGACCTTCTACAACATCGGCGTCAGCGATCTCGATCCGATCCGCTACCGGCGAGCGTTGCGGAGACCTTGATGGTGACGGCGAACTTGGCCTCGACGATGTCTTCCTGTTGCTGGATGCGATGGAAGACCGGAGCCGAATCCACTCGTTTGATGCGTTCGATCTGGATGGCGACGGTCAGCTCGCCCGGGGGGACATCGATGCACTGCTCGGACATCTGCCCGTATAGGCGGCGGCGCGATCGATGGATTGCCCGGTAGCCTGCCAGGGCAAGTCGCCCTGGCTCCGGCTCATCCGAATCCGTTCAATGCGGAGACGGTCCTCTTCGTCGAGCTTCCTCGCGCGACGGCAGTTCGTCTCGATATTCACAACACGGTGGGCCAACGGGTGCGCACGTTGCTCGATCACACGATGAATAGTGGCCGGCCGTCGTCTGGGATGGTCGCAGCGATGACGGACTCGTGCTTCGCACAGCGGTGTATTTCGTTTCGCTGCACACGGGGCGTGAACGTTTCGTACAACGGCTCCTGCTTCTGCGATGAAGGTTGTGGCCGGTTGACCGGGGCCACCGCCACTGGATACATTCTCGGACCCTGCGAACCCGAACCCGTCGATCTGGATCGCCGCAAACTATCCCTCCGACTCGACGGGTCTTCCCCTATCTGCGAACTCGCGTGACGCCGACACTCCCCCCCATGCCAGCGATCCGGACGAGTCTGCGACGCCCACGACCCGTGCTCAGACACGGGTTGCTCCGGCCTCTGGCCTGTACGCCATGGGTCCTGGCCGCCACGCTGGCAGGTTGCAAGGGGCCGACGATCCCCGCCAATACAGAGGCGCTTGCCCCCGGGGTGTGGCATCATGCCGTCGATCTGATCGACGGCCCATGGGCTCTTCACGTGATCGAGGTCGACTTGCCCACAGCCCGTCGTGCGGGTGTCAGGCTGAGATCGGCTCGCGCACCGTCTGACGGGTTGGGTCTGGAAAAGACGAGCGTCCTGGGCAGTCGCGCACTGGCGGCAATCAATGGTGACTTCTTCTACCCAGAAACACATCGCCCCATGGGACTGCAGGTGCGCGATGGCGAACTGTTGGTCGAGCCTCTGCAGCGCTCCGCCTTTGCCATCGGCGGTGACGGTGGACTGCACATCGATGTGTTCGATCTGGATGCGGGGCTGGTGACCGCGTCTGGACGGGCCTTACCCATCTCCCACGTCAATCGAGATCCTCGAGGCTCGGCGGATCTGACTTACTTCAATCACTTTGCCCAGGGCTGGAAAGAAACGGTGCACGCCGACGTCGGTTTCGTCCTGCAATCCCTCGATGAGGGCCGGTGGCGCGACGTCGATACGATTCGTGCCCGCGTTCTGCAGGTGCGTCGGCATCGATGGCCCCTCAAGCTCGCACAGGATCAGTGGCTCGTCGCCGGAGGGGCTGACTTTGCCAACGAGGTGGTGACGCCCGGTGACACAGTGCAGCTGTTTCGTCGCCTGTCGCCGATCTCACAAGGACTTCGCGAGGCGATCGGTGGCGGGCCACGGATCGTTCGTGACGGGCGTGTGTCCATCGAACACGAAGCCGAGCATCTGAGCGCTTCTTTCACAACCGATCGTCATCCGCGAACGGCACTCGGTGTGGATGACAAGGGCGAGACGCTGTTTCTGGTGACTGTCGACGGGCGCCAGCCGGGCTACAGCGTAGGCATGAGTCTGGCTGAACTGGCGGACTTCATGACGACGAAGATGGCCCTGTTCACCAAGGCGCGCACCAACGTCGCTCAAGCGCTGAATCTCGACGGCGGCGGCCAGACGACGATGGTCGTGCGCAATCAGGTGGTCAATCGTCCATCGGATCCGACGGGTGAACGCACCGTCGCCAACGCACTGCTCGTCGTCAACAGCGACGACGATGTCTGACACGATGCACAACGAGGAGCTGCATGCCACAATTCGCCGCTGAGGATCTTCGCCGACTCGGTCAGGATCTGTTCACCACTGTAGGGGTGCCCGCCGACGAGGCCGCACTCGTCGCTGATCACATGGTCGAATCGGGTCTGCTCGGCCACGATTCGCATTCCGTGCTCCGCTTTCCCCAGTACACAGACATGGTACGGACCGGAAAGGTCACACCTGGCGCCCCCCTGGAGATCCTGCGCGAACACGACAGCGTCGTCCAGGTGAATGGCAACTGGAATTATGGTCCGGTGACAGCGACGCGGGCAACCGAACTCGCCATCGAGCGGGTCAAGGACCGGGCCATGAGTGTCGTCACCGTGCGTGGGTGCAACCACGTGGCCCGACTTGGGCGATTCGTGCACATGGTCGCCCAGCACGAGCATCTGATCGGCCTCATGTGCGCCAACGGGCATGGCTCCGATCTGGCTGTGGCGCCCTTTGGTGGTCGTGAGCGACGACTGCCCACCAACCCTCTTGCCGTTGGCATTCCGACGAGGCGTGACTGGCCTATCGTCCTCGACATGACCACGAGCATGACCTCTGGCGGGGCGTTGCGCGAGTATAGAAATCGCAACGAGCCGGCCCCTGATGGCAGCATCGTCGATGGCCACGGTCGTGCGACGACGGATGTAGAGGACTACTACAACGAACCCCTCGGTGCGATGTTGCCGCTGGGTTTCCCCCTCGTGGGCCACAAAGGCACGGGTCTGGCCGTCGTGATCGATATCCTGTCAGGCGCACTGTCAGGGGCAGGATGCAGCCAGGCGGATCCACCGGAGTCGGGGAATGCACTGTTTCTGGCCATTCTGGACATCCGTGCCTTCCGTGAACTGGATGACTTCCACGACGAGGTGGATCGTTTCATCGACTTCCTGAAATCCAGCCAACCGATGGAGGGGTTCTCCGAGGTCATGCTGCCTGGCGAAAAGTCGCATCGGATTCGCGTCGAACGAGAGGCGCAGGGAATGATGGTTGACGACACCGCCTGGGGGCAGATCTCGACAATGGCCGAGGAACTCGGCGTCGATCTGCCCACTGCTCAATAACCAACTCATCAGATACCAACAACAGACTGAACTCGGAGAGACGTAGAATGGCGAAGCTGAAGGTCGGCGTCGTGGGACTCGGTGGCATCGGTAACAATCATGCGCGCTGCTACACGGCGAATCCGCACACCGACGTGGTTGCCGTGTGTGACATGAACAAGGAGCGCGCGGACAAGGCCGCTTCCACTTATGGAGCGCAAGCGTTCTACAGTGTTCGGTCCATGCTCAAAAGTGGTATCAAACTCGATGGCTGCAGTATGTGCTCAGCGGGCGTCGAGAATGGCGGCGATCACTATACGCCGACGATGGAACTGTTGAAGGCGGGCATTCCCGTGCTCGGGGAAAAGCCGATCTCCAACGACGTGTCCAAAGCACGACGGATGGTGAAACTCGCCAAGGAGAAACGGGTCCGCTACGGCATCAATCTCAATCATCGTTTTACACCCGCCGCCGTGCGCGCGAAGAAGTGGATGGATGAGGGACGACTCGGCGAGTTGAACATCGTCAACATGACCATGTGGATTAACAACCCGAACGAGTCCTCGCCCTGGTTCCACATTCGCGCACTGCATCCGCATTCGCTCGATGTGATGCGCTACTTCGCCGGCGATGTCGATCGTGTGCAGGCCTTCTTCAAGAAGGGAAAGGGACGCAAGATCTGGTCGAATGTGCAGGCGAACCTCCAGTTCAAGAACGGCGTCATCGGTCATCTCACTGGCTCTTACGACGCTGGCGGCAGCTATGGTCTGGAGACGTGTGAGCTGGTCGGTTCGGAGGGGCGCGTCCTGATCAACGAGGCGTGTGAGAAACTCAGCTACTTCCCGCGCTTCTCGAAAGAGGTCGAGACCTACGACTATCTGGGCGGCATGATGGGCTTTCCCGATACCTTCCCATCGCGCATCGGCGCGTGGGTCGACGACCTGCGCAAGAAGACGCCGCCGAGCAAGGTGGACGCCAAAGCGGAGGACGCATTGAAGGTGCAGCTGGTGATCGAGAGCATCATCAAGTCGTGGGAGACGGGGAAGGTCATCAAGGTTCCGCAGGCGTGACGCCAGCACCCAAGTATCGCGTCGGCCTGATCGGCGCCGGGCGCGCCGGCCCCTCGCGAGCACGCGGCTTCGATGCACACCCCCTGTGCAAGGTCGTGGCCATCGCCGACACCGATCCGGTCAATCTCGATCTGACGGCGAGCCGGTTTGGCGCTGCCCCCTACGATGATTTCGAAACCATGCTCGCCCGCGAAGCGCTCGACATCGTGCTGGCGGTGCTGCCTGTGCACCCCAATGCGGATGCCGTCGTCGCAGCCGCCGAGGCTGGCGCCAAGGCGATCTTCTGTGAAAAGCCGCTAACCGCTTCTCTCGCCGACGCCGATCGCATGGTCGAGGCCTGTGCAACGCGAGGAATCCCCCTGGGGTGTGGGGTGATGGTTTCTTCCCATCCCGACTACCGACGCGCCTATCAGATGGTGGCCGATGGCGAGATCGGCGAATTGCGGCGCATCGACAGCTATGACAGTAATGGTCAGGGCGGCTGTCACGGGCTGAATCTGACCCGCAAGTTTGCGCAGAAGGCCCCCGTAGAGGAGGTCATCGGTTGGGTCACAGGAGATCCCCACAGCGATCACGAGGAACCCTATGATGACGCGAAGACGGGCTTTGGGGAAGTCGGTGGTTATCTGCGTTTCGCCAACGGTGTCGAGTCTTTCCACAGCACCGGTGGTCGTGGGCTGACGGGCATGACGGTGCTCGGTACCCGGGGCATGCTGGTGAATGAGAATAACACCTCCCTCGGTCTGCGCCTTTTTCAGGCTCCCGAGGGCAGCAATCGTCGCGGCATCGCCGAGTTCGACCCCGTGGACGCGGGTTTTCTCACGAGTGCCGCCGATGAACGCGGCTACGACGAGGGAGGTTGGCGCGACTGTGGAGATGTGATGCGCGCTATCGTCGCAGATACGCTGCGTGTGCTCGAAGAGGGCGGAGAACTCGAGATCTCCACGGCGGACGATCTGCGCCACGCCCTGGAGATGTGCGTCGCCCTGCGCGAGTCCCATCGGCAGGAGCGTGTACCGCTCCGTCTCCCCCTGGAGGATCGCTCGCTGACGATGTATCCGGAACGGGCCCGCTGGCACTACAAGAAGCAGATTATCGGCGAGCAGGTGTACATGGAGCAGATGAGAGGGCAGAAGCAGGACTGAGGCGTCGCCTCACTAACGCCATCTTACAACCAGCCCGCATCCCGCACGAGTTTTTCTACTTCCGCCTTCTCGGCATCCGGTAATTCGGCACCATCGCCGTTCATGCCGCCCTTAAGTCCGACCAGACCCTGCAGGTGTTTGATCACCAGCGCGACATAGGATTTCTCGCGCTGACGAATCTGTTCGATACGAACCATCGTCCAGTAGTCGGCATCGGGTTCGAAGGATCCGTCGAGAATTCGCTTGAGCAGTCCCAGTGGCTTGTCGGGGAAGGCATCCACGATGCCCGAGGACATGCCTCGTGCCGCTCTGACGCTGTGATAGGCGGGCATCCACCAACCGGCTGTGCCACACAACCATGCGCTGCGGTCGTGCCCCAAACGACCGACCATCTCCGCGTAGTTCAGCAACATGCCGTTGTTCGCCAGCTTCACGGCAGGAATCTCGAAACTGTCAAAGAGTCGTTCGATCACGGCCACCGGTATCGGTTGTTCCGGCCGTGGGTAGAGCACGGGCCAGATGCCGTGATCGCGAATCACGGGGATCACCTGATTGAAGTAGTCGAACTGTTCTGCCGGGTCCTCGGCGCCCGAAGGCATCAGCATCGCCCAATGGACGCCGGCCTCGGCCAGGGCGGGCGTGACTTCGCGAACTCGTTCCAGGGTGCGCCCAAGCCCTGTCCCCAGGCAGATGGAACCCGCGGCCTTCGCCGCCTGCCCGATGGCCCCGAGCAACTCCTTCTGCTGATCGGTTGTCAGGCGGTCGTGTTCGCCGACCCCACCGGCAAACACGGCGGCGGTGACGCCATGTTTGAAGAGGAATTCGGCGTTGGCCACATTGGCTGCCACGTCCAATTCACCAGGTGATTGCCAGATCGTCGTCGGTACGGCCACAACGTGTTCGCTGAGGCCCTGACGGGTCGAGCTGAAGTCCACAGTGCCAGTCTCCTGAAGGCGGGGAGTACGATTATAGCCAGAAGCTGAGCAGCCAGGCGTGTCGTGGCAAATGCGGAGGTACCGAACTTACCTGGACCTCACCGGCGGTTGCATGAAACCACCGGATGGACGACATCCATGGGGACGATCAAATGAGAAACTGCAGGCACACAAAGAAGCTGCAGGCATATGGCGAGATCGCAGGCAACATCAACCAACCTTTTTTGAATGACTAATCCTCGTAGTAGGATTTATGGCAAAGGTGTTTTATTCATTTGTTGTTTGTTATGTCTCCTGTTAATCTCATTTCCACATTCACCAAATCCAACCACCATCAGTGATCTATCGTCTGCTGGTAACAGCGATAGAGGGGATGAGTATCGCTAAACTGTAAAGTGGGAGGAGCGGGATTACTTGATCGAGGTGACCGACAACGTCCCGTCGGACGGCGATCCATCGCCCGAGGGGCGATAGAAGGTGGTGACCCAGACGTCACCCCGTCGTGCGCCCCCTTCGTGGACGAAGTGATCCTCTACGGTCAGACCACGATCGCCGAAGGCCTCTATGTGGCTCGGTGTCAGCACCCAGGGCGGGCCTGCCTCGAGTGATCGTGCCTCCTGGCTCACGATGGCGATCACCAGAAGTTGACCGCCTTCTCGGACCAGGCGTGCGATTCGTTTGATGACCTGAGCCTCGTAACGAGGCGGCAGCGACTGCACCGTGTAGATCTCCAGGACGAAATCGAATCCTGAGTCCCAGTCTGCCGGTGGAGTGAACAGGTCGGCCACATGCCACTGAACCGATTCGTCCGGGAAGCGCCGCTGGCAGTGCTCGATGGCAGATGGCGAGACATCGAAGGCTGTCGTGGCGAAGCCCCGGTGGGAGACTTCCACCGCATCATCCCCCATGCCGCAGCCCACGACGAGGGCCGATCGCCCCTCTGCCTTCAGGTCGTGGCGAGCCAGCCACTTTCGAAAGCTTGGGTGGGTCTCCATGTTCGCCCAGGGAACACCATCACCCTCGAGGTCGGTCTCTCGATAGAGAGGTTCAAACCACGACGTGGGATCGTCGTCTCGCGAGGCTCGTTCGTCAGCATTTCGATCGGTCATGGTTGCCTGTCCGACAAGTTCCGCATCGACTCCGCTGAAGGCAATCACTTGACTCGGTTTCACCTGATGCCCCACCTTGAGGCCCGGCGTTGGGAGGACGCCCCCAGGTCTGCGGAAAGGGTTGAGGCCACCTCCTGTGCAGTGCCATCACATCACTTCTCTTCCGCCCTGTCGTAGACCCGGGTTTCCACCGCCTTGAGCGGAGAAGAGAGGTCTGCATGTACCGCGTTCTTCCCGAACATCCGTCCCTTGAAGCCCTGCAGAAGCAGGCACGTGAACTGCAACGGGCCGCCGCCGACGGTGATGAATCCTGTCGGGATTCCCTCCGGCAGCTGAATGAATTCAGACATCCATCCGGTGAGATTCTGCCGGCGAAGGTCAAACTGACGCAGGCACAGTTCGCGCTGGCCCTCGACTACGGATTTCGCAACTGGCAGGACCTGCGGGATTTCGTGACATGGGATCCGACTCGTACCGTCGTGGTGGAGGGATCGACCCGGTGTATCACTTACTATCCCGATCGAATCGCCGAACACCTGGCCGAACAGCCGCTGTTTTCGCACACCGATCTGACATGGCGGCAGGCCACGGTCAATCAATTCCACAACGAGTCCACGTGCTTGTTGTGTCTCGACGGATTCCGATCTTCGCGAGTCGTTGATGTGAATGACCAATCGCTGTCGATGGTGGTCGAGAATTCCGGCGAGCCTATCGAGTCGGCGGATGTGGCGTCGGTCGATGAGAGTCTGGAGGCGCTGGCCCAGATGCATCAACAGTTGGCGGCACGGGCTCCGGCGCTGAGACCTGTGTGGCATACGGAAGTCTCCGAGGCGTGGTTCTTCTCGACATTCTCACCACGCCGGCTCGAGGATCTCCTCCAGACACAGATGGCCGACGTGCTGGATTCGATCGACTGGCTGGTGTGTTTCGGTGAGAAGGCGGAGGCAGGGTTCTGCCATCGGCAGACGGGTAGAAATCGGCTACGTCGATCCGATGGTCAGATCGCGTTTCACGGCTTCGAGTTCGTCCACCGGCGCCAGTCGATGGACGACGTAGAAGACCTTCTGCGACCTGTTGCGGTGCGCGAGCGCGTCGATCTCAACTGGTGGATCTCCGGATGGGATCGATACATGCAGGTGTATGGGAAACGCACAGAAACGGACCTCACCGTGTTTCTCTATCTGATCCTTCGCCGTATCTGTCGCAGGTTGGCGAAGTCCGATGTTTTGAGCGAGTCCTTCCAGGCCTGGCTCATTCAGACAGCCGTGGAGATCCACGGCGAACTGCGCCGAATGGGCCAGGATCCCTCCTGACACGCATCCGCAATCTGGGCATCCTGGCGCATGTGGACGCCGGCAAGACGACGCTGACTGAGAGCCTGCTCTTCCACAGCGGCAACATCCCGGACGTGGGGCAGGTCGACCGTGGCACGAGTCATTCAGATGTTCTGGCCGTGGAGCGCCGGCGCGGCATCTCCGTGAGGTCCTCGGCACTCTGTTTCGACTGGCATGATCTGCGTATCAATCTGGTCGACACACCGGGGCACGTCGATTTCGGTGCGGAGGTCGAGCGTTCGCTGCGCGTGTTGGATGCGGCGGTGCTCGTGGTGTGCTGCGTGGCCGGCGTGCAGACTCAGACGGAGGTGATCTGGCGTGCCCTCCGACAGCGCGATCTGCCTGTATTGCTCTTCGTCAACAAGATCGATCGGCTCGGGGCCGATCCCGATGCCGTTCGCGATCAGCTGAGGCGAGAACTCTCCGCGCACATCGTTTCTGTTGATGATGTGACCGGTGCAGGAGACCTGACAGCCACGGTCTCCGGTGCCGGCCAGGACACCCGGACAGCCCTGTGCGAGGCCGTCGCCGCCGAAGATGATGGGTTGCTGGAGCGATACCTGGCTGACGAGCCCATCGACGATGCCACTCTACGCCAGAGTCTGGCGAGCAGTGTCGAAGCGCGGCGTCTGTTTCCGGTATTGTGTGGCAGTGCCAAAAGTGGCGCCGGCGTGAAGGCCCTGCTCACCGCTGTCGATGATCTGCTGCCCGATGCGCCGGGGGCTGTCAATGACCCTGTGTCGGCCGTCGTCTTCCGCAGGGATCGTGACGAGCGACTCGGCCAGGTCGCCGCAGTGCGCGTCTTTGCAGGATCTCTCAAGACTCGCGACCGCATCCAGAATCTGACGGCAGATCGCGAAGAGCAGATCACCCAGATCAAGCGCTTGTCCCTCGATCGACTGGAGGATGCCAGCCAGTTGCAGGCAGGGGACATCGGCTTCCTCTCCGGGCTCCCCGATGCGCAGATCGGGGATGTCCTCGGTGACGAGGGGCCGATCCCTGCCGTTGTGAGCTGGTCGCAGCCTCTGTTGTCGGTTCAGGTCTCACCAACCGACGACGCCCAACTCACAGATCTTCTGGCTGCCTTGCGTCAGTTGTCAGCGGAGGATCCGCTGCTCGATCTTCGATGGCACGACGACGAACGTGAACTTCACGTGCGCATCATGGGGGCCATTCAGACCGAAATCCTCACCGAGATCCTGCAGACGCGATTCGGTCTCAAGGCGAAGATCCACGAACCCACCGTCATCTATAAGGAGACGCCGGCCAACGCCGCAGAGGGGGCCGAGGCCTATACGATGCCGAAGCCCTGCTGGGCGATCGTCGGTCTTCGAATCGAGGCAGGTGAACCGGGAAGTGGTATCGAATTCCATTCGCTCGTCGACAAGATCGACATCCACCCGAAGTATCAGAATGAGGTGCGGCAGTTCCTACCGACGGCGCTGAGTCAGGGGATCAAGGGCTGGGAGGTGACGGATCTGCGCGTGACCCTGTTCGAGGGCAGCCATCATCTACTGCACAGCCGGCCCGGTGACTTCAAACTGGCGACCCACATGGCGGTGATGAAAGCCCTGCAAGCGGGGGACACGACGCTGCTTGAGCCGATGCTCGCCTTCGAAATCCGGGGGCACAGCGATCTGATCGGCCGTATCACATCCGACATCATCAACATGCGCGGGCAGATCGAACCAGCCAAGATCGACGGAGACGTATTCACCCTCACAGGGCGTGTGCCTCTGGCGACGTCGATGGATTATGTGGTCCAGTTGAGTTCACTGAGCAGTGGCAGAGCGTCCCTGGCGACGCAGTTCGATGGATACGATCCGTGTCCCGCCGACCTGGGCCAGACGCGACCCCATCGTGGGATCTCGCCACTAGATCGCGCCAAATACATCCTCTGGTGGCGAGGGGCGATCAAGGACTCGATTCGCTAACGGGTGGTGTCTCCGGTCGGCATCAGCTGGATCGAGGGCATCTGTCTGGTCAAACTCTCGGGCAATATACTGAAGGGCATCCTCGAGCCAAGGTTCGTCTTGACCCTACCCCATCGTCGAGCCGTCATTGGCAGGGGGGCGTGGTTCGACAGCTGACCATCGGAGGAGACCATCATGCGCACTGTTCAACTCGGGTCCACGGATCTTCATGTGTCCGCCATCGCCTATGGCGGTATGAGCCTGACCGGGGACCGCGCCGAAGAGGGCATAGCTGCCGTCGCTGCTGCATTCGAACAAGGGATCAACTTTTTCGACACAGCCGATGTCTATGGCCGAGGTGAGGCGGAATCAATTCTCGGTAGCGCGCTCAAAGAGGCAGGCATCAACCGCGATGACGTGGTGATCGCCAGCAAGTGTGGCATCGTCTTCCAGGGAATGGAACCTGCCTACGACTACAAGGCCTACGACTTGTCCGAGGACTATCTGATCAAGAGTTGTGAAGCGTCACTGGAACGACTCGGGGTGGACTACCTCGATCTCTATCAGCCGCATCGTGTGGACTACCTGACTCACCCCGAAGAGACCGCTGCCGCGCTGGAGAAACTGCAGGCGGACGGAAAGATCCGACATGCAGGGGTCAGCAACCACACCGCCGATGAGATCCGTGCCTTGTCGGCCTATACCCGGATCGAGTCGCTGCAGACCCAGTTCAGTCTCCTGCACCTCGAGCCCCTGGAAACGGGGCTGTCGGCGGTCTGCTGCGAGCAACAGATGAGTATCCTCTGCTGGAGTCCGTTGCAAAGGGGAGCCCTCACCGGAATGCGGACGTTCGACCACGGAGACTGGCAGCAACAGCGTGAGGCCGGTGTGGTCGCTCAGGTTGAACCCATGGCACAGGCTCTCGGCGTCACGGCGGGCCAGTTGTCCCTCGCCTGGTTAATGCAGTTGCCCGGTGGCGTGATTCCGCTGGTGGGAACGGCAAACGCCGACCACATCACCGAAGCGATTCAGGCGGCAGACATCTCACTGGCGCGAGATGACTGGTATGAGCTGATGGTGATCGGGCGTGGTCGCCCCATGCCCTGGGGACAGCGGCCCTTCACGTACACGAAGGAGCGCTGACGCTCGTCCATGGCATTGGTCTCACTCAACGGGGTGGCGCTGGCTTACGACGTGCCTTTGTTCGCCGGGGTCAATCTGCAGATCGAGCCCGGTGAACGGCTCTGCCTCTTAGGGCGCAATGGCGCGGGCAAGTCGTCGCTGTTGCGCATTCTCACTGGAGAACTGCATCCGGACGATGGGGTGCTCCACTGGCAGCCGCACACCCGAGTGGCCCTGTTGTCTCAGGATGTTCCTGAGACGCTGGCCGGGACGATCCGAGATGTGGTGGCCGCTGCGGTTCCCGAACAGAAGACGGGCCCGCCCGTGGTCGACATCGTGCTGTCGAAGATGCAGCTGTCCCCCGATGCCGACTTTCCCACGCTGTCGGTGGGGATGAAACGACGGGCTCTGCTGGCCAGAGCCCTGGCGACGGAACCGGATCTGCTGCTGCTGGACGAGCCGACAAATCATCTCGACATCGACGCGATCCTCTGGCTCGAGGAATTCCTGCTTAAGCGCCGGGGTGCCCTGCTGTTTATCACCCACGATCGGGCACTGACCCGAACGTTGGCGACGCGCATCCTCGAGATCGATCGAGGACGACTCTTCAACTGGAACTGCGACTATCCCACGTATCTGCAGCGCCGCGAGGCCCAATTGGAAGCCGAGCAGGCGCAGCAGGGCCAGTTCGATCAGCGCCTGAAGGAGGAAGAGGCGTGGCTGCGCCAGGGGGTTCGTGCGAGACGCACGCGCAACGAGGGCCGCGTTCGGGCGCTGCTGCGGATGAGGGAGGAACGTCGGCGCATGCGCCAGGGCGTCGGCGGGGTCCGGGCGAAGCTCCAGCAGAGCGAAAAGAGCAGCAAACGGGTGATCACGGTGCAGGATCTGCGTTTCGGCTACGACGATCGCCCCATCGTCGACGGCTTTACAACCGAAATCCTGAGAGGAGACAAGATCTGCCTCCTCGGGCCGAATGGCGCCGGAAAGACGACACTGCTACGCCTTCTGTTGGGCGAGCTGACCCCGCAGGCAGGGCGAGTCAAACACGGACTGAGACTACAGGTCGCCTATTTCGATCAGATGCGTGCGCAGCTCGACGAGGACAAGACGGTCTTCGACAGCGTCGCCAACGGGTCTGATCGCGTCGATGTGGATGGCAAGACGAAACACGTCTTTGCGTATCTGCAGGATTTTCTGTTCACCAAAGAGCAGGCCATGAACAAGGTCGCTGTCCTTTCCGGTGGCGAACGCAATCGACTCTTGCTGGCCAAGCTGTTCACCATGCCGGCGAATGTGCTGGCCCTCGATGAACCGACAAACGATCTGGACGCGGAAACACTTGACGTGCTGGAGGCGACGCTGGTCACCTTTTCGGGTACAGTCCTGCTGGTCAGCCACGATCGGACATTCCTCGACAATGTCGCCACGGCGACGATCGCCTTCGACGGGTCAGGCGGTGTGAAGGAATACATCGGTGGGTACAGCGACTGGCAGCGTCAGCAGCCGGCACCTGACGCGTTCCCATCGAAGAAGCCCCGGGCTGTCTCCTCGGCATCGACGGGTCCTTTGTCTGACGACACTCCGCGATCGCGTCCTCGGAAACTGAGCTACAAAGAGGGACGTGAGCTCGACCAATTGCCCGAGCACATCGACCAGTTGGAGACGGAGATTCAGCAACTGCAAGCGTCGTTGTCCTCACCAGATACCTATACGAATGGAACCGACGTGTCCGCTGTGCAGACCCGGCTCGCCGAGGCGGAGACAGAACTGAACCAGTCGCTGGCACGGTGGGAGCAACTGGAGGAAGTGCGCAGTGCATGAGGCATACTGGCTGGCTACCTGACGAGAGATCGAAATCACATGGATAAATACGGAAGAGATCGAGACTGGACTGGGCAGACGCCCGTTGCTTATCCCGAACCCGCGTGGGAAGTGCTGGATCCAAGGTTCGACGGCAAGCAGGGCAATTCGACGCTGCTGCGAATCTGGCACGGGACGGGTCACGATGCGGCGCAGTGGACGGAGGGACCGGTCTGGATGGGCGACTGGGGCTGCCTGATCTTCTCCGACATCCCCAATCATCGCACGTTGCGGTGGAATGCAGACGATGGGCGGGTCACCACCTTTCAGCATGAATCGAACTATGCCAACGGCCACACGCGCGATCTTCAGGGTCGTCTCGTCGCCTGCGAGCACGACTCCCGGCGGGTAACGCGGCGTGAGTACGACGGCACCTGGACGGTGCTGGCCGATCGATGCGAGGGCAAACCGCTGAATGCCCCCAACGATGCCGCTGTGCACGCCGATGGATCAGTGTGGTTCACCGATCCGGGATACGGGACGCTGTGGGACTACGAGGGGCATCGGGCCCAACACGAGCTACCCACGCGAGTGTATCGCGTCGATGCTACCTCGGGGGAGTTGAGTGTCATCGCCGAAGAGCCCATGCGCCGGCCGAACGGAATCTGCTTCTCTCCTGACCACACGAGCGTCTACGTCGTGGATACAGGCAAGACCGATGGGGACTATCCGGCCAATGTGATTGAGTTCGATGTCACCGCCGATGGAAAACGCGCAGAGTCACCACGAGTCTTCGCCGACTACGCGCCCGGCATGACAGACGGCATTCGCTGCGACACACAGGGCAATCTGTGGTGCAGTTGGGGGTGGGGCGGGCCCGACACGAATGGGGTTCGAGTGCATGCCCCCGACGGCACTCTTCTGGCGATTCTGCATACGCCGGAGGCGATTGGCAATCTCTGTTTCGGCGGAACCAAACGGAACAGACTCTTTATGGCGGGCAGCACATCCATCTATGCGCTCTACGTCAACGCCACCGGCGCTGCTCTGAGCTGATCTGCCAGCCGCCGCCGCCCAGAGGGGCTTCGAAAGAGCCTCAGCTAGCCCAGGCCGATTTCCCCGCACTGTTTCGGGTTCGTCGAGAACGGCTCTGACGCGGTCCCAGTTGAGGGAGAAGATCCGATTCTCCCAGGGGGCAGTACGTAGGAGGGTGCCCCGTAGACGATGGAGTGGGGCAGAGCCTGACGCTCTGCGTCGCTCAGGGGGCGTGCTTGTTCGTATCCCTGGAGAAAGGCGATACTTATCTCAGGCGCCCATCGAACACCCTCGGTGGGCAGTACGGCTTTGTGAGCGATGAAGTATCCCACATCCTGGATCGCAGGCCCTAGCCCGGCGTCATCCCAGTCGATCAGCACCATGTCGCCTGCCGGCGTCCGAACCGTATTTCCCCAGTGAACGTCCGTATGCACGATGGCTTTCGGCATGTCGTCCAGATCGGACATCCCACCCCATGCGGCATGCAGTTGATCCCGCAACGCTTCATGGCCCTTCCCCGGCGCGCACGGCTGGATCGGCATCGAGTCTGTGGAAATCACGTCGCGATGAGGGTGGTGAGAATGTCGTGGTCGGGAGATCTCGGCCCTGCGCCGGAATGGCATGCAGCTGTCTCGTCGTGACGCCGAGCTGGCAAGCGTCGTCGACGGATCCCGCGGGTTCCTCGCCCTCGATCCAACTCGTCATGTATCCTTCGCCATCCTCCCACGGGAACAACATGTCACCCGTCGCGGTTTTGAATAGCCGTGGTGCGAGATACCCCGCCTCTTCGCACAGAAGCAGGCTTCGCATCTCTCCGGGGTGGGCGGCGGTTCGTGCCGCGTCGTGAATCCGCAAAACCGTGGGACCTGCCTCCGTTGCCGCAAAGAAGGCACGCGTACTGTCCCCGAAGGGACGAATACTCCGTACGTCGAAGCCACACAGCCGCTGAATGTCAATCGCTGTGGGTCTCATGAACTCTCTCTCTCAGCTGGCCACTTGATGGCTCGCACGGCCGCCGATCGTCGCTGTAGATAACCCGTCTCCAACACGGTCGCCACCGAGATGGCAACGGCGGCCATGACGATTCCTGGTGTCTGCCATATGACGCCCACAAGGATGCCCACTCCCGTGGCACCCACATAGATCGCCATACCCCAGTAGACGAAGTTTGTCGCCCGACTGGCCATCAGGATCCCTCGATAGAAGTTGCTCAACGCGGCCAGACCGGGAATGAGCAGACAACCGAGCAGGCCCACCATGATCATGGGCTCCAATTCTCGTGGCGCCTCCACGACATGTCTCACGTACAGCTTCACAAGGGGGGTGACGATCACCACGGCCAGCAGCGCGGTGGACCCCATGGTGACGATGAGGCAGAAACGACGCAGTGACGCCAGGTCGTCGAATCGGCGCAAGAGGGCGATCACCGTCTCAGGGATCGCAATACCTGGACCGCGGAACATGAGGATGAGTGTGTAGACCACCGGCCACGCAGCCAGTGTCTCCTGAGGCGACGCCATGCGCGACAGGCCGGCATTGACCAGGGGAAGCGCCACATAGGACAGCACGGACGTGGCGGCCAAAGGAAGATGGAAGTCGACAGCTGCACGGTAGGTCAGTGGGTGTTCGGGCGATTCGGTATCGACGCGCAGATGCCGCTCGACGATGGCGCGGCTCTTCCACCATGCAAACAGCGCTTCCGCCGTCACGCCCGACATGAAGGTCATGGCGGCTACGACGATGCCGCTGAAGGCGCCGGAAATGACCAGACTGCAGGCAACCAGAGCCGATGTCAAAAGGCGGACCAGAGTACCGAGTGTCACCTGACGTGGCTGGCCATATCGAATGAGGATGCCCTGGTTGAAACGTCGCCAGCCGATGGCGGCGGGCCACAGGCCCATGATCTTCATGCCCGTCTGCGTGGGCTCGGCTACGATGTCGGGAATGCCCATACCGACGCACAGGACGAGATCGAATAACGGATCGATAAATGCGATGGAGACGGCGACGGCGCTCACTCCCAGGTTCAGATGCACCATGAACCTTTTCAAAACCCCATAGGCCTGAGCCGAAGTGGTCAGTGCAGTGCTCGTCGACAGCAGCATGATCAACGGAGCCTCGATCAGGACCTCGAGCCAGAACATGATCCCCAAGGCGGCCAACATGAGTTTGGCGTCTGTCAGGCGACTCACGGCGGCCTGTACTAGCAGGATCTCTCCCGTCATCAGCATGGCGCTGAGAGCCAGGGGCAACCACATCAGGAGGATGTGACGCTGAGTCAAACGGACCCCTGATTCCCCTGGAGGCGGATGGGGACGACGACGTTTGGGGACAAGGCAGTCTTTGCGGTAGCAGGACGGTGAGAGAGGAGATCACAAGATCACCGAACGATTCGTATCGACACAAGGGCGACAGATAGAATCACGGGTTCCGTCTTCCTATGGACGGCAGAAGGCCACGGTCTTTATCTACCCACGTCCGGTTTCAGGTGTCTGACACTTTCTGGCATCTGATCCGCCTTCGTTCATCCGTAACCTCCACGAGAAGGAATCCAATGAGTGACACAGTCCGCTGGGGAATCCTGAGTACGGCCGGGATTGCGGCCTCTGCGTTTGTGCCCTCGGTGAAACAGACCACTCGAGGTCAACTCGTCGGTGTCGCCAGCCGCGAGGCGTCTCGAGCCGAGGCTTTTGCTAGGGAACACGAGATCGCTCAGAGTTTCGGCAGCTACGAAGACATGATCGCCAGTGACGAGATCGACGCGATCTACAACCCGTTGCCGAACTCCATGCATGCGGAGTGGACGGCCAAGGCAGCGGCGGCCGGAAAACACGTGTTCTGCGAGAAACCCCTGGGGATTTCACCCGCAGAGTGTGAGGAGATGGTTGCCGACTGTGCCGCGAAAGGTGTCCTGCTCTTTGAGGCTTTCGTTTTTCTGTATCATCCGAAGTCACTGAAAATCCGGGAGGTGATCGACGCCGGTCGCATCGGTGACCTGGTACAGATGCAAGCGAGTTTCACATTCTCCCTGCAACGTCCCACCGACAATATCCGCATGAACAAGGAACTGGGAGGCGGCAGCCTGATGGATGTCGGCTGTTACCCGATCACGTACGCCCGTTTCGTCTTCGGCGAAGAGCCGGTTTCCGTGATGGCGGCATGTCATACGGACGCCGACTACGACGTAGACACGCGAGCTTCCATCATTCTCACCTTCGCCGGGAATCGCCACGCCTCGCTGCAACAGGGATTTGATGCTCCCGGTGGCCAGCAAGTCCTCATTCACGGCTCAGATGGGTATCTCGATGTGCTGACGCCATGCCATCCGACATCCGAAGACCATTTCACCATCCACACGGGTGGCGAACCAGAGGTGGTCGAAGTGAATGCCGGCGTCCGTCCCTTTGCGCCCGCCATCGAACACTTCCATGATTGTCTCCTCGATGGCGTCGAACCCATCGCGACGGGCGCCAATGCCACCGGGACGCTGCGGATCATCGAAGCGGTCCTCGAGTCCTCTCGAACCGGTCGGCGGATTGACTTGTAGAATCGGATTCCATCACGAAAAGAGTGACCGTGCATATCGAACATCAGCTCAGTGCCGACCACAGCAGGGCAACCATTCACATCGAGGGTTTGCAGCGGGATCTGTCCTTTCTCCACATCACCGATTCTCACATCGCGGCCGGAGATGAACGGGATCCGGATGCCGCTGAACACGTCACCAGCGTCACAGGACGGTTCCTGGACAGAACACCGGGTAACGTGCCGCCTCAGCAACTGTTTGACGAGGCTGTGGCACGTGGAAAAAGCAGCCAGGTCGACTTCGCCGCCCTGACGGGCGATATCATCCACTTTCCGTCCCACAAAGGGGTCGACATCATCCGCGAGGGTATGGCGGATCTGGACGTGCCCTATCTCTACACCCCGGGGAACCACGACTGGCACTTTCCTCATCTGGAATGGTCGAATGACACGCGGGCTGCTCATTATCCTCGGTTTCAGCCGATCGCAGGAGACAATCCCGCCTGTCAGTCCCTCGTCGTGGAGGGCATTCGTCTGATCGCCATCGACAACAGCAACTACCAGGTCTCCAACGAGCAAGTCGAGTTCATGCGGGCGGAATTGAGTCATCATCAGCCCAGCATCCTGCTCATTCACATTCCGATCTCCATCCCATCGCTAACCCCTGCGGTGATGGAGAAGTGGAAGGCGCCCATCATGATGGCCGCCAGTGAGGGATGGACGGAGCAGACGCGGGAACAGTGGAGAGTGCCGACCGACGAGGTGGCGACGGCGGTCTTTCATGACCTGATCGTCTCCGGCGACAGTGAAAATCTGGCAGCCATCTTCTGCGGCCACGTTCACTTTGACCATGTCGACGAGTATCGGTCGGGTCGATATCAGTACGTCACCGCCCCGGTTTTTGAGGGGAGTTCGCGCCTGGTCGAACTCAAGGCAGGTTGATGGCGGCGCAGGTCGAAGAGGCGATCAAGTTTCGCCACATCCTGATTCCTGACGAATTCGTCTCCATGGACGATCAGGGCCGTCGATATGGCGGTGACCTTCGCATCGGTGATCTCACCGGAGATGGTGATGTCGACTTCGTCGTCTACCAGTGTCTGGGCGGACTGAAGCCGTCCTTCATCGGAGCCTTCAATCTGGCGGGAGACCCCTTATGGTCTTTCGGAGATCACGATGCATCGGCCTTCGACGAAGACGGCGACGGACGGCTGCACACCGTCTCACCCGATCGGCCCGGTCCCGTGGTCGTGGCCGACATCGACGGAGACGGAGAGACGGAGGTCCTGTGTTTCTTCATCGACGAAGGGGTTGAACGCACGAGCAAGTGGCATCTGCACGATGTGAGACTGCTGCTGCTCGACGGGAGCACAGGACAGATCAAGACCGAGGCGAGTCCGGCGGCGCTGCGAGCCTGTGATGGCTTCGTCGACGGGGAGGTTCAGATCCCCAACTACGTCCACCAACGTCTGATGGTGGCGGATCTCGGTGCGAGTCCGGGCACGGCGATGGACGTGGTTGTGAAAGTGGGCAAGACGGTGGTGGCCCTTGACCACGCATTGAATGTTCTGTGGACCTATGACAACCCCTGGAACCACTATCCCAAACACTCGGCCTACATCCCCTGTGTGGGCGATCTCGATGGAGACGGGTATGACGAGATCGTGGGCGGTCATTTTGGCCTGGATCACGACGGCACACTTCTCTGGGAGCGATACCTGGGCGACAATATGGACAGCGTTCTCGTCGTCCCGTGGATCGCGGAAGTGGGGAATCCGCAGGCCGTCTTATCGGCAGGCGGGCAGATTCTCGATGGACGCGGCGAAAAGATCTTCGAATTGGGTACGGACATCGTGCCCCACGGGCAAGAGGTTCGGTGTGGTGCCTTCCACGGACCCGGCAAAGGCCTGGAGATGGTCATTCGCTACAACGGACACCACACCGACCTCATCGTCGTCGATCACGATGGTCAGATCTGCTCGAGATTTCAGGTAGACGAGTCGCCGAACAACACCGGCCTGGAAACCATCCGCTGGCGACACACCGGTGAGCCGGATCTGATTTTCACACCGTCGGCTCTATGGGGTGGTGACGGGCAACGCGCCGTGAGGTTTCCGGATCTTCCGCCACCGGCGGGAGGAAAGATGGGATGGTATCACTGTTTCCCCGCAGATGTCTGTGGTGATGAACGCGATGAAGTTATTCTCTATGATCCCTACCAGGATTCGGTTCATATCTACACACCAGCCCCACTGAACCCCGCTGCCTTCACGGGTTATCGACACACGGACCGTCAGATGAACACACGGTTAATCGACTAGTGAGGCTCACGATCCGCACACATCTTCATTCGCGCACACAGGGAGTTCATGATGAGTCAGACGGGTAGTCCCGCTTCGGATCTGCTTGTCGTCGGGAATTCGTCGGACGACCCTTTCGCTATCGACGTGGCCTATGCCATGGGACAGGGAGAGGATATCGCCGACCTCATCAGCATGAAGAGTTTTGCCAACTCGGAGTTCTGCCCTCGTTTCATCTCTGATGAGGAAGATTTCGCTAACATCGGCAACAAGCTGGACGGCAAGAAGGTCGTCATCGTCAGCACCAGCAATCTGCTGATGAGTCGCCAGAGTCTGGCCATGCGAAATCTGTTGATCGCGCGTGCTGCCAAGGAGAATGGGGCCGCACAGGTGGTGCTCGTCGAACCCGATCTCTACTACAGCGCCCAGGATCGTGGTCCGCGACACGATCTGGGATCGACGAACTTCGAGCGCACCGAAGACGACCTGAAGAAGTTCGATGGCCAGCCTTTCACGGCTAAACTCTACGCGCAGATGCTGCGACTGGCGGGTGTCGACCATGTCGTGACCGTACACAATCATTCCTACGCCGTGCAGACCATGTTCAGCCAGGTCTTTGAAGGTGGATTCCACAATCTGATCCCCTATGAGATCTACATCGACTACCTGCTGAACTCGAACATCGTCAACTATGGCGATGGGGGAGAAGGACTGGCCCTATGCGCACCGGACAAAGGGGCTCGTGACTTCGTGCGAGAGATGTTTGTCGGCCTCGGTCTGGCGAACGCCCGGTTCGTCCTGCTCGACAAGGAACGCATGGGAGAACGGGACGTGGCGATCAAGTTGCACGCCGAGAGCGAGTCCACCTTCGAAGAGCTCGACGGTCACGACATCGTCCTCTTCGACGACATGGTTCGGACCGGTTCGACCGTGGTGAAGTCGTGCCAGTTTCTCAAGCAGATCAACCCGGGCAAGACCGTGTTTGCCGTCAGCCACTTCTACGCCTCCGATGAAGGGCGCGAGAAGATGGCCAGTCCTTCGATCGACGAGATCGTCACGCTCAATACGATCCCGACGATCCTCAATCGCGATGTGCAGGGGCGACTGCGCCGGAAGATGGTGGTGCTGAAAATCGAGAAGTGGCTGGCACGCAATCTGTGCGAGATTCTCAACGTGTCTGCGCCGACCTCGTCGAGTCTCTATCAGATCGACATGTCGTCGAAGAATGAGCGCTTCCAGCGAAAGATCTGGCTGAGCGAAGAGCTCAAAGAATTGCCCACCGCCAGATAGAGCCAAACGGATAAGTATGGCGATGAATCCGAACACGCTGAGTCAGGATGATCAGCAGGTCGTCAATGTGGCGAAGCGTGATGGTATCGCCATCCTGCCCGACCTGCTGACGCCGGCCGAGGTGGATCTCGTTCGTCAGGACTTTGACCAGTTGCACATTGATCTTGGGAAGGGGCCGGGCACGCCCGGTGTGCGCGACAGTCTATCGGGCGACAAACTGCTGCCATACGGCTACGTGGCCGCTCTGTTCTCCCATCCGCGTCTTATGGCAGTCGTGTGCGCCATCCTCGGCGAGGAACATCCGTGGGCGTGGCAGTTGAAGACGAATCGTTACACACCGGAGCACGTCGGGGTTTGTCGTCATACAGACGGTGTGGCCGGCGAACTGTCGCCGCCCTTTACACGCCAGTCGATGGCGGTTTTTCTCGACGATATCGATGCCGAATCGGGCGCCCTCACCTATGTACCCGGATCGCACAAGTGGCATTTTGCAGATCCGGACGACCCAGACAAGCTGTCACCCACTCAGGAACAGATCGATGCGGGTGACTACGTGCCAGCCACGCTGCGCGCAGGAAGTGTCGTGCTGCGTGTTCCCGAAGTGTGGCATGCGGTGATCCCTATCCATCGCTTGCGGCGGTATGTCACGACCAGTTACATGATCCGTGGCAGTCTGAGTACAGCGATGGAGGAGCGAATCATTGCCGAAAGAGAACGCCGTGCCGCCCATTCCCTCGACCACGTTCCCGATCGACTCCGCCCTTACTACGCCGTCACCTGACGCCACCATTCGCGCGACGTCCGGTTCACAACCCATGAGGAATCACCTTGGCATCGAATGACCCCAAAGGCCTGGCTGTGTTGCCCTTTCTCGCCAAGCAGAGCGACAGCGAGACCATCTACCAGGCGATCGGCGTCGAGCCGATCATCAACTGTCGCGGCACCTTCACGATCATCGGTGGTTCCGTCGAACGGCCAGAGGTGCTGCAGGCGATGGAGGCGGCTGCCGGCTATTTCGCCCAATACGACGAGATGGCAGCCGCCGTGGGGCAGCGCCTGGCCGACATCACCGGTGCCGAGTGGGGGTTGATCGCGTCTGGCTGTGCGGCGGCGATCAAACACGTGACGATCGCCTGTGTGACCGGTGGCAACCCCGAGAAGCTGATTCGGGTGCCCGATCTGACGGGTTTCGACAAGAACCAGGTGATCATCCCCGGTTACTGCCGCAATGCCTATGATCACGCGGTGCGCAATGTGGGTGTCGAGATCGTGATGGTGGATACGGCGGAGGAAATGGAACAGGCGATCAATCCACGGACGGCGATGATCTACATGGTTACCGGTCGCGGCGAAGACCAGCCTCTGTCCTTGCAGGAAATGGCACGCATCGCCAAACCGCATGGGATCCCGATTCTGGCGGATTCGGCAGCCGAGAATCTGACCATACCGAATGTCCACCTGGAGGCGGGCGCGACCGTTGTCACCTACAGTGGGGGCAAGGCGTTGTGTGGTCCCCAGTGTGCGGGCATCGCCCTCGGTGACAAGGCGCTACTCACATCCACATGGCAGGCCTCCTCGCCCCATCACGGCCCCGGCCGAGACGACAAGATCGGTAAGGAAGAGATCCTGGGCATGCTTGCCGCGGTCGAGGCCTGGGTCACGCGAGATCACGAGGGCGAGTGGCAGAGCTGGCTGGAGAAACTCGAGACGATCTCAAAGCGAGTCGAAGGAATCGACACCGTCACGACATCTGTGGATGCTCCAGAGGGCCTCAACAACCGGGCGCCGCGGCTCACGATTCGGTGGGATCCATCGGTTCTGCACATCACCGGAGATCAGGTGGCAGAGGACTTCGCTCGCAAGCCGCCACGGATCGCCATCGGCAGCGGTGACGGCGATGGTTCGGCGAGTGTGAATGTCACGCCCAGCCAACTGCAGCCAGGAAACGAGCAGGTCGTCGCCGAGCGCATCCACGCGATTCTCACCGAGAAACGGGAGCCTCTCAACGACGACTTGGCGGCGGCCAGGCTCGACGTGTCCGGCACGTGGGAGGTGCAGGTTCAGTATGCCACCAGCGTCAGTCAGCATCGCTGGACCCTGTCCCAGGATGGAAACTGGGTCTCCGGGATCCACGAGACGGACTATGCGACGATTCAGATCGCCGGCGTCGTCGAGGGCAATCAGGTGAAACTCGAGAGCCACATGCGGCGACCGGGAAACTGGATTCCCTTCCTCTTTGGCGGATCGGGCACCGGCGATTCACTGACGGGCACGATTCACCTCGGCGAGTATCAGACGGCCACCTTCAGCGCACAGCGCACACCAGCAGGCCGCAAGGGGCGCCGGGTCACCATTCCCGGTGGCCCGCCACTGGCCACGTGATGGTCTGCTGAGACGCCGTGGCCTGCTCGAAATTCCTGCTGATCTCCATCGATTGCTGGCGCTGTGATGCGCTGAGTCGAACCAATCCGTCATTGCTGACGCCGAAGTTCGACGTATTGACGCGAGACTATGCGTTGGCAGAGAGATTCTTCGTCACCGCACCGGCCACAAGACCTTCTCACACGTCGCTGTTTACGGGCCTTTATCCCTTCGAGCACGGCCTGTTCGGGCAGACGTATCTCAAGATGTTTGCGGGGGTGAGCAATCTTCTGCAAGCCTTCGCCGACGCCGGATTCGAGGTGAGTGGCCGTTCACAGCGGCCAGACGTGTTTCGCTTCCTTGACTACGAACCGTTCATGGGGCCCCTCGACCCCGCCATCGACGATCAAACGCTAGCCTCGATCGAACCCACCTTGCAGATGCTTGAGAGGTTTGCAACGGCACCCCAACTGCGATTTCTCCATTTCTGGTATACCCACGGCGGTTATGGCCTTTCGGGCATGAACATGAACCCGGGTTTGCGTGAGATGGTGGAGGAAGGGCGCCAACTGGAAGCGCTGCGTTTCTACTACGCCGCGGCGACCCACGTGCAGGAGTTCCTCCTCGTGGAAGTTCTGAAGCGAATCGACCTGTCTGAATGGACGGTCTTCATCTTCGGAGACCATGGAGAGGGATTCAACACTGAGATCATGTCGCATGGCGATCTGATCCATGAAAAGGTGGCGCGTGTGCCCCTGTTAGCCCACATCCCGCGCGAGGGCTGGACCTTGCCGGCGCGGACCCTGTCCATGATCGACCTGTTTCCGACGATCTGTGAACTGGCCGAGGTCGACACCGGCTATTGCGGTTATGGGCGCTCCCTGCTGCAGGATGGAGATGACGAGCGCTGGGCGCTGACGGAACTGGATAGTCTTTTTGGCGTGGGGTTCCTACACAAAGCCAATCTCGAAACAGAGCATCGACGGGTGACCTCAAGACTCTCCATCGACGGCAGCCAGCTCCCCGACAATCCGCAGGGCGTTCGTCAGTGGTCGCTGACGGATGGTCGTGTGATGTTCCGGCAGGACGAGACGAAGGGCGAATCCGTGCTGCGGGATGTGATCAGTGGTGAGGCCCTCGAGAGTGCAGACGCAGAGAAGTATTCCGGGATCTATCGAGATCTCGTCGAGGGCTCCGCGTACCGCGGATTGGGTGAGCAAGCGGGGTCGGCGAAGGAGAAAGAGGCGCTCGAGCAGCGGTTGAAGGATCTGGGGTATCTGTAAGCCTGCAATGGATAGACACCGCGCAAGCACCTATTTCGCACTACGAGGAGCGGGTTGACGCACCCGTCACGACGGATAGTTTGCCGGCGTCAGGCTCCATCGCAGCAGACTGACTCCACCTCCGAAGGCTTCCTCGAACCAGTAGAATCCGAGGTCCTCGAGCACCGGCGCGAAGTCGCTGATGATCGATTCAAGAGTGCCACCCTGCGTGGCCACGGCCTCGTGCATGAGTCGAAAGTCCGGTCCCACCGCTTCGCGCAGCCGCCGCAGGATGGGGAAGTAGCGGTCGTAGGTCATGCCCGCCGCGTGCCAAACGGTACCACAACGGAACTTGAAGGCGTCGTAGCCCTCTTCCTTGTAGCGCACTGCTTCCTCGATCAGGAACGACTCGCCGTCATTGTACCATTCGTGCTCGACACCGGCGCTCGCATAGATCGGGATCCCACGGCACCCGAGGGGGTTGCGGGACACTGACGAGCATGCTGTCGTGGCACGGCAGAACCGCTTGAGAGCAGGATTAGCCGGCTGCCGGACAGTCTCAGCTCATCAACCCCAGCGAATGAAGCCGATCTTTCACCTGGCGGCGTTCGTCATCTGTCAGGGGTAACGCCGGGCGGCGTGGATTCCCCGTATCGAGACCAAGTCGCAGACCAACGGCTGCCTTGCACACGGCGTGGAACTTCGGACTGCCAAACATCGTACACAGATCGATTATTTCGTAAGAACGTATGCGTGCCTCTTCGGCCCGTGCGCTGTCGCCTTCCTGCGCGGCATTCCACAACTCTACCCATGGCTCTGGTGCCACACACGGTGGTCCGTCGACGCAACCGCATGCGCCCATGGTCAGTGCAGGCTGGAGCAGGTGAGATGACCCCGTGAAGCAGGACAGGCCCATGTCGGCAAATTGCCGGGCGATCAAGAGGTTGACGGAGGAATGTTTCAGGCCTGCCAACTGGGGTACGCCATCGCGGATCTTCTCCATCAAATCGACAGTGATCTCCACGCCAGTGGATCCAGGGAGGTTATAGACGAATAGCGGCAGATCAGCGGCGGCGGCAACAGCGCGATAGTGTTCGACGATTTCCTCGTCAGATCGTCGATAGAAGAATGGCGGGACACAGCAGATGGCGTGGGCGCCCGCCCTGGCCGCATGTTCGGCCAGCGCCGCCGCTCGAGCCGTTGTCGGTGCACCCACATGCATGATGGTCACCGCTCGATCAGCGACCTGTTCGGTGGCGATGCTGGCGATGCGGCGATTCTCCTCGTCACTGAGAAGGACACTCTCGCCCGTGCCACCGGCGATCCAGAAGCCATGGGCGCCTGCGGCGATATTCATGTCGAAAACGGATCGCAACTGATCCTCGTTCAGCTCATCCGCCGCCGTCATGGGCGTAACAACGGCAGGGAAGACACCCCGGAAGCGTGACAGGTCGGTGGCCATCTTCACGCCCCCCTCCCCGACAAGACACTGGACTCGTACGACTCCATCTCGTCGATCCAGCCCGCACCGACCGGGACCTGCGCCTTGAGGCAGGCCATGTCCCACACGGCATTGAAGGCCATCGTCTTGAGATCCTCCATCAGGCCGAGTTTGGCCGCCAGTTTGCCCTCTGACTCAAGCTGTTGAAGCTGCTGGGTCGGGTCGACGAGCCCATAGAGGATCGCCTTGCGCGTCGCGCGGGTGCCGATGACATAGGCGCCGACGCGGTTGATGCTGGCATCGAAGAAGTCGAGTGCGACATACACCTTGTCGAGGGCCCTGGCACGGGCCACTTCAAGGAAGACATTGCGTACATCGTCCGAAAACAACACGACGTGATCCGAATCCCAGCGAATGGGGCGACTCGTGTGGATCAGCAGCTTCTTATGAAAGGGAAGATGGGCGGTGATTTTGTCGGCGATGGATTCGGTGGGATGGAAGTGACCCATGTCGAGGCAGAGGATCTTGCCCCGGGACAGGGCGTAATTGGCGTAGAAGTCGTTGGAGCCGACGGTATAGTCTTCCATGCCGAGGCCGAACAACTTGCCCTCCACCGCATCGACACAGTTCGGGCCGATGCCGAGGCTGTCGTCGAAGATCGCGTCGAGGGACTCCACCAGGCGCTGTCGGGGCGTGCTGCGGTCGGCTGGATGATCCTTGGCGCCGTCGGGGATCCAGTGATTGTTGACCACCTCGCCACCCAGAGCATCACCCATCGCTTCACTGATGCGTCGACTGACGATGCCGTGCTCGATCCAGAAGTCGCGGATCGCTTTGTCCGGGTGAGCGAGGGTGAAACCGTCGTTGGCCTTTGGATGGGCGAAGTAGGTCGGATTGAAGTCGAGACCGATGTTGTTCTGTTGGGCCCAGCCGATCCAGTTGTCGAAGTGTCGTGGTTCGAGCCGGTCACGATCGACGACGTCACCTCCCGTCTCGCAGTAGAAGGCGTGAACGTTGATGCGATGAGCCCCCGGCAGCAGGTCTGTCGCTTTCTTCAGATCCTGTCGTAGTTCATCGGCTGTCCGCGCCTTGCCCGGGAAATTGCCCGTCGCCATGATGCCCCCACCCTCGACGGCCTCATCCTTGGTCTCGAATCCGCCCACGTCATCGCCTTGCCAACAATGCAGGGAGATAGGAATCTGCAGCGCTGCGTCGACGGCAGCGTCGACATCAACGCCCAGAGCCGAATACTGCTCCTTCGCCTGCTTGTAGCTGGCCTCGATCTGCGCATCGGACAGGGGGGTCTTGTACGACATCGGTATCCTCTATCTTGTGTCGGTGGACTTCAATCGCCGGGCGATAACATAAGCGAGCGAGCGTTCTTGTTACAGGATCACCACATCTGGATGTGTCCCGTGTGCCAACAGGCACTGAGCCACGTAGAGGGTCGGTTCATCTGTCCCTCGAGTCACAGCTTCGATCTGGCCCGGGAGGGATACGTCAATCTGATCCTCGCCCACCAGCGTTCTTCACAACAGGCCGGCGACCCTCCTGACAGTCTGCGCCAACGGCGGAAGTTTCTCGAGGCGGGCCACTATCGCCCTCTTGTCGAAGCTGTTTCGGCGATGGTCACCGAAGCAGGTGGGGCAGGACAGATCCTGGATGCGGGCTGTGGGGAAGGGTATCTGCTTCGCTCGCTGAAATCAGAGATCGTGGCCGATGGATTCCACGGCGTGGATGTCTCCAAGACGGCAGTTCGTCTGGCCGCCCGATCCTGTGCCGACATCTCTTTCGCCGTGGCCAACGCCGTCCGACTGCCCGTCCTGGCCGGGTCAGTTGATCTGTATCTGGTGATGATGGCTCCACGTTATGAGCAGGAGGTTCGGCGGGTTCTGGCCCCCGGCGGTGTTCTGCTGTCGGTGACACCAGCGGCGCGTCATCTGGCTGCTCTCAGAAATCTCGTCTACGAGGAGGCCCACCCTCACTCGCCAAGCGAGCCGTCCGCCGATTTTCGGTTGATGGAGCATCAGCAGGTCGAGTTCGCGCTGAATCTCACTTCGCCGGAGAGTGTCGCCCAACTCGTCGAGATGACGCCGTACAAATGGCACATGGATCCAGCTACCTACCAGAGACTTCGCGACCTTACATCCCTGACGGATACGGCCCACTTCGATCTGCAGCTGCTGACTCCAGCCTAAACCCTCACAACTGCTTCACCCACAGCATCTGCACTTCGTCGGGCAGGTCCTCGTAGGCGTGTTGATCGATGGCCCCGAGATGACAGCCCATCTTCGCGTAGAAGCGACATGCGCCGACGTTGATATTCTGCGTTTCCACCTTCAGCCACTTGCAGCCCCGCTCTCGCGCCCACTGCTCGCCCGCGCCAAACAGAGTTCGACCGACGCCCTGTCCACGTGCCGCATCGTCGACGCGCACGTCCCAGATCACGGCCAGATCCGAGCGGTCTTCCAGCATGCTGACGCCATCCGAATTCCATGCCATGATGATCCCACCCACACGCTGGTCATCGATGTGGGCACTGAGAATGCCCCAGTTGCTCATGTCGAAACGCCGCGCCCAGCGTGTTGGTCCTTCGCCCTTGATCGCGTCATAGTCCTTTACATAGGGCGGATCGACCACTCGGGTTTTGAGTCGAAACCCCCCCAGCCCTCCGTCGATCAAATCCACGCGCAATCGTTGACTTACAGTAAATGAGATCGGCACCTCGCTATAGGCAGCCAGCTCGGTGGAGACTTCCTCAATGATTGTGCATGTGGCCATGGGCCGGATCCTTCCCCAGTTTGTTCACATTCAACGGGCTTGCCATCGATTCATCACAACATTGCCAGATAACGGCATCATAGGGCGGAGTCGCCACCATGAAAGTACTGCTGGCTCAGTTCGAGCAGGAAACGTCTCACTTCAATCCCCATGCTACAACGCGCGATCGTTTCGACATCCTGCGTGGCCACGAGCTGATCGATACCCTTGCGGATACCCACACGTATGTCGCTGGAGGGCTCGACGTGTTCGCCGAGGAGGACATCGACGTGGTTCCAGCCTACGGGGCCAACTCTGTCACATCCGGAGGCCCCGTGGCGACGGCCGATCTGGACGAGATGACGGAAGAACTACTCGCAGCCGTGGAAGTGGCAGTACCGTCTGTCGATGGCGCCTATATCGCATTCCACGGGGCCATGGCAGGTGTGGACGAACCCGATCCAGAGGGGCGCATTCTGGCCCGTGTTCGTGAACTGCTCGGAGAGCGGCCCATCGTCTGCTCCTTCGATCTGCATGGAATCCTGACGGATCGACTCGTGGAGAACGCCGACATCGTCTTCGCTCTTCACACCTACCCCCATGTCGACCAGAGAGAGACCGGACAGCGAGCCGCGCGGGGTCTTGCGCGGCTGCTGAAGGGAGGCGCGAAGCCGGTGGTGACCCGCGTGAAACTGCCTCTTCTCGTGCGAGGAGACGAATTGATCACGGCGACGGGTCTGTTCGGCCAGGCGATCGACCGTTGCCGTGACTTCGAGGCCACGGCGTCGGGTCTGTCGGCACTGGTGAACATTGGTAATCCCTTTACAGATGTTCCGCAACTGCGCACAAATGTCATCCTCACAAGCGATGGTGACTCACAGGAAGCGCAGCAATTGACCAAAGAGTTGGCCGAGTTCATGTGGGGTCACAGGGCGAAACTGCAGGCGCCACTCACACCCATCGACGAGGCGATCGGCCTGGCCACAGCTACGCCGCGTCTAACCGTGTTTTCCGACGCCGCTGATGCGACCTCCAGTGGGGCTTCCGGAGACAGCAACTGGATCCTGAAGGGGCTGCTGGCGAGTGACTTCTCGAAGCGTGCCCTGCTGCCTCTCGTCGACGCGCCGGCGGCTGCTCAAGCTTTTGAGCGGGGCGTTGGCAGTCGCTTCACCGTCGCTTTGGGAGGAACCGTCGATGACGAGCGTCACACACCGGTCGAGTGTGAGGTGTATGTGCAGAGCCTGCACGATGGGGATTTCATGGAAGAATCGGGAGAGGTGGCCCGGGCGGGCAAGACGGCGGTTCTGGTCAGTGGCAGCTGTACCGTCATGGTGACGGAGCACCCCGTCTCGATCATGGGGCGGCGTGTCTTCGAGTCACGAGGTCTCCAGCCTGCCGACTTCGATCTGGTGGTCTGTAAGAGCCCGAATGGCTTCCGCACGCACTATGAGGCGATCAGCGAACGAATCGTCGCCATCGATGCACCGGGGTCGACGAGCGCCAATCTGCGGTCACTTCCCTATCAGAAGGTGGAGAGACCGATCTACCCCCTCGACGAGGACGTCGCTGCCGACCTGGCTCTCGTCATTGCCTGATTCGCTTCAGGACCCTCCACGCTGCGGTGGACAGTTGCGATGGAAACGGGGTTTCTCAGGCTTTGAACGCACCCGACGTGACGCCGCGCATGAAGGGCCGCGTCGCATAGGCGAAGAGGATCAGCAGAGGAATGCTGGCGATAGCGTAGGCCGAATAGAGGGTGCTGAAATTCGAGGCATGGGCGCTGTTTGCCAGCACATAGATTCCCGAGGCGACGACGTGGTGTTCTCCCTCGGTATTGGTGATGAAGGGCCAGAGGAAGTTGTTCCACGTGCCGAGAATGTTCATGATGGCGACCACCGAAAAGACCGGCAGCGACAGGGGCAGGATCAGCTGCCAGTAGATGTGCAGGTGACCGGCACCATCGATGCGAGCCGACTCGAACAGATCCTCCGGTAGCCCCTCGAAGTAACTCTTGAACACATAGATGGCGAAGACCTGACCACCGGCGATATATGGCAGGATCATGGCGCTGTAGGTGTTGAGCAGTCCGAGAGACTTCACCAGAAGAAAGCTGGGCACCAGGGTCAGAACACCGGGGAACATCATTGTGCTGATGATGAACACGAACAATGCACGATGTCCGGCGAACCGGTAACGCGCCAGCACATAGGCGGTGGCCGACCCCAGCAACAAGACGCCCGTTACCGTCAGCAGAGCAACGATGATCGTATTCACCATATAGGGTCGGATGACATTCCAGGCTAGACGCGAACCCCGTGTCAGCTGGTCGCCACTGTCCATCAAGGCCTGGGTCGCATCGATGGCCGTCGTCGTCCCGTCATCGTTCACGCGGTCTGGGACCTCGCCGTCTGTCAGCAGTGCACCCGTTGCCGTCACGGCGTCGGTGAACGCGGCGGGTGCAGCGAAGAAGGCGTGGTAATACTCGGCATTCGTGCGCAGGGCATTGTTGATGACGAAAACAAAGGGCAACAGTGTCAGCACCGAGAAACAGATCAACACGCTGTGGATGAGCCAGGTTCGTCGTCGTGTCATCGGACACCCTGCAATTCTTCCGACGACTTGAAGTATCTCAGATTCAGCATGGTCAGGCCGAAAATGAGGACGAACAGCAGCACACCAATGGCGCACGCGTATCCCATGCGCTGAAAGGTGAAGGCGTTGAAATACATCCAGAGTCCCGGAACTGTGGTTTCGAATCCAGGGCCACCCCGCGTCAGGATGAAGAGGTTCTCAAATCCCTGTACACCGCCGATCAATGTCAGAATCAGAATGAGCTTCAACTGACTGAGCACCATGGGGATGTCGATGCGCAGGAATTTCTGCAATCCTGTACAGCCGTCGATGGCAGACGCCTCATTCACACTCTCCGGGATGCTGCTGAAGCCGGCATAGTAGATGAGGACCTCGAAACCGCCCACAAAGGGGAAACCCACGCAGGCCACGGCGAGCAGGGCCGTGTCCGGATCGGCCAACCAGCCGCGTGTCCAGTGCGCCAGCCCCACCCCCTCCAGCAGTCCATTCAACAGACCCACGTCCGAGAAGATCATCCCCGACCAGATCAACTGGATCGCCACGCCCGGCACGACGACGGGTGCCAGGAAGACGACGCGATACAGATAGCGCCACCGTTCGGTGGGGAGGGCGTAGATCAACCGTGCCACGACAAGGGGGAAGGTCAGTCGAACGGCCACCGCAATCAGGGTGAGGGCCAGCATGTTTCCCAGAGAGGGGAATGCCGTCGGATCCTGGCCCAGGTATTCGGAATAGTTGGCGAGTCCCACGAAGCGGGAACCCGAGCCGATCTCGAACTCGTACGCGGATCCCACGAAGGCCCAGGCCACCGGCAGATACACGAACAGGGTGAGCAGTGCCAGTGAGGGCAGCATGATCCCATAACATCCGAGGGTCGATTGCAGGCGGGGACTGATCATCGACACTTACCTGTCGACCGTCGTAGTGATCGTCTGGGTTGCAGTTTGGGAATCCGACGACGACACCCTCGGGGGTAGACCCGCCATCTGCGCCCGGAGAGGGGCCAGCGCCTGCCACCTCTCCTCCAGGCGATGGGTGTCAGGCTGCTTGCGTCGCATCATACTCGCCGTGGCGGCATCGATGTTCTGTTCCTGCCAGATCAGGAACTCGTCAAGCTGGGCCCCTCCCGTGAGATACAATTCGAGCATGCGTCGCTGAATCTGCGAGAAGCGCAGGTCGAAGCTGTATACCCATTTCGTCGTTGTATACCGACGGGCGAGAATCTCCTCAAAGGGCTGGAGGACCGGCAGAGGATCGACACCCACGATGTTTGGCAGATAGTGGGGGTATTCGTTGACGATCTGTGCATACTGCTCGGGCAGGCAGAGGAATTGGAGAAAAGCGATGACGCGCTTGAGTCGCTGTGACTGCGCAATCCTCTGATCCATGGGCAGTGTGGGATCGGTGTCGGAGATGGCACTGTTGGTGACTTCCAATTGCGTTGCAGCCCCCCCGATGACACACATCGGCTGACCAGAGGCGAAGGAGGTCGTCTCCTTCGTAAAGGAGGGGATGTAGAACACGCCCCAGTCAAAGCCGAGATCCCTGTCCATGGCCAGACGATGAGACAGATGGCAGACCGTCCAGATCATCGCAGCGCGCTCGGTGATAAACTCGCGCACCAGATCGTCGGCGATCAGATTCCGGTTGGTGTACTGCTTGAGATCCCGCATGCGCTCCCAGACGACGCGGTAGCGGGGATCGTCCCTGCCGAAAAACCCTTTCTGTCTGAGAAAGGCCAGTTCGTCCCAATCGAGGTAGCCCTCCAGATAGGGCTCGCGAATCGGATCCTGGTAGAGGTCTATGCCCGGCAGCAGATCATGGTAGACCTGATCGAAAAACAGATCCTTGGTCCAGTCATTGTAGGCGTCGATATTGATCAGCAGGGGAACGGTCGAGTTGCCATCCTCACGGGCTTGTTGTCGAATGATCGCCATGGCCTCCATGAACTGCTCCCAATCAGTCGGAACCTCCAGCCCGAGCTGTCGAAAGAGCGTCTTGTTGTAAAAGATGCCCGTCTCGACCATATCGAAGGTGAGACAGTAGCTGAGACCATCGGGTGCCGCCTTACCGCGGCTGATCGCCTGGTAGCGAAACATGTCCCACCACTGTTTCGAACCCGGTGCGTCAGCATCCCTTTCCACTACGAAGGGGTTCGGTTGCTCCAGGAAGGAGTCAAGCGGCACATACCAGCCCTTGTGGATGTCGGTCCAGACGTTCTCCACATTCACATTCAGAATGTCAGGGGCGTGCCCACTGCTCAACTGCGTGACGAGGTATTCACGTACAGACGGAACGGTCAGAATCTCGACGCGTGTATCCGGGAAACGCGCTTCGAAGGCGGTGATGACGTCGGTTAGACCGTGCAGCGCTTCACCGATACCGTAGGGGTGGGTTCCAGGCAGATACGCACCGCCAGGGGAGATCTTGATCGTGTATCGGACATCCTCGGCTTTGCGTTCAGCTCGCGCCGCGACATGGGAGGACGCGTCGGGTATTGGCCACAACAACCAGATACCGATCATCAGGATCAGCCCCAGGTGCCAGTAGGATCGCAGGAGCTTCTGCAGGTTGCCCTGCAGTAGAGATTGAGCCAAGATCGATCGGTTCCTTCGACGATGGAGGTGGTTGAAGCGAAGATAGCTGATCTTTCAGCGGCCCACAGCCTACACCGTGCGTCAAAGCTGCTCAAACACGAGATTCATAGACAGCCTGTCCCACTTCTTCAAAACGGACAAAGGACTCACCACCCGAATGTCACTACCTGAAATCCTCGAGATCGTTCCCTGGAGTGGCCCGCCGGCGGCGAACATCACGGTGCCTGGTTCAAAGAGCATCACCAATCGTGCGCTGATTCTGGCGGCTCTGGCGCAGGGCGAGACGAGACTGCAGAACGCGTTGTGGAGCGACGACACGCAGGTCATGGTAGCTGGGTTGCAGCAACTGGGTTATGTGATCGACGTCGAAGCCGATCCGGCAGAGGCGGGGAATCGACATCTGCGGGTGGTCGGGCAGGGAGGGTTCGTGCCTGCCGGAGGCACACGCGAAACCCCGACAGAGATCTTCGTCGGTCTCGCCGGTACGGCGGCACGTTTCCTGGCAGCCATGCTGTGTCTCGGCACGGGCGTCTATCGCCTTCATGGCGGGACACCGATGCACGCTCGACCCCAAGGGGGCTTGTTCGCGGCCCTGCGACAGTTGGGATATACGGTAGAGAGTGAGGCAGGCAATGATCATCTACCCGCCCTGATCTACGGTGATGGTCCGCACGACGGGGCACGTGCATCCGTCGGTACCCGAGAGAGTTCACAATTCGCCTCGGCTCTGATCCTGGCCGCACGCGTCGGTGGATGGACGATCGATGCCGACGAAGATGGTCCCTCGCCCTACGTGGAGATGACCCGCCAGCAGGCCGACGGCTTTTCGGTGCAGGGCGGCAGCCTGGTGATCGAACCGGATGCGTCGGGGGGCAGCTACTTCTGTGCCGCCGACGCGCTGCCCATCGATGGAGATGGTGATCTGTCGCGGAAGGGGAATATCGAGGTCGCCCATTGGCCCACATCCGGCTGGCAGATCGATGCTGAATTCACGCGATATCTGCCCCTGCCTGCGCACCCCTTGTCCCGACAGCAGCACCTGGGTGACAGCATCATGACATCGATGGTTCTGGCACCACTTGGGCGCGAGCCCGTGCTGTTCACCGACCTTGGGCGCCTGCGCGTGCAGGAATGCGAGCGCGTAAAGGCGATGCGTGTCGAACTGACCAAGTGTGGCGCCGACGTGGTTGAAGAGGGAGACACGCTGAAGATCTTTCCCTCACAATTGCATGGGGCCACCATCGATACCTACGATGATCACCGCATGGCCATGTGTTTTGCTACGCTCGGGCTCGTTGTACCTCAGATCAGATTGCGTGATCCAGGCTGCGTATCGAAGACATTCCCCTTGTTCTTCCACAAACTCTCCGCCCCTGCCCCACACGGGTTGGGCGTTGCCCTGCGAGACGACGAGGGGCGGCCCTGGGAGCCCGATGAAGAGGAGAACCCATCGTGATAAACGACCGCCACCGAGAACTGCTGCGTCGAACCTTTCTCGACTACCAGCACCACGACGTCTTCTACCAGAACCCCTTGATCGTGGAACGGGCCTCCGGACTCCACTACTGGGATGTAGAGGGCAAGCGGTATTTCGATGGCATTGCCGGCGTATACGCGGCAACCCTCGGTCACGGTCATCCGCGCGTCGTCGAGGCCATTCAGCGCCAGTTGGAGACGCTCAGCTTTGCACCGCCCATGCACGGTACTGCCGACGTGGCCCTCGAGTTTGTGGAGAGGGTCGGTTCGGTCACACCCGGTACCCTGGATTTCGTCAAATCCTTCAGCGGTGGTTCAGAGTCGATGGAGGCGTCCCTGAAGTTTGCCCGCCAGTACTATCGACAAACAGGTAGACCTGGAAAGTTCAAGTTCATCAGTCGTTACCACGGTTATCACGGTGCCACCATGGGCGCCATGGCTGCCAGTGGCACGGGTCCCCGGAAATCTGCCTTCGAACCGGGGCCTACAGGGTTTCTCAAGGTGTTCACGCCCAACCACTACCGCGATGACTTCAGCGATTGGGACGCGTGCAACCGCTTTGCCGCCCGTCAGTTCGAAGACGTGATCGTCCACGAGGATCCGTCGACGGTGGCGGGGGTGATTCTCGAGCCCGTCAGCAATACGGGGGGGGTGATCACGCCAACCCCCGAATACTTCCACATTCTGCGGGAAATCTGCGATCGTCACGATGTGCTGCTCATTTTCGACGAGATCATCACCGGCTGGGGGCGGACCGGTTCGATGTTCGCCGCCCAGACCTATGATGTGGTTCCCGACATGATCTGCGGCGGCAAGGGGCTATCGAGTGGTGCCATCCCGTTGGGCGCGATGATGGCACGTATCGACATGGCCGATTGTTTTCAGCAGGAGGACGGTGGGAATTTCGCCCACGGTCACACCTATGCAGGACACCCCGTCGGTTGTGCGGCGGGGATCGCCGTCATCGATGAGATTCTCGAGCAAGGACTCGCCGAACGCGCCTCGATGCTTGGGGAACGTCTCTCCGCAGGCCTCGAGACGCTGAAACGACATGGTGTCGTTCGCGAAGTGCGCGGGAAGGGATTGCTCAAGGGGGTCGAACTCGTCAAGGACCCTGCGTCGAACGAGCCCTATCCGGAACTGGGATTGGCACTCAAGAAAACGGCACTGGCCAATGGCCTGCTCTTGCGGGTGGATCCATCCTGGTTTGCCGTTGGACCGGCGCTCATTATCGATGAAGCGGGGATCGATGAGCTGTGTGATCTCGTCGACCGCAGTCTCGTCGACGCCCTGGCTGCCGTTCGTGATGGCTCGGGCTGAGGCTGAACACGCTCTAGTCGATCTGGTCCAGTACGCCGGGCCAGTTGCTCCGATAGATCTGTCCGCCGAATCTGTCGAAGTCCTCCAACAACATGAACATGCCGCCGCCGATGAGTCGACCACCGCTGGCGAGGCGATCGAGAAGGGCTCGGCGCAGGGACGTGTCCCGCGCCGCCGTCGCAGGATCGACATCACCGGTTCCAAAGATGAAGTGCAGCCCTGATCGATCGCCCGACTGGATGGGGTAGAGATAGAGTTCACGCTGCCAGCGGACCATGTTCGATTCGGCATGATAGACATGTTCGAGCTCGGGATTCAGGATCCACGAGCCGCAGGCGAAACCCACGGCCTGCCCCTCCGGGAAGAAGCGTGGAAAAAACTCGGTCGCCTGTCGCATCGAATCCTGGCAGGCGTCTATCGTCATCCCGCCGCCCTCGGGGATGTGTACCTCGTAGATCAGAGCCCCCGGCGACAAGGCCTGCTGCCAGTCCTGAAGTGGCAGCCTGACGGGCTCACGGCGTGCATACCCCGTCGGCGAAATCGGTGAACCGAAGATCTCAGTCCCCGTGCTCTCGATGGCCGAGACCCATGAGCCCTCGCTCCCGGGCTGGGACTGATTGGAGACCAGCCCTTCGCGATCGAAGCAGGTCCCCTCAGCGGCCAGGGCGACCACCGATCCGGTGTCTCGATGTCGATAGGCGGTCAGCCCACCGCGGAAGGGTTTGAGCATGTACTCAAGACGGCCGAGACAGTAGAGTCTTCCCGTCGTGTGATTGCGCAGCCAGTAAAGAGCCTCCGGGCCCACGCCGTCGAGATCACTGCGCATGCGCAGTCGTTCGGCTGCGGCCGGAAAGTGTGTGCACGTAGCTCGAGTGATCTGGTCGGGGATACCGAGATTCTGGTGGTACGAGCGCATTCGTCTGACCGCGCCCAGCGCGATGAGCAGGTAAAAGAGAGAGGTCTGCTCGCCCAGCGGCTGGATAACCTCTGGCCATGCCCGGCTGCGGGTCACGTCGTACTCGAGTTCATCGTACAGGAGTCGCTCGCAGTGCCAGGCAAGCAGGCTCAGATCCGACGACCCCGCGACACGCGATGCGGTTTCTGTCAGAGCTGTATCAAATCTTGAAGGCAGGCCTACGAAACTGCGTTCGGCGCGGATCGTCGATGTATCGAGGATCGCCGGCTGATCGGGCAGGCAATCCGCGGAGGTCTGCCAGTGGGGAGCCAGCAGTTCGTGCGCGTCGGCGATCGCCAATCGGGTCAGTACGTCGGAAGGTGTCATGGATGACAACCGTATTGGCTGCACGCCCCGTCTGTCAACGCGTCAATTGCTCTGGGCTTAGGCCAGGCCAGGTCGCAGCCACAGAGGGGAACGAGGTTTCGCGATGAGCGGCGATGGTCCCATATTGGTGGAGAGCATCGCACTCACACCACGAAGAGGTCTCCATGAAGTCGCTCTATCGGAGGATCTTGATCTGCCTGCTGACGCTCATCGGCATCGCGGGTTGTGCCGCACTGAGACCCGAGCCCAAGCCGATGGCGGCAGTGATCGTCTACATCAGCGAGGAATATCTCAATGTCAACACCGATCTGAGCCAGGAGCGCCTGACTGCAGCAGGGATCACGGTGGGTACCATGTTCCGATCCACCTACCAGGAAGAAGAAGTGGAAGCCCTGCTCGGCACAAGCTACGGGGATGTCGAACGGGGCGAGTGGATCGCTCAGATCGAGGAAGATGGGAACTTGCAGTTGGCCATCAGTTTTGGCCATGCCGCGATGGAGCTGGGATGCAGTGTGGGGGACACCCTGTTCGTTCATCCGCTGAAGTAGGGAGTTCGAGCAGCCTTTCTCTGCACGATTCTGCTACAGGTAGGCGTCGAGAAAGACGTTCGCTTGAGGCCAATCCAGCAGATAGCCTGACCTGCGCCGGACTCACGGGCCACCATTTGGGGGGTGGGCTCAGGACTCAGATGTCGAACATCCTCCCAGCCGGGTCGTGGCGTCATCGGTTCTCCTTCTGTGACATCATCATCAATCGAGGGTCATTCAAAGCGTGAGGACGAAGACGGCGAAGGTCACCCAGCCTGCGCCGAGCGCCAGCAGGCCTCAACGTCGCGTGGCCGGCAACAGCCACCACATGTACAGGCCGGTGGCGACCCACACCACGAAGGCGATGCAGACCACGTCGACGATGACGGCCCACAGATCGCTGAGGAACGACTCCTGCACCCATCCGGCTCGGATATGCATGAAGATGAGAAAGTGGTCGATGCCGAACCTCTGGCCCTCGGCGACGAGGCGCTGCTCGCCGATGTGGTAGGTCAGCCGTGTCTGGCCGAAGAAGTCGAAGCGCGTAACGATGAGACGTTCAGGTCCAGCTCGGCGTGCGCGGAAGAGCCCTTGCAGGTCGAGCTCTGCCAGCATGTCGGCTGCCGTCTGCCGAAGATTCTCCTGTGGAATCTGGCGGGTGTATTCCCGTTCGAATCGAGGTGTCCACTTTGCCTTGGGATTATCGGTGAACAGGGACCGATGCTGAATCGCCAGCGAACTGAGGGCATACACGAGGAACCAAGGTAGCAGACTCAGACTGAGATAGAGATGCAAGTGGCGATTGAGATGGTTGAAGGTCATCGCCGTCGTCTCATATGGTCAGAAGGAAGAGGCCAAAGAGCGCCACGCCAGATAACATCGCCCAGGCGCCGAATCTGCGTGTGACCTTCAACTCCCACGAAAGCCATAGGCCCGATCCCACCCAGAACAACATGGCGGCGATGACCAGGTCCACCGTGATCGCCCAGCCGTCGTCGGCTACGTATTCGGTGCGAAACCCCTGCCGCATGTGCAATCGAGCCAACATGTTCGGTGTACGCAGTTGCTGCACCGCCACCTCGATCCGTTGCTCGGCCGGAAAGTAGAGCACACGTGTGGGAGACATGGGGTCGAGTCTGATGATGGCGAGGCGCCGATCCAGATTCCCGTTGACACGAAAGCGGCCGTCGAGGTCAAGATCTCGCAGAATCTGCTGCGCCACCTTCCGCTTGTTCGTCTCGTCGCCGAAATCACGCGAATATGGTTCCTCACGATCCGGCACGAAAGGAGGAGGTTCGCCGCCATACAGAGCGCGCAAGCTCTGATGTGATTCATCGCCATCGTACCAGGCCATACATGAGGATCCATGGCGTGAGAAACAGGGCCAGATACATGTGAATTCGGCGAAGCCAGAGAGGTACCATCGGCGCCTTCCTACAACTGCCTCAGCTGTGCGAGCAGTTGTTTCTGCCCCTCAAGATCGTTGACGAGAGAGCCATTCGGTTCGACAGCAGGTACCTCCTCGACGCGCTCAAGAAGCGCGTCGATCGCGTCAAACATGGGCGCATCGGCATAGATCGAGTCACGAAGATAATGAATACACTTGAGTGTTCGGAAGCCGTCAAACCATTCGTGAAACTGAGCACGCAGCGCATCGGGTGTCGGGGACTGTTGGCACATCCGATCCCAGGCCGGCGCGAGCTTCTGGCCCACCAGGAAGCTCTGCAACTGCGGTTCGATCCGTTCAGCCGTCGCTAGCAACTGTTCGCCCGTTCCAGGGGCGCCCTCAGCCACCTGAAGCCACTGTCGGATGATCTCATAACTGGCCGGATGATAGAGCGAGTATTCATGTTCCTCCCCATCGAGGAATCTCTGCACACGTCTGCCCGTCCCGAAGGGAACCCGATGTGAAGGCCGACCCGAGGGCCGCACGGTGGTGCCCTCCACAAGATCGACAGAACCGGTCTTGGCCAACTGCTGCAGGAAGTAGAAGTCCTCTCCTGCCTGCCTGCGATTCATACCGGAGATCGCCGCATACGCTTGCCCTGTGCAGGCCATGGCCGAACCGATGGCGTGATAACCATACGGTGATCCGGCCCAGGTGAGGTGGACTGCGTGATAACGGAGAAAGAACTCGTAACACAGGATCGCCGCCTGCTGCTGCGGGTCTCCTTCGATGGGATGGGCATAGGACAGGATGGCTGCCCAGCGGTCTGGACTCTCAAAGAATCGATGCAGCGCCGGCAGATAATCGTCATCGACGCGCGTGTCGCCATCGAGGCAGACGAGGGGTGTCTGCAACTGGTCGAGATCGGCAAGGATCTGCAGGCCCGCATCGAGGCCGAGTTTCCGCGCCAGTCCGACACCCTCCTTCTCGGGAAGCTCCAACCCAGGGGAAGACGCATCGACCCAGGTGACACGCAGATGGTCTGAATCCCACTTCTGCAGTGCTTCCAGTGTCTGTCTGTTGAGCGAGATATCCTCGGCAGAAGCGGCGTCGGGATGCCGGTTGTTGACGACGACGATGACGAGCGTGTCGAGGCTCTCAGGGCACGCGGCAAGATCGGCGAGGGTTTCCATGACCCCCGGATACTCTCCCAGCGCTGGGATCACCACAATGCTGCGGGACGGCCCAGACGGGTCCCCTTCAAGAGGCCATTGGGCGGACTGCGTGCGTCGCTCCAGATATCGTTCGACAGTTCGGTTCATTCAGTGATGTTTGGCGAGCCCATCGATTCTGTCAAACTGACAGGCCGGCCAACCCTTGCCATTGCATCGCCCCGTACCCTATCTCGCTACTATGCCAATGCCAGCAAAACACCTGTGGGCTCAGCTGCAGAAGCAGATGGGTGGCCGCCCCGAAGAGGAACAGCTGCAGATCCTGCGGCGTGGTCTGTCCGATCTACACGACGAGTGGAAGGGACCGTACAAAGACCTGAGGGATCGCCTGCGTCGACAGGTCGCCCGCCTCGAAAACCACGAGGCGGTTCGATCTCGATCTGGCCAGCAAGACCCCTTCCACGTCAAGAATCAGGGGGACGCGCGTGTCGTGCTCGCGGGCACAGCGAATGCGGGTAAGTCCGCCCTTGTTGCAGGGCTCACCGGCGCATCGACGATCGTCGCCGACGATGACCAGGCGTCCATCCTCAATACTTGCCCCACGCGAGATCGTCAGAACTCACCCCACATTCGGGCCTTCTGGCGTCTCGAAGGAGCAGACGCGGCCGTAGTGACCGAGGGTGAACACCTCTTCGCGATTCGGCACCAGGAGACGACGCAGGTGTGTCTCCCGATCGAGCAGATTCGTCGCCGACAGGACCTGAGCGGACTGTGAAAGGAAGGCCCGTACCCCCGAGTCGAGCGGAGCCAGAGAACGCAGGATTGTCGCATCCACCTCTACATCGGGGGGGATCTGTCCAAGTCGTGTCTCGACGAACTCGTGTAGGCGTTTACCTACACACTTCACTTTCGCCTCCGACAGGTCGTCGCAGTCAGCAACAGGTACGGCGACCCATGTTTGTCGGATCAGCGTAGGTTCGCGTCTGCCGGTCACTCTGGGCCGACGGAAAGATGGCCACCTCAATGCCGGCGACTCGGAAGACGCCCTCGTCATCGGGAAGGGGATTTGAAAGTCGATCTCGAAAGCGGAGGCGCCCGCTCCACCCCGGAATACGACCTGGCAGTTGGCTGAGGACTCGGCGATGACGCGATAGCCGGTCAGTTGCAGTCGGCGCGTGAGCAACTCGGCAGTGTCTGGTGCAGGAAACGATCAAAACTCGCCTTGTGCCACGGCGAGGTCGGAAAACGCTTCATTCAAAGTCCTCCCAATCGATGTCCATCTCCTTCCAGGAGCGGGCGATCTGTTGACGGGCCTGAAACTGACGCGACTTGACGGTGCCCACGGGAATTCCCAGTTCGTCGGCAACCTGCCGGGTCTCCATGTGAGCCTCATAGACCATGCGCATCACCACTTGCTTGTCGTGGGGCAATCCACCCACGATGCTCTGCAGCATTCGGCGGTGCTCGCTGCGCGATAGGGCTTCGTCGGGTGCGGCCGTAGAGACATCGATCATCCACGCAGGAACTTCGACTTTCTGACCCTCCTCTTCGTGGCCTTCACGCGCCGGCTACATCGGCTGCTCTCGCCGGCGTCGGATGGTGCGTAGATGGTTCAGGGCCAGATTCGTGCCGATCCGACGGAGCCAGGATTCGAGAGGCGCCTCCCGTTTCCATTGAGCTGCTCGATGCCACAGTCGGAGGAACACCTCCTGCGTCAGATCGTCCGCCGTCGCGGTGCCACGGACGATCCCGACCACATGAGTGTGGACCGTGGCTCGATATCGCTCGAACAGGAGGGAGAAACCATCCTTTTCTGCGTGATCGACCCGGTCTACGAGTTCCTCGTCAGTTTGCTCCAAGCAGCCCTCCACCTTCCACGCCTATAACACCGCCCGCGACGGCGCGGTTCATCTCATGGGTCTGATTTTCTCAGCCTACTGGCCGAGATGGCATTCAGGAATGCGGATGTCGGTAGAAGGGCAGGTTCGCAGGGGCGAGGGGGGTGTTTCCGAGGATCTGATCGGCACACTTCTCGGCGAGCATCATGGTCGGGGCGTAGATGTTGCTGTTGGTCACACGCGGCATGGCGGAAGCGTCCACCACGCGCAGGCCCTCCAAGCCGTGCACACGAAGGCTGTCCGGGTGCAGCACGGCGTTGTCTCCGAGACCCATAGGACAGCTGCAGGAGGGGTGATAGGCCGTCTCCGCCTCCCGTGCGACCCAATCGAGGATGTCCTGATCGCTCCTTACCGAGGGACCGGGTGAGATCTCCCCATCACTGAGGGCCTGCAGAGACGGCTGGCCCAGAATGGAGCGGGCGCAATGAATCGCCTCGATCCATTCACGCCGATCCTGATCCGTCGATAGATAGTTGAAGCGAAGCTCCGGTTTGTCGAAGGGGTCGGCAGAGCGCAACCGAACCGAACCCCGAGCATCGGAGGACATGGGACCGATATGCAGTTGGAAGCCGTGCCCCTGAGCCGGCGAACTGCCATCGTAACGAATTGACAGAGGCAGGAAATGGATCATCAGATTTGGGTAGGTGACGGATTCGTTGCTGCGCACAAAACCGCCGGCTTCGAAGTGATTCGTCGATGCAGGCCCACTGCGCATCAGCAGCCAGCGAAGTCCGATCCAGGGTTGGTTCCACCAGTTGAGGGCCGGCTGCATCGAGATCGGCTCGGCGCAGGCGTGCTGTACGTACACCTCCAGATGGTCCTGCAGATTCTGACCGACACCGGGCAGCGGGTGAACGACCTCGATGCGGTGTTTCTGCAGATGAGCCGGATCGCCCACGCCCGACAATTGCAGCAGTTGCGGGGAGTTGATGGCACCCCCACAGCAGAGGATCTCTCTCCCGTGAGCTCGCTGAATCTTCCCTCCCCGCTGAAACTCGACACCTACCGCCCGCGTGCCCTCGAAGAGAATCCGGTGGGTGTGCGCCTCGCAGCGAATGTGGAGGTTCGGCCTCGACTTGACGGGGTGCAGGTAGGCGCGCGCCGCACTGAGTCGACGTCCTCGGTGGATGTTGCGATCAAACGGCCCAAAACCCTCCTGGCGGGCGCCATTCACGTCATCAAGACGAGAATACCCCGCAGCTTCAGCAGCTTCGAAGAAAGCCTGGAAGAGGGGGCTCTGTGCGGGGCCGCGCTCCAGGACGAGAGGTCCGTCTGTGCCTCGGAACTCACTGTCGCCTGAACCACTGTCACCCGAACCACTGTCGCCTGAGCCGCCCAACCCCAGACACGTTTCGAGACGTCTGAAGTAGGGGAGACAGTGCGCGTAGTCCCACCCCTCCATCCCGGGATCGCGTGCCCAACCTTCGAAGTCGAGGGGATTGCCGCGCTGGAAGATCATGCCATTGATGCTGCTGGAGCCGCCCAGCAGCTTGCCCCGGCCGTGGGCGATGCGTCGGTTCGCCAGGTGAGGCTCCGGCTCCGACTCGTACATCCAATCGTAACGGGGATTGCCAATCGGAACGGTCAGACCCGCAGGCATGTGGATGAAGATATCCCACGCCGAGTCGTGACGCCCCGCCTCAAGCACGAGCACCCTTGCTGACGGATCTTCGCTCAGTCGATGAGCCAGCACACAACCCGCCGACCCGCCTCCGACGATGAGGAAGTCGTAGTCGGCGTCCTTCTGCGACATGGGCCGCTACATCCTGCCAGCCAACATGCCCCCATCGACGGCAAGGGTTGTGCCGGTGATGTAGGAGGCCTCATCGGAGGCCAGGAACAGCACAGCCGAGGCGATATCCTCGGGGCCACCAAGGCGCTTGGCCGGTACCGAATCAGCGAAGGCCTGCCGGTCGGCCTTGCTGACTCCCTTCCAGAGGGGGGTCAGGATCGCACCCGGCAGGATCGAATTGACGCGGATGTCAGGCCCATAGTCGATGGCCAGTGTGCGTGTGATGCCCAAGACGCCCGCCTTGGCAGCATCGTAGGCCGTGTGTTGGGCAAACGAGACGATGGCGTGCACGGATGAGGTGTTGATGATGGCGCCGCCATCCTTCGTCTTGCGCATAGCGGGAATGCCATACTTCGCCCCTAGAAAGACCGACTTGAGACCCACGGCCAGCGTCTTGTCCCAGTCGGCCTCGTCCATCTTGGTCGCCGTCGCAAGATTCAGCGTGATGGCGTTGTTGAGAAGGATGTCGAGCCTGCCGAATTCCTTCACCGTTCGCTCGACCATGCGTCGCACTCCAGCGGATTTGCTGACGTCGGACTTGATGAAGATGGCTTGTCCGCCATGGGAGTTGATGCGTCGGGCGACGTCCCTCCCTCCTTCTGCGTTCACGTCCACTACTGCGACGGCGGCGCCCTCGTGAGCCAGCAGCTCGGCGGTCCCCTCGCCAATCCCGGAGGCGCCGCCTGTGATGATGGCGACCTTGCCGGCTACTCTATCTGTCGTGGTCATGTTCTTCTACCTCATCTTTCTATGCGGTTGCCGACTATGAGATCTGTGTCGTCCACTGTACGAGGACCCGCGCCAACTCGGCGTAGACATCCTCATCACTCTTTCGAGTCCGCTTCAGAATCTTGAATCCATGATCCGCAGTCTCGATCAGGTGCAGTGTGGCCTGGGGGTGTTTCTCGACGACCGGTTCGAGTAGATCCAGGTGGCCGAGGTCGTCGCGCGTGCCAGAGAGAAACAACATGGGTACGGTGACCTCGTCCAGATGGTCGGCCCGCTCGATGCCGGGTTTGCCTGCCGGATGCAGAGGGAAGGAGAAGAAAACGATGCCCTGCACGTTCGGCAGGGGGGCCTCTGCAGCCGCATTCGAGGTCATGCGTCCAGAGAAGGAATGTCCGCCCGCCAACAGGTTCAGTGTGGGGGCGGCGTTGTGGGCCGCCACGCAAGCAGCCCGTACCGTCGCGAGGGTGATGGCCCGCGCATCACGCCCACCGCCGCGCTCCATGTAGGGGTGATTGTAGCGAAAGGTGGCCATGCCGGCGTCGGCCAGATTCTCTGCGATGGCCTGCAGATTTCGATGGCGCATATTGGCGCTTGCGCCATGGCTGAGCACGACGAGCCACTCGGCGCCCTCAGGCTGCAGCAACAAGGACGAGACCTCGCCCTTGTCGGGGTGAGCGAGGAATCTCCCTTCGGTTTCTTCGTAACTCGCTTGAGAGCTCACTGGGCAGAATCTCCGGAGGAGTTCGTGATGAGTCGAGCGCCTTTCTTGCGAGTGAGGTAATTCCACCCCCACTCGGGGAGAACTCTCAGCTTGTTGTCGTATTCGATCAAGTAGGCAATGTGCACAAGCAGCCAGGTGAGCCACGCCAGGTAGCCACCGAAGCGCAGCGGGCCTGTCTAACAGACGGCCGCATGCCGTCCGATTACTGCCATCTGTCCCTTGTCCACGTACTTGAACGACTGAGGCGACTTGCCGCTTTGGCGTCGGAGAATCGCACGGGCCACAAACCGTCCGCCCTGCACGGCGACGGGGGCAATCCCCGGCAGTGGGTTTCCCTCCTGCTCTCGATGGGCAATATCGCCGATCACATGGATCTCGGGATAGCCGGGCACGGTGAGTTGCTCATCCACCACGATCCGTCCCTGGCGGTCCTGATCGGCCCCCGTGGCCGTTGCGAGCCGATCACAAAGCGGTGTCACCTTCATCCCCGCAGCCCATAGCACGGTATGGGTTTCGATGGTCTCGGGCCCTGTCTCTGTTTCGATGACCACCTTGTGGTCATCGATCTCCCGGATCATGGCCGACATACGCACATGGACACCGAGTTTTTCCAACGAGCGCCGGGCCTTCTGCGACAGATCTGATGGATACGGTGGCAGGACCCGATCGGATCCTTCGAGGAGGATGATTTCCGCCTGATTGGACTCGAAGGTGCGAAACTCTCCACGCAACGTGGAATGGGTCAATTCAGCGATCGCCCCCGCCAGTTCCACACCGGTGGGTCCGGCGCCGATGATGACAAAACGCAACCACGCATCGCGTTCTGACGAAGGGGCGGTCTCAGCTTTTTCGAAGGCCCCGAAGATGCGGCTGCGGATGTCGAGGGCGTCTTCCACCGTCTTCAGGCTGCCCGTTACCCGCTGCCAGTCTATCGCTCCCGAAGTAGTGGTACTGCATGCCTGTGGCGACGATCAGGTCGTCGTAGGCGACGACGTCTCCGCTTTCCAGCAGCACGTGGCGCTGATCCACGCCGATCGAATCGACATGGGCGGCCAAGACACGCGTCCTCCGATGTCGCTTCACGACAGCTCGCAAGGGGGCGGCTACATCGCCGGGCGACAGGCCCCCTGTGGCACCTGGTACAGCAAGGGCTGAAACAGATGGAAATTCCCCTTGTCGATCAGCGTGACTCGTATGTCGGCCTTGCCCGGGACCTTGGCCGCGTAGAGTCAGCCAAAACCCCCACCGATAATCACGACATGGTGGTCGGCTGCCTCTGCGGGCGGATCGATTGAATTCATCGTCGGAGCTTGCACCTTGGCTGTCGGGTCGGGGCGGCGGCAGTCAGGGTCGCCAGGAACATCGCTTTCCTCTTTCATATAGACACGGCGCCCGGCGCCGCAAACGGCACGGCGCATAGGCGCCGCAAACCGGAGCGAATGAAAATGAAGATCACCGATGTCGACGTCATCCCCTTTCAGGTTCCACGAAGGCCATTCCGCCACGGTGAGATTCTGCCGGAGACGATGATCACGCAGACTCTCACCGTCATCCGGACCGACGAGGGTGTGGAGGGATACTACCTCGGGGGTGCGGGACACGGCGATCAGGATGGCCTCGCACCGCAGGATCGAGCCGCACTCCGGGGTGGGATGAAGGCCAAGATCCTCGGTCAGGACCCCTTCGATCGAGAGCGAATCTGGCACTGGATGTGGGTGAGCAACACGCAGGAGAATCTGCTCAGCGTCATCGACATGGCTTTGTGGGATCTCCAGGCAAGACACTTCGGCGTGCCCGTCCACAAACTGCTTGGGGGGTGTCGTGATCGGGTGAAGGCGTACGCCAGCACCTATCCCAACATGGGTGGACCAGAGGTCTACGCAGATCACGCGGCGGCCTGTAAGAAACGCGGTTATCTTCACTACAAGATCCATCCCTACTACTTCTGGGACCCGGCCACAGGCGAGCCGGACCTGGGTCGACCCTCCCATATCGACTGGGACATCGAGTGCTGCAGAGCCGTGCGCGCCGCCGTGGGTGACGACATGGTCCTGAGTTTCGATCCGTGGGGGACCTATCGCACCTACGAAGAAGCGGTGAAGGTCGGTCGTGAACTGGAGAAACTCGACTTCTATTGGTATGAGCACCCCATGAACGAGTACCGAGTTAGTGCTTACGAGAAGTTATGTGCCGAGTTGGACATCCCGATTCTGTCGCCGGAGATCGCCGCCGGGTCGATCTACACCCGCGCCGACTGGATCCGACGCGGCGCGTCGGACATGAGTCGTATCGATGTGCTGCGGGGCGGCATCACCGGCGTCAGCAAGATGGCGGGCATCTGCGAAGCCTTCGGTGTGAAGTGCGAAATCCACATGAGTGGGCATGCGAATCTGCAGATCCTTGGCGCCACCAGTGAGGATGTGTGTGAATACTATGAACGGGGCTTGCTGGCGCCGGGTGTCGATGAAGAGACGCCCTTGCCCTACCTGGAAGCTGTGTGTGATCCACTTGATGACGATGGCTACGTCACCGTGCCGACGGAGCCGGGCATGGGGTATCGATTGATCTGGGACTACATCGACCAATATCGGCTCAAGGAATGAACCAGTGAGCCCTCTGTGTCTGTTGCCAACCTGAGCCATATCGAGTGCAAAGGGTGACATCGTCTGCTGGAGGCTGTCTCGTCTGCCTCTGAAAGCGCCGCTGGTTTCGAGTTTGCGGATAGATCTGTTCAGGTTGCTGTTTTCACTGTGCAGAACTACAATTCGTCAGGAGCATCAGATGGCAGATACCGCCGACAAAACACAGGCTGAAGACTAGGGCCGACAAGACATGCGTTGGGGGCTCAATTACTTGCGTCAGGACCTGCACGAACACCGAGAAGCAACGGCGCGGGAGCTTGAGTCTATTCGCAGCCCGCTTCGACCGGATGGATGGACGTTTGGACCGGAGCGAATCGAGAACAAGGTGATCGTCTCACCGGACGGATGATGATGCTTTTCGGCTTGAGCACGACCATCATACTGGCAGCGATCAAGTTGTAACCCAAGGTTCCACGGCAATCCTCAGGGCTGCGTCCAAATCATGGATAGCGGCCTCTTTCATTCATGCAGGAGAACGAGTGCGATGGGACCGCACGAACCCTTTCGTGGTGTGTTTCCGGTACTGCTGACACCGATCGGTGACGATGGCGAGGTCATCGAGGAGGACCTCGCACGTCAGGTCGAATTCAGTGTCGAGGCAGGTGCCCACGGTCTGGTGTATCCGGTCCTAGGGTCAGAATTCCAGTTTCTCACCGATACCGAACGGCGGCGCGGGATGGAGATCGCCGTCAAGACCGTCGCCGGTCGCATTCCCGTCGTTGGCGGTGTCGCTGCTCCGAGTCGCCAGGTGGCCGTCGAGTGTGCCAAGGCTGCTGCTGATACCGGCGTCGATGCGGTCATCGCCCTGCCTCCCTATATCAGTTTCGGCAACCGCGACGAGAACCGAGCCTACTACGAAGACGTCGCCGCCGCAGCGGGTCGGCCGATGTTCATCCAACATACCTCAGCGGGCATGGACGCCCGTTTCCTGCAGGAACTGCTGCGCGAGGTCGAGCATATCCGCTATCTGAAAGAGGAAATGCAGCCGAGTGCACATCAGATCAGCGCCGTTCTTGCGGGCATCGGGGATGACTGTGACGGCGTATTTGGCGGTGGGCACGGACGCTGGATGCTGTCGGAACTCCATCGCGGCGCCCATGGGTTTATGCCTGCCACCGAGGCGGTGGATGTGCATGTGCAGGTCTGGGAGGCCTGGCAGCGTGGGGATGAAGCAGAGGCCCGGCGCATCTACCGGCACCTGCTGCAACTGATCAATCTCATTCTGTCGATGGGATTACCTGTCTGCAAGACGCTGCTGGTGCGACGGGGTATCTTCACCTGTGCCGCCATGAGGACCCCGGGCACAGGCGCACTCGATGCAGGCGATGAACACGAACTCGATATGATCCTGGAGGACCTGCGACCCCTGTTCCGGGTCTAAGCACGCCGGCTGGTTTTCGACCTTCGACTTTCAATAGAGAGCATGTGTGTATGTCCGACGAATCTCTGGTCTATCTGCGCGGTGAGTTCGTGCCAGCGTCGGCGGCGAATATCGCGATCTACGATGCCGCCGTCGTGCTGGGGGCCACCGTCACCGATCTGATCCGCACCTTCGACGGCAAACCCTTCCGTCTGGCCGATCACCTGGCGCGGTTCGGTCGTTCCTGCCGCTATGCGCGCATCGAACCGCCAATCGACCTCGACCAGATGGCCGACGTGTGCCAGCAACTCATCGACCACAATCTGCCGTTGCAGCCCGCAGGCACCGAATTGGCCGTGGTGTTATTCATGTCACCAGGTGAGTTGTCAATCTACGCCGGTGCCGCCGGGGGTGGGGCACAGATGACCCCCACGTTCTGTATCCACACGTTTCCGTTACCCTTCGAACTGTGGAGCCACTACTACGATGAAGGGGGCCACGTGGTTACCCCGTCGACCCGGCAGATACCCTCGGTCTGTATCGATCCAAAGATCAAGTGTCGCAGCCGCATGCACTGGTGGCTCGCAGATCAGGAGAGCCATCAGGTCGACCCACGTGCGGTCTCTCTCTGTCTCGATCTGAATGGGAATGTGACCGAAACAGGCGGGTCGAACTTCCTCATCGTTTCGGATGGGACCGTCGTAAGCCCGGCGTCGCACCACATTCTGCCAGGCATTAGCATCGCCACGGTGCGGGACTTGTGTGCCGAGCTTGGGATCGACTATCGTGAGAGTGATTTTCAGGTGTACGATGTCATCAACGCGGACGAAGCGATGTTGGCAAGCACACCGTACTGCCTGGCGCCGATCACGCGAATCAACGGGGTCCCCATTGGCTCGGGTCGCCGGGGTCCCGTCTTCGAGCGACTCATGGCGGGTTGGAGTCAGATGATCGGGTTCGATGTGCTCGGGCAACTTGAGGGAGCGGAGCCGAACTGATGCAACGGGTTGGGGTCATTGGACTGGGGCCGATTGGGAATCTCCATGCTCGCGTCTATCGAGAGTTACCGGGTGTCCAACTGGCCGCCGTCTGCGACATCGACGCCGATCGCGCCGATACGGCGGCAAAGGCGTTCGGAGTTCCGGCTTTTTACAGTGTGGAAGCCATGCTCGACGGGGCCGATCTGACGATGACGAGTGTTGCTACCGGTGGGCACGAGTATGGCTCAGACCACCATGAACCCACGATGCAGTCTATGCAGGCGGGGCACGCCGTGCTGTGCGAGAAGCCGATCAGCAATGAGATCGGACCTGCCCAGGAGATGGTCGATCTGGCACGAGAGAAGGGGCTCTGTCTCGGTGTCGACCTAAACCACCGTTTCACGCCCGCCGCGCGTTTGGCGAAGAAGTGGGTCGATGAGGGCCGCATTGGCACACAGCTGTTCATGAACATGTCCATGTGGATTCAGAATCCGCGCGAGTCGTCCGAGTGGTTTCAGATCAAGGCTCTCCATCCTCACACGGTCGATGTGATGCGCTACTTCGGTGGCGATATCGAAGCGGTACACTGCTTCGCACTAAAGGCGCCGGGACGCTCAATCTACTCGACTGCGCAGTTCAATATGCGTTTCGCCTCCGGTTGTCTTGGTCATCTGACAGGCAGTTACGACATCGAGCGGGGTCACCCGATGGAGCGCTGCGAATTGGCGGGGACGAAGGGCCGTTTCGTCCTCGACGATATGTTCAGAGAGGTCACCTTGTTCCCGGCGGGCGATCTGGAGAAGACGGTCTTCAGCAATCCGATCTTCGGTGGCATGCGCGACTTCGAAGACACCTTTCGCAATCGTCTATGCGCTTTCGTCGACCAGTTGAACGGCGGGGTCTCACCCGATCAGATTGATGGCTCTGGCGAAGACGGTCTGAGGGCGCAAAAAGTTCTGGCGGCGGCCATCGAATCGGTGACGACGGGCGACACGATCCAGGTGGCCAGATGAGGCAGGGGCGCGACCAGGTGACGCGGAGTCGAGACACATGACGGGGGACCGAGAAAACACCATCGATCGACTCGTGGCGGCACGCCTTGAGCGGGTCCCACCCGGTCAGAAACTGACCGAGAACTTCCCCGTGCTGGATCTAGGGGTGAAACCGAAGTTCCACGAGAAGCACTGGCGTTTCGTCGCGGAAGGGGAAGTCGCCCAGCCCCTCGATGTGGGCTGGGAAGAGTTTCAGCAATTGGCGCCCAAGGTCGAGCAGACCTCCGACTTCCACTGTGTCACCACCTGGTCCAAGCTCGACGTGGCCTGGGCGGGGCTTCGCTACGCAGATTTGGCAAGCGTGGTTCAGCCGACTGAGTCGGCGAAGTTCGCCATCATGCACTGTGGGGACGGATATACGACCAATCTGCCACTCGATAATCTGCTGGCCGAAGATGTCCTGCTCGCCTACGGGCTGGACGGCGCCGCTCTGCCCATCGAACACGGTGGCCCCCTGCGGCTGGTCGTGCCCAAACTCTATGCGTGGAAGTCCGCCAAATTCCTGAGGAAACTGGTCTTCCAGTCGGAGGACTCTCCGGGGTATTGGGAAGAACGGGGATATCACCACCGTGGAGATCCATGGCAGGAAGAGCGGTACAGTTAGTACGTGTGACTGGTACGGGTGACCGGTTCAGGAACTGAGGCGGATCTCGTCGCCCTGAGCGGCAGCGCTCACAGGAACACGTCGATCGGCATGGGAGGCGACGATGGCATCGATCTCATCGTCGCTGCGATCGGGGTGGTGGTGGAACAACATGACCCTGCCCACGCCTGCCATTTCACCGATGCGGACCGCATCGGCATCTGAGGAGTGCCCATCGCTCAGATCTTCATCCGCCGTGTGGTGAGCGTCGTGGATCAATAGGTCGGCACCTTCCGCCAGATCGAGGGCCGCATCCTGATGTTCTGTGGCGGTATAGTCGATGTCGGGCAAGTAGGCGAGGGTTCCACCGTCGTTCTCGATCCGGTAGCCCAGACACATATCCGTATCACCGTGGTGGATCTGCCGGGTGCGCACATGCACACCCCCAATCGAGATGGACTCGGTCTCCAACTCGTGCACCGTCAACAGAGCGCCGATGCTGTCGTCGAAGAAATTGGGGACCGGGCAGTAGGCTCGCTCCATCTGGCACAGCAGCGAGTCGCGCAATCCCCGGCTATTGCCTGTGCGACCGTAGATGCGGATATGGTTGCCTTCGATGAGGAGCGGTGTGAAGAAGGGGATGCCCTGGATGTGATCCCAGTGGAGGTGACTCAAGAGCACGTGCGCCTCGCCGCCGGAAGCGAATCCTTCACCCATCAGACGCTGGCCCAGCCAATGGAGGCCAATACCGGCGTCGAGGATGATGACCTCACCCGCGGTGCCCCGAACCTCGACACAGGGTGTGTTCCCACCGTATTGGCTGGTGGTGGTACTCGGATTGGCTACGGAGCCACGTGTGCCCCACAACTTGACGCGCAAATCAGCGTCCTTCGCGGCGAGTGATGGCGGGACTCGCTCCGCGCCGTTTGGATGAGCCTGACCGACAACGCGGTCGCTCAGAGTGAGATTTCGACGCCCTCGCGTGCTGCATGCAACTGAATACCCTCAGAAACAGCGGCAGGCCGATAACGTTCGACGATCCCATCCATGTCGCTGTCCGCCCGTCCTGGGCGATGATGGAAGAGCCAGACGCCAGAAGCATCCACCTCCGCAGCGAGACGGAGGAACTCATCCGGACAGCTGTGTCCCCAGAGGGGTTCGTACTCCTCAGGCAAGAAAAACGTATCACAAACCAGTAAATCTGCACTGTGACCCAGGTCACGTGCGTTCTGTCGCAGTTTCTGCAGCCACTTGGTCTCATCTGCATCCTCCCCAAGTCCGTCCGCATGCAAGACGGCACCATCCAGGTCGGTATCACAGATGTAGGCGAGCACGTGATCTCCAGAATCCACGCGATACCCGGCGGCGACTCCAGGGTGATTCAGCCGCCGACAGGTCACCTGGGCGGCGCCAATCTCAAAACAATCGTCGTCCTCGTGTTCGACGAACTCGAGATGAGCGCGAACATCCTTCAACGATCTCGACGAGAAGGGCGGCTGTTGCTGGCCGGCGAAGATCTCGTTCAATGTCTGGTCTGGATGGCGCAGGCTGTGAACCCGGACACTGACCCCTTCCTGATCCAACTGAGGCAGGTAGGGGAACCCCTGGATATGATCCCAGTGAGCATGGCTCAGCAGTAGATCGACTTGCTCAACCCCGCGATCGGCCAACGCCTGTCCGGCACCACGGATTCCAGTGCCCGCATCGATCAGAATCGTGCGACCAGCGACTTCAACTTCGAGACAGGGTGTATTGCCACCATAGCCAGCTGCGTGCGCTTCGGCGACAGGAAACGAACCCCGTACTCCCCAGAAAAGGATCTTCATGGACGGCGCGGCGTCTGGTAAGTGGTGATCGGCAGTAGGACCATTCGAGTCTGTGAGCGGCCGCCAATGTATACAGGATCTCTTGATTTCACAAGCACTTGGGGCCGTTCCGGCAAAGACGAGAGCTGTTCATCCGGCCCATGCGACCACGTTTACGAAGGGTTGTGCCTTTCGTATACTCGATTCGAGATTACAACCTCTACGTAAGGGATGTTCAAGCATGGCCTCCAGCGCCGACGACACGCAAGCCGCCTCTGAGGTGGCACCCGCCACAGCACCTGCAAACAGGGCGGGTGGATTCCAGGAGTACAGCACCTCCATTCTCGTCGCCGTTGGGTTGGCCCTGCTGATCCGCAGCACCATCGTGCAGGCGTTCTACATTCCATCCGGTTCGATGGAGGACACGCTCTACATCGGTGACTATCTGCTGGCCAACAAGTTCGTCTACGGTGCACCCATCGAAGTGCCCCTCGTCGATGCCCCGCTCATGCGATTGCCGGCGTTACGCGATCCACAGCCAGGCGACATCGTCATCTTTCGATCGTTGGAGGAGGTAGGTCGTGACCTGATCAAGCGCTGCGTCGCGGTGGGCGGCCAGACGGTCCAGATTCGCGACAAGAAGCTCTATGTCGATGGCGTGGCCATCGATGATGCACCGGATGGAAAATATGTAGATCCCGTGATCTATCCGGCACGGTCCCGTGTGCGTGACAATTATGGTCCCCTCACGATACCAGAAGGTCACTTCTTCATGATGGGGGACAATCGCGACAGAAGTCGCGATAGTCGGTATTTCGGCCCTGTGCCTCGCGAGAAGATCAAGGGGAAGGCCATGATCATCTACTGGTCCTCTACTCTCGTGTCAGGGCCCCTGTATCGACTACCTCAGATGCTGGCCGATGCCGGCAATTTCGCCTGGAACCTACCCTCACTGCCTTTTCGTACTCGCTATTCCCGCCTGGGGACGGTGATTCACTGACAGCCGATGAGTGATCGAGAGTTTTTCGAGTCCGGTGACGCCGAGCAGCAACGGCGCGACGCCGAAGATCCCGGGCGCGCCGGGATGGGCTACGATCCCGATCCCGGTCAGGTCGATGACGAACCTCTTGCTCTGGTAGACCAGATCCTGATGACGGTACCCGAGCGGGATCCGTCACGTCCGCTGCTGTATCAATTGCGGCGACTGCTTCTCGAGCGTGAAATCGCATTCCAGGAGGCGCGGCGTACTCTGGTCGAACTCGAGGGTGCCCTGGAGAAAGTGACAGCCCCTGCTAATCGCGTGGGCATCTTCCTAGGATCGCCAAAAGACGGAATTGCCAACGTGTGGGTGGGCGGTTCGGAATACTACGCCAACATCGACTCCCGTCTGGATCCGAGCGATCTCGATGTGGGGGCTCGCATTCTGATCAACGAAGCCTATGCGGTGGTCGGAACGCTGGGTTATCCCCCGGGAGGCCCCGTTGTTCGCATCGGGGATCTGCTCGACGAAGGCCGTCTGCGCATCGGCCAGGAACATGGATCCAGCGATACGGTGCTTGAGCGGTCGGCGTCGCTGGAGGATGTAGATCTCAAGGTGGGCGACGAGGTGCGCGCAGATCCGGCGATGAAAGTGGCCATCGAGCGACTGACCTCCAGCGAAAGCAAGGAGTACTTCCTCGAAGACATTCCACTCCTGCCCTGGACAAAAATCGGCGGCCAGGAAGAGGCGATTCAGGCCATTCGCGACACGATTGAGTTGCCGGCCCTGCATCCGGAACTCTTCGAGAAATTCCAGTACTCCACACCCAAGGGATTTCTGCTCTACGGACCGCCGGGGTGTGGCAAGACCCTGATCGGCAAGGCGACAGCGTTCAGCCTCGTGCAGCACCTGCGTGAAGAAGAAGGCCTCGAGGTGAAGGAATACTTCATGCATATCAAGGGGCCGGAGATCCTCAACATGTGGCTTGGTGAGACCGAGCGTATGGTCCGCGAGATCTTCAGTCAGGCGCGCCGCAAACGCAGCGAAGGGTATCTCCCCTTTATCTTTATCGACGAAGCCGAGTCGATCCTCGGTACGCGCCGCTCGATGCGCTCCCATCACATCGCCAACACTGTGGTCCCCATGTTCTGTACGGAGATGGATGGCATTGAATCTCTCCAGGATGTGGTGATCATTCTCGCCTCGAATCGTCACGACCTGATCGATCCGGCGATCCTGCGACCGGGTCGAATCGATCGCAAGATCAAGGTCTCCCGTCCTGACATGGACTCGGCCAAGCAGATCCTGGGCATCTATCTCACCGATGATCTGCCCATCGAAGCAGAGGCGATCACCGAACATGGCAGTGAGGCTGCCGCACGCGATGTCTTCATTGAGCAGACGACAGTTGCCCTCTTCGCACGAACGGAAGAGACCAAATTCCTTGAAGTCTCTCTGCGCAGTGGTCGAACCGAGAGCCTTCACTTTGGCGATCTGGCCAGCGGTGCGCTCATCGACAACATCGTGCAGCGCGCCAAAGAGGCAGCGATCAAACGCGCCATTGCCGATGGGCAGGTCGAGGCGGCGGGGCTGTGTCTGGAAGACCTTCTCGGCGCTGTTCGCAGTGAGTACCGCGAGAACGAGGTCTTTCCACCTTCCGACAGTGTCGCCGACTGGCTCACGCTGCTCGACTATGACCCCGAGAACGTCGTGCGTGTCGCTCCCGTGACCGCCTCCGACGAACGGGAGCCGCCGGTCAGCACCGGGACCGTCATTTGAGCCCTGATACGCCGGCCGAGAAGGTCAGGACATCGACGGGACAGGTCTCGCGGGTGTTCGGCCTGGAGACCGAGTTTGGTATTCAGGTAGACGATTCCACCTCTTCCCTCGACGTGGTGGTGGAGTCGATGGAGTTGATCCGCTGCTTTCTGCAGCGCGACTTCGTGGCTCGTTGGGACTATCGCCTCGAGAATGCGCGACGCGACATGCGTGGCTTCGAGGTAGACGAACTTCTCAACGACACCGACGAGACGGTCCATCTCCAGAAGGATCGCGCACGCAAAATTCCGCTCAGTGAGCTGAAGAGTGATCTCATCATTCCCAATGGTGCGCGCCTCTATAACGACCATACCCATCCCGAATACTCCACCCCCGAGTGTCTGAGTCTGCGCGATCTGGTTGCATCTGATCGGGCCGGTGAACGCATCCTGCTGCATTGCGCACAGAAGCGGACCGAGCAGCGGTCGGATGGCACCGTGCGCCTCTACAAGAACAACACGGACTTCGATGGCCATTCATATGGCTGCCATGAGAACTACCTGTTGCCGCGTCAGATGCCCTTCGACGACGTGATCCAGGCGCTACTGCCCTTCGTCGTGACCCGTCAGATCTTCGCCGGGGCGGGCAAGGTCGGCGTCGAAGCGGATCGCAAAGCAGACCAGGCGGTCTTCCAACTCGCCCAGCGTTCCGACTTCTTCGAGGTCATCGCCAGCGTCGACACAATGACCCGGCGTCCGCTGGTCAATACACGCGACGAACCCCACGCCGATCCGAGGTTGTATCGACGGCTGCATATCATCATTGGCGACGCCAACATGTGTGAATGGGCGACGGCACTGAAGGTGGGGACCATGCGACTCATCCTTCAGGTGCTTGAAGCCGGGCAACTCCCATCCATGCCATTGGCCGATCCCATCGGAGCCGTCAAGTCGATCTCACGCGATTCTTCTCGACGCTGGGAATGCGAATTGGAGGATGGCACTCCGTCGACAGCTCTTGAGATTCAGCAGCGCTACCTCGACCACGCCCGATCGTTGGCCGCCGGTCGCGACGAGGAGACGGACTGGGTCCTTACACAGTGGCAGGTCGCCCTCGAGGCTCTGGCGACAGACGCAGGGCAACTGGTTGGACGCTGTGACTGGGTCACGAAGAAGTGGCTCCTCGATGCCTTCGCCGAGGCAGAGGATCTCGACTGGGCCAAGGAAGAGGACCGTGCCTGGCTGCAGAGCCAGGATCTGGAGTATCACAACATCGACCCCCACGAGGGACTCTTCCTGCTGCTGGAAGCGTCCGGCGACACGGTGGAACGGATCACCGACGACGCCCATGTGGAGAGATCGATGGTTCAGCCGCCCGCTGACACGAGAGCCTGGTTTCGTGGAGAGGCGTTGGCTCGGTTCTCTGATCAGATTCGCTCGCTGAACTGGGATTCCATCGAATTCGAAACCGCAGATGGCCGAGTGGCTGTCATCGATCTGAAAGGTTGTGTCGATGAAGATACGGCGGCTATCTTCAACGTACAGTTGGACCGTGCCAAGTCTGTCGAGGAATTGATCACCTCCTGCGCCGCGGCGCAGGAGGTGAGAGCAGACGCGAAAGGAGACGCACATGGGCCCTGAAACGAGTATGAGAGATCGCGCGCCCCGTCCGACGAAGCCATTGGGCGACGGAGATGGCGGCGGTGACGAAGAGGGACCGCGACGACCAAAGGTTGAGCGGCCCAACACCGACGATGTGTTGCGGCGCATGCGCGAGGTCGATCCCAATCAGGCTCGCCGATATCGTCAGCGGACCGGCGAGTGAGCCTTGAGCAGCGGAGGTGACTGGCGGACTACACCCGCTGCGGCATTGACCGATGGCAGTGACTTTCTCCATCTGCTGAAGGAGAATGGCCACAGTGCGCCGTCGACGACGTCTCAACACGCGGGCACGATCGATACCCCCACAGAGGGGACGACGATTCTTGCGATCCGATACCGTGAGGGTGTCCTGGTCGCCGGAGATCGACGAGCGACAGCCGGCAATGTCATCGTCTACGATCGAGCCGCGAAGGTGCTGTCCGTCGACGACCGCTCCGTAATGGCTCTGTCCGGATCCCCCGCCAGTGCGTACGAGATTGCCCGGCTCCTCGAGATCTCCTTCCAGCATTATCGACGCACGCAACTTCAGGAGTTAAGTCTGGATGGGCGTCTGCGCACGCTCTCCAGACTGCTGCGTGACAATCTGCCCATGGCCATGCAAGGCATTGGCGCCGTCGTGCCGATCTATGCCACGTACGAGGACGGCAACCCTCGCGAGGGTACCGAGGCAGGTGGGAAGATCTTCTTCTACGACGTTCTCGGGGCGACCTTCGAGTCCGTCGATTTCTGCACCACCGGATCAGGATCTCCCATCATTCGAGGCGCCCTCTACTACCAGAATCGTTGGGAGCAGCCCTTCGTCGAACGCGACGAGGCTCAGGCCCTGCTGCTGGTCCTGAAAATGCTCGAGACGGCGGCCGAGTTCGATACGGCCACCGGCGGTTTCAGTGCCACAGCGGCGATCTATCCGCAAGTGATGCGAGTGACGCGCGACGGCATTTCGGACATCGATGACGAGACGTTGGCGCAGACCTATCGTACGGCCAACGTCTCAGGATAGGTTGCTCGATGCTTGAAGAACCCTATCGCTGGGTCGAGGCGATTCGAAATCGTCGTGAATACCTCGAAGACCAACTCGCCGGCGCCAGTCCCGTCATCGCCTGCCGCTACGCCGATGGGTTGCTGCTGCTGACGACCACACCTGGGCCACGCAAGATCTTCGAGGCTTACAATCAGATCGCCTTCGCAGGCGTCGGTCATCCGGCCGATATCGAGAAACTGCGCAAGTCCGTCATCGATATTGCGCACCTCGAGGCGTTCAATCTTTCCGCCCGTGATGTCTCGCTGCAGCGACTCGTGAACTTCGGCGTCGGTCCCCTGATGAAGGCAGCGTTCGACGAGATCTTCCGTTCTCCCTTCATCGCTCGGGTGATGGTGGCCGAACTCGATCCGACACAGGAAAGGGAAACCTTCTACACAGTCGATGCGGATGGAAGCTTCACAGGCGCCGATTCAGTGGCGGTGATCGCTGGTACACCGGAGGTGGCAGACGCCATTCGCGCCCATCTGTGTCAGCACACAGCAGACCAGCCCCTCAAACAGGCCCTTCGTTCCTGTGTCAGCGCCTGGGGCGCCGGGCGTCTGCGCGGCGAGGCGGCCGCCGAAGAACTGGATGAACCGACCTCTGCTCAGATCACGGAGGCGATCACCAGCGCCCTGGAATCGGTTCACCTGGAGGCGGCCGTTCTAGACCGTACCCTGCCCACGAAGACGAAGTTCCGTCTTCTCGACGAGCCGACTCTGGCAGCAGCGGCAGATGCGGCGACAGACGTCTCAGGCAGTGGCTCATGAGACGTGCCACACCTCCCTCCGTCGCTACGACACCGGGGCGTTAGTCCCGCAGCATACCTATGCGCAATCGTATCTACGGTCTCGAGGTCGAGTTTGGCTGCATGCCGCCGGACACCGATCCCTTCCTGAGCCCAGACTTTGTCTCTGCCAAGACGAAGGAGTGCGTCTTCTATCGCGAGGGCTTGGGGATCGTGGACATCCACTATCGTGGACGCGATGAACCACCGGGCAATGGCGGGTTCCTCTTCAATGGCGGCCGATTCTACATCGACATGGGCCACGTCGAATACGCCACTCCCGAGTGCCGAGGTCTTTTCGATCTGGTCGCCTCCGACAGAGCGGGGGAAGTGATCGTGCAACGTGCCCTAGACCAACTGGGACTGGCGTCGGAGGGCGGGTTCTTCAAGAACAACATCGATCACTACACGGGTGCCACCTTCGGTTGTCATGAGAACTATCTGGTACGCCGCGATGTGCCGTTCTCACAGGTTCTGCTGCCGGCCATCCTGCCCTTCTTCGTCTCCCGCCAGATCTACGCCGGTGCCGGTCGCGTGGGTTGTCATACGGACATCTTCGAATACGGAGGGGTCGAAGAAGGAGAGGTGACCTACCAGATCTCGCAGCGGGCAGATCACATTGTCACCGAGATCTATCAGTGGATTCAGTTCTCCCGGGCCATCATCAACACGCGCGATGAACCCCTGGCCGACTGGGGGTTGTACCGGCGGCTCCACCTGCTGGTGGGTGACTCCAACATGTCCGAGTACGCCACGGCCCTGAAAGTGGGCACCACAGCGCTCATGCTTGAGTTGCTGGAAGAGCGGATCATTCCAGAGGTGAAACTCCTCGACCCCGTGCAGGCGATTCGCGATATCTCTCGAGATCTCGACTACAAGTGGGTCGTGCAGCTGGAAGACGGATCCTTCACCACGGCTCTGGAAATCCAGCGTCAGTATCTACAACTGGCCGAGCAGTACTTACGTGGCAAGGACGAAGAAGGCGACTGGGTTCTGGACGAGTGGCGCTTCGTACTCGATGGGCTGACGCACGATCCCATGTCCCTGATGGATCGTCTCGACTGGGTCACCAAGAAGTGGCTTCTAGAGGCCTTCATCGCCGATGAGGGTTTGGAGTGGAACGATCCATGGCTGCAGTCTCTGGATCTGGAGTATCATAACATGAATCCAGAGAAGGGCCTGTATTTCGATCTGCGAGACCGTGGTCTGCTTCGACGTCTTGTCGACGACGAACAGGTGAATTCGGCGATCGTCAATCCGCCCCAGGATACTCGCGCTAAGGCACGATCAGAGGTGATGCGATCCCTGACAGGGCAAAAGGCACGGTATGTCATCGACTGGGATTCGATCTACGTCGAGGACGAGAAATACCTGAATCTGGACGATCCCTTCCTCACCTACGAAGGCGAGGCGAAAGCCTTTATCGAAGAGGTCGAGAGGCCCGACGATGTCGGCATATTCGGGGCCGAAAAAGAGCCGAAAGATGGACCCGAAAAATCTTCTTGAACCGGGAGGGCCGACTCCGTACCTTAACAAGTAGAGGATTAGGGCGTTGTTCCCTAAGGTTAACGGCCAGAGTAGGATATGGAGATCCAAGCCACCGGGAGGGTGATCGACGGCAGCGCGCTGGCGCGCGGTAAGGACCGTCCACTCGATCGAGTCTCTGAAGACGCGGTCGCTCCCGATCCAGATCGCGCCATCGAAACGGCGCGGCGTACGGTCATCAACCGTGCCGCTGCACGCAGTCAGGCGAACCGTGTCAAAGACGGCCAGAGTCTGAGTGCGCTGAAGGCTACCGGTGGGCCTCCTGCCGGGGCTCTGTCCACCAGCAGTTTGACGGCAACCTCCGATAACGATCGCTCTCGTACCTCGCTCTTTGACCTGCCCAGTTCGGGTGGTGCCGTGATCGATCGCATGCGGGGTCAGGTTCGCCCTTCCAGTCCTCTGAATGGGCTTTTGGGTGGCAGCAGTGACGGTCTCTCGTCATCCAGCGCGCTGAACCGCGGATCGACGGGTGGGCTGCTTGGCGACGATGACGGGCCCGGTCTGCTAAGTGGCTTCGTCGGTGTAGACAACAGCAATCCCCTCGGAGGTCTGAGTCGAGGGCCCATGTCCCTGTCTTCCGCCCAGGAGCTGACGAGTGGTCTTCGCTCGAATCTCAGTCGCATCAGCAACAGCAGTCGTTCTCTGCTCCAGGTCAGCAATCCACTGCGCACGAGTGGTGGGTTCGGCCTGCAGCTACCTACTTCGAGCCTCAACCTCCTCGGCTGATCCTTTCCGTCTTGCGTGCCCATCTCGGCTTCGGCACGCTCTGTCTCCTGTTGTGTCTATCCGTCACCCCGTCGTTGGCGTCGGATGTTTTTGTTTGTGCCACGCCGCAGTTTCCGGCTCAGCTCCAGCGGTCACAGATCGGGCGCAGCAAGGTGGCCCAACAGGTCGGTACCAGCGCGAGGGGCACCTTCAGCGCGATGGTCGTGTTCGCCCGGTTCGCCGACGAAGCGACAGCGGACAACACGAAACCTGTGTGGGCGGACGATCTGTTCGACCCAACCCTGCAAGGTTCCTTCACCCACTTCTACGACGAGATGTCCCGCGGCCAGCTGAGTGTGGCGGGTGAGGTCCTGCCGAAGCGCTATGTGTCGTTGTCGCCCCGTCAGGACTATCTGGCCACCGAAACGGGTGGTTTCGGTGATTTCGGCCGATTCAATCTCGAGATCCTCGAACAGGCTGATCGAGATATCGACATGGGCCGGTTTGACAACGACGGACCCGACGGAATCCCCAACTCGGGGGATGATGACGGCTACGTCGACGTTCTGTTCATCAACCTACTCACCGTACCTCGCGGATTCTTCATCGGTGGCGCCACGGGCCTGGCCTCGCTTGGCCTGCTGACAGACTTCCTCAGCGATGATCCCGCCGCAAACGGGGGCGTGATCCGAGTACGCAGTCAATTCTCCGGATTCGGCGGCACGACGCAGCGAGGTCACGTCTTTTCGGTGACGGCGTCGACCATGTGCCACGAATTCGCCCATGTGCTGGGTCTTCCCGATCTGTTCGATCAATCGACGGTGACCGCCACGGGCAAGATCGATCCGAAAGTCGATTCGGCAGGGATCGGCAAATGGGGGTTGATGGGCCTGGGCACTCTCGGCTGGGGCGTGGAGGATGGCCCGAATGCCTTCAGCGCCTGGTCCCTGGCTAAACTGGGCTGGCTCGGTGTCAATAACACCCGTCTTGTGGAGGTGACCGAGTCGCTGCCGTCGCAGCAGCTGCACTCCATCGACGACGATGGTGAGGTCCTAAAGATCTCCCTGTCAGAGGATGAATATTTCCTCATCGAGAATCGACAGTCCGAAGACAGCTACTACAATCGAAACATCCCCGGTGAGGGTTTGTTGCTCTGGCACGTCGACGAGCGTGCCGACAACGACGAGGAGCGGCACAAGCAGGTCGATCTGGTCTGCGCAGATGGCCTGTTCTCAGATCGGGGTTTTCCAGGCCTCGCAGCCGATCCCGTCGCGGGCGGTGACAACCTTGATTTCTGGGCGCGTGACGCCACCTACGCGGCAGCACACAATGGGAACGAGGGGGACGGTACCGATCCCTTCGACGGGCGCGTGTTTACACGTTTCGATGCGACAGCCAATCCGGGTGCACGTGCACACAGCGGATTCCGGCGCGGTGTTCCCGTCGGCCTCGTCCTCGACAATATCCGTGCTCTCGGCGACGGGGCGATGGAGCTGGACGTGTTGCTGCGACAGCCGGTGACGGGAAATATCAATGAAGATACGCGCTGGGGTGGGGCCATCGATGTGGACGGCGACATCGTCGTCGAAGCAGGCGTGACTCTCGCGTTGGGCCCTGGTGTAGACCTCCGTTTCGCTGCCTCCGATGTGAGGGCGGGTGGTTTCGACACAACCAAGGCCGAGCTCCTGGTCTACGGCGAACTCGTGATCGAGGCGACGACGGATGCCCCCGCGCGACTGCGATCACCTGCAGGAGGGTGGCTTGGGCTACTCGTGCTGGGTGGAACGAGCCCATCACTCGAGCAGGATCTGACCTCAGGTCGCCTGCTTCTGGAGGATGCCGAACTGGGCCTCGCACGAGCGCGATTGCCTTTCGGCACCACGCGCTGGAGTGGGACGCGACGTGTGCCATGGGATCTGACGATTCCTGCCGGTGCGCGCCTCGTCGTGGAAGGGGGCACACAGATCGCCTTCGCCCCAGAGGACCTCGCACGCACCGGTCGTCATGCGGAACTCACGGAGTGGATCGTCGAAGGAGAGCTGGTGATCGACGGGCTCGGCTCGGAAGTGTCGCTCGATGTCGACTCGCGTCAGTCGGAGGATCTGTGGTACGGGATTCGGCTGGAGCCGGACGGTTACCTCGAACTGGTCGGCGCTTCGATAGGTGCCGCTGGTTTTGGTGTTCAGGGCACCGTGACTCCCGAAGGGCAGGTCCGCGTCGCCGATTCACGATTTGCCGGACTCGTCAACGGGCTGAATCTGACCCTTTTTGGCAGTGCGCAGGTGGACGGATCCACGTTCACATCGATCTCAGGCCCCGCGATCAAGGCCAGCGGCTCTGCGACGCTGAATCTGCGTAACACCACCATCGAAGACGGCGGTCAGGAGGGCATCTGGATGAGCAATGCCAACCTGGAGGCGATCCATGCGACGGTTACCCGCAACGGTCTGCTCGATGCCGAGGATCCACGGTCAGGCATCTTTGCTGAAGGAGGGGCGGGACAGCGACTCGAGATATGGGACAGCGCCATCGAGTCGAATCGGGCGCTCGGGATCGAAGCCACCAACTGGGGTGGGATCATCGAACTTCATCGCACGTCCGTCAGTTCCAATCGTGCCGATGGTGTTCGCAGCCGTCGTGCCGAACGAGTGATCTTCGAAGACATCGAGCTGTCTCGAAACCTCAGCCGTGGTGCTGAGTTGTCGTCGACGACGGTGGAGATGTGGACGACGACGGCGACCGACAACGTGGCAGGGGGGGCCTGGATGGGTGATGGAGCACGCGTCGCCGTCGACATGAGTCATTTCATCGGCAATGGGCTGGTGCTCAGCGAAACCGCCCTGGCCACAGTACGTAATAGTGAATTCAGGTCGACGGGGGTCGCGCTCAGTGTGATCAGCGCGGCGCCACAGATCGTGGGCAATCTCTTTCAGGCCAACACGACGGCGATTCGCGTGGACGGCAGCGCGGTGCCATCTTCGATTCTGGACAACACGTTCACCCGCAATGCCACGGCGATCGAAAATCGGACGGACCAGACGCTGTCGGCCAAGGGCAATTACTGGGGAACGGCGGATAGTGCAGCCATTGCAGATCTGATGTCGGGCCCCGTCGATTTCAGCGGGTTCCTCGCTGGTGAGCCGGTGGCAACCGCGATCGAAGAGGGCTTAGAGCCACCCGTGCGAACGGCTCTTCTGGGGAACGGACCCAATCCATTCAATGGGAGCACCCTCATCCGCTTTGTCCTGGCGACGGAGGAATCGGTCGAGTTGTCGATCTACGACATCACTGGACAAAGGATTCTCCATCGTTTGGCTGGGGTGTATCTGAAGAGCGGACTCCACGAGATTGCGTGGAATGGAACCGATGAGACAGGTCTGAATGTGGCCAACGGTGTCTATCTCTACCACCTCACCACGCCCGCCGGGCGGATCGGCGTGGGGCGGATGGTGCTGCTGCGCTGACCCTCATCCACGCGACATGACAAACCACACTACATGACAGTAGAGAAGAGGACGGGATGAGACTCAAAGACAAGGTGGCCATCGTCACCGGGGGCGGCCAGGGATTGGGGAGAGGGATCAGCCTGCAGTTTGTACGCGAAGGTGCCAAGGTGGCCATCGCTCAACGCACGCAGGAGAAGTTGGCGCAGACGAAGGCTGACATCGAGGAACTGGGCGGTGAAGTCCTGTCCATGGAGGTGGACGTGGGCCAACCGGATCAGGTCAAGGCATTGGTGGACGCCACAGTCGACCGCTTTGGCGGACTCGACATTCTCGTGAATAATGCCGGCGTGGGGCATTGGATCCCCGTCGACGAAGTGGCCGAAACGGACTACGACCGCCTCATGGATACCAATCTGAAGGGGCTGTGGATGGGCTGCCACCACGCGGTGCCCCATCTGAAGGCACGAGGTGGCGGGGCCATCATCAACATCTCTTCCGTCCATGGAATACAGGGGGGTGAGGCGAACACGGTCTATGCCGCGACCAAGGGCGGCATCATCGGGGTGACCAAGGCGTTGTCGGCTGAGCTGTCCACGTTCAATATCCGCACAAACACGATCAGCCCCGGGGCGATCGACGTGAGCGGCGCGCTGCAGAATTGCCTCGATCGGATCAAGCCGGAGCACCACGACGAGTTCCTGCAGTTGTTTGCAGACAAGTACAATCCAGGGAGCAAGTATTTCCAGCCTCTGGAGACCATCGGTCAGCCTCAGGACATCGCCTGGTGTGCTGTCTATCTGGCCTCGGGCGAGGCTCGTTTCGTGACGGGCCAGAACATCGCCGTCGATGGGGGGGTCACGACCTATCTCAGCAATGGACCGCTGGAGGGGGCACGGCACGACAAGAGAGAAGCCCTCAAGGAAGAACTCGAAGCCTGGATCGCCGCGCACTGAACCAGTCGTATCCCGCCAGAGAATTGTGCCTGCAACTCCTTACCTGAATCGGAACGAGACCAGCTCATGAACTACGACCTACTCCTGAAGGGCGGCCATGTCATTGACCCGAAGAATTCGATCGACGAGACGCGGGATGTAGCGATCTCGAAGGGTAAGATCGCCGCCGTCGATTCGTCGATTCCAGTTGATCAAGCGGCGAAAGTGATCGACATGACGGGGCTCTACGTCATGCCCGGTCTGGTCGACATCCATACGCACATGTTCGCCTCGTCGGGTTTCCGCAATGCGTGGGCCGGTGATCGATCAGTTCTGCCCGATGGGTTCAGTTTTCGCAGTGGCGTGACGACGATGGTCGATACGGGGTCTGCAGGTTGGCGTTTCTTCGAAGATTTTCGATACCGAGTCATCGACCGTTTCGACACACGAAAGTTCGCTTTCCTCAACATCGTCGGTTGCGGCATGGTGTCGAACGACATGGAGCAGAATCAAGCCGACATGGATGTGGGCCGTGCCGTGGCCATGGGCAAGGAGCACGACGATGTGATCGTGGGCATGAAGACCGCCCACTACTGCGGCACGGAATGGATCTCCGTTGACCGCATGCTCGAGGCAGGTCGCAAGCTCGGAAAACCATCGATGGTTGATTTCGGTCTGTTCCCGAAGGAACGCCCCTACTACGAACTGGTGACCGAACGCATGAGTGCGGGAGATATCACGACCCACATGTATCTGGGCGATGTTCCATGGGTCGACGCCGATGGGAAACTGCTGAGGTATCTGTACAAGGCGCGCGAGCGGGGCATCATCTTTGATGTAGGCCACGGTGGAGGCAGCTTTTGCTGGCGCAATGCCATTCCCAGCATCGAACAGGGTTTTTATCCGGATTCGATCTCCACAGATCTGCACACCAGCTGCATGAATGACGAGATGCAGGACATGACCAATGTCATGTCGAAGTTCCTCGCCATCGGATTGCCCCTGCAGGAAATCGTGAAGGAGTCGACGACCAATCCTGCCAACGAAATCGGCCATCCTGAACTCGGCCATCTGTCGGTCGGCGCTGTCGCCGACGTGACGGCGCTGAGCATCTACGAGGGTGATTTTGCCTTCCTCGATGTGCACGGGGGTCGCCTGCCCGCCAAGCAGCGTTTGCGCTGCGAGTTGACGCTGCTCGATGGAAAAGTCATGTGGGACTGGAATGGTCGCACCGGTGTCGACTGGCAGGAGCTGCCAAAGCTCTATGGTGTGAGGAATCCCGAAGGACTCATCATGCCGCCAGAGAGTCTCTGAGATGGGCAGGGGGAGCGTCTACGACGAGATCGGTGTACGACGCGTCATCAACGCATCGGGCAGCATGACCTATCTGGGGGGATCCCTCATCGCCCCCGAGGTGCTGGCCAAGATGGATGAGGCAGCGGGCGCCTTCGTCTTCATCGAAGAGCTTCTGGCCTGGGCGAGTGGGGAGATCGCCTCTCTAACAAAGACCGATGCAGGACTGGTGACCACCGGCTCCGCTGCAGGAATCCTCCTGTCCACGGCCGCCTGTTTGACCGGCAACGACCGCGAGCGAATGCGTGCCTTGCCGCAGACGGAGAGTTGGAAGAACGAAATCGTCATGCAGAAGCAGCATCGAATCGGCTTCGACCACGCCGTCGGCGTGGCCGGTGGGCGCATCGTCGAAGTCGGTGATGCAGCAGGGACGTCGATTGACCAGGTCAAGGAGGCTCTCTCCGACAAGACCGCCGCCATCCTGCACGTGGTCCTCGATCCGACGCCCACCGCTTCGTTGGAAGAGGTGGCCGACGTCGCCCATGGGCACGGCATTCCCGTGATCGTCGACGCCGCTGCCGAACTGCCGCCCGTGCGCAATCTGAGCGCCTTCGCCGAGGACGGGGGAGACCTGGTGATCTTTTCCGGCGGAAAGCAGGTCTCGGGACCCAATGATTCTGGAATTCTGTGTGGACGCGGCGATCTCGTGGCGGCGGCAACGGCACAGGCCTTCCCCAATGGCGGTATTGGTCGCCCCCTGAAGGTGAGCAAGGAACAGATCGTCGGTCTCGTGTTTGCCCTCAAGCGATTTGCCAGCCTCGATTGGGATGCACAGGTCGAGCGCTGGCGGCAGATGGCCCAGCGTATGGCCGAGATTCTCAGCGACGCCGCGGGCGTCGTTGAAACGGATGTCGGTTTTCCGCAAGGTGGAGGACGACCGCGGATCATCCCACGCACACGGGTCAAGATCGATGAAGCTATGGTCGGTCACACGGTCATGGAACTGGACGAGATCCTGGAGCAGGGGACCCCCGCTATCGTCGTCTGCGCACAGGCATCGCAACAGACGATCTGGCTGAATCCACAGCATCTCGAAGACGGCGAGGACGAGATCGCTGCACGGCATCTGGCGGACGTACTCGGGCGTGGAGCGAGCAGATGACAACCAGGAAACGGATCGGGGTCTGTGCCCTCATCCACGAGACAAACACCTTCGCCATCGAACGCAACGACACGATGGAGAGTGTCAACATCACTCGGGGGCCGGCGCTGATCAGTGGTGTCCGTCCCAAGAGTTTTCTGGGTGGTTTCATCGAGGGCACGACGCAGGACGATGTCGAACTGATCCCAGGTGTGGGAATCAGTTTTTCGCACGGTGGCATCATCGGACAGCAGACCTTCGAGCGATGCCGTGACGAAATCATCGGCGCTCTGAGATCGATGGGTCAGCTCGACGGCGTGTTCTTCTCGCTGCACGGGGCGATGGTCGCCGAGGCGCCCTACACCGATGCTGAGGGGGAGATCGTGAGGGCCGCCCGTGATTTGCTCGGCGACGAGATGCCCATGGTGGCCACGTATGATTTTCATGCCATCATGAGTCAATGGGAGAACGAGAACATCGTGCCCTTTCCCAATGACACGAATCCACACATCGACGGATACGAGCGAGGTCTGGAGGGGGCCGACTGCCTGCTGAGCATGCTGGCGGGGGCTCTCAAACCGGTCACAAGGCGCCTCTTTGTCCCCATCATCGGGCCCAACATCGGCCAGAGCACTTGGTCGCAGATCCCCGAGCAGGAACAAGACCTCCTGCTATTTCAGTTGAACGAGGTGCGCGCTGACCTCGAGAAAACTCCCGGGGTCGTGAACATCACGATCCTCGGGGGATACGGGTACGGAGATTCGTCTGACGCGGGCATGTCGATCGTCACCACGACAGATGGCGATGAGGAGTTGGCTCACCGGATGTGCGCCGAACTCGGACAACAATTGTGGGATCAGCGTGAACGGCTGCTCGAGGTGCGCCCGACCATGAGTGTCGATGATGGCGTGCGCGAGGCGATGGCCCGCGAGGAAGCGCCCGTCATGCTCGTCGATCTGGGCGACGATCCCGGTAGTGCGTGCCCGGCGGACAGTCCGGCTGTGCTGGAGAGTCTGATTCGACTCGATGCGTCGGACTGCGCATTGACCATTCGCGATGCAGAGGTTGTCGCGGCGGGGTTAGAAGCGGGTGTAGGGGCCACGCTGTCGATGAAGGTGGGGGGAAAGATCGACGGCCGTTTCTACAAACCACTCGAGGTGACCGGCACGGTCAGACTCATCGATGATGGCAACTACATGATCATAGGCCCTACCCACGGAGGGTGGGGACGGGAGGTCAATGAAGACGCCTTCCGTGAAGCGCGCGTGGGACCGCGGGTTGTGCTTCGTATCGGCAACAAGATCGACGTGATCTTTTCGCAGCGTCGCACAGGCAAGGACCGCGACTTCTTCAAGAGTGCAGGGATCATCCTGGAAGAGAAGAAGATTCTCGTCGTGAAATCGAACCAGGCCCATCGAGCCTCTTTCGATCAGGTCGTGGCGAGCACGATCGAACTGGCCAGCCCAGGTGTGAGCACCGTCGACTACGGATCTCTGCCCTACGAGCATCTGCAACGTCCGATCTGGCCGATCGATCCAGATATGACCTGGTCCGCGACCTGAGCCCGAGAACGGTTGAGAGGACATGAGCGCCATCACACCCAAGCGTTATACCTGCTATCGTGCCGCATCACCGCTGAAGATCGATGGTCATCTGACGGATGGCCCGTGGAAAGCGGCCCCATGGACGGACCTTTTCGTCGACATCGAGGGCGACGCCAAGCCGCTGCCGCGGTTCGCCACACGAGCCGCCATGTTGTGGGATGACGAGTTCTTCTACTTCGCAGCAGATATGGAAGAGCCGCACGTGTGGGGGACACTGACCAAACGTGACTCGGTCATGTGCAACGACAACGATTTCGAGATCTTTCTCGATCCGGATGGCGATGGCGAACACTACATGGAGTTTGAGATCAATCCTCTGAATGCCGTGTGGGATCTTTATCTGCCGAAGGCCTACAACAAGGGCGGCAAAGCAGACCACGCCTGGGACTTCGTCGGCATCCGCCATGCCGTGCAGATCGATGGCACCGTGAACTGCGCCGACGATGAGGATCGTGGCTGGACCGTAGAGGTCGCCATTCCGTGGACGGCCATGTCAGAGTATGCAGGGTGCGACTGCCCGCCCAAAGGGGGCGACGCGTGGCGTGTGAACTTCTCACGCGTCGAATGGGAATGGGACTATCACCAGGGCGGTTATCTGCGACGCGAAGGCGTGCCCTGCGACAACTGGGTCTGGTCTCCACAAGGCGAGATCAACATGCACATCCCTGAGATGTGGGGATTCGTGGACTTTTCTGACGTCGAAAGTGTCTACGCACCAGGCAGTTAACCATCCATGAGATGATTTGGCAGAGCGTCATTTCTATCATCTCTGTATCATCTGAGGCAATGAGGGGGTCAGATCTGGCTAGTTCCAGCGATCTGACCCCGTTGCCGTTCTATCTGGCCCTGTTACCGTCCCGCCCCCCAAGGCCCCGGGCCCCTTCTGCGCCGCGCCGGATCTGGGGCCCCCATTTATGGTCGTCCAAGATTAGTTGAGTCTATTGCGGGAGGGGCACGTCCCCTCTCGCTTCAATAGGAGTCGAAACCAAATGAACAGACTTCTTGTGGTGGTCATCTTCTTCACGCTGTCAGTGCGGGCCGAAGGTGCCTGTTTC